>Ga0066388_100000719_pt1 | contig 16683 bp, 11 predicted proteins | sample PanSoiMetaGPlot6_FD_64539 | JGI IMG/M metagenome (GOLD analysis project Ga0066388, IMG submission 64539) | Tropical forest soil microbial communities from Panama analyzed to predict greenhouse gas emissions - Panama Soil - Plot 6 (Hybrid Assembly) | ecosystem: Environmental > Terrestrial >... | reverse complement strand
CGACTTGTCCACACGACGTTGCACGGCGGGCGCAGTCGCTTGAATTGGTGCGGACAAGCGCACGCAACCCGTTGACGGTGCAATGACGACCATCGACATTCTGTCGCGATCTGCCGCATATCCTGTGAGGGGCGGGGATGTGTCTCTTCGTGCGTTCCCGGGGGCCGGGCTCGAAGCCTCGCCTCGTGTCGCAGGGTCCGCTTCGATCACACGATCGCGGAGGGGCCGCGCGGCATCGTGTCGGCATTGTTCGAAAGCCCGTCGCATGCGTCAGCGCCAGTTGCCGCCCTTCGGATCCGCCGGTCGTCGCGGTGGCGCGCGCCTGGCGCCGATGGTCGGCGGGCTCTGCCTGCTGCACAGTCTGACCGCCTGTCAGCTCGCCTCCGACAAGGCCGATCTCGCGATCGAAATTCCCGACAGCTACCGCGTCTCTCGCGGCGAGCCCGACGCGGCGTTGCCGCCGCTCGACTGGTGGCGTAACTTCCGCTCGCGCGAGCTGACCACGCTGATCGAGCAGGCGCAGCTCACGAATCTCGACCTCGCCGCCGCATCGGCCCGCATCATGCAGGCGGACGCACAGGCGCGCGTCGCCGGCGCGCCGCTGCTCCCGACCGCCGACGTCAACGGCAGCGCCGAGCACTCGCGCGCCTCGACGAACGGCGCCGGCAGCGACAGCGGCGGATTCGGCTCGCCGGAGCGCAATCATCTGTCGCTGACGCTCAACGCGAGCTACGAGATCGATTTCTGGGGCAAGAACCGCGCGGCGCTGATGTCGGCGAAGCAGCTCGCGCTCGCCTCACGCTACGACCGCGAGGTGGTCGCGCTCACGACCGTGGCCGCCGTCGCCACCGCATATTTCCAGATACTGTCCGCGCAGGACCGCCTGCGCATCGCCCGCGAGAACCTCGCGGCAGCCGACCGCATCCTCAATCTCATCAAGCAGCGCCAGGGCGTCGGCACGGCCTCAGCACTCGACATCGCCCAGCAGGAGATTCTGGTCGCCCAGCAGCGCGCCGCGATCCCGCCCCTCGAAATCATCGTGCGCCAGAACATCGCGACGTTGGGCGTGCTGATGGGCCAGCCGCCGGAATACACCGTCGTGCGCGGCGGCAGCCTGCGCGCGCTCGCGGTCCCGCGCATCACGCCCGGCCTGCCGTCCGACCTCCTGCTGCGGCGCCCCGACATCCGCGAGGGCGAAGCGCAGCTTGCGTCGGCAACTGCCAACATCGCCAATGCCCGCGCGCAACTGTTCCCGAGCATCTCGCTCACCACCGAGAGCGGCTTCCAGAGCGCGGCGCTGAAGAGCCTGTTTGCCGCCGGCGCCTGGCAATACGCGGTGGCGGCCAACCTGGCGCAGCCGATCTTCCACGGCGGCGCGCTGCTCGGCAATCTCGACGTCCAGAAGGGCAAGCAGGACGAGACGCTGCAGAATTATCGCAAGGCGGTCATCAACAGCTTCGCCGACGTGGAACGCGCGCTGATCGCGGTCCAGCAGCAGGCGCGCCGCGAGACCCTGCAGGCTGACGTCGTGCGCGCTTCGCGCCAGGCGTTCGACCTCTCCGAGGCGAGGCTGCGCGAGGGCACCATCGACCTGGTCACCCTCCTGATCACGCAGCAGGCCCTGTTCCAGGCGCTGGACACACTGGCCCAGGTGCGGCTCGACCGCTTTCTCGCCGTGTTGAGCCTCTATCAGGCACTCGGCGGCGGTTGGCCGCCGCTTGAAGGAGACAAGCCGCGTGGCGCGCATACCTGAAGCAGCATTGCTGCCGGTTGGCGACGTCGACGCGCAGTCTGTACCATGAAGATCAGACGGCGCACCATCGTTTCGACGCTGATCGGAGTACTCGTGATCGGCGCCACGGCGACGTTCATCCTGCAGACGCAGCAGCCGCAGGCGCAGCGTGGCGGCGGACGCTTCCGCGGCGGCGCTGACGGTCCGGTCCCAGTGCTGATCGCTGCGGCGAAGACCGCCGACGTGCCGATCTATCTCGACGGCGTCGGCACCACGCGCGCGCTCAACACCGTCACCGTCAAGCCGCAGGTCGATGGCAAGCTTAACGCCGTCCTGTTCAAGGAAGGCCAGGACGTCGAGCGCGGCTTCGTGCTCGCCACCATCGATCCGGTCACCTACCAGGCGCAGTTCGACCAGGCGGTTGCGAAGAAGGCGCAGGACGAGGCGACGCTGGCCAACGCCAAGATCGACCTCGAACGCTACACGAGGCTGGTCGCGACCAACGCCGTCAACCGCCAGCAGATGGACACCCAGAAGGCGCTGGTGGCGCAGCTCGAGGCGCAGATCAAGCAGGACCAGGCGGCGATCGACAACACGCAAGCGATCCTCGACTACACGCGCATCACCGCGCCGATCGCGGGACGCACCGGCATCCGGCTGGTCGACGTCGGCAACATCGTGCACGCGAACGACACGACCGGCATCGTGGTCATCACGCAGATCAAGCCGATCTCGATGTTCTTCACGCTGCCGCAGCAGCAGCTCGCGCGCGTCAATAAAGCCTTCTCGCAGGGGCCGCTCGCGGTCGACGCATTCGGCAACGACAACCGCACCGTCATCGACCGCGGGACCTTGCAGGTGGTCGACAACCAGGTCGACCAGAGCACCGGCACGATCAAGCTGAAGGCCGAGTTCCCGAACGGCGACCTGCAGCTCTGGCCGGGGCAATTCGTCAACGTGCGCCTGCAGATCGACACGCTGAAGCAGGTCGTGGTGGTCCCGACCGCCGCGGTGCAGCGCGGGCCGAACGGCGCTTTCGTTTATGTGCTGCGCGACAACAACACCGCCGCCGTCCGGCAGGTCAGCGTGTCGCAGCAGGACGACCTGCAGGCGGTGGTCACGAGCGGCATCGTCTCCGGCGATCGCGTCGTGACGACCGGGTTCGCGCGACTTTCCGACGGCACCGCGGTCACGGTCGGCACCGGCGCTGAGACGCCGCCGCCAACCGCGCCGCAGCAGCAGCGCCGCCGCCGCGATCGCGGCGGCGAAGGCGCCGTGCAATCTGAACAGCGCCGCTCGGAGACCCAGCGCCGCAGCGAGCGGACCGACGCGCCGGTGGTCACCGGCTCGACCCAATGAGCGTCTCGTCGCCATTTATTCACCGGCCGATCGCGACCTCCCTGCTTGCCATCGCCGTGATGCTGGGCGGCTGGCTCGGCTATTTCTCGCTGCCGGTCTCGTCGCTGCCGCAGGTCGACTTCCCGACCATCCAGGTGCAGACACAGCTCCCGGGCGCCAGCCCCGACGTCATGGCGTCGCTGGTCACCGCGCCGCTCGAGCGCCAGTTCGGCCAGATCCCGGCAATGACCGTGATGACGTCGTCGTCGTCCTACGGCATCAGCCAGATCACGCTGCAGTTCGACCTCAACCGCGACATCGACGCCGCCGCGCAGGACGTGCAGGCAGCGATCAACGCCGCCGCCTCGACGCTGCCGCGCAACCTTCCCTATCCGCCGGTCTATTCCAAGGTGAATCCGGCCGACGTGCCGGTCATGACGCTGGCGCTCACCTCGCCGACCATCTCGCTGCGGGCGATGAGCGATCTTGCCGACACGCTGCTCGCGCAGCGGCTGAGCGAGGTGACCGGCGTCGGCCACGTCTCGGTGCAGGGCGGCGTCAAGCCGGCGATCCGGCTGCAGGCCGACCTTTCGAGATTGACCGCCTACGGGATCGCGCTCGAGGATCTCCGTACGGCGATCGTCGGCGCCAACGTCGCGGGGCCGAAGGGCTCGTTCGACGGACCGTCGCAGTCCTACACCATCGCCGCCAACGACCAGATCTCGGCGGCGGAGGCCTATCGGACGCTGATCATCGCCTACCGCAACGGCGCGCCGGTACTGCTCAAGGACGTCGCCGACGTCATCGACAGCCTGGAAAACACCAAGGTCGGCGGCTGGTTCAACGGCGTGCCCGCCGTTGTGCTCGACATCCAGCGCCAGCCCGGCGCCAACGTGATCGAGACGGTACGGCGCATCCGCGCGGAGCTGCCGCGGCTCGAGCACGCGATGCCGGCCGACGTGCACGTCAACATCGTGCAGGACCGCACCGGCACGATCCGCGCCTCGGTGCACGACGTGCAGTTCACGCTGATCCTCAGCGTCGTGCTGGTGGTGCTGGTCGTGTTCATCTTCCTGCGCACCATCCGCGCCACCATCATCGCCGGCGTGGCGCTGCCGCTGTCGCTGATCGCGACCTTCGGCGTCATGTGGTTCTGCGGCTTCTCGCTCGACAACCTTTCGCTGATGGCGCTGACAATCGGCACCGGCTTCGTGGTCGACGACGCGATCGTGATGATCGAGAACATCGTGCGCCATATGGAGGCGGGCGAGCCGCCGCTGCAGGCCGCGCTGCGCGGCGCGCGCGAGATCGGCTTCACCGTCATCTCGCTGACGGTCTCGCTGATCGCGGTGTTCATCCCGCTGCTGTTCATGACCGGCCTGGTCGGCCGCATGTTCCGTGAGTTCGCGCTGACCCTGACCATCGCCGTGGTCACCTCGGCGATCGTGTCGCTGACGCTTACGCCGATGATGTGCAGCCGGCTGCTGCGCCACACCGAAAGCGGGCCCGGCAGCCCGATCACGCGGCGCTTCAGTGCGCTGGTCGATCGTTCGGTCGAGTTTTACCAGCATTCGCTCGAATGGGTGCTGCAACGCCAGTTCGCCACGCTGCTGGTCACGATCCTGACCCTGGTCGCCACCATCGGCCTCTACATCGTCATGCCGAAAGGCTTCCTGCCAAACCAGGACACCGGCCTGATTACCGCCGTCACCGAGGCTGGCCAGGAAGTCTCGTTCGTCGAAATGCAGAAGCTGCAGGACCAGGTAGTGGCGGCGATCCGCAAGGACCCGGACGTGACCGGCGTCGTCTCCATCGTCGGCGTCACCACCATCAATCCGACGCCGAATGCCGGACGGCTGTCGATCACGCTCAAGCCGCGCGACGACCGTAACGCCTTCGTCACCGAGATCGTCGACCGGCTGAAACAGACGGTCGCACCCATTCCCGGCATGGCCGTTTACTTTCAGCCGGTGCAGGACATCCAGATTTCGACGCGCGGGAGTCGTGCGCAGTACCAGTACACGCTGACCGGGACCGATGCGAAAGAGGTGGTGACCTGGTCGGAGCGGCTCGCGGAGGAACTGCGCGACAATCCCTTGATGCGCGACGTCGCTTCGGAAGCGCAGGAGAACGGGCTGCGCGCTCAGATCAACGTCGATCGCGACAAGGCGGCGCGGCTCGGCATCTCCATGCAGGTCATCAACGACACGCTTTACGACGCGTTTGGCCAGCGGCAGATCTCGACCATCTACGCGCAGGCCAACCAGTACCGTGTCATCCTCGAGGCGATGCCGCACTACCAGCTCGACCCGAGCGCGCTGGCGAAGCTCTACCTGCCGGCGCAGCGGGCGCAGCAGCAGACGGTCAGCTCGTTCACCACCACCACGACAGCGACGCCGCTCGTGACCTCGGGCAACGATCCGACCACCATGGTGCCGCTCGGCGCGATCGCCACGGTGGAGCGCACCACTGCGCCGCTTGCCATCATGCACGAGCAGCAGTTCCCGGCCGCGACGATCAGCTTCAACCTGGCGGAGGGCGGCGCGCTCGGCGACGCGGTCAAAGCAATCACCGCCGCGCAACGTGAGATCGAGATGCCGACATCGGTGATCGGCAGCTATTCCGGTGACGCCGCCGAGTTCCGCAAGTCGCTGGCCGGCCAGCCGTGGCTGATCCTCGCCGCTGCGGTGACGATCTACATCGTGCTGGGCGTGCTCTACGAGAGCTTCATTCACCCGATGACCATCCTGTCGACGCTGCCATCGGCCGGCGTCGGCGCGCTGCTGGCGCTGATGGTCACTGGCCTCGATCTCTCGATCATCGCGCTGATCGGCATCGTGCTGCTGATGGGCATCGTCAAGAAGAATGCGATCATGATGATCGACTTCGCGCTCGAGGCCGAGCGCATCGAGGGCCTGTCGCCCGAGCAGTCGATCGTCAGGGCGGCGCTGCTGCGGTTCCGGCCGATCATGATGACGACGCTGGCCGCGCTGTTCGGCGCGCTGCCGCTCGCGTTCGAAAGCGGCACCGGCTCCGAGCTGCGCTTCCCCCTCGGCGTCACCATCATCGGCGGCCTGCTGCTGAGCCAGCTTCTCACGCTGTACACGACGCCGGTCATCTACCTGTACATGGAACGCCTCAAGACGCGCCTGACGCGCGGCGCGCCGGAGATGTCGCAGCGTCCCGCGGAGTGAGGCGAAATGAACTTCTCCTACCCGTTCATCCGCCGGCCGATCGGCACCACCCTCATCGCCATTGGCCTGTTCCTGATCGGCGCCGTCGCCTATCGTTTCCTGCCGGTCGGCAACCTCCCGTCGGTCGACATGCCGACCATCCGCGTCTCCGCGAGCAGGCCCGGCGCCGACCCGCAGACCATGGCGAAGACCGTCGCGGCGCCGCTCGAGCGCCGGCTCGGCGAGATCTCCGGCGTCACCGAGATCACGTCGACGAACTCGATCGGCAGTTCGAGCATCGTCGTCCAGTTCGACCTCAGCCGAAACGTCGAAGGCGCGGCGCGCGACGTGCAGGCGGCGCTCAATGCCGCGCTGACCGACCTGCCCGGCGACCTGCCGAACCTGCCGACCTTCCGGAAGGCGAACCCGGCCGCCTCGCCGATCCTGATTATCGCGCTGACCTCGAAGACCATCGCGCCAAGCGCGATCTATGACGCAGCCGATACCGTCATCGCCCAGCGCATCTCGCAGATCTCAGGCGTCGCCGACGTCGGCGTCAGCGGCGCCGAGCAGCCGGCTGTACGTGTGCGCGTCAACCCGGTGGCGCTCGCCTCGATGGGCGTCAGCATGGAGGACGTACGGCTCGCGATCGTCAACGCCAACGCGGCTGGCCCGCTCGGCACCTTCGACGGCACCTCGCTCGCCGAGTCGATCGCGACCAACGACCAACTTCGCACCGCACGCGAATATCGCTCCATCATCGTCAAGAACATCAACGGCACTGTGATCCGGCTCTCCGACATCGCAAGTGTCGAGCAGTCGACGCGCAACAGCCGTTCCGCCGCATGGTTCAACAAGCAGCCGGCGGTGCTTCTCGTCATCACCAAGCAGGCCGACGCCAACGTGATCGACACGGTCGGCGGCATCAAGGCGATGCTGCCGGAGCTCAAACGGTGGATCCCGGAAGACATCGATATCTCGATCCTGTCGGACCGCACGCAGACGATCCGAGCCAGCGTCACCGACATGCAGCTCACGCTCGCTGCCACCGCGGTCCTGGTGATGCTGGTGGTGTTCACGTTCCTGCGGCGCGCCGCCGCGACCATCGCCGCGGGCATCACCGTGCCACTGTCGCTCGCCGGTACCTGCGCGGCAATGTGGGCGGCCGGCTTCTCCATCGACAACCTGTCGCTGATGGCGCTCGCGGTGTCGGTCGGCTTCGTGGTCGACGACGCGATCGTGATGATCGAGAACATGTTCCGCAACCTGGAGAAAGGCCATCGGCCGCTGCGCGCGGCGATGGAGGGCGCGCGCCAGATCGGCTTCACAGTCGTCTCGATCAGCGTGTCGCTGATCGCGGCGTTCATCCCGCTCCTGTTCATGGGCGGCATCGTCGGGCGATACTTCCGCGAGTTCTCGGTCACGCTGGCATTCGCGATTCTGATCTCGACGGTGGTCTCCCTTTCAGTCACGCCGATGATATGCGCGCATTTCGTTCACTCGGCGCCGAGCCCGAATGCGACCTGGTTCGACCGGCTGGTCGAAGGCGTGCTTCGGCGGCTGGCCAGTGCCTATGGGCGCAGCCTCGCCGTCGTACTGAGCTATCGCGGTCTCACCCTCGTAGTGCTCGGCGCCACCATCGCGCTGACCGTCGCGCTCTACATCAAGACGCCGAAGGGGCTGTTCCCTCAGGACGACAGCGGGCTGCTGTTCGGCTCGGTCACGGCGTCGACCGACGTGTCGTACCAGACCATGCTCGACCTGCAGCAGCGCGCAACCGACATCGTGCTGTCCGACCCCGCGGTCGAGGGTGTCGGATCCTCGGTGGGCGGCTCGGCCTTCTCCGGCTCCGTCAACAACGGCCGGCTGTTCGTCAGCCTGAAGCCGCTCTCGGAACGTGGCGTCACCAGTGCGCAGGTGGTCGATCGCATGCGTCCGCGCCTCTCGTCGATCCCGGGCGTGCGCGTGTTCTTGGTGCCGGCGCAGGACGTGCGCGTCGGTGGGCGCCAGAGCCGCTCGCAGTATCAGTTCACGCTGTGGAGCCCCGATTTCGACGAGTTGCAGGACTGGGTACCGCGCGTGCAGGAGCGCATCCGCCAGATCCCCGGCATCGTCGACGTCTCGACCGACCGCGAGCAGGGCGGGCTGCAGGCCAACGTGGTGATCGACCGCGTCGCCGCTGCGCGGCTCGGTGTGCGCATCCAGGACATCGACAACGCGCTCAACAACGCATTCTCGCAGCGGCAGATCTCGACCGTGTTCACCCAGCGCAACCAGTACCGGGTGATTCTCGAGGTCGAGCAGCAGTACCAGAGCGATCCGTCCGATCTCAACCAGGTCTATGTGCCGACGTCGGGCGGGCCGCCGACGCCATTGTCGGCAGTCGCAAAGTTCGAGAAGGCTGTCGCGCCACTGGTGATTAACCACCAGGGCCAGTTCCCGGCCGTGACGATCACCTACAATCTCGCGCCGGACATGCCGATCGAGACGGCGAGCCGCGCCATCGCGCAGGCGGTTGCGGAGCTGCATATTCCCGACACGCTGCACGCCGAGGCCGCCGGCGAGGCACTCGCCTTCGCGCAGAACGCCGGTAGCCAGCCGCTCCTCATCCTGGCGGCGCTGATTGCGGTCTACATCGTGCTCGGCGTGCTCTACGAGAGCCTCGCGCACCCACTGACGATCATCTCGACGCTGCCGTCGGCTGGGCTCGGCGCGCTGCTCGCGCTGCTCATGTTCAAGGCTGAGCTGACGGTGATCGCCTTCATCGGCATCATCCTGCTGATCGGCATCGTCAAGAAGAACGGCATCATGCTGGTCGATTTCGCGCTGGAAGGTGAGCGGCGCGCCGGCCTGTCGCCCGAACGCGCCGTCTATGAGGCATGCCTCGCCCGCTTCCGGCCGATCCTGATGACGACAATGGCGGCGCTGCTCGGCGCGGTGCCGCTGATCGTCGCGACCGGCCCGGGCTCAGAGCTGCGGCGGCCGCTCGGCATGACCATCATCGGCGGACTGGTCGTGTCGCAGATCCTGACGTTCTACACGACGCCGGTGATCTACCTGGTGCTCGACAAGCTGCACCGACGGCTGTGGGGCGGCGCAGCGCCGGCCGATGCCTCACAGGCGCCTCCACGGCTGCACCCGGCGGAATAGCTTGTTTTGGCGTGAGCTCTACGCTTGCTCCGTCCGACCTCACCCTTTCAGGGGGAGAGAGCGCGTCGAGTACGCGGCGCCGCTTCAGCTCCTCACTTCAACCGCTTCGCCGCTTCCTCGACGATGCTGAGATCAGAGTGCTTCTTGATGTCGACCGAGGCCTTGACGAAGCCGAGGTCCTTGACCAGGTCGACGTTCGCCTGCAGCGCCGTGAGGTTCGGCATCATGTTCTTGTCGCGGTAATTGTCGCGCTCGGTGAACAGCCAGTCGAACCGCTCGGCCGGCTGCTTGGTGACGCGCGCCGCGATCTCCATCGCTTCCTTGTGGTTCTTCGGGTCGAGGTACCACTGGGCGATGCGGATCGAGTCTTCCATGAAATCGACCAGCGCCGCACGGTTCTTGTCGATGAACGACTTGCGTGCCATCCACACCGAGAACTGCGTCACGCCCACGGCGTCCTTGGTAGTGAACAGAACGCGCGACAGCTTCTTCAACTCCGGATCGGTGGAGAACGGCAGCACGGCCGGAATGAGGTCGGCCTTCTTCTCAGCGAGCATCGCCTTCATGGCCGGGAACGGCGCCTCGACGACCGTATAGTCGCGCTTGTCCTCGAGCTTCGCCTTGCGCAGCATGGCGCGCATCGCGACGTCGACCGCGCTGCCGGCGGCGTTGGTCGCGACCACCTTGCCCTTGAGGTCCTCGACCTTCTGGATCGGCCCGTCGGCGAGCACGTTGAATGCGTTGCTGTAGGTGTTGCCGACGCCGTCCTGGAATTCGTCGGCGATCACGCGCAGATCGTCGAGGCCGGCGTTCCCGATGGCGATCGGGATGGTCGAATAGGTGAGGTTCGCGATCTCGAGCTCGTTGTTGGCGATCGCGGTCACCATCGGCGGCGTGCCGGCGAAACGCATGGTCTCGACCGTGTAGGACTTGCCGAAATGCTTCGCGAGATCCTTCTTCTCGAGCCAGATCGAGCCCCAGTTCGACACCGGCGCGACCCACGACAGGCGAATTTTCACGGGCTCGGCGCTGTAGGCGCTGGTGGCGAACAGGACGCTAGCCGCGGCGAGAATCAGTTTGAACGAACGCATAGGGTTCCTCCCTGGATCGGTTTGCGCGCCGTGGCGGCGTCTCTTTGCGCGAAATTAGACCATCGCCGCATCCGTGAGGCAAGCCGACCGTCCCACCATGCGATACAGCCGGCGAAAGTGTCGCGGCCTGGCGTGTGTCCGGAAAAGCCGGATCGCTAGACCGTGCTCGGCTCCTGCGCCTCCTGGTGCCACATCAGCAGACGACGGCGGATCAGTGCCATGGCCTTGACCAGGCAGAAGCCGACCACGGCGATCTCGACGATGCCGGCAAACACGCCGGCTGACTGGGCAAAACGCGACGACGTCATCATCGTGCCGCCGAGGCCGTAGCCGCCCATCAACATCTCCGTCACGATCGCCACGATCAGCGCGATCGGCAGCGCGACCTGCAGCCCCGTCAGAATTTGCGGCAGCGCCGCCGGCAGGATCACCTGCCAGATCACCTCGCGGTCCTTGGCGCCCATGTTGCGCGCCGACCAGATCAGCTCACGCTCGACGCCGCGGATGCCGATCACGGTCGCGGTGACGACGGGAAAGATCGCGTCGAGCACCACCATGGTGACCTTGGACACGTCGTAGAGGCCGAGCCACAGGATCACGACCGGCAGGAACGCCACCTTGGGCATCGGGAAGCCGACCGAGATGATCGGGTCGAACAGCCAGTTGATGCCGACGCTGCGCGTCATTGCCATGCCGAGCGCGATGCCGCCAACAGCGGCGATCAGGAAGCCGATCAGGGCGCGGTAGAGCGTCACGCCGGTGTTCAGCAAAAGCTCGCCCGACTGCGCGTCGCTCCAGATCTTGTCGGCCACCACCTCGAGCGAGGGCAGCATGAACGGCGTCACAGCACCGCTCTTTGCCGCCAACTCCCAGCCAACCAGCAGCAGCACGATGGCGATTGAGCGCGCGAACCACCACTTCGCCTTGGCGAGCAGCCAGGACGGCGCTTCCGAGGTGGTCCCGCCTGCAGTTTCTACTCGCGCCATCGCAGCAGCCTCTGCATCAACGCCTGATAGGCGCGGTCGGCGATGAAACCGAGCAGCGCGACGGTCAGCACCACCGCGAACATCGCCTCATAAGAGCCGTTGGCGCCGAGCGAGCCGATCAGGTAGCCGAAGCCCTGGCGCGCCACGATCAATTCCGATGACACCAGGAGAATGAACGACAGCGCCAGCGCGGTGCGGATGCCATTGAGCAGCTCCGGCAGGGCACTCGGCACCACCACGTCCCACAGCATGCGCAGCCGGCTCGCGCCCATGCTGCGCGCCGACCACACCAGCACCTGGTCGCTCGAACGTGCGCCGTTGAAGGCGCCGATCGTCACCGGCAGCATGCAGCCGAGAAAAATCAGCAGGATTTTCGAACCATCGCCGAACCCCAGCCAGATGACGGTGACTGGAATGAGGGCCGACTTCGGCATCGGATAGAACAGCTCGACCAGCGGATTGAGCACCACATGGAGCGGGCGCCACCACGCCATGAACACGCCGAGCGCGGCGCCAATGACGATCGAAAGCCCAAGCCCGGCGGCGCCGCGATAGATCGAGGCGACGCCGTTGCTGACGAGTTCGCCGCTCTGCACCAGATCGACCCAGGCGGCGATCACGCTGGACAGCGACGGCAGCACCAGTGTCGACACAAGCCCGAGCCGCGACGCTCCCTCCCACGCGATCGCAATCAGCAGGAGCGGCGAGTAGCGGACGAGCGCGGCAACAGTCGCGTTCACGAGCGTTTTCCCTGAGCCTTGATCGCCTCCTCGCGCACGAGGTGCCAGATCTCGTCGACCTTGTCGACGAACGGCTTGGCCTTGAAGATATCCGGATCGTTTTTGTCGAATCGCGTATCGACGATGGTCTTGATGCGGCCGGGCCGCGCCGACATGACGGCGACGCGCTCGGCGAGGAACACCGCCTCCTGCACGTCATGGGTGACGAAGATCACTGTCTTGCGCGTCTTCTGCCAGATCGAGAGAAGCTCCGCCTGCATCAGACTGCGCGTCTGCGCGTCAAGCGCACCGAACGGCTCGTCCATCAGGAGCATGCGCGGATCAAAGGCCAGCGTGCGCGCGATCGCGGTGCGCTGCTTCATGCCGCCGGAGAGCTGCGATGGATAGCTGTCCTCGAAGCCCGAGAGCCCGACCAGATCGATGAAGGACTGCGCGCGCTTGTCGCGCTCCTCCTGCGGCAAGTTCTGACGCTCGAGACCGTACAGCACGTTCTTGCGCACGGTCTTCCATGGGAACAGCGCGAAGTGCTGGAACACGATGCCGCGGTCGGGCCCGGGCGCCGCGATCGGCGCGCCGTCGACGGTGATGCGGCCGGTTTCGATCGGCAGGAAGCCGCCGATCAAGTAGAGCAGCGTCGACTTCCCGCAGCCGGACGGCCCGAGCAGCGCGAGGAACTCGCGCTCGCGGACGGCGAGCGACACCTCCTCGAGCGCCAGTACCGCGCGGCCGACCGCCGGCCGATAGTGGTGGCTGACACCCTCGACGACGATCTGCGCCTGCTCGGTCATTCGTGGATTTTCCAGCCGTCGTCGGAGAAGCGGAACAGCCGCTGCGCGCGCTTCACGCGGTCACTCGGAAAGTCGCACACGCCCCAGCGGTCGAGCCGCCGCGGCGGCCACTTCCAGTCCTGCGGTGCGCCGGTCTTGTAGCTCTCGTCGACCTGCATCATCTCGCCGGTATACTCGATCGGCATCTCTTCCGGGCCGACGAAATAGCAGAACACGTTGTTTCCGGCACCGTGCCGACCTGGACCCCATTCGATCGGATAGCCGTGATCGCGCATGCGCCCGGCGCCGCGCATCACCGAGTCGAGGTTCGGCATCTCGAACGCGATGTGGTTCAAGGTCGGCCCGCCCTTGAAGCCCATGACCATGCTATGATGGTCGGTGTTGCAGCGCAAAAAGCGGAACACGTCGGTTTCGTCGGCGAGCCGGAAGCCGAGCGCGCCAATCAGCACGCCGCTCGACACGTCGTTGTTGCTGGTATTCAGGTTGACGTGGGAGAGCTTGCGCGGACGATCGGGACGGTCGGGCCCGGCGGCATGATCGGCGACGCCGCACACCACTGCGTAGTTGCGGTCCTCCGGGTCCTTGAAGCCGAAGCCGTAGCCGCCGCCCGGCCAGTCGAGCGGCGCCGGTGGATCGATCTTCGCGATGCCGTGCGCCTTGACCTGCGCATGCAGCGCGTCGACAGCGGAGCGGTCGGCGGCGTCGAACACGATGCGCAGCATGCAGGCCTTCGGCGTCTGGCGCAGCGACAGGATGTGATGAAACGGACCGGTGCCGCGGAAGTAGTGCACGCCCCTCGCCTCGCCGACCGGATCGACGCACCAGACATTGGTGTAGAAATTGACCTGCTCCTCGATATTGGTCACGCCGAGCTCGACGCTCCGCAACGCCGTCACGCTCACCTTGGCCATTCAGCCTCCTAACCCCAGGAACCGCAGCGCATTATCCGAATGCAGGAGCTTACGCTCGGCATCGCCCAGTCCAAGCGACGCGATCGGATCGAGCGGCGTGTTGTCGCGGATGTCGAACGGAAAGTCCGTGCCGACGCAGAGCTGGCGCACGCCGAAGCTGTCGACCAGGAAGCCGAGCGCCGCGGCGCTGTAGACCAGCGTGTCGTAGTAGAGCCGCCGCGCGTGCTCGTACGGGGAGCGGCCGATGCGCTGAGCGAGGTCGGGAATCATGTCGCAGCCCTTGGCGAGCCGCGGCAGGATCATCGCGAAGGCGCCGCCGCCGTGGCTGAACGCGAGCTTGAGCCGCGGGTGGCGCTCCAGCATGCCGCTGGTCATGAACGATGCAATCGCGAATGCGTTCTCGCACGGGAAGCCTATGAAGTTCGCCAGCATCGGCGGGCCGACCAGCCGCTGCTGGATCGCCGGGTGCAGCGCGTGGACGAAGATCGACGCATCGAGCTGCTCGGCCGCCGCGAAGAACGGCTCGAACCTCGGATCGCCGACCGGCGTGCCGTTGACGTTGGTGCCGACCTCGACGCCGCGGAACACGCCGCCGCGCATCAGCTTCTCGAGCTCGCGCGCGGCAAGCTCCGGGTTCTGCAACGGGACCATGCCGAGCGCGACGAAGCGGTCGGGCGCACGCGCCACCATTGCGGCGATGGTGTCATTGACGTGGGCGGCGAACGCGACCGCATCGTCGTCGGAGAACCAATAGGATAGAAGCTCCGGCATCGGCGACAGCACCTGACGGCCGATACCGGCCTGGGTCATCGCCTCGATGCGACGGCCGACGTCCCAGCACTCGTCGGTGACGGTTCGGAAGTTCTTGCCCTCGATCATCACGTTGCCGTGCCGGCAATCGGAGGCAAGATGCATCTGCGGCCAGCGCGGGTTGGCACCCCTGCCGGCATAGGCCGGAAACTCGGCCGGGACGACGTGCGTATGAATGTCGATCGCGTCCATTGCTGCGCTTCCCCGCCATGTCGCTGGAGCTTTGGTCCTGCTCCGTCGCGGCGAGAGCGCCAGACCGCTCCTCGGTTCAAACGAACCAGGGCGGTCCAGATTCTTGCTTTGCGCATATCCTTTTCGGAAAACCGGTGACCACCCTCGGATCAAGTCCGAGGGCAGGCTTTTTCCGAGATATGCGCGAACGCATCCAGCCGTACCGCAACCGGTACGATCCAGAGATCGACAAATCAATACGCTTGCTGAGGGTTCAAGCCCGGCCGATCAACTCTTCACCGCCAGACGATCAAGCATTCTTGCGTTGTTCCCGTGCGGGCGCCAGCCCACGCGGTATCGAGAATCACAGCGCCTCGAGTTGCTTCACGAGCGCGTCCGCAACGTTCATTCCCTCTTCAACCGCACGCTGACGCACGGCGAGGCGGCGTGCTCCGGGAAGCCGCGCACCGGGCTGCTGCTCGATCGCCCGTGCGAGCTGCGCAAAGCGCGCCAGTGCGTCGCCACCAAACGCGGCGGGATCGAACAGGATGATCAGCTGACCGGTGCCGGGCGGCGGGCCCTCGGCGTCAAGAAAGGACGAGGCTTCGGCCGCGAAATTCGCGCCGGTGAGCCCGGCGGCAAGGAGCTCAACCATCAGCGCGAGCGCCGTGCCCTTGGCGTCACCGAGCGGCAGCATGGTGCCGCCGAGCGCCGCGTCCGGATCGGTGGTCGGCCCGCCGGCGTCGTCGAGCGCCCAGCCCTCGGGAATTCTCTCGCCCTTCTGTTTCGCCGCCAAAATGTTGCCGCGCGCCACCTTGGAGAGCGAGAGATCGACCACGATCGGCGCACCGTCGCGCTGCGGACACGCAAATGCGATCGGGTTGGTGCCGAAGATGCCGATCGAGCCGCCCCACGGCGCGATCGCCGCCGGCGTGTTGGCAAGCAGCAACGCGACGAAGCCCTGAGCGGCGAGCCGCTCGGCCGGGTGCCCGGCGGCGCCGCAATGATGCGAGCGGCGGATCGCGGCAGCGGCAATCCCGTTGGCGCGCGCCATGTCGGGCAGTTGCGCTTCGGCAAGCTCAATCGCCGGATAGGCAAAGCCAAGCGCGGCATCGACCGTGAGCAGGCCCGGGCGCACGCGCTTGGCCGACGGCGTCGCGAAACCGTCGACCTTTCCAATCTTCGCCTGCGCGGCGTAGGTCTGCACACGTGACAGCCCGTGACTCTTGAGGCCGTCGGCTTCGGCGGCGACCAGCGCGCGCGCCACGCTCGCCGCATTGGCCGCACTGGTGCGGTTGCGCGTCAGCGCCGCTGCAACGAGATCATGGGCTTCGGTGAGCGAAAGAACCGGCATGCGAACAGCTTTGATCGGCCTAATTTCTAATGCGCTAACGCGTGACCACCAGCGCCGCCGTCACGACGACAAGAATGACGACGGTGGTGCCGGTAACGGTGGCGACATGGCGCCAGCCGAGCCGGCCGATCGCGGCGAACGACGTGCCGAGGCCGAGCGCGCTGATGGCAATGAGGAGCCCCCAGGTCGAGAAATCGACCAGCCAGCCCTTGGCCCAGGCATAGCCGGCGGCAATGGGCGCGATCGACGGCAGCACGCTGTTCACACAGCAAAACGCGAGAAACACGAAGGCGAACACCGGCACCGGCACCTTGGCCGCTTGTTGCTTGCCGCCGGTCCGGCTAACGAACCAGTAGCCGATGCCGAGCACGACCGGAAGCAGCAGGAACACGCGCAGCAGCTTGACGATGACGGCGTTGTTGCCGACGTCGGTCGAGAC
>Ga0066388_100000718_pt1 | contig 16689 bp, 8 predicted proteins | sample PanSoiMetaGPlot6_FD_64539 | JGI IMG/M metagenome (GOLD analysis project Ga0066388, IMG submission 64539) | Tropical forest soil microbial communities from Panama analyzed to predict greenhouse gas emissions - Panama Soil - Plot 6 (Hybrid Assembly) | ecosystem: Environmental > Terrestrial > Soil... | reverse complement strand
ACAAAAGCAAGCCAGCCGTCAATCCTGGTCCTGAGCGAGAATCATTTTCCCGGATGGCGAGCGTATGTCGATGGACGGTTAGTTACGACCCTAAGAGTCGATTACAACCTTCGTGGTGTTTCATTGGCAGCAGGTGAGCACACCGTCGAGTTCGTTTACCGGCCAAAGTCGGTTTTGCTTGGCGCGGCCGTTTCACTTTTGACATTATTCGGATTGATTGTCTGGTGGAGGCTGATGGCTGATGGGGTCAGGCCTTCGATTCTGCGATTCTCGCATCTTGGCGTGTCGTTTTCGTGAGCCGCATTGATGAGAATCGCAGAATCGAAGGCCTGACCCCCACTAATATTATTCGACTATTAAAGACTGTTTCAAAACTTCCGACCCCAGATCCTCAAACCAGGCCAGATGCTCTGAGACCATGTCGAATTGCAGGATGAATGTTCCGGTTGTGTCGGGAGCATTCAAAGCGATCTCGATTTCCACGGACTCTCCCGGCGCGATGTCGTGCGGCAGGAAAGCGCCGGCGTGATACCAGGAAACCGGGGTTTCATTTTGATCGAGCACGTGCGCCACCAGATGCACATCACCTTTTTCGCGCCCGCTTGCACTGCCGCGTAACCAGCGTGCGTTGCCTATATTTTCTGCGCGTATCTTGAAACGCAATTCCTCTCCCGCAGGACATTTCGACGGGCCACTCACCGTCGCCAGTTTCGATCCCAAATAGCCAATCGCCGTGCTATCGGGGTAGCCAGCGTGTTTGCGACAAGCGAGCACCGCCCGGTCACTGGTGTCATCAGGGAATACCTCGACCTCATCAAATCCGATGTTCTTCAAAAGTGCGCACAAAGCTTTGGTGCTCGGCAGAAACCAGTTGTAGACGGCTTCCTTGGCGTCGGGTTGATTCTCGATGTAAGCGATAGGATGAAGCGTTGGTTCGGTTGCCCCCACCGGATAGACAAACGATGGTGGCACTTTCCCTGGTGGATAGATTGCTGTTTCCAGAATCAAGAGTCTGCGCGTGATCAGAAAGAGTTTCTCCAGCGCCAGCACCAGGTGCTTGCAGTGGTAAATCAAACCGAGCGCCAGCGTGATATCGAACTGGCCCAATTCGCGTGGGTCGAGATCGTAAACTGACATGCGCTGGTAATCGATATCCAAACCCAGAACTTTCCGAACAAAATTAGCCTGACGAATGAGTTCACGTTGCGAGTCTATTCCGAGCACCCGTTCCGCACCACGCCTTTTCATCTCGATGGAATAGAAGCCCGCGTTGCAGCCGACATCGAGAACGCTCTGCCCAGTAAGATCATTCGGGAGATGAACTCGTACGTTTTCCCAGGTTGCTCGCGGATGGTCGATCGGTTCTCCGATAGCGCTTTGGGATTTGGTGCGCAATCCATTGCCGAGGTCAATGCAGTGAAACCACGGTTCAAGCTGCTGGATTTCTGAGACTATTTCGTCGTGAGTCATTATCCGTGATTCCCGCGTCGGCGCCCTGAACGGGGGTGCCAGAAACTTTTGACTTAATCTCGCACCCTTGAGAGGCCGTCGGATTAATGGTTTTCCTCTGCGCAACCTCGGCGTTCTTCGCGCCTCTGGGGTGAATTTGCTCGGAAAAAGAGTTCACCGCTGAGACGCGGAGGTCGCCGAGGACGCGCGGAGAGTTTATTCCGACAAGCTCTGAAAGGGTGCCAGAAGCCGTTGAGCTGATCTCGCACCGTTTCAGGGTGCGGATTAATTAGATTAATCGGGGTCCGGTGGTCTGACGACCGCCGGCTACTTTCTTGCAGCCCTGCGGCGCTGCTCCTCCGTATAACGCAACACCCATCGGTGAGTCATTTAAGTCATTACGCTCACGATCAGGCTTCTGTCACCTCAATAGCGAACACCAGCGGTTCTGACCCTTTCTCTTCAAACCAGGACACATTCTGATCCACGAGATCGATCTTCACGCTGTATCTTCCGGGCTCGCGCGGCGCTGTGATCGAAAGATCCAGCGTCAGACTTCTTCCCGGCGCGACTGCGCGTGGCAGGAGTGGACCGTGATGTTCCGAAGCCACTGTTTCGTTCTCATCCATGATCTTCACTGCCGGCATCACCAGGCCATTTCTCACCGTCTGCCCCGTTAACCAAAGCGTATCCCCGACGTTAATAAAAGTAATCGGCAACTTGAACTTACCGCCCGCGGCAACACTGCGCGGAGGCGTAGTTCGCGCCAAAATTCGAGCGCACAATGTTCCCGGATGGCGACTGTCAGGTACATTGCTTCCGGGACCGCTATCAGTCACCTTCATGCAGGTGAAGTAGTGATAGTCCGTATCGAGCGCTCGAAGTGGCAGGCTTAAATCACCTTCGTCGCCGGTCAGCCTGTTCCGGTCGAAGAGTCCGTTCACGCTTACATAATCCGAAACGATCGCAAAACCATTTTGGTCGATCAGTGCTCGCAAGTAATCGCTGCTGAATGGCGACTCGAGAGTTTGGTATTTCTCCATGAAGCCGCGCAATTCAATTTCGGTCGGCGAGCCTGAGGGCGGCTTATGTCCTTCAACAATAAACATCAGGCCGCCAACTTCGAGCATCGCCGCGAGATTGTGAAAGACGCTTTTCTCGTCATCAAAGTGATGCAGCGCGTCGTAACAAATGATGGCGTCAAATTTTTCGGCGAGCGGCGCAGTTTCGATGTCGTGAGTAACAAAGCGGCAGCGCAAAGGCGTTTCCTGATCCACCTGATACGGCAAGCGGCCAAGCCTTTCCAGCGCGACCTGAATCAATTCTTCACTGATGTCGATACCAGTCATGTCGTAACCGAGGCGCGCAAAATACTCCGTCACCCAGCCGGGACCGCAACCCACATCCAAAATTTTTGCATCCGCCTGCAAAGCGAGCGCCACCGCGATATTCGCAAAGTCGTAAAAATGCCGCGCTGTTTCCGGGTCCATGCCATCGCCTGAGAATTTGATCGGTTTGTGCAAATTGGCGAAGGGTTTCGTGCGCAGGTAGTAACTCAAATCGGGATTGAGCGCACTGGCATATTTCCGCGCGCCTTTTTTGTAATCGATACCTTCGACCCTGGGCATGCGGCCGGTAACTTCGAGCTTTTCGGCCGCCACGGGCTGTTTGAGCTTTTCGCTTTCGAATTCGGAATAACGCGCCTCTGTATTTCCGTGGTTTGCGCGTGGATGCGATCTGTCTTCTCCATTATTACCAATGGAAAAAAGCGAGCCACGTTTCGCGAACTCAGCGACAGGCGCGAGTGTAGCGACGTCGGAAGCGACGTGACGCAACAACGCATCGTCCTCTGAACGAAAGCCCAGTGCAGCCATTTCACTGGAAATGCTTTTCACAAAACTCGTACGTGGGCGCAGGGCTACGACTTCTCTTACAAAGGCAGCGTATTTCGCGGCGCTCGACTCGATGTGGTGCTCTGCCAGGACGTACGCGCGGGCGTTGCGGCCGATTCGCGCTCGCAGCGCCGGCTCTTGAATCAGCCTGGCAAGATAGGCTTCCAGCAACGCATCTCCAAACTGATTGTGATCGATCTTAACCACCGCGTCGTCCGGCAGTTCTGAGAAAGCACCGACGTTCGAAACGATCGTTGGAACTGCGGCGGCCATCAACCGGCAAAGACTGCCAGAGGTGGCGCCGACCGGCCGCTCGCGCAGGTTAATCGCGATGTCTGTTTCGTGAATGTGCCGCTGAAACTCTTCCAGCGACACATAACCGGTGAGGATTACGTTCCGCTGCAGGCCGAATCGTCGGATCAATTGTGGCAGCTCGGGAAAGTTTGCCGTTGATCCAACCATCGTGTACTTAAAATCGAAACGGTCGCGCAGTGCTGAGAGCGCGCGAAAGATTCGCTCGATCGCCTTATCGGGAGTAATCAACCCGAAAGAGGCGATATTTACGGCGCCGTTCTGCTCTTTCACAACCGGTGGTGTCTCGGCGGCGCGTTGAGTGATGTGGTGTTTGATACAAGCGATCGGCACTCCCGGCGCTACCGCGGCGATCTCATCCCGGCTCCACTGCGAGTGTACGACGACACCTTCAGCCATCCGTGTAACGCGAGTATTAAGTGGAAAATCAAGCGGCGCGCTTTCGTGAAACGGCGCTGCGCCACGGGCAAAATGTTCTTCGGCGCGCAGCCGTTCGCGACGCCCGTGACCGGCTTCGATTTCATCGAAGTAGATGCTCATTTGGTTTTGCTGGCGCGCAATTCCCAGGAAAAAATCCTGTAAAGCAAAATCGTGAAGCACCACGATCCCCGGATGACGTTGCATCGCGAAATAAATTCCTGAGTGGTACCTGTAGTCGTTGCCAATGTGGTAGATGGCCGCGTCGTAATTCGGCAACAACTCGAGCGCTTCTGGGTCGTGTTGATAGTCGATTATCCGGAACGCGTCCGCAATCTGCCGGTTGCTGGGGCTGAAACCATCGACGAAAAGATCGACGTCAAGATAGCTTCGCAAGTGCATCAGCAACTCTTCACTGTAGTCGGAAATTCCGGATTGTTGTGGATTGAGTGGACTGAAATACGCAACCTTCAAACGAGGCCGAGGCTGAGCGCGGCCGATTTCGTCAGGGCTTGAAAACGTTGGCTCGACCGCGGCTTCTCCAACGCCGGATGGAAGGCTGCGCGAAACGTTCTTGCGACCGTCAATCACGCTGCGGGTGAAATCGATGTAGCGTTGAGCCGTTCGCCAAATGTTGTGTTCACTCAAAATGAAATCGCGAGCACGTTCGCCGATGCGTTCGCGAAGTTCCGATGCGCTGAGCAGTTCCCGCAGGCGTGCTTGAAGATCAGAAAACTTGCCGGCTGGACTGACTTTCACAACTGAGTCATCCGGCAGCTCAGAAAACCAGCCGATGTCCGAAACCATGGCCGGAACGCCGATGCCCATAATGCGGCAAAGACTGGCAGACGTTTCGCCAACCGTGTGACTGCGCAGGTTAATGGCAATGTCGGCCCCGGCGATGTGCCGCTCAAATTCTTCAAGCGTTACATAACCCGTTATCGTGACGCGATCATTCAGATCATAACGGGCGATAAGTGGCCTCACGTCCCAGTAAAGGTTCTCTGCTCCGACCAGGGTGTAGTGAAAATCGAAATCTTGTTTTAGTTCGGCCAGTGCTTGCAGCGTTTCATTGAGCGCCTTGTCAGGAGTGATCAGTCCAAAGCTGGCAATCGAAAGCGGCCTGTGCAAACCGTCTTTTCGCCTCCAGGCCTGGCGCAATGCCGGATCGATCATTTTTACCGGCATGTTGATGCGCATCGTGGGAATGTTCGGGGCGATTTGTGCCAGACGCGAGCGACTCCATTCAGAGTGGGCGATGATGCCTTCGGCAGATTGCGCGACTCGCTTGTTAAGCGGAAACTCGAGCGGAAAATCCTCTTGTGGCGGCCGCTCACCACGACGGTTAGATGCTTCAGCCCGCGCTCGCTCGGCCGATCCATGGCAGGCTTCGAGTTCATCCAGATACAAACGAATGTCGCCCACTTCGCGCGCTCGCCCGAGAAAGGTGTCCTCCAGCACGAACTCGTGAAAGACCACGATTCCCGGATATCGTTCGGCGACAGTGCACGTACCATAATGAAAGCGGTAATCGTTACCTACGTGATAGATGGCGGCATCATAGTTTTTGAGCAGGTCTAACGCCTGGGGATTTTTCTGATAGTCGAAAATCTGGCCTGCGGGCAGGTCACCTTTCGTTGGTTGAAAGCCATCGAGAAAAAGGTCTATGTCGGCATGAACGGCAAGATATGGAAGCAACTCTTCATTGTAATCAGAGATGCCACATGATTGCGGATTAAGCGGAGTGAAGTAAGCGAGACGCATAAGAGCCGTCAGTTGTCCGTTGTCAGTAGTCAGTAATACAACGGACCACTGACAACTATTGATCATTTCACCACGGTTATTTTCGCTTTTGCAGTTGGCGATCCCTTGTCGCTGAACCAGGCGACTTGTTCCTGGATCAAATCGATTTCCAACGTGTATTCGCCCGGATCTTTTGGAGCCGTGATCACTAAAGGTACCTCAGTCTCCTCGCCGGAATTTAGATCCTTTCCGATGCCGGATCGGCCATCCATATCCGTTAACAGTGAGCCGTCCGTTTTTAGCCAGCGGTTACCGGTCGCAATGTAAAATTTGTTGCTCGAGCTCGTGTTGACTGCAGAGCCGCGCGCCCACCACATGACCGGGCTGGCATTCTTAACCTTGACGAGAACTGTTTCTTTTTGCCCGGCACGCAATTTCGTCGGCGGCTCGACCAGTGTCACTGCGGCTTTGAAACCGTTCGCCGGTAACGCTGCCGGCACGTCACTACGTGGCGAACTGTCCGTCTTGAGAGCTTGCACCGGTTGTCGAGAGCGGCCACTACATGCGACCGATAATGCAACGATCGCCAGCGTGATCATCCCTATTCCTATTTTCATACGTCTCCTCTGCTGACCAAAAAGAATACTCATTGAACTCTAATTCTCAGTTCTAAGACTTTTGAACCCATCTCACCAAACCACGTCACGCCTTCTTGCACGGCATCAATTTTCAAAGTGTAGTTTCCGGCGGCCTGCGGAGCAATGAGAGTCAAAGGTAATTCGACGGTTTCACCGGGCGCAAGGTCACGCGTGAGCAATGCCCTTCGTTCCAACTCAGAAAGCCTGTTGCCATTTTCCGTTAGCCAGAAATTCCCGACGGTTACCTGGTGGTTCCATTCCGGTTGTCGCCCCGGCCAAATAATTGGACTGCGATTTGTCAGCTTTACGTTGAGCACGAATGTCTCTCCCGCGCGCAGGGATGCAGGCAGCTCCGGAACCGAGATGCCCGCGTCAAACGCCTGGAAAGGAAGCGGCTGTCGTTTAGGTGCTGGACCTTTGGCGGCGCCTGTTAGCCAAATGGGTTCAACCTGGATTAGTACCAAGTCAAACGAGGGCGCTGCGGAAAAATAGCGCAATCCGAACGCTTTGGTACCAGTGGGCACCAGACCGGCCGCGGCCAGCCTTTGACGCGAGCTTTCAAGATTCGCTATATCGGTTAACGTCGCTAGTCTTTTACCTTGTACCTCTTTTAGAGCCTGGGTGAATTTTCGTCGCGCCTCAGGAGTGGTCAGAAACTCATAGTTGCCGACACCGAGGACGGGAGCATTAGGCTTGAGCAAAGCTTCCAATGAAGTAGTCTTGACTGAGCTTTCAACCCAGATGTCCACGTCGTCGAGCATCGACTTTTCCTCTGAAGTTAGAAATTTTGTGAGTGACCGATCGCGAAGGAAGTAACGGGCATTCGAACCAAACCTACTTTGCATGAATGTTGGCCGCATGCTCCATTCATACTGAAGAACCAAGGCGCAGCCGGCTATGGTTTGAATGCCAAGCATCGCGAACAAAAAAATAGCGATGGCTTTGCGCCACGGAAGGTTGTTGGCTGCGCCCTGAGCAATAGAGACTGCGACTGCTACAATCGCAACGCCTGACAAGATTTCGAGGAAGAAACCATAACGGCTGTAACCCATGCCGGCCACGCTCCAGGCAAGGCAACCAATCAGAAGCATTAAGCAAAGCCAACGTGCGCGTCGAACTCGCCATATAAAGGGTAATGCAACGAGCGCGGTTACGAATCCGATCGTGAGGCGGCCGGCGTAAACAGCTAGTTCGGAATAACGTTCAGGTTTGAAGGCGATCACAACCGGCCACGCTACGCTTTCCCAAATGCCAATCGGCCCCCAACGCTCGTCCCAACCTCCGCCAGTCGGCCAGTAAGGTGATTTGAACACTTTGTTAGCGAGTGGGAAGACCGGGTTTCCAGTTAAGCGCCATAGATACACGCAAAAGGGAAGGACTGGCGCAATTAATGCGACCGCAGTCATTGTTGAGGTTGTCGCAAGTTGCAACCAATCGAGTCGCCGCTTACCGGCTACTGATTTGTACGCTAACACTATCAAGAGTGGCACGGCAGCAACGATATTTGTCAGCTTGAGGGCAATGGCAATTCCAATCAGGATCGCCGAATGAATGTAGACCCTGCTGGGAGTCTCGGCGTCATCAACGCGCAGCGCGAGTCGCGTTGCTTCGAGCATCAAGGGCAACGCAATCAGATCAACCATGTAAGTGTTGATCTCAAACAGCAACTGTTCGGCGAGCATGATGAGTAGAACGCACCCTGCCCGCCACCATGACTGCGCGATGAATTCCCGCAGGATTCGATCGATAATTTGCGCTGACCAGATGAGAATCAAAAGGTTACCAACCGTTCCGAGGCGATAACCCAGCGCGTGCCGAAAGAGGCCGGTAAAAGTGTCAGGCGCCGGATTGTACGGCGCCGCAGTAGGAAAAAAATCGGCAGCCTGGTAAAAGAGCCCGCGCAAAGACCGCTCCGAATGCAGCAGCCGGTAATTCAGAACATCGAACGAGACATCGGGCAGCGGCGCGCGCAGCAGGAAAATGAAAATCAAAGGCGGGATGACCGTTATCCAGAACGCTTTTGCTGGAGTTTCCGCCGGAAACGGCTTCGTCGCCACATAGATACACAGGCAAATCGCTGCAACCGGAATGGCCAGCGACCACGCGACTGTGTTGCCGCAACCGAGCAACAGGTATTGTCTAAAAAAGATTGTGAAGAACAGAAAAATGAACACCTCGCCAAAGTCGGCGTTGGTGATCAGCCGGATCGCAAGCGCTTGATGTGAAGACGTGTGCGACATTGGCAGGGCACGCGTTCAGGACCGTAATCCGAGTCGGAGCACGACGATTGGCTTGATGATGCTCCACCAGTCAAGCAGAGGCACGATCTTCGAATACTTTTTCCGCGTTGGATAATTTTTGGAAACTCCTACTTCGCAAAAGCTGTATCCCAGCGAGATTACTTTGTAGTGCAAATAGTATTCGAATTCATACGTGTCAAGCCATGCCTGGTCCAGTTTGATTCGCGGATCATCCAGGATGCCTAATCGGTATGCGCGGAAGCCATTCGTTACATCCGTCAGTTTCCGGCCGAGGAGAATAAACCAAACGCCCGTGTAGGCCTTGATCATTGCCCAGCGAGCACGCGGCAAGTTAACGTACGAACCTCCGGAAAGAAATCTTGATCCTTGAACATAATCAGCTTGCTGGGAAGCGAGCGGCGCGGTCAACAAAGGAATTTCCCGAGGATCGTCTTTACCGTTACCCGCCAATATAACGGCCACGTCGAATCTGCGCTCGCGCAGGTAATTCAATCCATCGCGCAAAGCTTTGCCAACGCCGGTCCGCTCGTGGTGAGTAATTACGATTGCCTTCGACTGTGCCAGTATCCTGGAAGTATTGTCGGTCGATCCGTCATCAATCACCACGACCTCATTAACCAGGCCCGGTGCAAACTTCTCCAGCACGCTGCCGATGTGTGATTCTTCGTTGTAGACGGGAATAATCGCGCCTATTCGCATCCTGGTTTATTTCGCGAAAAGTTTATTGAGCAGCTCAGGTTTTCGCATAACCGTGCGGCAATGCGCGTGCCGATAAGCGTGAGCAAATCGTTCAGTTGCTTGACGGATAATCCGTCAACCTTTAGCCTCTCCTCTTTATCGACCGTGAAATCAACGGCGATTCATCGCACATCCCGCTGCGTCGAATCTGCAAACGAGCCCGCAGGCGTTGGTTGTCAGGTGAATCCTTTGAAGGCCGATGCTAAGTGCCAGCCAGAGCTGCCAGAGTGCGGCGCTTATGTTACAGGCTGAAACCAACATTTCAAAATTGACCGGGAACGCGCACATCTTCGCGCGCAGGTTTGTTTTATTCGGGCCGTGGTACCTGGCAGCGCACGAGCACTTTCGAATCCCGAAGCTTGCATGAACGAGAACTCGAACTTTCGCGCACCTTCCCGCATTTCCCGGCTGCGGCGGCAGGCGTCGACTACGGGCCACGAGATTGCGATCGTCCTCGCTTTCTGCTTTTTAACTGCAGTGATGACCTGGCCCTGGGTCGTGCATTTACGTAATGCCGTTGCTGATCGTGGTGATCCCTACATGATCGCCTGGACTCTGTGGTGGGATTATCACCAGACCTTTAACAAGCCACTGCATCTTTTCGACGCGAATGTTTTTTATCCTTTCAAATACACACTGGCCTTTAGCGAAAATGATTATGGGATTGCGCTTTTATGTTTTCCCCTATTTGCAGCCGGAGTGAAGCCGCTGACGATTCATAGCATCGCCACGTTTTTGGGTTTTGCGTTTTGTGGTTATGGGGCTTTTCGTCTGACCCGGACGCTGACGGGCCGAAATGGACCGGCCTGGGTAGCGGGCATCGTTTTCGCTTTCATTCCGTACCGGTTTCAAGTTCTTTCTCACCTTCACTATTTGTTCGCGGGGTGGATTCCTCTGTTGCTGGAATCGCTGGTATTGTTCGCGCGCCGATCGAGCTGGCAACGTGGCGCCTGGATGGGCGTGGCGTTTCTAATGAACGGCCTGTCATGTATCAGTTGGCTGATCATAACAATCGTTCCGCTGGTTCTCACCGTGATCTTTTTAGTAGTCGCCCGGCAGCCCCTGCGGCGAAGCCGTGAGTTCTGGTTTCGGGGCGTGGTCGCCATTGCCCTGGCCTCGGCCGCCCTGTTTCCTTTTCTCTGGCCGTACTATCGGGTATCAGTGTTGTACGGTTTGAAGTGGCAGCCCTGGGAGTTTGCGTTTAATTCGCCTTCGATAATTCACTGGTTCAAAGCCGAGCCGCGCAACAAGCTCTGGCAAAACTTCGGCGCGATGATTCCCGGCGGACACGCACTCTTTCCCGGTATGTTGGCGCCGCTTCTGGCTATCGCGTCAATGCGTCTCTGCAACCAGAGAAGTGGCCGCATCCGACTCGAGCACAGATTGGCGGTGCTGATCGATTTTGTAATCGCAGGAGCGGCCTTTGTCGCGGTCCTGGGAATCGGATACGGAGACTCAATTTACAAGCTGTTCGGTCATCGGATAGTACGCCTCAATTCCCGTTCGGTGACTCAGGCACTAGCGATCGTTGTAACGGCGTCTGCACTTCGCCTGGCGCTGTTACTTCCTGCACTGATTAGGCGCGGGCGCCGGAGTCTGCGTCGCGCAAACGCAGCGCGCTCAAATATTGACTGGTCAAAAGGCCTCAGCGAGGCAATCGGAATCGGTGTAATTTGGACCGTCGCCGGCTTTCTGTCATCTCTGGGAGCGAACTTCTTTTTCAATCGCTGGCTGCACGACTATTTTATCCTGTATCAAAGCATTCGCATTCCGTCCCGCGCGGCGATGGTTTGCTATCTTGGTCTGGCAATTCTTGCCGGCATTGGGGCTTTACATTTAGCGGACCGCGCTCAGCAATTCTTTTCACGCCGGCACATAGAAGTCGGTGTGTATCTGCTGATTGCTTTGGCGATTCTGTTTGAGCTTCGCGCCTCGCCTCTAAAACTTGAAAGCGGCGAGGTCGATCCGTCAGGTCTCAGCTTACGCTTGCGACAAACACCGATGAATGGAGGAATAGTGGAGCTTCCTTCAGCTGAACCGGAAGTTAGTCGCCACTTCTATATGTTGCGCGCAGCGGACCACGGGCGGCCATTGGTTAATGGCACTTCCAGTTTCATTTCACCTTTGACGGATCAAATTAATAAGGCGACTGATGGAAAAATCGCGCCGAACTTTATGGATTTGCTTGAAAAAGTTCCCACTTCGTATCTGGTGGTTCACAACGACCGGTTGCTGCCGGGATGGCAAACCGAATATGAAATTTTTCTGGCGCATTCACTCAGTTCGGGACGGCTGTGTTTTATCAATCGATTCGACGGCCATGATGATCTTTATGCGGTCACTAAAACCGAACCTGGCGCAACAAGCGAAGGCATGGTGCCCTTTTCACTAGCGGGACACGAATGGTATGCAATGATTGATAAGGATGAAAGCAATATTCTTGCCCCGCCAAACAGATCTCAGACTCTATATCGTATCTATCTCGCAACTACGCGATCACTGCCTCGCTACGCAGAATTCATGAAGGATGTTAAGACGATTGCCCGCAGCGTTTTCCGTGAATCCGACGATGAAGAACAGGTTTTTGCCAAGAACCTGCGCGAGTTTGTCGATGCGTGGGTTCGACGAGAGCCTTTCTCGAGTTATTTTCGGGATCTCGATGACGCGCATTACGTTGATAGATTAATCGACAACGCTGGCATATTAGTGCCGCCGGAGGAACAAGCTGCTCTTGTTAGCGGCCTCGCGGGTAGGTCCGAAACCCGCGCCTCAGTACTGCTAAAAGTTGTAAACGACCGGCGCTTCATCGACAAAGAGAACGCTCGCTCGCTCGTGCTGCTTCATTATTTTGCTTATCTGCATCGAAATCCGGGCGACCCACCGGATCGCGACCTTAGTGGCTTCAATTTCTGGATCCAGGACTTCGCGAAACAACCCGAACCGGCGAGACTTTCGTTCGCCTTTCAGAGCTCAATCGAGTACGTGACCAAAAAGCGAAACTGACAGCGCCGGGCCGACTTAAATGTTAGGAATACTTTTTTTGGTTGGAAGCGCCGCGGCAGGCGTTTGCTTCGTGCGCCGGATGCTGCGCGACCTGCTCACAGCAGCGGAGCAAATTTTTTGGGGCGTCGTCATCGGTTGGACATTGACGACAATCGCTGTTTATTTCGGGGCTCGATGGCACGGACAACTTACGAGTAGCCTGATATGGATGACGACGATTGCTGTTTGGCTAATTACCGCGGCGCTGATCGTTTGGGAAGCTCGCCACCCCATTAGAGCTTCTTCGCTGTTCGAGTGGCATCGCGAATATTTTGGGTTGGCGCTGGTCCTGGCTGTCTTCACTCCGGCTTATTTCGGACTGTTTTCATCTCACATGTTCGCGCCCGGGCCCGGCGGCGTTTACTCAGGTGGCGGAGCCTGGTACGACCTGAGTTTCCATACCGCCATTGCATCCTCATTTCTATACGGAAATAACTTGGCCCCAATTTACACGCTGCTGCCGCCCGAGCCATTGCTCTATCCGTATCTTCCTGATTTTCAGATTGCGCTGTTGATGGGCGCGGGCCTTAGTTTGCGCGCTACGCTGATGCTGACATCGTTACTACTCGCTGTGGTAACGACCGGCTTGTTTTATTCGTTTGCTTTGCGCATCGCACGCTCACAAAAGTCGGCTGCGTTGGCAACGATCCTGTTTCTGCTAAACGGTGGCCTCGGGTTCATCTATTTCTTCTTAGATTGGTGGAACAGCGGGAAGGGGCTGGCGCAATTCTGGAACACCCTTGACGCTAATTATGCGGCATACCCGGCACGCGGCATTTACTGGACGAATCTGATCAATTTATTTCCGGCGCAAAGGACGATCTTGTTTGGGATTCCAATCGGGCTGCTTGTCTTTACAGTTTTCGTTATCGTTTGGCAAAGATGGAATGAAACTCAAACGACAGTCAAACAAGTAAAACCGTCAACCGAAATACTGATGTTGATAGCCGGTGGCCTGACCGGTATTCTCCCCTACTTTCACACTCATACATATATTGCTGTTGGTGTTGTCAGTGTTGTTCTATTCCTGTTGAGGCCGCGACGCCCGTGGCTGATCTTTTGGCTTCCGTCGGTTTTATTAGCTGCGCCCCAACTCTGGTCCTTATCGCGTCATGCCGCTGGCGCGAGCGTTCTACGCTTTCTGCCGGGTTGGCTGGGACACAACGAATCATTTCTGCCGCGCTATCTGATTCGTGACTTTGGCCTGCTCCTGTTGCTGGTGGTTCCTGCCTGGATCGCTGCTCCGAAACTTTGGAAGAAATTTTACTTAGGTTTCCTGGCTCTCTTTGTATTTGCGCTGACCGTCATTGTTTCGCCCAACGCATTCGATAACGGAAAGCTGATTTATTACTGGCACGCTCTTAACAGCGTCCTGGTTGCGTCATGGTTGACTCGCATTGCGCGCCAACATTGGCAAAAAATAATTACGGCCGTAGTCGCACTTATGTGTACAGCCACAGGAATCATGGCGCTGCAGTGCGAGAGTCATAATTGGTCGCGCGTCTTTTCTGATCAGGACATGGAAATCGCCAATTACGTTCGAGAGAAGACATCGCCGCGATCGCTGTTCCTGACAGCTCCCGTGTTTAATCAGCCGGCATTATGTTTGGCTGGTCGGGCAGTTCTGTTGGGGCCGCCGGCATGGCTTTGGAGTCATGGCTACGATTTCCGCGAGCGTGAGGCGGATGTGAGACGAATTTACGCCGGCACGACGGATGCGCTTGAGCTGATTCGCTACTATAACGTGGATTATATCTATGTCGGCGATGCTGAACGCCGTCAACTTCAGGCAAACGAATCTTTCTTTGACGATAACTTTGCGGCGGCCTATCGTAACGACGGCGTCACGATTTATGACGCGCGCGCACCGCGTTCATCTCCAGCTAACTCGAGTGAGTCCCGGTCAGGCGCATTGAATCAGCCTGCGCCACGTGAACTCGCTTTGCTTCTCGATCGAGATCCTTACGCCCTGCTCGTCCAGTTCCCACGAACGAGCTTTTTTTCGTACCGTCTGATCAAGGCAACGTATGGCCGCATGCCCCGTCGAGAAGAATTAATTGCGGCGATGACCGTGATTTACCGCGGCGTTTTCCTGCGACAGTCGGGCTGGGAAAATCAAATCGAAGCGAACCGGATCTCCTTACTCAACGCCTGGATCAATAGCAAAGAATTCCGACAAGCTTACGAGAGTAAGACCGACGCCGAGTTTGTCAATGTGTTGCTGTCAAATGCCGGATTGAATTGGAGTGGGACCGCACGCGATGCGCTCGTTGACAAACTTCAATCAAAGCAAGTATCGCGCCAGGCTGCACTGTCAAGCATTGTTGAGGACCATGGTTTTTTCGCGAGCGAATACAACACCGCTTATGTCTTGATGCATTTCTTTGGTTATCTGCGACGCAATCCTGACGATCCACCGGACGGCGATCTTCGCGGCCTGATCTTCTGGCGGGATAATCTGGATACGTGGGGCGATTACCTAAACATCAGCCGAGCTTTCGTCGAGTCTATTGAATATAACAATCTTAAGCCGCCGCCATGAGTTTTTACATGTGCGCGACGCCTTTTCATTAACCAGCGGCTGAAATAAGTTGTTCAACGACTCTTGACCAGGAAAGATTCATTGAGCGCAATTTGTTATTTCCTCTTTTGCCCATGCAGCGCGCTAACTCGCGATCTGAGTAAAGCCGATCCAGCGATTCAGCGATTGCGCGCGAGTCTGGTTCGACGATGAGGCCGTCGTGCTCGTGCTCGATCAACTCGGCCGCCCCGCCGCTGTCATCTGTGACCAGAACCGGTTTCGCTGATAGCATTGCCTCCAACGTCACATAACCATAGTCTTCATCAAACGGCAGGTAGCACACCGCCAGCGCGTTTGCATACAACTGAATTAATTCTTCATCGGGCACAAAGCCGCGTACGTCGACGCGTGCGCCGACCCCCGCCTGCTTTACGAGCGACTCATAACGTCTCGCGTCAGCCGACCCTCCCGCCAATACCAACTTGACTGGTGTTCGAACGAAGCGCATGGCTTCAATAAGAAGTTCCTGGCGCTTTTGCGGTTCGAGGCGGCTCGGGTAAAAAATGTAATCGCCCGGATCCCCACTTTGCAGCCGGCCGGCGAGAGGCGGCGGATGATACAGCGGTTCACTGTCGATATTGTTATAGTGCTTCAACCTTTCGGCCACGGTCCGCGAGTTCGCAAAAACCTTACGCGCTTCCGGAATGAAGCGTTCATCGCAGTATTTAATCCACTCACGAATGCGAACACCCTCGGGATACGTGGAGAGATCGTCAAACGCTGTACCCCAAAGATTGTAGGCGGAACGATGTTGATGCAGGATCCAAAGAACTTTGTTTGGATGCGCCACAAGATAAGCGGGGAACTTCATCCCGATCACCAGATCAACCGGCCGGCCATTCGCACTGGAAAGATCGAGCATGCGCCAGGCCATTGCTCCGCGCATAATCTCCGTCGGCGGATACCACTTGAATGGGAGGGCCACGATCTCGGCGTTATAGCCGCTTTCGATTAAAGCCTGGCGCAAACCTTCGACGTGCAGTTCGGCGCCGCCTTTGGTGAAGGGAACCTGCGTAGTTGCTATGAGAATGTTGCGAATCATGTCAGAACCACCTGCGGTAGCGGGAGGTTGGATTCACTTATCGATACCTATTCAGAAAGAGTAACCGTCCGCTACCGCAGACGGTTCTGACCTCTGATCTCTATGTTGCACACTGCTGCGGATACTTCACGATCGTCGTGAACAGCGTCACCCGACTGACGTAGTTGAGCAGTGCGGCTTGCTCGCAACTCAAGCTCGAACTCGCCATTTGATCTTGCACTCAAAGCCTCAGGCACGCTAACCGATAATTGCAGCCATCCGTACCTAAAAAGCGTGAAAGAGCAGAGCTTGACTCCATTGAGAAAAATTTCTAGCCCCAGCGGGTGTTTCTGCAAATCCGGAAGCCGCGTAGTTAGATCGAGTGTGATGGTCGCTACGTCGTCTGCGTGAAATCGAATCCGTCCCTGTTTGCCCATCCAACGCGCCACTGGTGGCAATAGTGTCGGCTGGAACCAGCCCTCGTCGAATCTGGCCAGGCTGCTGCGATCGAGGCATATACCATTCTCGATCTGGCCCGCCTCTGAGGAGAAAAACAGTCCTTTGCGATCTCGGTGCTCGTTATAAAAAGTGCCGA
>Ga0066388_100000717_pt1 | contig 16700 bp, 13 predicted proteins | sample PanSoiMetaGPlot6_FD_64539 | JGI IMG/M metagenome (GOLD analysis project Ga0066388, IMG submission 64539) | Tropical forest soil microbial communities from Panama analyzed to predict greenhouse gas emissions - Panama Soil - Plot 6 (Hybrid Assembly) | ecosystem: Environmental > Terrestrial >... | reverse complement strand
CCATCGCGCGCACGGCTTCGAGCGACGCATGCTCCTCCCTGCGCACCAGGCGCGGCGAACGGCGCAGGCGCGGCGCGCGCACTCGCCGCACGACGGCCGCGATCGCGAGCAGCGCCGGGGCCACCGAGACGATCACCAGCGCGATCCCGATCGACTGCAGCGCAGCGAACAGCGGCGGTCGAGAATGTGGTGGCTTGTCGGAGCGGATGCCCGTGACCGTTTCCTCGTCGGGCAGCGCGCTTCGGAGCGCGATCGTTGCGCCCGCCACCTGCACCTCGCCGGCCGGCACCGCATCTTCGAGGCGCTGGCCCGGTCGCCTGACGGCATAGCGCACCGCCAGCGGCCGGATCGTCAGCGTCGGCGCATCGGTCCGGTAGGTCGTCAGCACGTAGCGAAACGTGTACGTGGTGCCGCCGTCGGCGCTCGTCCGCCGATCGCTGTCGGACGTGACGACCTCGAGGCCGTCGAGCTTCAGCTTGTCGCGCGACAGATCGTCGGTGAGCAGGTCGACGCCGCGCCTGCAGGTGATGTCAACGGTGTAGGCGACGCGATCGGCGACGAACATCGCCGTGCGCTCGAGTGACGTCCTGACGGTGACCTCCGGCGCCGGCGCCTGTGCCGAAGCGGCGACCATCATCAGCGCCAGAACCAGCAGCACGAGACCGCGCGACAAGCCGCCAATCTTCACTTCGCCATCCTCCGCGCGAACAGTGAGAGCAGCGGCTCGACCGGACTGCCATCGGTCGGGACGAAGACGTGGTCGATCGGGACGCGATAGAAGGCGCGGGCCAGCGCGTCGCGCCGCGCGCGCATCTCGGCGGCGAACGCCTCGCGCGTGCGTCGCGACACGGTCACGGCGACGTGGCGGCCGGTTTCGAGATCGCGCAGCTGCATGGCGCCGCGGCCATCCGGCAGCGCCGCCTCCGTCGGATCCTCCGGCACGACGGCAATCACGTCGTGCCTGGCCGCGAGCATCGCGAGTTCCTGTCCGCCGAAAAGGTGTTCGTCGGTGATGAAGTCGGAGACGATGAAGACGACGCTGGTGCGCCTGAGCAACGACAGCAGATGCCGGAGCGCCGGCGCGATGGCGGTCCGGCCCGGCCGCGGCGCGAGCGCCCAGCACCGCTCCAACACGGCCCAGGCCGCCGCCCGCGTCCGCCGCGGCGGGCGGTACTCGAGCACGCGATCGGCGAAGGCGAGAAAGCCGACGTTGATCTGATCCGACACCGCCGAGAACAGCAGCGACGCGGTGATGAAGGTCATCAGCTCTTTTTTCGACCGGTGCGCCGCCCCGAGTTCCATCGATCGCGACAGGTCGAGCGCAATCACGACGTTCAGCTCGCGCTCGGCGTGGGTGTGGCGGACGAACGGAGCGTCCATCCGCGCCGTCACGTTCCAGTCGATCCGCCGTACGTCGTCGCCCGGACGATACGGCTGGTGCTCGTCGAAGTCGAAGCCGGCGCCGCGCTGCGGGCTGGTGTACGCACCGACGCGCAGGTTGCGGATCCGCTTCGCGGTGTAGACCTCGATGTAGCGCAGCTCGCGGACGACGTGCTCGGGGATCACGGGATCGGCACCGCCTGAAGCAGCTCGTGCAATATCTGGTCGGTGTCGATGTTCTCCGCCTGCGCGCGCACGGTGCGGGCGATGCGGTGCCGGGCCGCATCGCAGTAGATCTCCTTGACGTCCTGCGGCAGCACGTAGGTCCGGCCATGCAGGAACCCGGTCACGCGCGACAGCGCCAGCACGTGCTGATACGCACGCGGCGACACGCCGAGCAGCAGCAGCTCGCGCAAGTGGGCGCAGCCGACCTCAGCGGGCGCCCGAGTTGCACGGCCGAGGCGCACGATGTAATCGATGATCTTGTCGTCGACGTGCACCGCCTCGCGCAGAAACCCGCGCAAGCGCGTCACCTCCGACGGCGAAACGCGGGCCTCGACACGGTGGTCGATGCACCGCGCGTGCAGCATCGCGACTTCGTCGACGGCGCTCGGATAGTCGACGCGCAGCATCATCGAGAACCGATCGAGCTGCGCTTCGGGCAGCGCGTAGACTCCTTCCTGCTCCACCGGGTTCTGGGTGGCGAGCACCCAGAAGGGATCGTCGAGCGGAAACGTGGTGTCGGCGAGCGTCACCTGCCGCTCCTGCATCGCTTCGAGCAGCGCGCTCTGCGTCTTCGGCGTCGCACGGTTGATCTCGTCGGCGAGCAGGATGTTGGTGAAGATTGGTCCCTGCTCGATGCGGAAGGTGGCCGTCCTCGCGTCGTAGACGCGGGTGCCGAGGATGTCGGCCGGCAGCAGATCGGGTGTGAGCTGGATCCGCTGGAAGCGCGCCGCGATCGCATGCGCCAGCGTCGTGGCAGTCAACGTCTTCGCCACGCCGGGAACGCCCTCGAGCAGGATGTGGCCGCACCCGGCGCGGGCGTCGCGGCGCGCGGTCGCGAACGGGATCGCGGCGAACAGGCCGGTCAGCAGCCGCCGGATCAACATGTGCTGCCCGACGATCACCTTGGCGATCTCGGACTCGAGGCTGCCGATGATCGCCGCGGCGTGCTCCGCCGCGGCCTGGTCCGATCTGATCACGCCGTCGGGCATCGTCATATGAGGAAACACAGCACCGCCGCCGCCGCCGCCGCGACAGCGACCGCCGCGGGATAGACGTCGCGGTATTCGGTCGCCGACCGCCACCCGACGATGCGGCGGTCACCGGACACCAGCGCGGTCATCGCGCGCGTCAGCTCGGTGCCGTTGGTCGAGCGCAGGTAGCGTCCGCCGCTCGTCGCCGCGATGCGCACGAGCGTCCCCTCCGCGAACGTCGTGGTCACGCGCCGCCCCGCGTCGTCGCGCAAGTACGCGTCCTCGGCGTCGGCGGCGGTCAGCGGAATCGGGACCGCGTGATCGGAGCCGATGCCGATGCAGTCGATGCGCGAGCCGTCGGCGCGAAAGGTGTCGAGCGCGGCGTTCAGCTCGGTGCCGTAATCTTCGCCGTCGGACACGATCAGGAAGCGCTTACGCGTCGGCCGATCGTCTTTCGTCGCGATCTCCCTTGCGCTCTTCAGCGCCGCGCCGATGTTGGTCCCGAACAGCACCGACTGGTCGGAGTCGAGCCAATCGAGGTAGAAGAGGACGCTTTCCACGTCGCCGGTGAGATACGAGAGCACGACCGCGCTCTCGGCGAAGCCGACCAGGCCGATGCGATCGATCCCCTCAGGCTTCTGGCGGAGCAGATTCCGCAGCTCCTGGGAGGCGCGCGAGAAGCGCGACGGCGTGATGTCGCGCGCGCGCATCGACAGCGAGCGGTCGAGCATGATGATGAGGTCGACGCGCTCGTATTCGGGGACCCGCTGCGCCAGGAGAACCTGCGGGCGCATCAACGCGAAGACGATCGCCGTCGCGGCAATCAGCGACGCGGCCACGACGGCCGCGTCGCGCCGCCAGGTCGACCGGCGCGACAGCGCCGCGAAGCGATCGAGGATCGCCGCGCGCCGGCGGAAGGCGCGCATCAGCCGCCAGTGGAGACCGCAGCCCGCAACCAGCACCGGGATCACGATCCACCAGCGCACGAGATCGGGCCGCAGAAACCTCATCCGACGCGCTTGACCGGTTTCGAACCGGGCTTCGGCTGCGGACGCAACAGCTGCATCAGCTGATTCGGCGGCGTCTTGGGCTGCTTGCGCAGCTCCGCAGCGAGCTTCGTCACCAGCTCGAAATCGTACTTCGTGTCCCAGTCGTCGGCGGCGGTTTCAGCGGCGCGTCGGAACTCCTCTTCGGCGCGCGTCAGCCAGCCAAGCCGCGGATCGGGCTTTTCTTCGACTCTGGCCTTTTCGAAAAACGCGCACCCTGACCAGAAGTGCGGTTGCGCGTCCTCCGGCGCCCGCTGCGCCGCGTCGATCGTCTCGTCGTAGCGCTGCAGGTGAAACAGCAGCCACAGCTCGTTCGCCATGACGTGGCTGTACTCCGAGGGGAACAGCTGCCTCACCGGGGCCAGGTTGTCGAACCGCGCCTCGGCGCGGGCGTAGGCGGCGAGCGCCTGGTCGTAGCGGCCGTCGGCGAGCGCGGCATCGCCGTCGGCAACGGCGCGGGTCCAGCGCGCGTACGCCAGCGCGGTCGTCCCGGCGGCGAAGATCAGCACCATGGCGGTGGCGCCCGCGAGACGGGCCAGACGAGTCATCAGGATCCGGTTCCTTGTATCGCAGCGGAGCGGCGGTGGCAAGCGGCCGCAGCTTTCGTCTTGACTGGTTCGGCAAAACCATACACCCTACGCCCATCAAATGGTAGGACCAATGCGGAGGTACTGCTGATGCGGCTGTATATCAGGGCGATCGTCGCCGGGGCCGTGACCCTGCTGCTCGCCATCGGCGCGCTGCCGGTGGCGGCGCTCGCGCAAGCCACGACGGGAACGATCTCCGGCACCGTGACCGACGAATCGAAGGCCGTCCTGCCGGGCGTGAACGTGCAGGTGACCAACGTCGAGACCGGGGCGACGCGCACGCTGCTCACCGACGAGCGGGGCGGCTTCCGCGCGCTCAGTCTGCCGCCGGGTCTGTACTCGGTCGCCGCCGAGTTGCAAGGGTTCACGAGCGCCAGGCGCGAGAACCTGACGCTCGAGATCGGCCGCGACGTGAGCGCCGACATCACGCTGAAGGTCGGCACGCTGGCCGAACAGGTCACCGTCCAGGGCGCGGCGACCAACGTCGAGTTGAGCGGCACGGTGGCCGGCGGCGTCGTCTCGACCACGCAAATCGCCGAGCTGCCGCTGAACGGCCGGAACTTCATGCAGCTCGCGACGCTGCAGCCGGGCGTCACCGTGAGCCGCGCCACGGCGCGCGACTTCACCGGCGGCTTCGGCGGCACCCAGGTGTCGATTGGCGGCGCCCGGCCCGAGATGACCGGCTATCTGCTCGAAGGCACCAACATCGCCGACGTCTCCGACAAGGCGCCCTCGAGCATGGCCGGCGTGATGCTCGGCGTCGACGCGGTGAAGGAGTTCAGCGTCCAGACCCACGACTACGCCGCCGAATTCGGCCGGGCGGCGGGCGGCGTGATCAGCGCCGTCACCAAGTCGGGCACCAACCGCCTCCACGGCACCGCATTCGAGTTCCTGCGCGACAGCAAGTTCGACGAGCCCAATTACTTCGATCCGATCGATACGGCGACCGGGCAGCAGGTCAACCCGCCGTTCACGCGCAATCAGTTCGGCGCCACCGCCGGCGGGCCGATCGTGTCGAACAAGCTGTTCTACTTCGGCAGCTACGAGGGGCTCCGGCAGAACCTGTCGCTCACCCACCTTGCGCGGATGCCGAACGCCGCCGCGCACAACGGCGTCCTGCCAACCGGCACCGTCGCAATCAGCCCGCTGGTGAAGCCGTACCTGGATCTGCTCTACCCGGTGCCGAACGGCACCGATTTCGGCGACGGCACCGCGGAGCTCCGTCACACCGACATCGATCCTACCCACGAGAACTTCTTCGTCGGCAAGGTCGACTACCAGGCCAGCAACAGCAACTCGATGTTCGTCCGGGTTTCGAGCGACCGGTCGGACACGACGGCGCACCAGGACAACCCGCTGTTCGTCGAGCCGACATCGACCGACACGAGGTACTTCACGTATCAGGACCAGCATCTGTTCAGCTCGCACCTGCTGAACGTCGCGCGCGCGGCGATCAACCGCACCAACCGCACCGACGACTTCGTGCCGACGATCGCCATCCCGGCCGACCTGTACTTCACCACCGACCCGCATTTCGGCGCGATCACGATCACGACCGGCATCACGTCGGCGGGGACGACAGCGACGACGCCGGTGGATTACACGCAGACGCTGTTCCAGGTCTCCGACGCGGTGACGCTCAGCTGGACGGGCCACACGATGAAGTTCGGCGGCGACCTGCAGCGCTACCACTTCGACGGCTTCTCGTACTCGCGCTATGGCGGCGAGTTCCGCTTCACGAGCCTGCAGAACTTCATGCGCGGCACGGTCAACCGCTTCACCGGCAACATGCCGGGCACCGATACGCGACGGAGCATGCGTCAGAGCTACGTGGCACTCTTCGCCCAGGACGAATGGCGCCCGAGCGACACGCTCACCATGAACTACGGCATCCGCTACGAGTTCTTCACCGTCCCGGCCGATACCCAGGGACGCGTCGCGGGACTTCTCAGCTTCACCGATCTCGAATCCGGCCCTGGCGGCGTGACACCCGGCACGGACTTGTTCAAGAACCCGTCGAAGCTCGACTTCGCGCCGCGGCTCGGCGTGGCATGGCATCCGCTCGGCGATCAGAAGACCGCCGTCAAGGCCGGCGCCGGCCTCTTCTATCAGCCGCTGACCACCTCGTACTATCGCGGCACGACGTTCCGTATTTATCCGTACTTCGCCGGCGTCGACATCCGCACCGTGCCCACATTCGGCCCGGCCGTGCAGCAGCTGCTCGCGCAGGGCACCGGCCTCGCGGTGCAGAAGCGCTCCGAGTTCATCGACTACGACGCGAGGCAGCCCTACACAACGCAGTACCACGCCAGCGTCCAGCGCGAGATCGGCAACAGCATCGTCGCCGAAGTCGGCTACGTCGGCTCGCGCGGCTACAACCTGCCCTTCTACAGCGATCCGAACGCGGTGCCGGTGCAGTTCAACGCCACCGACGGCCACTGGCAGGTGGTGCCGGGCGCCGGGCTCCCCTTCCCGAGCTGGGGACGCATCCGCACGCGCACCAACGTCGCGCGCTCGTGGTACAACGGCATGACCGCGAGCGTGAATCGCCGCTTCGCGAACGGGCTGTTGTTCCAGGGGTCGTACACCTACGGCTCCTCGCGCGACACCTGGTCGGGCGGGCTGATCGGATCGTCCGACTTCGAGAACGGCGCGGGCAGCGCGACGAATTACTTCCATCCCGAAAGCGAGCTCGGGCCGTCGAGCTTCGACGTGCGGCACACCTTCGTCTTCAACGCGGTCTACCAGCTGCCGCTCGGCCAGAGCATGAGCGGCGCCGCCCGCAATTTCGTCCAGGGATGGCAGGTCGGCGTCGTCGCGAACTATGCCAGCGGCATCCCGTTCACGCCGTTCATCGGCTTCGACTATGCGAAGGATCTGTCGAGCGATCCGAACCCGCAGAAGCCGGATTGGGCGCCGGGCTTCAACGCCGACAACGCGATCGTCGGGTCGCCGGAAAATTGGTTCAACGCGAACGCGCTCGTGCTGCCGCCAGCCGGCGAATACGGGAACCTGGGACGCAACACCCTGCGCGGTCCGGACTTGAAGCTGGTCGATCTGTCGATCTTCAAGAACACCGTCGTCGGCAAGCAGAACCTGCAGTTCCGGATCGAGATCTTCAACCTGCTGAACCGCGCGAATTTCGCGACCCCCGATTCGGGCGCGCTCTTCAATCCGGATGGGACGCGCATCCCGAGCGCGACCCGCATCACGCACACGGTGACGACGTCACGGCAGGTCCAGTTCGGCTTGAAGTTCGTGTTCTGACGGCGTGGTTGAAGAGCTGTGACGACGATGGCGCGCGAAGGCTTCAGCCGGAGCGACCGACGCTCGCCTGAAGGCTTCGCGCGACGTCGAGATCCGTGTCACCGTTGCGCCGTCGCGGCCAGCTTCTTCAGCGGCTTGAAGAAGTCCGGCAGCAGGAACGTCTGGAACCCGTTGCCACCGACCGTGATGATCTCCTTCTTCTTCGGATTCAGCGCCACGCCCGCGGCGCCGGCCAGCCGGACGCCGGGCCCTTTGATGATGGCGCGCGGTGGAATGTCGCCGTCGTCGTCCGGCGCGTAGACGGCAATGAAGCCCATCTGGTCGAGCCGCCCCGAATCGCTGTCGTCGTCGTCATCGTCGTCGCTCTTCGCCTTGCGTCCGCTGTAGCCCTCGCGCGGCTTGTCGAGGACGTAAGCCTCCATCTGCTTCATGCGCGTATTCTGCTGCGCCAGGAAGATGTTGCCGGTCGCCGGATCGATCGCGACCTGTCGGAAGTGCGCGAGCTTGGAATTCGGCCCGCCGATGAACTGCTTCGGCGCGACATCGCCGTTGGCGAGACGGTCGAAGACGAAGATGCCGACCTTGTCGCCGTTCCCTTTGCGGCTGGCGGCGACGATGACGTTGCGCACGGGATCGACGTCGAGGCCGACGATGTCCAGCAGACCCGTGTTCTCGCCGCTGATGACGCGCTTCGGCGCGACGTTGCCGTTCGCCGTCCGATCGAACACGACGATGGCGCGCATGCTCGGATCGGCGGTGAGGATTTCGTTGTTCACCGGATCGACCGCGACCGTATGCGGCCGCACCAGCCGCGTGCGCGTCCCCTGGATCGCGCGCAGCGGCGGCACTTCGCCGGAGGCATCGGCCTTGAACACCAGCACCGCGCCGCCGAGCGCCACCGGGATGACGATCTCGTCGTGAATTGCGTCGTAGGCGATGCCGTGCATCGTCCGCGAGAGGTTCGTCGCCTGACCTTCGATCACCCGCTTCGGCGCCACGTTTCCGTTTGCCAACCTGGCAAACACCGAGATTCTCGGTACGCTGACTCAATTGGGGACGAGGATCTCGTCGCGCTTCGAGTCGTAGGCGGCTGCCGACGCGTTGGTAAAGCCGCAGGTCGGCGTGTCCTTCGGCGCGTTCCTGATGATCCGCTTCGGACGGACGTTGCCGCTCGCCGTCCGCGCGAAGACGGCGGCGGTGTGGTCGCCGTAGTTCGCCACCCACAGCTCGTCATTCTTCGTGTCGATGGCCACCGACACCGGACCGACGATCTGCGTCAGCGCGCCGCGGAGCACGCGCACCGGCTGAACGTTGCCCTTGTCGCCGCGCCGGAACACCTTCACCGACGAATCGCCATAGTTTGCGACGACGATTTCGTCGTGCACGAGATCGACGTCCATCCCCATCGGCCAGTTCAGGCCGGTGAGGTCGCCTTCGATCGTCCGGATCGGCGTGACGTCGCCGTTGGCGTCGCCGGCGTGAACGGTGATCGCCGACGGGTGGAACGCGCCCGACCGGTATTCGCCGACGTCGGTCACCAGCGGGTCGTAGGGCGAGTACGGACGGATCTGCGTCCAGTTGCCATGATTCGCGGTGAACACCTCGTTGTGCGCGTCGTCGAAAAAGACGCCGTGCGGATCCTCGAGCTCGGTGGCGAGACCGCGAATGGTCCGAATCGGCGCGGCGGTGCCGGTCGCGGTCCGTTTGTAGAACGACAGCGCGTTCGACTGCTGGATGCTGATGACGATCTCGTCGCGCTTCGGAGCGAGTGAGACGTCCCACGATTGGTGCGGCAGCACCAGACTCCGCCGCGGCTGGACGTTGCCGTGGTCGTCGTAGCTGAACACCGTCAGCAGATCACCGCTGTCGTTGTTCACCGTGTAGAACTCCTTGCGCGGCGGATCGACTTCGACACCGGCGATGTAGCCGAGCCGCGTCTTCGGGCCGAACACCCACTGCTCCGGCTCGGTGACGTCGTTCGACGCGCCGCCGGCCTTCCGGTCGTAGACCAGCAGCGAATGGCGGTTCTCGTCGCTGAAGATCACGCGATCGTTGACGGTGTCGAGCGCGACGCCGTCGAAGGTGGGAAACGGATCGGAGACCGATCGGATCGGAGGAAGGACGCCACCGAGCGCGCGCGGCGGCCATTCGTCGGACGCCACGCCCCCTTCCTGTGGCAACCGTTCCGCCGCCTGTGCGACCTGCATCGCCGCTCCGTCAAGGCAATCAGCGGCGAGCAGCTCCTCGAGCGACGCCGCATCGTCGGCACTGGGCGGACCGGCGGATCGCGCCTGCGGCGAGGGCATCCGGCCGGCACACAACACGACGACGGCGGCCGCGGTCGAGATCAGAATGCGACGCATAGATGGCCTCTCCCAGATTGCCGAGTGCGACCGTCGGCTTCACAGCCGCTGCGTAGGCAGGCTGAAAAGCCTGGCCGTGCCGGGTTTGAACCAGTGCTAGAGTGTGCCACGCCACTCTGCCCGCGGCAAGGCGAATGGTCAGACCAAAGAGGACACCGACCTCGACCTGCCGATGTGCCTGACCTGCCCGGCCTACGCGCAACTCCTGCAGCGTCCGCTCCCGTCGAACCTTCGCGTGACATCGCTGACCGGCAGCACGAGTGCGACGTCGTGCCGCAGCAACGACGCAAAGAGGGCCACGCCGTACCACCAGCGGTCTCGGACACGGATACGACCTCCCGCTTGACGATCCGGCGGACGCTGAACACGACGGATCCTGACTACCGCGGCGATTGGTCGACGCTTCGCAGCAGCTGTCGTGCCGCGTCGGCCTGCTCGGTGCCTGGAAACGCTCGCGCGATGCGAAGGCACTCGGCTCGCGCCAGCCGCCGGTACTTCGCCGCGTTCGGCGCATCCTTCGCGTCCGCGTAGCGTTTGAACAGATCGCGATAATCGACCGCGAGGTACAACCGCATCTCGGCGTTCGCCTCGAACCGCGGGTGGCGCGCCAGAAACTGGCGCTTCGCCGCCGCCGCCGCAGCCATCGTCCCGACGTCGTCGGCCGACGCCTGATAGAAGGCGTACGAGAGCAGCTTGAACTCGGCGGCGGCCGCGTGTGCGCCGCGCGGCGCCTGCTCGAGGTAGCCGGCGAAGGCAGCGCCATCATAGAAGAACTTCTTCTTCGCGCCGTTGTAGGCGATGCCGACGCCGAGCTCTTTGCTGCGCGAGAGCGCCAGATCGAGCAGCGCGCGCTCCTGCATGCCGTGCGACTCGACTTCGAGGTTCATCGTGCCGGCGAGCGCGTCGGCCTCGGCCCCGAGCTGGAACAGCGCCTCGACGCGTGTCGCGGGCGCGCCGCCGTCCACCTCCCGCTTCAACTTCTCCATCGTCTTCAGCGTCGCGTTGAGTGCGGGCGCGGACATGATCACGTCGCCCCGCGCCGTGGGCGCGACCAGCAGCATCGCGACGGCAGCCGCGGCCGCGCGGCGGCGAGCGACGACCAGCGCGCAGAGAATCGCCACGCCGAGCACCGCCGTGCCGAGCACGAGCGGCCGATTCGATCCGATGCGGGCGGTGTACGTGCTCGTGCCGGTGAAGGTGAAACGCTCGACGCGGCCGTTCACCTCGATCCGCCCGAGCGTCCGATGCGAAGGATACAGCTCGCTCAAGAAGTCCGATCGCACCGACAACTGCCCAGCGGCGCTGCCGGCGAACAAGACGTCCCCTTCCAGATAGGGAAACGCTGCCACGTCGCGCCAGATGGCGACGCGTCCGAGTATTGCGCGAAGCGGCGCGCCGTCAACGGCAAGCTGCAGGTGCTGGTCGAAGTACCCGGCGATCGCCATCCGCGACGCCTCGAGCTCGTCGGCGCTGACGCGTCCGTCCAGATCCCGGTCGAGCCGCATCAGCAGATCGACGTCGTCGAGCGGCAGTCGGACGATCGCCTGAATCGCGCCATGGTCGACCGAGAGGTTCGCGTAGCTGACGCTGTTCGGGTGCGCACTCGCCCTCGCGCAGACGCTCAGACACAGCACGAACATCCAGGGCCGGCTGGCCATCGGGTGACTCGGTGACTCGACGCGGCCGAAGTATCGTCCGCGGCCGTAGTCTACTTTTTCTCTTCGTACTCGCCGCGCGGGACGATCGCCAGGTAACGCAGCGGCTCGCTGCCGGTGCTGAAGTGCTGATGCCAGTGCGGCCCGCCGGGGACGCCGCACAGCGTCCCGGTGCCGTACTCGGCGCGGTGCGCGGTGCCGCCGGTCACCGCCGCCTCGTACTCTTTCAAGTCGCGCGCCTCCGACCAGATGTCGTAACCCGATCCTTTGAGAATGACGAAGATCGGCTGGTTGCCGTGCTTGTGCGCGTACGCCTGCGGGCCGACGAGCTCGCTGATGTGCACGTTCGGGTGCGTGCGGTGGCCGACGGTGGACATCATGTTGAAGAACGCGGTGCGATCGGCGCGCGCCTCGCGCATCGCGACCGGATGATCACGCAGGTCGTCGACGTAATGCCCGGGATAGGTCGTCGTCGAGAGCACGCGCGCCCGCTCCTCGGCGTTCTCCGCGGGATTCTGCCGCGCCACGCGGAGCTCCTCTTCGACGAACGGATACAGGTTGATCGCGTAGCCGGTCACCGCGAGCAGCCGCACCGGCTGCGCGGGATCGAGGTTCGTGTGCTGAATCTCGTGATCGACCGGGATGGCGAACAGCGAGTTCTTTTTCCAGGTGTACTTGCTCGAGGGCAGCCCGCCGGTCATGCCGCGGTATTCCGTCTGGCCGCGGCCGCTGAGGACGTAGAACAGCGCCTCGCCTTCCCAGCCGTAACCGTGCCACGCGGTCTTCTTCGCGGCTGGAATCTCGATCACCTGCGTGAGCTGCGCCGCGCCGCCGACGCGTAGGATCTTCGCCTTGTCGCCGAGTTGCGGTCGGTCGGCGAGCGGCAGCGTGTTGAGATTCCAGCAGTAGCCCTCGAGCGTGTGCTGCGCGACGAACGACGGCCACCAGGCCGCCACCGCCGAGGCCGGCTCCTTCGCGACGGTGAGCGGATAGTCCAGCGTGCCGTCGAAGGCGATCCGCCGCTGGGCCGAAACCAGCGACGTGGCGACCGCGACCGCGACGATCGTGGCGAGCAGGAATTTGTGCATGGCGCAGTTTGACGAGCGGGCGTGAATGGTCTTACCTTTGCCGGGGATGCTAGCCCCCGCTCCCGGGAGTGTCAAGGTCGCTGATGTCGTCGAAGGGGATGAACCGTCGACAGTTTCTCGGCGCGCTCGCCATGGCCGTGGCCGCGCCTCCGCCGAAACCGCTGCCGCCACTCTCGTGGACCTGCCCGATGCATCCCGAAGTGGTCGACGACGAGAGCGGCACGTGCCCGATCTGCAGAATGCCGCTGACCGCGGTGCGGCTCGATCTCGTGTGGAGCTGCCAGCTTCATCTCGATGCGGTCACCGATCGGCAGCAGGGACGATGCCCCATCTGCGGGCGGCAGCTCGTGAAGGTCATCAAGGCGCTGTCGTTCACCTGTCCGCTCCATCCGAAGGTGAACGAGCCGAACCCGGGACGGTGCCCGATCGACAAGCGAACGCTGGTCGCGAAGTACTCGCTGCGGCCGCACGGCGATCACCGTCCGAAGCACGGCGGGAATTTCATCATGGCCCCGAACAACTGGCACGTCGAAGCGACGCATCCCGCGGCGTCGCAGTTCCGGCTGTACGTCTACGACGAGTACTCGCGGCCGTTCATCCCCAAGGGCTTCACCAGCGGCATCGTCGCGGGCGACGGCGCGGTTCCGTTCAGGCCGGCGCCGGGCGGCGCGTTCCTCGAAGCGCGCCTGCCGCAGGCCGCGCTACCCGCGGTGATCGTCGTCAAGGCGCGGTTCGAGGATACGCAGCCGGAGTACCGTTTCGACTTCCAGTTCTACGGCTACTCGAAAGAGCCAAGGTAGATGGCGCGCACTGCAGTTGACCGGCGCAACGGCAACCGGGAGAATTCGGTCATGCTCGCAAGCGTCCGCACGCGCGGCCGAGTCTCGGAGGCCATTGTCCGGCGAATCAAGGACCAGATATCCAAGGGGCGACTGGTCGCCGGCCACAAGCTGCCGGCCGAGCGCGACATGGCGCGGCAGTTCAAGACCAGCCGCGTGTCGGTGCGCGAAGCATACCGTTCGCTCGAAGAGGTGGGGCTGCTGCGCATCCGCCGCGGCGCCGATGGCGGCGCCTTCATCGCCGCCGTCGATCACTCGCCGGTGCTGCGCTCGCTCGCGCTGGTGCTCGGGCTGGCGAACACCTCGCACCGCCAGCTCACCGACGCCCGCCTCCTGATCGAACCACCAATCGCGCGCATGGCGGCCGAGCGCGCCGGCAAGGAAGACATCGCGCTGCTCGAGCGCGTGCTCGCCGAGGAAGAGGAAGACGCGGCGCGATCCACGTTCCACCCGACCGACTCGCAGTTCCACCGCTCCGTCGCCGACTGCACACACAATTTGCCGCTCATCGTGCTGATGAACGCGCTCGCCGACCTCACCGCCGACGCGGCGTCGGCGCTCGACCTGTCGACGCGCGCGCGCCACCGTGCCGGCAATTGCCGCTACCACCGCCAGCTGCTCGAGGCGATCCGCAGCGGCGACGGCGATGCCGCCTACGCGACGATGGCCGAGCACGTGAGCGACATCCAGCGCCGGGTGCACCGCAGCCTGACCAAGCGGCCGATCAAGGCGAACGGCGGCAAGAAGCCGAGCGGCTTCTGCTCGTGACTACAGCTTGGAGCGGTAGTGATCCCACGTCTTACGGAACGAGGCGGGCGTCGCCAGCCGCTCGCGGAAGAACCGCTGCTCCTCCTCGCTGAACACGTACGGCTCCCCGATCTGCATCGCCATGTACTGCCGCTGCGCGTTCTCCTCGAGATATGCGGCGAGCGCGAAGGATGCGACCACGTCGGCGGCGACGACGATGGCGCCGTGCGATTTGAGGAGTACGGCGGGACCGTCGCCGAGCGTCGCGGCGATGCGCGCGCCGATCTCGCGCGTGTTGACCGACAGCGGCGAGTCGAACACCGGAACCGCGCCGAGCAGCGCGCCTTGGGCGTAGACGATGCGGTAGGGCGCTCCGGTCATCGTCAGCAGCGTGGACCAGCGCGGGTGCGTGTGCATCACCGCGTGGACATCCGGGCGCGCGCGGTAGATCGCGGAGTGGATATGGAATTCGAGCGGCGGCCGCGCGGTCCCCTCGACCAGCGTGCCATCGAGATCGATGGCGACGATGTCGTCGGCGGTCAGGGCGCCGCGCGCCGACCCGGCCGAGTTGATGTAGAACGACGCCGCATCCCGCCGCGCGCTGCCGTGCCCGCTGTGATCGACCATCTGCGCATGCTCGAGCATGCGGATCGCGTCGGCGAGCTGCTGCCTGACGTCGACGGGTCGCGCCGCAGACGTTACCTCCACGGCAGGACCGCCACGTGAATCGCGCCAGGCGCGCCCTGCCCGCCGACCGACTTGATGGCGTAGTCCACCTCGGACAGCTTGAAGGTGTGAGTCATCATCAGCTCGAGCGGCACGCGGCGCGACGCCAGCTGACGGAGCGCCAGTTCCACGGCGCGGTACGAGTGTCCGCGCGCGCTCTTCAGCGTGATCCCTTTTCGCGTCAGCCGCCCGATCGGGAAATCGGGAAACGTCTGGTTCCCTTCCGCCTGGACGACCATCGTGCCGCCGCGCCGCTTCAGCGCCTCGATGCCCAGCAGCGTCGGCGCCGGGCCACCGCCGACGGTGCAGTCGATCACGACGTCGACACCGCGCTGCCCCGTGACCTCCAGAATGCGCGCCAGCGGATCCTCGGCTTGCACGTCGATCACGTGATCGGCGCCGAACGCCTTCGCCACCTCGAGCCGCCGCGCGTCCCTCGACGTGCCGGTGACGATGACGAGATCGGCGCCGCCCTGCTTCGCCGCCATCAGGCAGCAGAGCCCCTGCTGCCCCGGCCCCTGGATCAGCACCGTCGTGCCATAGCCGACGCCGCCGTCGAGCAGTGTCCACTGGATGCCGTTCGACATCGGCGTCGCGACACCCGCTTCCTCGGGCGTCAGGCCGTCCAGCACCTTGTGCAGGACGGCGTTGAGCGGCAGGTAGAGGTACTGGCTGAAGCCGCCCCACAGGCCCGGTGCAATCGCCATCGAGGTGTAGCCGTAGCGAATCGCGCTGGGATCGTAGAACCATTCCGTCGCGGCGCAGTGGCGGTATTCGCCGATGTGATCCCACTCGCAATGGCCGCACGGCACGTAGTGCTCGAGGAAGACCAGGTCGCCCTCCCGCATCCCTTTGTGCGTCGCGAAACTCTTGCCCACCCGCGCGAGGTAGCCGACGTTCTCGTGCCCCATCACCAGCGGACCGTTGCGCAGCGGCAGGCGGTACTGGGTGACGTCGGTCCCGCAGACGCCGGCGACTTCCACCCGCATCAGCGCCGCATCGTCAGGAACCGGCGGCAGCTTCAGCTCGCGCAGCTCGGTCGTCGATGGTCCTACCTTTACGGCGGCCAGGACTTTTTCAGACAATCACCGTCCTCCGGTTGAACGAGGGAATGTACTACATCCCATCATGTCGACCTTGCGGCTGACGCTCGCCTGTTGGAACTACGACCGGACGCGCGCGCTCGTGGACGGCCGGGTGCGCCCCGACGGCATCGATCTCAACTGCCTGACGCTGCCGGTCGAGGAAACGTTCTTCCGCATGGCGCGGCACGGCGAGTTCGACATCGCCGAAATGTCGCTGTCGTCGTACGTGGTGTCGCGGTTCCAGGCGGATCGGCCGCTGGTCGCCATACCCATCTTCCCGTCGCGGAGCTTCCGCCACTCCTGCATCTACGTGCATCGGGGCAGCGGCATAAAGGATCCGAAAGATCTGGTCGGCCGACGCGTCGGCACGCCGGAATACCAGTTGACCGCCGCCGTGTGGATCCGCGGCATCCTCGCCGACGATTACGGTGTACCGGTCGACAGCGTCGTGTATGTCACCGGTGGCCAGGAACAGCCCGGCCGTCGCGAGAAGCTGCGCGTCGAGCTGCCGGCGTCGATCCGCGTGGAGCGGATTGGTCCCGACCAGACGCTCGCGTCGATGCTCGCCCGCGGGGACATCGACGCCCTCTATACGCCGCGGATGCCGTCCACGTTCCGCGCTGGCGGCGCCGTTCGCCGGCTGTTCGAGGATTATCCCGCGGTCGAGCGGGAGTACTTCCGCCGTACCGGCATTTTTCCGATTATGCACACCGTCGTGATC
>Ga0066388_100000716_pt1 | contig 16703 bp, 10 predicted proteins | sample PanSoiMetaGPlot6_FD_64539 | JGI IMG/M metagenome (GOLD analysis project Ga0066388, IMG submission 64539) | Tropical forest soil microbial communities from Panama analyzed to predict greenhouse gas emissions - Panama Soil - Plot 6 (Hybrid Assembly) | ecosystem: Environmental > Terrestrial >... | reverse complement strand
AGATGTCTCGTCTTTCCGTTTGCATCGGTGACATCTGTGAGCGTGCCATTTTCAAGGCCTGTGTAGCTCGTGTGGTCGGGATAGGTAGTTGTGTATGTATTGTCGAGATTGTGCGTCAGGGTCTCCGACTCCAAATGAACTTCTATTCCCCCCTCCGGCGTGATCTCAATACCCTTAAAGCCCGAAGGTGACCCATTCATCGTCCAGGAGCCATCTTTTTGCACTTCATACACGTCTGTGCCATCGACGATTTTTGTAGGATTGCCTGGGGGATTTGGGTCGTAGTCAACGTGTCTCGTGACTTTTCCATCTTTATCGAAGGCCTCGATGAGACGGTGATTCTTATCCCTGGTGACCCCGGAAGCGTCTTCGTTAAAGTCGGTGCGGGAGCCGTTGGGATGCTCGGTCCAGCGAGAGCCATCCTTGCCTAGGAAGTTAAAATCGCCATTCAGTCCCACTGCTAATTGACTGGCGCTGTCAATGACCTGTGCATTTTTAAAGTGGTTCCAATTACCATCTGGTCCCTTTATCCAGCGGGACAAATCCGGTTCTATGATTTGACTTGGTTGGCCATCGTTTCCGTACACAACTCTGGTGACTTGTCCATCGGGGGAACGCACCTCGGTCACCTTACCATCCCGGTCGAAAAGCTTTGACCGGTCGGGAAACTCTGTCTCCATCGTATTCGTGTCAGCGTCGTAGTGCTGTTTTGGCTCCTTCGGCTCAGCGGGCTTTTCCGCAACTGGCGGAGCCTGATCAGGGGTAGGCGGAGCCTTATCAGTGTGCGCAGGCGCAGCGTTGTCAGTTTGCGTGGTGCCTGCTCTCGTTCCGTCGTGTGTCCAGACGACGAGACCGTCGCTCGTTTCGACTCCTATGTCTCCCTCATCTGTTGCGCCGATCTTACCGGTGACCGGCACCCACTCCTCTCCCCCTCCTGACTTAGCTCGAAGGACCATTAATTGCTTGCCGTCGACGCTCTGTGCGAGCAATACGCGAGGCTCGCCGCCCGGCGTAGTCTCCGTTATCCGAGTTGCATGCCCTCTGTCATCGCGGTCAATACGCCTTGTCTTTCCTGAGGCATCGGTAACCTCTGTAACCAGAGGCTCATCGCCAAATATGCGGGTTGTACAGCTTGAGTGATCTGGAAGGGTCTTTGTGAACGAGTCGTCGAGATTGTGAGTAAGGGTAAAATCGCCCCAGTCGTGCCTTATCCCGCCGTCTGGTGTCACGTCCAGCTTTTTGACAGGCCACGGCCCCCCATTTAAATTCCAAGAGCCGTCTTTTTGCACTTCATACACGTCGGTTCCATCGACAATTTTTGTAGGATTCCCTGGCGGATTTGGATCGTACTCAACGTGTCTCGCGACCTTCCCATCTTTGTCTTGCGCTTCAACGAGGCGCTGATCTTGATCGCGGGTGACACTGGAATTATCAGCATTGAACCGGGTGTACGAGTCATCTGCGTGAACAATCTCGGTTGTGTGGCCGTCCTTCGAGGTTGTGATGTCTCCATTGGTTTCGTCGATTTCGCTAACAGAGCCATCACGATGTTTAATCTCAACTACCTCGCCGTCCTTTGAGACGACGCAATCGCCATTGGGTGAGACTTTCATTTCGACGTCTTGTGGGTCGCCGTACGGGTTCCCGTCCTTGTATTGTTGCCATTTGCCATCGCTGGTTTTTTTCCAGCTCTCGCCGTCGGCAGTCTGCGCTTCAGTCAACTGACCATCTTTGAATGTATACGTGCTTGGCGGTGCACCATCGCGCCCGGCATATCTTTCGGACGTCGTTCCCCGTGAAGAATCGGTCATCACACCGGGGCGGTCTAAGTCCCAAGTGTTTCCATCAGCGAGCCACTGTCCGACCTCTTTCCCGCTAGAATCTTTCTTGATGATGTCGCCGTCTTTTTGGAATTCGAACTTACCATGCAGCGTCTCGCCGGTTAGTTTGCCGTCTTTGTATTCATACCAGTCATCCCCTTCTCGTTGCCATTCCGAACCATCTGGGCGAGTGATGGTTGCGGGCTTCGGTGGATCATTTTGGTCGTAGGCAATCGTGGTGCTCTTGCCGTCTGGATGCTTTACCTCGGTTATGCAGTCTTGCCCTTTTATGTTCTCAGTTACAACCTCGGAGCGTTCTGATTTCTTCTCACCATCACGCTCTGCCTTCTTTTCACCATTGCCAGAGTCGCCTGCGGGGATAACCGCATCAAGCAATTCGCGCCCAACCGCAACTACCTCCTTGAAGCCGGGAACATCGCTCAGACCGCCTGAACCATCATCCTCGCCAGCCTTGCCCTCGGAATGTTTCTCACCCCCGCCGGATTTTTCTTTATTTGCCTCAGCCGGTTTTGTGGTGCTGGCGTCCGACTCACTCTTACCGTGCGACGCTTTTCTATTTTCCATATCCGATTTGATATTTCTCGTTGCTTGCTTGAGCAAATCACCAAGAATTTCAGACAAGCCAGAGGCCTCCTTCGGTGGGGCTGGTTTGGTTTTGTCTAGCGCTTTGTCGTCGGCTTTATCAACCATTTCATTCGACTCCTGAGATCTGGCTTAGTTTCATGTTTCCGGTGTATGGATCAAGAATGCTGTTGTCCCCTTCAGGGGCTCAACTGACGCCATCGAATTATCGAGTAAATTGTCAGTCCAATCGTCGCCGACAGCGACCAGGTCAGGTAGGCGGCCATCGGTCAGAACGGGTGCCGAAGAAAATTCCAGGAATTGGGCATACCCAAATGATTCACTGAACATTATTAGATTACCCGAGCAGGGCTCTTTCCAAACCGCTTGAGGTCTTGAGATACTGCCTTTTGGACTGGATTTTGCCTTCGGTGTACTCAGTTGCCATATTGGATGGACTCTGATTGGGAGACTCGGCATTGCGGCATCTGATCAGCTCAGTGGTGCCGGGTTGCTCTGTCGAACCGATGACTATTAGCCTTTGGATCTTGAGTTGAAGGGATAGTATGTGCGAACTTACTGGACTTTGCCTTCGGTTACTCAGCTGCCATGTTGCATGGACTCTGATTGTGACTGGGCATTGCGGCTTCTGATTAGCTCAGTGGCGCCGACTTGCTCAGTCGAACCGTTGGACGGGCTTCCCAAGGTTAGGGGACCAATTGTTGTCTCAGCCCCTCAATACCTATGGGTGTCAACGTAGCCGCTCGAATTATTAGGAAGGAATCCGAGCTGTTGGGCGAAAAGTTTTTTCGGCGTCATTACTGAACCGAAACCTTTTCGCTGCTGGCGCAGCCATGTCTGTCCAGACACTGGCGAATCTTTGGCAGTGCTTCGGTGGCGGCCTTTTCACCTGCTTCCATGGCAGCGGCAGCCGTTGAGCCAAGCGACCGGTGTTTGGTGAAAGTAGGCTGAATGACGATATCAGCGTTCTTCACCTGGTGCTCGTCCAATCTGGCAACAATGATGTTAAAAGCTCTGACACCAACATTAATCAGGCTATAAAACTTCTCCGCCGGCTCAGGAGGCAGCGGATCATCAAGATCTACTGCAATGATGATATCTGCCCCAAGACTTCTCGCTTCTTCAACCGGAATTAGAGAAACAAGGCCGCCATCTGCCAGCAGCTTGCCGTCCATCTTTACAGGCCGTCTGAGAATTGCCTCGGCAGAGCTGGCTTGAATCACCTTGCCGAAATTTCCTTTCGTGAGAAGGCATGGCTTGCCATCAAGAAGATTGGCAGCTACAGCGCAGAATTTGATGCGCGCCTGCTCCACATTCCGGCAAGGTGGAGGTATGGTTTTGTTTATAAAGGCGGCAAAATGCTCCCCGCGATAGAGCCCTGCGTAGTGGCGCTGCCCCCAGAGCACAGGAATGTGGAGGAGGGGATCGGCCAAAATGCGGACGGGAATTGCCAGTGTTCGGTAGTCACTGAATATAGATTTGTTGCGTACCATCTTCTCCAGTTCCGAAGTGGAAACGCCCGCTGCGAATAGTCCTCCATAAATTGCGCCGACACTGGCGCCGACGATCATGTCAATAGGGATGCCTTCCTTCTCGAACACTTTGAGAACACCAACGTGGGCGGGACCAACTCTGCTCAGACCGCCGCCCAGTACGAGCGCCACGGTTGGACGCGAGCCGGGAGGCTTTTCTGCAAAAGATGATAAGGGCGCAAGTAGTAGTACACTCAGAGCTGCCGCAAGGGCTACGGAGAAATGTTTTTTGAGCTTCGCGAAGTAATCAAGCATTTCAGGGGGCGTTGTCAGGGGTCCGTAGATTGAACGACGTTTCTAAGTTTTTGACCTATCGAGTTTCGTGCATAACCTACGGTCTGCCGCAGTGGGTTGAAACCCATGGACTTCAAGACCTTATACAGCCCCGCGAAGAATGAAAAGGTATTGCGCGCCGCGGAGTAAACCTTGACCTCACGAACCCCCGGTAGATCAGAACGATACCGGCGCTTGTGGAAGGCGAGCTGCTTGAAGTTGAAGAGAAAATTTCCGTGCTCGAACAGATAGCGTCCGAACGCTCGCACTGGTCGTGAATGAACGAATTCGCCTTGATCGTCGATGTTGTACATCGGAGCTAAACCGAGTGACAGCTCACTCAGACCCTCACTTCTGAAGACGTCAATCGCCTCGAGCATAATGCAATCGGTGATGCCGTACGAAGTTGTATATGCGCTCCTAACGATATTAGCGAAATATCCTTTCACGGCGCCGTTCTCATACATCGGATCGAAGACGACGAACCCGACTGCCTTCCCGTCTTTCATCGCATAAAACTTGCGGACATCAACCTCGTCTTCAAAAACAGCTGGTCTGGTGAGCAGTTTCAACTCCGTCCAGTTGACCAGCTTTTTCTCCATCCAGCTCGCAGACACGGCTCGCACTTCGTCCAGATTCAAGTCCCTGGCCGGCAGCTCAAGTATCGATAGTCCGTCCCTCTTGCCACCATTCCTGGCACTACGCAGATTTTGCTTTTTCGAGCCTTTAAGATCGAACTCTTGAAGATCGATCACTGTCTCGCAGCCAAGCTCGTTGACGTAGAACCCCAGGCTGTTAAGCACTTCTGCCGGATGCCGCGAAATGTGGCCAATGATCGGATTTGGATATTCTCGCAAAAACTCCCCGTACAGTTTTCTCACGTGCCGCGGATCGCAAACAGGATCCGATAATACGAAAGGAGACCCCGTTCGATTTCCCAGCTCGACAAATGAAATGTAACCAAGACCCGGGCTCAGGAAGCAGCTCATATCTTTCTGCAGGGTCGAAAAGGCTAGCGAGGTGCTGCCGTGCCGGCGTAAATACGCCATTCGAATATCTGATGATTTGACTTGTGCGCCGGGCGCAGAAACTGTTTTGCGCGACGAAATATTTGAAGTAACTTGCATCGATGTCCGGTCTTTCTATTAACCTGAGTTATGCGGACCCTCACAGACAACGCATTAGCTGCTGCTTGTTAACCGAGAGCATTGTAAAGGTGAACAATACTTATTTCCAGAGTTAGATTTCAGTACACGGGTTGCTAGTGCGGAAATACTGACAACCGAAATGGTTGACTGCGTGAGCATTTCGAGCTGCTGAGAAAAAGATTGCTGCTCTATTTCCAGCAAGCAGGAGAAAAAATAAATACTGCCGATCTTCCTCACGGTTTGTGTTGGCAGCCGCACCAGCCGGCAGTTGCGAGTAACTTGACATCTATTCGCTCCTTTGCGCTTGAAAACCTCCCGAGGTCTTAACAACCAGAGGCAGCTGATGAACTCGGCCGGTGTTCGAATTATTAAAAGGGTTCATGCAAGATTGCAATCTTCTGCAACTCAATCTAAAGTTCGGCGCTTGCAGGTTCCCCGGTTATCAGCCGGTGATGTTTGTCTTTCTTGACGATGCCGTCGCGGTCGATCTGCGAGTACGAGCCATCGGGGTGGACGATCTCGATTGCATGACCGTTCCTCTCCCATACTTTTTCGCCATTCCATTTCAGGCGAGTATCGGAGCCGTCGCGATGCTGGACGGCGATAATCCTCGTGTTTTTCAGTACCAGACAATCACCACATTGAGATGTCTTCAATTGAAGATTTTGCGGTCGCCCGCGGTGCTGCTGCCACATACCGTCAGCTTGCCTTTTCCAGGGCTTCCCATTAGCTGTTTCGACCTCCATCAATTGGCCTTGCGTGTATTTGTAGACGACAGGCTCGGCAGCGTCGCGAGCTGGATATCTAAGTTCCAAAATTGTTCCGTCTGAATGTTTCTTCACGTGTGGCTGGTCGACCGGACATTCTAACTTGTCGCCGTTGGGAAGCCATTCCTCCAGTGCGTCCCCCGCTGCAGACTTTTTGATAACGCTGCCATCGTCCCCGATCACAAAATCTCCGCGCAGGATTTCGCCGGTAAATATCCCGAATTGATACTCGTACCAACTGCTTCCTTCTCGGCGCCATTCCTGGCCATCTGAGCGGATTATCGTCGTCGGGCGATGAAAATCATTCTCATCGTAGGCGATCGTCGTGCTGGTTCCAATTGGGTAGGCAATTTTCGTGATGGCACGATGTTCGTCTCGTTCTACCAATGTGTGCTGAGCGCCTACGGTGAATCCTTCTGCCGTCAAGTCGTTGCGCATTTCTGTCGGGCTTGCATTCTCTGCAAATGAATCGATCAAGTGGTCGACCCAATCACCGCCAAGCAATTCTGCTTGCGTCTGACTACCCTCATGAGATTTGACGGCATTGTTGGCTTCTACTGGTTGGGGCTGTGTCATTCCGGTGGCGTTGACGTCGCTTCTCGTGGTTGCCCCGAGTCTTGTCTCGCTATCCTGGCTGGGAGCCGCCCCACTCTCAGCCTTGCCAGCTCCCGCGCTTCGTGCAGCGCCAGAAAGTTTACCCATTCCTGATTTCAGGACGTTCATGCCACCATCGACGATGCTCACCCGTAAATCCTTCAGCAATTGCCAACTGCTAGTGCCTCTCGGGCTGACATCGATATATTGCTGAGCGGTCTGCTTCAGATGAGGCGTCGCCGTTCCTCCAGGTTTGTCCGCAGCCTTATCTCCGGCTCGGCCTGTCCGGTGAGGGCCAGTTGATTGTTCTGGCTCCCCCTGCTGCCTTTGACTTGGACGCTGGTCGCTTTCCAGAGGCTCGACTGACGACATCAAATTGTTGAGTAAATTGTCCATCCAATCGTTGGCGACTGCTACGGACTCCGATACGCTGCCATTTGTGGTGGCGACTGATTGTGCACCTGTTTCCCGTGACCGAGCGCTCTCCTGCCCAGGAGGTCCAGCATCAGCACTGTTGACTTCTGCTCTTGGTACTGGTTGGTCGTGGTGAGTCGGTGCCGTGGTGCCAAAAACTCCCGTAATCCTGGAAATTCCCTGCTTCAAGGCATTCACGCCCTCGTCGACTATGCTCAGGCGCAGATCCTTAAGCATTTGCCAGCTGCTGGTGCCCCTGGGACTCACATTGAGGTATTGCTCGGCCGTGTGTTTTATGTGAGGCGCGCCGCTAGTGTTCTTCTTGTCTGGCGTGTCGTCCCCGGTCCTTGCCGCTGCCATTTTCTTAGCTCCTTCCCGTGCCGGCCAAATGTGCCTCGATCAATATCTGTGCAGTTGCTTGGTCTGTCGTCTCCTCAAGTCCAAGGGCTGGACCACGGTGGGAACCACTACCGAGGGGGTCGCCGAGAAAATTGCTCTGGGATCGGTGTGCCGCCATACTGTGCTCCTGCCTCCGGTTACGCAGTTAATTCGGAAACAATGACACCTCACTTCTCGCCCAAACCGGGCTCAGAAGGAATATCTGTGAACATCGGGTTATCGAATTAGGTTCACGAACACTATTACCCTACCCGTAGATTACTACTTCCAAACGATTTGCGGTCTTCGTTCTCGGCAGCCCTTAGACTCCGACACTCAGGTGATCAGGCTTAGACATAGTCGTGTGTCGACAGGATTTTGACATTGATTGCGCGCAAAACCTTGTGCGCTGCCCCCTGATTCGAACTGCCTTTGGCGGCGTCGCCCGCAGCAAAACTTGCAGTTAAGCAGAGGATTAAGATCAATGTCAAAGTAGTTGTGCGCATTGGTTCGTCCCCGGGAATCACGAGACTCTGCAATTATGGATTGTCGTCGTTAGTCGTAAGGTGCTTGAGCAGCTCATCCTCCGCTGAGCGCGCAAATGATGTGCACGACGTCGCTTGGCTGTAGCTCATGCTTCAGGCTTGCAATTTGCTCCGAGTTGACGAAGATTTTGATGTGCTGCCGAATCGCCTCCTGCTCATCTATCATGCGAAAGCGAATGCCGGGATGATTTGCATCGAGGTTGGCCAGCAGTTCCGCAACCGAAGCTCCGTCGGCCTCGACCTGCGCCAATTTCCCTGTATAGGAGCATAACGGACTGGGAATGTGCACGATCATCCCACATTCCTCGCCTGAGTGAGGGAATAGATCTCCGGCAAGTGCTGGACCAGACATTGCCAACTGTCGCCTTCGTCATTGCTGCCGTAGATCGCACCGCTGGTGGTGCCAAAATAGATACCGGCCGGCTCGCACGAATCGGCCGTCATTGCCTGCCGCTTTACCGTGAAGTAGGCGTGCTCGGCGGGAAGCCCATTGTCCTGTCTCCGCCAGCTGGCACCACCGTTGCGGCTTACGTAAACCGCGGGCTTGCCATCGGGGCTGGTGCGGGGCCAGACTTCAGTTCCATCCATCGGGAAGACCCAGACCCAATCAGGATTTCTCGGATGAGCGACGATTGGAAAACCAATGTCACCAATCGCGGTCGGCATGTTCTTTCCTACGCGCAGCCACGCGGTTGCCGGCCGGTCTATCCTGTAGATGCCACAATGGTTCTGCTGATATAGCCGATCGGGATTGAGCGGGTGCATGATCACGCAGTGCGGATCATGCCCGAATTCGACATTTTGGTCGGGGAGAAAGTCAGCAGTACATCCTTGATTTAGCGGAGTCCAGTCAGCCCCGCCATTCGTGCTTTCAAAAACGCCTCCCACAGAGATTCCCAGGTACATGTGATTGGAGTCTCTCGGGTCGATTAATATAGAGTGCGTTAACTGCCCGCCCGGCGTGGCGCCCTGCTCGCACCACTGCGCATACATAGGATGCTCGTTGAATCCGCTTACCGGCTCCCAGGTCTTACCGGCGTCTTCGGAACGAAACAGCCCGGGGGGAGAAGTGCCGGCGTACCAGACGTCCGGTTCGCTTGCATGTCCAGGCGTCACCCAGAACACGGCATCGACCGACCGCCCCTTCTCCCCTTCAGGGGCTTTGGGAAACGCCGGCGGCCCTTCTGATTCAGTCCAATTGGCGCCGGCGTCTTTCGACCAGAAAACAGTCGGTCCGAGGTGCCCGGTCTTGGCGGCCATCATCGCCGTTCTGCCGTCCCTGGGATCGACCATCAGGTGGTAGATTATATGGCCAAGAAAGAGCGGACCAGAGAGTTTCCAGCTCTCGCGCGGGGACTCGGCGGTCAGCGAGAAGGCGCCCTTGCGCGTCCCCACCCACAGAGTGACACCGAGTTTGGACAGGGTCTTGCTCATGTTCTGTACCGCCCGCCTAAGAAATGGGATAGTTTGAGTAGTGTACTAGGAAATCCTTCGGGGGTAGAGGATGTCCGATCGCTCAATAGAACAAGATCTCAGAGAACAAGACCGCCCTGATGACTCCCAGCAGGCTTCAGACGCTTTGCGGTCGGAGGCTTTGGATCTTGCTTTTCGACAACCGCTGGCAGGCGGCAGGGGCTCGAGTCGCCAGCCCGGCGATAGTGGTCGTGAAGGGCAGCCGCCCAGGGAGGCAGACAAGACCCCACCGGCCAGAGCGCCGGAAGTCGACCGCGACGGCTCGGGGCGACCGGTGCAGGTCAAGACACCGCAGGGCGACACCTGGGAGTTCGCCTACGACAGTGCCGGTAAGCTGTCCACGGTCAAAATTACTCACCCGACCGGCAAGCCGGAAATTCTAGAACGCAGCGAGCAGGGCTCGTGGAAGCTGAATGGCTCGGTCGACTACGACCTGAGAAAGGTGGAGGTCTTGAGCGACGGATCGATCAGGAAAAGTGATGATCGTGATGGTTTGGTGGTCTTCTCCCCGAATGGCAAGGTGGAAGGCACAGACATCTATGGGCGGACCTCGATCAAAATCGACGAAGACGGTACCAGGTCGGTCTACAAGTACGATGACCGAGTAACCAGCTTCGGCACCAAGACCGTCCAGAAAGCAGGCTCGCCGTTTGCGGAAATCTTTTCGAGCTGGGGCGGCTCATTTAACGACGGCTATCAGTTCATGCACAAGGACGGGAACAAAGAATCTTTGGAGCGGCGCGAGGGACACTGGGAGTTCATCAACGGCACAAGGCGAGAGATGCTGCCTGAGGGCACTAAAGTCGACGTCAAATCTGATGGACACCGCATGTTTACTCGTCCGGACGGGTCGTCTTTCGAAGGTATGCCCGACGGAACGACGATAGACAGAAACAGCCACGGAAAAGTCACTGAAATTACCAGCCCCGATGGCATAACCACGACCTTTCAACTGGGTGATAAAGAGCAGGTAACCGGCATAGATGTCAGAGATTCCAGCAGCAGGCTGATCGAGAGCGACCGGCTCACGGCCGAGGGCTGGCAGGCGAACCTGACCGACGGGGCCGGCAAGCCTCTTGCCGTGAAGAAAGTGGAAATGGACGACAAGACCGGCACCTACACATTGCAGCTAGACGGTGGCCGGCTGGTGAGATCGAGTGACGGTAGCGAGAATCAAAAGGATCTTGCCGGTAAGGCAGTCGAGGATTATGACGACAAGGTCGTTTCCTGGATGAAAAAAGCTCATCTCGATCTGAGTCCGGCCGATGAAAAAACCCTGAGAGCCGATCTTGCTGTCATAAACAAGTTGCCGCCCGGGAAGAAAGAGTGGATTCTCTTTTCCATGGACAGAATCATTGCCGGCAACGCCGATGAAAAGACGGATCTATCGCAATCACAGAGAGCCGAGCTGGTCAGAACGCTTGCGCATCAAATCGCACATCCCGACTCCATTTCGCAAGGGGGTAAGCGAGCGGCTGTCATGGCTTCGGCAGAACGGCAGTTGGCCGTCTCTCGTCCTGACGAATATGCGCGCATGGTTTCCAGTCTGGCCATCGAAGGCAAGTACACCACCGGCGATGGCAACGTCGTGCGCGTGCAGCGGACTCACGATGGATTCCTCTCTGGCAGTACCGACTCGTATCACCAGCGGACGCTGACCAGTGAGTTGTTCCAAAATGCTGCAGCCAACATTGCACTGGCCCACGATGGCAAGACGTACCGGTCGTATGCCCCCGGCGACTCTGAGCTGTCGCCGGTCCCCGCCGGCGTCGATCCTTCGCTGGATCTGGGTGAAAGGGTCACGGACCGAGACGGTCGCCTTTCCGGTTTCGAAGGGTTGAATGCCGAGCAGAGGAAGGCATTGCTTGCCTCTCTGGGACTGGAAGCTCAGGATGCCGGTGCGTTCACATCGGAGCGCCAACTGCTGGAGGCCTGGAATGGACGCGCTGACAAGAACGCTCCCATGACTGTTGCGATTGCCGTCCCCAAGGAGCGCTACCACTTCTGGGAGCAGTGGCACACATCTCCGGAGGTCAATCCCAACTATCACATCTTGACGATCACCTACATAGACTCGAGCAAGAGCCCCGCGATGATCTACTTCGATAACACCGCCGGAGGCGCCAACCACAGCTATCCCGGCGGCCAGGGCGTTCCCAGTTGGGACATCACCCAGGCCCGCTCTGGATAATTACCTCGCGCATTCCGTGAGACAATGGCATAGGAGCGAGGTGGCTGCAGTGGCTGATAATCTGCCGAGAGAGCAAGACATCAGGGCTATCCTCAAAGAGGCTGAATCAGGCGCAAACCTGTCGGAGCTCTGTCGCAAACACGACATCACCCCTTCTGAGCTTCATCTCTGGAAGCTGAAGTTCGGCGAGCCCGAACCGGGAGAAGCATTTGCCAGGAGCGATCCTGCCCTCAGAATCATGAAGTTCATGGCCGCGGCCGTGGCCGTCATCGGACTGGCCTTGTGGCTCTGGTCAGGTTACAACCTGGCTGTCGGCTCGACCAATCCTCGATTCGCTAACATGACGGGAAAGGTGATCACATCCGAGCGTGTGCGCCTCACCGGCGAGCAGGGTACAGACAGGTTCGTGCACAGGATTGTTTATGAGTACTCAGTTAACGGCAAGCGGTACACCTCTGACAGGGTTAGATTCGGACCGACCAGCGCGAGAGATAACGAAGGATACCCAGTTGGTCGTCAGGTTACCGTATTTTTCGATGAGCAACAGCCCAGCCTGTCGGTTCTCGAGCAGGAGATTCCGCCGGACGTTATTGAACCGTTTAAGATCGGATCCTACTGGCTGGCCGCTGCATTGATAGTTGGCTGCATTGCCTGGTGGTATGGAGACAAGCTGGTGGAGTCGTAGCCTCTGCGCGCGCGGCCGTCAAAACGTTCTTACGTATCGAAGGGAAACGCTGACGGGGGCAACCAGACCCATCTGCCGGTAAGGATTGAAGCGGGCCGGTGCCAGTCCGCTGGCGGTGCGCACGGGCAATCCCGGCAGCGCGGTTCTGCCGGGGTTAATGTGTTGTTCGAACGTCACCGGTACTTCGAGAATCCAGTAATTCCGTCCGTAACCATATGTGATACCAGGTCCGAAGGCCATGGACCAGCCAGGCTGGCGGAATCCGTCGTTGCGTCCGAATAGATCGTGGGAGCGGAGGCCTTCCCAATGCCAAACGCCCAGCACCCTCAAACCCTTGAGCTTCGGTTTGTTCCAGGTTCCCGGCACCTTAATTGCCGCACCAGCCCGCATCGACCATGTGTCGGCGACGGAGTTCGTCAACTCATTGAGAAAGTTGGCGGTCAAGGGCACACCGAGATTCTTGATGATCGAGCCTGTCCCGTTGGTATTGCGCGGGTTGATCAGGTAATTCCCCGAGGCGAAAACTGTCGTTCCACGCAAGATCGAGGGGGCGCGGAATGTCTTGAATGAGTCGAAGCCCACGAGTATTCCCACTCCGCCGTCACCGGGTTGAATTGCCGGCGGATACACGGCGCGGCGACTTGGATTCAGTCCGGTCTCGTCAGGAATCGTTGCTTTCAAGTTCCAGATGCCGCTGGGAATCTTGATGCCAACCCCGAGGGCAAAGTTCTCGAAGGGATGATTATGGCTATCGAGCATCCAGCGCTGAGTGTAGACAGAAATGTCGCTGAGGCTGCTCGAGTGCCAATGATGTTGCTGACCCAGTATTCCCAAGGGCGGCAGCTTCACCGAGAAGCGATTGAACACGATCGGAAGGGCGATGAAAACGCTGCTCCGACGCGTGAGGGCGTAACGGGCGCTGATATCGAGGATACTGAGTCGCTCAAAAGGATTCCAGAGGTCCGTGAAGGTGCGGTTGAAACGTGAATTAAAGTACGAACGATGGGCTTTGGCGTATCGCCAGCCCACAGACAGCTGAAACCTCTTGCCTTCCGTCGCGCCGAACCCGGGCACGAATCCCCTGGCGCTGGCTCAGCCCTGAGCCAGCACGGCAACGGTGCAAACGAACAACTGCAATGCCAGTTGCATGGCTATTATCAGGCGCACGCGCATGATGTAAGGACCGCTCTCCCTGATGGTCAGTGTCCTGAGTATTATTGAGTGACAACAACTGTATGTCCAGAGGTCCGCACAACCCTATTGAACGGGCAATTCGCGCGTTTCCCTGCGCGCTTGCAGTAGCCCTTCCTTTAATTCGGCAGCAGTCTGGTGCCTTTGCTCAGGATCGCGATGCAGGGCTTTCAGGACCTCGCGTTGAAGGGCAGCCGGCACATGGGCATCGTCAGGAAACGGCGGTGGCTCTTCGAACACGTGCTTGCGCAAAATTTCGAATGGGTTCTCGCCATCAAAGGCCTGCACACCAGTCAAGCACTCAAAGAGAATGCAGCCGACCGCGTAGATGTCACTGCGGGCATCGGCGACCTTACCCATGCATTGCTCGGGGCTCATAAACGCCGGGCTTCCGAATACTTCCCCAGTTTTCGTCAGCTTCATGCTCTCCTCGAGACTTAAAGCTTTGGCAAAGCCGAAGTCCACAATCTTCACCTGTTCTTTGCCGTCCCGCCCCTTGACGACGATGATATTGCTTGGTTTCATGTCCCGGTGAATGACTTCTCTCTGGTGCGCGTGCGAGAGCCCGTCACAAACCTGTAGACAAATTGTCAGCGCTCTGTCGATGTCCATCGGCAGCCTGGCGTCTAGCGCCTCTTGCAGCAGATCGTCTAGATCGGGACCCTCAAGGAAGTCCATCACCAGATACGGTTCTCCGGCTTCCGTAAACCCGAAGTCGTGGACGGCCACTAAGTTCTGGTGTGCCAGCAGGCTGATCGTCTGGGCTTCATGCTTGAAGCGCTTGATCATTCTCATGTTCGATAGCTTGTGCGCGTGCATCAGCTTGATGGCCACCGCTTTCTTGAGGTCACAGTGTTCGGCGAGATAAACGCTGCTGGTAGCTCCCCATCCCAGCAGCTTTTTGATGTCGTACTTGCCGGCAAAGTGGCTGCCTATAAACGGGTCGTCTACCGCTCGGATCAATTCGGCGCCGTCGTCAGGACATTCTGTGACGTCGTAGGGAAACTCTCGGGCGCACTGAGGGCACACGTGCCTCGACGTTTTCGCCGCGCTGGCCGGGGAGGTCGCAGCGGGCGGTTCAGTGCCAGCAGTGCCTGTGGACGCGACGACAAAAGCAGAGTCCATGCTGTCGAGCGTCTTTACGGTCCAGGCGATAATGGAGATCATCAGGGCGAGTGAGCAGAGGCTGAAGACGGCCCAGCCGAAGGCCGGCTCGTAAAGCCCGGCCTTTTCTCCCTCGTTTTTTATCCACAGCAAAACCGGCAAGCAGGCCAGCAGCAGGGAGAAGCGCCGCACGAGAGTGCCGGCCTTGCTTGCCTTGGCGAAGACTTGCACCAGTCCATGGTCTATGCCCAGGAAGAGACCGGCGTAACACAAGAGCAGGAACATCAGGGCTGCTGCCAGCGGCACTTTGATGCAGCCGGCCAGTGTGCACAGGTACGCAACACCGCACGTATGCCCGAGTACGGCAATCAGCGCCAGGAGAGCCGCTGCCACTGCCAGTATCTGTGCCGGATAAATTCCCTGCCGCCACTTCAGTCCGAATAGCAGTGAGGAGATTCCCGTCAACACGAAACAAAGGGAGACGCCAGGCGCCATTGGACCGGGGAAGGTAATCCCTGGCGCGTCTTCGTGCGCCTGCCACCAGATGTGGTTCAGACCGAGATCAAGCCCTGACATATTCTCGTAAAGCGTAAGAGCCCCGCCGGCGACAACCAGCAATGCCAGGACCTGTCCGATCCGGTACGCCAGGGCGTTTATGCGCCCGAAAGACATCCCCGCCAGCGCCAGGGCGGAAAAGATGAATGTGATAGCCACGCTGCTATGGATTTTCCCGCCGAAAGAGAGCGGACTCTTCAGGTATTCGTAGTCCAGGACCCAACCGGCAGTAACAAGCAGGCCGGCTACCAGAACGCCAAGGCATGCTGAGATTCCGGACTGCCTGAAGAGGGCAGCCAGGCGGAAGTCGACGGTGTCGGACATAGATGCTCTGTTGGCTAAACTGGTCAACGTCCGACCTCCGGCCGAGCGCAAGCGCTCTTGTTGTTGCTCAGTTGCTGCTGAGGGCCTTGTCGATGGCGGCTACATAAACATCTTTCTGCTTCGGCCCAACCAGCTCCTTCAATAGCTTTTTCCGGCTCGAGAAGATTCCGACTATCGGGACCCAATCAGCCGAATCACGGAGAAATCCGTAGACACCGTAAGATTTGGCTACTGACTCTGCCTGTTTCAGTGTCGTTTGCGAGGCGTCGAGCTCGACGACTTCGATCTTGTCTGAGTATTGCCCCTTCAACTCTTTCATGATCGGGCGCACTTTCTGGCACCACACTTTGCAGCTTTCGTCGAAGATGAGCACCACGAGCAGCGGTCGCTTGTCCGGCAGACTCTCTTGTGCGGCCGTGGAAGTCATGCCGCAAACTGCCGCCAAGCTCAACAAAACCATGAGGACGAAACGGGCCATGCGCCTATCCTGGTATCCCAACTGGAATTTTACCCCCCGTACGCGCGGACTAACACAAGGGCCGGATGCTTACCCGAAGTCCGACTCACGATTTATCGACAGGTCAGCAAGCGTTACCGATAGATTTTGTCTTGCCTCCGTCAGAATAAAGCGCACGATCACCTCGCCGGCCAGTGCCGTCACCAGGAGAATCAAATTTCTGGCCAGCGGATAATCGCAAATGTCGTCTCCCGCATCGGACGGAACCACATAGTTCTCGTTCCAGCGGATTTCCCCATACTGGTCGTTGACCCCCAGGTGAAGACAAGCAATACTGGCTTTTGATGCGAACTCGGCGACGGTTCTTCGCGAGGCGGAATTGTCGAATGCCTCGACGATCAGGTCATGGCCTTTCAGTAGTTTGGAGACATTGCCTGGGTCGAGCTCTCGCGCATGAACGGTGACATCTTCACCAGCTTCGCGATAGATCAGATTGCGCAAGATCTCCGCCTTCAGCCCGCCGGTGTCGTCGAGTGAGTACACCTGGGTTCCTACGTTGTGAGGTTCTACTCGATCGCGGTCGATAACCGTCAGGGTGATCAGTCCCTGCCTGACCAGACTGACTGCCAGGTTCGATCCCAGTGCCCCT
>Ga0066388_100000715_pt1 | contig 16715 bp, 17 predicted proteins | sample PanSoiMetaGPlot6_FD_64539 | JGI IMG/M metagenome (GOLD analysis project Ga0066388, IMG submission 64539) | Tropical forest soil microbial communities from Panama analyzed to predict greenhouse gas emissions - Panama Soil - Plot 6 (Hybrid Assembly) | ecosystem: Environmental > Terrestrial >... | reverse complement strand
GGCTCGGGCTTGGGTGCAGGGGCACCCTCGACCACGTCGGCTTCCTCGGCGAACCCCCCGACCTTGCGCTTGGAGAACGCGATCGCGATCACCAGCACGACGAGTGCAGCTGCCGCGATCGTCCAACGCGCCGGGTTGTTGTCGCGCAGGGTGATCACCGCCGGCAGGATCAACAACGAGACGAGGTTCATCACCTTGATCAACGGGTTGAGCGCCGGGCCCGCGGTGTCCTTGAACGGGTCACCCACCGTGTCGCCGATCACGGCCGCCTTGTGGGTCTCGGAGCCCTTTCCTCCGTAGTGACCGTCCTCGATGTACTTCTTGGCGTTGTCCCATGCCCCGCCGGACACGGTGAGGAAGACCGCCATCAGCTGGCCCGTGAGGATCACGGCGGCGAGGAACGCGCCGAGCGCGAGGTAGTTCATCCCGAAACCGATGATCACCGGTGTCAGCACCGCCAACAGTGCCGGGGTCGCCAGCTCGCGCAGTGAGGCGGCGGTACAGATGTCGACGATCCGCCCGCTGTCGGGCTGCTTCGTTCCGGCCATGATCTGGCCGTCGGCGAACTGCTCGCGCACGTCCTGCACGACCGTTCCTGCTGTGCGACCAACCGCGCGGATCGCGAGCGCGCTGAACAGGAACGCAATCGACCCGCCCACGAGTAAGCCGATGAACGTCTCCGGGTCGGCCACGTTGATCTGGGTCTGGGCCGCGCTGAACAGCGCCGAGCCCGTCTCCTTCAGGTTGAGCTCGGAGCCGATCGTCTCCACGAACGACGCGAACAGCGCGACCGCTGCGATCACCGCCGACCCGATCGCGAACCCTTTGGTGACGGCCTTGGTCGTGTTCCCGACCGCGTCGAGGTTCACCATGATCCGCTCGGGCTCGCCCTCGAACTCGCCCGACATCTCGGCGATGCCGGCGGCGTTGTCGGCGACGGGGCCGTACGTGTCCTCGGAGACGACGACGCCGGTCGTGGCCAGCATCCCCATGCCGGTCAGCGCGACCAGGTAGAAGGAGAACTCGATGTTGCCGCCGCCGAACACTACGGCCACGCCGATGGCGACGGAGATGGCGACAATGGCCCACACGCTCGACTCGAGGCCGGTGCTCACCCCCGACAGCACCGTGGTGGCGGGGCCGGTCCGGGCGGAGTCGGCGATCTCCTGGACGGGCTCCTTCTCCGTCGAGGTGAAGTGCTCGGTCAGGCGGCTAACGGCCTGGGCGAGCACGAGGCCGATGACGACGGCGCCGAAGACCTTCCAGCCCTCGTTGTCGTGGTCGTTGCCGATGTAGAGGAGCGCGACGGCCAAGGTGCCGAGCACGGTCAGGATGCTGGCGGTGAAGAATCCCCGGTTGATCGGCGCCATCGCGGTGCGGTCGCGGTTCGTGGCGCGTACCGTGAACACGCCGACGATCGATGCGAGCACGCCGATAGCGCGCGCCGCGAGCGGAAAGATGAGGCCGAGGGCGGGGTTCGCGCCGATCGAGTTGAAGGCGGCGACGCCGAGGATGATCGACGCGACCAGCGTGACCTCGTAGCTCTCGAACAGGTCGGCTGCCATCCCCGCGCAGTCGCCCACGTTGTCGCCGACGTTGTCGGCGATCGTGGCCGGGTTGCGGGGGTCGTCCTCGGGGATTCCCTGCTCGACCTTGCCGACGAGGTCGGCCCCGACGTCGGCCGCCTTCGTGAAGATGCCGCCGCCTACCCGCATGAACAGTGCGAGCAGGGAGCCGCCGAACCCGAACCCCACCAGGATCGCGGTCGCCGTGTTCTGGAAGATCATGATGATGACGGTGGCCCCGAACAGCCCGAGGCCGACCGTGTACATACCGGCCACACCGCCGCTCCGGAAGGCGACCTTGAGCGCGGCCGGGAGGGAGCCGGCCTTGGCGGCGGCGGCGGTGCGGACGTTGCCCCGCACCGCGAGGCTCATCCCGATGAAGCCGGTGAGACCGGACAGGAAGCATCCGGCGAGGAACGCGAGCGTGCGGAACAGGCCAGACTGCGCGTACGACAGGGCCACCGTGCCGTTCGGCTCGACGACCTTCGTCGACGTCACGAACACGATGACGGCGACGGGCACGACGATGATCGCGATCGTCCTGAACTGCCGGCGCAGGTAGGCCATGGCGCCGACCTGGATCGACCGGGCGATCTCGATCATCGTCGGCGTGCCCTCGTCGGCGGCGAGCACGCCCTTGCGGAGCACGAACCCGACGATCACCGCCAGGATGGCGGTCGCCGCCGACGCAATCAGCCAGGCCCACTCCCCGCCGCCGAGGTTGAAGACCTGGTAGCCGCCTTCGGCCGCGAGCGTGACGATCTGAGTCATGTGGAGTTCGGGCTCCCTTCCCCCGGGACCGGCGCCGGCTGGTCGGCGATCGCGGCGGGCAGGTTACTGCGAGTCCCCACCCCGGCTCTCCTCGTGAGAGCCCCGACGGGAGGCCTCGTGGAGGTGGTACGGCAGCGATGTCACCACGGTGCCCTTGCGGAACAGGAGCCGGCCCTTGAGCAACAGAGCCGTCTGGTTGTGGAGGAGGTGGCCCCACCAGTGGTCGACGACGAACTCCGGGATCAGCACGGTGACGATGTCGTTGTCCCACCGCGCGTCGATCTCGTCGATGTACCGGAGGATGGGCCTCGTGACCTCCCGGTAGGGGTCGTAGACGATCTCGAGCGGGACGTCGATGTTGCGTTCGGCCCAGACCTTCTCGATCCGCTCCTGCTCGTCCTCGTCGGACACGACGCTGAGGGCGAGCACGCGGGTCGGGTTGAGGGACTTGGCGTACGCGAGCGCATCCAGCACCCCGCGGTGCATCCCGCCGACGAGCACGACGACCGTGTGGTTCATCGCCGGCGGCTTGTAGTCGGGTGGGATCGTCAGTTGCTCGCGAACCCGCTGGTAGTGCCGGTGAATCCCTTTGAAGAGGAGCACGATCGCGGGGATCACGACGATGGGCACCCACGCGCCGTTCGTGAACTTCGTGACCGCCACGATCAGCGTCACGATGCCGGTCGCGACGGCTCCGGTGGCGTTGATCACGGTGTTTCGCCGCCAGGAGGGCTCCCGCAGCCGGAGATGGTGGATCACCATGCCCGTCTGCGACAGCGTGAACGAGGTGAACACGCCGACGGCGTAGAGCGGGATGAGCGCGTTCGTGATTCCGCCGAACGCGATGATCAACAGGCCCGCCAGCGCCGAGAGCACGAGGATGCCGTTCGAGAACACGAGCCGGTCCCCGCGGTTCGCGAGCTGCCGGGGGAGGAAGCCGTCCCGGGCGATGATCGACGACAGCCGCGGGAAGTCCGCGTACGCGGTGTTGGCGGCGAGCGTGAGGATGGCGGCGGTGGCGAACTGGAGGACGACGAACACGGGACCCGTCCCGAAGACCAGTTGGCCCATCTGCGCGAGCACCGTCTGGTCGTGGCTCGGGTAGGGGTGCAGGCGGTGGGCGAGCAGGGCCGTCCCGAAGAACAACGAGCCGAGGATCGTGCCCATGCAGACGAGGGTGGTGGCGGCGTTCTTCGACTCCGGCCGCCGGAACGCGGGCACGCCATTGCTGATGGCCTCGACCCCGGTCAGGGCGACGGCGCCGGAGGAGAAGCCCTTCAGGATGAGGAACAGTCCCAGCGTCCCTCCCGTCTCCCGGACCCCTTCGAAGGCCGCCTTGTCGAACGGCACTTCGCCGATGCCGCCGAGGTAGCTGCGGATCAAGCCGACGACGATGAGCGCGGCGAGAGTGACGATGTAGACGTACGTCGGCGCCGCGAACAGCCGGCCGGACTCCTTGATGCCGCGGAGGTTCGCGATGGCGATGAACGCGATCAGACCGAGGCCGAGCTCCACCCGATGCGTCGCCAGGCTCTGGAACGCGGGGATCGAGATGATGGCGGCGACGCCGGCGGAGATCGACACCGCCACCGTGAGGATGTAGTCGACGAGCAGCGACGCGCCCGCGATCAGCGACGGCGTCTCCCCCAGGTTCTCCCGACTGACGATGTAGCTCCCCCCGCCGCTCGGGTAGGCGAAGATCGTCTGCCGGTACGACGTGCACACGATCGTGAGGAGGATCGCGACCGCGACCGCGATCGGGACGAGCGTGTCGAGCCCGAGCGCCAGGCTCGACGCGCCGACGGCGGTGACGAAGAGGATCTCCTCCGTCGCGTACGCGGTCGACGAGATCGCGTCGGACGAGAACACCGCGAGCCCGATGGTCTTCGGGATGCGCTGGTGTTCCTGCTCGACGGTCGCCAGGGGCCGTCCCACCAGCAGTCGCTTGAGGATCGCCACCCCGTCCCCCGGGGATCGTTGCCATCGGGCCTGAACGAAGGCTGACCACGCGGTCAGCCCGTGGCCGCCAGCATGCCATGCCGGTCGCCCGTGCTTGCTTCTCGGGAACCCGGGCGTCGTACGATCAACGCCTCCGAGGCGCTGGAGGAACACCGTGCACATCGTGGTCGTGGGCTGTGGGAGGGTCGGCAGCGAGCTCGCCGGCACGCTCGAGAAGTCCGGCCACACCGTCGCCGTGATCGACAAGGACCCCAACGCCTTCCGGCGGCTGCCGCCGGGGTCGGCCGGGCAGCGGGTCGTCGGGTTCGGGTTCGACCGCGACAACCTCGTGGAGGCCGGCATCGAGCGCGCGGGCGCGGTCGCCGCCGTCACCAACGGCGACAACTCCAACATCCTGGTCGCCCGCATCGCCCGGGAGACGTTCGGGATCGGGCGGGTCGTAGCCCGGATCTACGACCCCCGCCGGGCCGTCATCTACCAGCGGCTCGGCATCCCGACGGTCGCCACGGTGGCCTGGACGACCGACCAGGTGCTCCGGCGGCTCCTCCCCGGCGAGCAGCCGCACGACTGGATCGACCCCAGCGCCAAGGTGTCCCTCGTCGAGCGCGTGCTCCCGGCGAGCTGGGGCGGGAAGAAGCTGTCCGGGCTCGACGACCCCGGCCGCTTCCTGCTCGTCGCCCTGACACGGCTGGGCTCGGCGCAGGTCGTCGGTTCGAAGCTCGTCGGCCAGGAGGGCGACGTGCTGCACTTCATCGTCGACGTCAACGCCATCGACGCGCTGCGCGAGCGCCTCGAGCACGGGCCGGAGTAGCGGTGCGCGTCGCTATCGCCGGCGCCGGCAACGTCGGCCTCTTCATCGCCAACGACCTGGTCACCACCGGCAACGACGTGCAGCTCATCGAGCAGAACCCGGCGGTCGTCGACCGGGCCGTCGCCAACGAAGGTGTCGAGTGGGTCGTCGCCGATGCGTGCGAAGTGTCGTCGTTGCGGGAGGCGGGGCTCGAGCGCTGTGACGTCGTCGTCGCCGCCACCGGGGACGACGAGGACAACCTCGTGATCTCGCTGCTCGCGAAGCAGGAGTTCGCCGTCCCGCGCGTGATCGCCCGGGTCAACCACCCGAAGAACGAGTGGCTGTTCAACGAGAACTGGGGCGTCGACCTGTCGGTGTCGACGCCGCACCTCATCACCGCGCTCGTCGAGGAGGCGGTCAGCGTGGGCCGGCTCGTGCGCATCCTGCAGTTCGAACGGGGGCAGGCGCGCCTCGTCGAGGTGACGCTGGCCGAGGACGCGCCGGTTGTCGACCGTGCGTTGAAGGACGTCGACGTGCCGCGCGACGTCACCGTCGTCGCCGTCGTGCGCGGCGAGCACGTCGTGATGCCCCGCGGTGACACGGTGTTCGAAGCCGGCGACGAGGTCCTGGCGATGGTGACGCCGGACTCCGAGGAGAACGTCCGCACCATCCTGACCGGCGCGTAGCGGTCCGGTGTGAGGGCTCAGCCGAGGAGCTGGTACTCCGGGTTGTAGACGAGGTAGCGGTTGCCGTCCTTGCCCGCGACCCCGGAGAACAGGACGCGACGCCCGGGCGACATGCCGGGGATCTTGCGGCGGCCGAGGAACACACCGACCACGGAGCCGCGCCCGTCGCTCACGGTCACCTCCACCGCCGGGGCGCCGGCGCGGGGCACGATGCGCACGGCCCGGATCTCCCCCGCCACCCGTGACGGCCGGCGCGCCGTGACCCGGTCCATCGGCGTGGCGCCGAGGTCGTCGCAGTAGGCGCCGAGGCGCTCGCGGTCCAGCTCGTCGATCGGCTTGGTGAGCCGTTTCATCGCCTTGCCCAGGGCCACGCCGGCCTCCTCTGCTCCCTGGCTTGCATCGTAGAGCTTCGGGCGTGGCATCCTGTCGCCCCATGCCGACCCCGACCGGGACGACAAGCGCGGCTGCCGGAACGACGACGGGATCGACATCGCCCACCCCCCGCCGCTCCCCGCGGATGCAGCTCATTGTGGTGGCGGTTGCGGCCGCGCTCCTCGTCGGCGCCGCGCTCATCTTCTTCTTGGCGCGCAGCGACGAGGGCTCGAGCCCGAGCACGAAGTCGGTGTCGGGCCAGGTCAAGCTCACCCTGGGCGGGGTCCAGAACGCGAACGCGGGAACGCCGGCGACGCTGGGCGACGACGCCGCCAGCCAGATCATGTCGGCGGTCGGCGAGTATGTCGACAAGGGGCTGATCGCGCCGGTGAAGACCGGCAAGCCCCCGACCGACGTGTCGGGGCTCTTCGACGGCGGCACCCAGGCGGCGATCCAAGGACCGGACAAGGACGTGTTGTTCGAGACGGGCACGCCCAGGCCCACCGGCGCCTTCAAGCCCTCGGCGGATCCGGTGCTCATCACCGCGCTGTCGGACGGCAACGGCCAGTTCGTGCTCGCGACGGCGACGTTCAAGTACCGCACCGCGGTCGGTGTCGAGGGCGGGACCATGAACACCGAGCGCACGATCGCCCTCACTTTCGCCCCCGAGAACGGACCGTGGAAGATCACCGGCTACGACGTGTCGGTGACGCGACAGGGTGCCCAGGTCGAGGGCTCGACGACGGCGACGGCGAAGCAATGACGGCCCGCCCTCGCACCGTCCTCCTGACGCTCATCGGCCCGCCGCTGTGCGGCGTGCTGGTCGCCTGCCTCGTGATCGCGGCGTGGGTCGCGACCGGGTTGCCGCTCGCTCGAGGCGAGACGTGGTTCACGATCCAGAAGGTGCCGCCCACCGCGGGCGCCAGCTTCACGAGCGGCCAACCCGATCAGGTGCAGTTCTTCCTCGTCGTCGGCAACGACTCGCGCGACCCGAACGGCGTCGGCCTCGGTGACGCGATCCACGTCATCGCGGTGAACCCCGGCGCGAAGGCGGCGTCGATCATCGACATCCCCCGCGACACCTCGGTGGGCGGCGGCGGCAAGATCAACTCGATCCTCGCCAACGGCGGCTTGAGCCAGTTCACCCAGGCGATCAGCAGCTTCGTGGGCGTCCCGATCAGGTTCTCGATCACGACGAACTTCGCGGGGTTCACGGACATGGTCGACGAGCTCGGCGGCATCGACATCAACGTCCAGGAGCCGATGCACGACCAGGACTCGGGCGCCGACTTCGACCCGGGCCCGCAGAGGCTGAACGGGCCCGGCGCCCTGGCGTTCTCACGCGACCGGCACAGCTTCGCCGCCGGCGACATCAGCCGCACCGCGAACCAGGGCTACCTGATCATCACCGCACTCCAGAACTTCCAGCAGCGTTCGGTCGGACCGGCCGGGGTGCTCAGCTCCCTCGGCAACCTCGGCCGCCACGTGCAGATGGAGAACGTAAGCTTCCAGGAGCTGTACCGGCTGGGCCGACTTGTGCTGACGATCGACCCCGCCAACATCAAGAACGTCGTGATCCCGACCGGCGGCGGCAGCGGCACGAACCTGACCCCCGGGCCCGGCATCGACTCGCTGTTCGCCGACTTCCGGGACGACGGCATCCTCCAGTCGCACTAACCCTGCGGGCGCACCTCCGCCCGGGCCGTCGCCCGCGCCGGGCCCGCGATGCGGCCGAGCCCCTCCATCGTGACCTCGACGCGCACCGTCGCGGTCCGGCCCGCGCAGTCGCAGCTGACCAGGTGCGCGTCGTTGTCGGCCGCGGTCTCGCCCGCGGCCGCCTCGGCCGTCTGCTCGCCCCGCCCGAGCGCCAGCATGTCGGCGGCGGCGAGCGCGGCCGCATCGGCCGCCGCGTCGGCCCGGGCCCGGGCGACGATGGCCCCGCCGAGACGGGCCGCGCCCAACGCGAGCACCGCAGCGACCACCACGACCGCCATCAACACGATCGTGATCGAGCCGCGCTGGCGGTTCACCGCTCGACCCGCATGGACACGCGTGCGTGGAGCTCCGGATCGGGGAACAACGGCCCCACCAGTGGCAGGTCCGTCACCGACCGGTACGACACCTCGACATTGATCGGCTCGCCGACGCGGGGCCGGTCACCGACCTCAATGCGCGCTCCCCGCAGCGTTCGCCGGCCAGCCCGCACGGCCCGCCCGGGGTCCGGGTCGACGCTCGCGGCGCGCGCCGCCTCGCGGGCGGCGTGCACGACGGCGACCTGATCGCGCACGACGAACGCGACCTGCAGGACGATGAGCGCCGCCATCAGGACCAACGGCATCAGCACCGCGAACTCGACCGTCGACTGCCCCGATTCGCGGTTCAGGGCAGCACCCTCCCCACGACCTCGTCGAAGAGCTTGCCGACGGCGTGACTCTTCGTGGCCCAGGCGATGAGCAGGGCGCCGATGGCGGCTGCGCCCAGGATGACGAGTGCGTACTCGGCCGTGGTCTGCCCGACCTCGGCCCGGAACGCGCGCACGAAACGACGGAACATGCCTTCCTCCTCGCGATCGGGGGTCAGGGGGAAGCGCTAGAGCCGCGAGAACCCGGCCAGCAGGGTCGGGATCACCGTGAGCAACCCGAAGGCGGGGAGCACCACGAACACGAGCGGGAACAGGAGGCGGACGGGCACACGCCGGGCGTGGGCTTCCGCTCGCCGCCGTAGCTCGGACCGCTGCTCGGTGGCGAGTCGGGCCAGCGCGGGACCGACCGGCGCTCCGAGCCGGTCGGACGCGAGCAGGGCGTCCGCCACCGGGCGCAACGGCGGCGCGCCGGCGGCCAGGTCGTCCAGCGCGTCGGCGAACGTTGCGCCGAGCGCGCACGCGTCGCGCACGCCGGCGAGGCGAGCCGACGCGAGCGGGGGCGCCCAGCGCACCGCGATGTCGACGGCGAGGTACGGCGTGCACCCGGCCCCGACGGCCACGCCGAGCAGGTCGACGGTGACCGGCAGCTCGGTGCCGAGCGCGCGGTCGGCTCGGCGGGAGCGCCCGCGGTCGCGCACGTCGGCGAGGATCCGCCCCGGCGTGCTCGCCGCGCCCCGGGCGAGCAGGTCTCGCGCGAGCACGAAGCGCGGGCGCGCCGGCCCGGGGCGGCCCGGGCGCAACGGCAGGAGCCGCGCGCCCACGCGCTGGCGGCGGGCGCGCACCGCCAGCGGAGCCGCCGCCAGCGCGCCCCACGCCATGGCCAGCGCCCACGGCCCCAGCGAGCGGACGGCGCTCATGCCGCCTCCGCCGTGTCGAGAATGCGCCGCATCCACAGGACGGCGACGACTTCGAGGAGCAGTCCGAGCCCGAGGCACAGGCGGCCGGCGCCGGTTCGCACGAGCAGACTGACCGACGCCGGGTCGACGAGCGCCGAGAAGACGAGGTACGCGAGCGGCGACGCCCCGACCACGAGCGCGGACAGCCGGGCCTGGGCCGACAGCGACCGCGCCTCGGCGGCCGCGCCCAGGCGGTCGCGCAGCGACGCCGCGAGCCCATCGAGCGCGTGCGCGCTACGCCCTCCGAGCGTTGCCGCCACGGCGAGGGCCCCGGCGACGGCGCGCACGTCCTCCAGCTGACGCTCGGCGGGCCACGCCGCCAGCGCGTCGGCCAGGCCGACACCGAGGTCGGCGCGGGCCTGCACCCGCTGCAGGTCGTTCGCGAGTGGACCGTCCCCGCCGGCGAGCTCGGCCACGCCCTGGCCGACGGTGCCGCCACCGCGCAGATGCGCGGCGATCTGCTCGAGGGCGAGCGGCAGCGCCGCGACGTAGCGCCCGTGGGCGCGCGTGCGCAGCACCCAGAGGACGGCGGGCGGGGCCGCGCACGCGAGGAGGAGCGCGGGCGGGACGAGGCCGGGCGACATCACGACCGCGACGACACCGGCCGCGACCGTCGCGCCCGTCCACAGCTCGATCGCAGCCTCGGGCTCGAGGGTCAGGTCGGCGTCGGCCAGTGCACGCGTGATCACGGCGCGTGCCCGGACGGGCAGTCGCCACCGCCGGCCTGCGCCGAGGGCGCGGATGCGTTCGGCGGCGGCGGCGCGCCTGGCGGCGGAAACGAGTGCCGCGGCCACGATCGGGCCGGTGATCGCAAACACGACGGTCAGCACGAGAACCAGCGTTCGTCCGGCGGTGGCGTGCCGGGCCGGCGCGCCGGCCGCGTCGGGGAGCCGACGGCCACGAGCGCACTGCCGCGCCGCTCGAACAGCGGCCGGACGTCGGGTGCGTCGGCCCGTCCGGAGGTGAGCTCGCCGATCGCCTCGACGCGGCGGGCACCGCGGGCCGATCGGGTCACGTGCACGACAGCGTCGACGGCGGCGGCGATCTGCGCCCGCACCGCGACGAGTGGCAGCCCGGCGCCCGCCATCAGCACGAGCGTCTCGAGGCGGGGCAGCACGTCGACCGGGCCGTTGGCGTGCACGGTCGAGAGCGACCCGTCGTGGCCGGTGTTGAGCGCCTGGAGCATGTCGAGGGCCTCACCGCCCCGCACCTCGCCGACGACGATGCGGTCGGGACGCATCCGGAGCGCCGTGCGCACGAGGTCGCGCACGCTGACCGCGCCCGCTCCCTCGGCGTTGGGTGGGCGCGCCTCGAGCCGCACCACGTGCGGTTGTGCCAGGCGCAGCTCCGCCGTCTCCTCGATCGTGACGACGCGCTCGCCGGTCGGGATCGCGCCCGAGAGCGAGTTGAGCAGCGTCGTCTTGCCGGCGCTCGTGCCCCCCGAGACCAGGAGGTTCCAGCCGGCGGCGACGGCCCAGCGGAGGAACGCGCCCGGCGCGCCGGCGACGCCGAAGGCGTCGAGATCGACCGGGCGGGGCCGGAACCGTCGGATGGTGACACACGGCCCGTCGAGGGCGAGCGGCGGGATGAGCGCGTGCACCCGTGACCCGTCGGCGAGGCGGGCGTCGACCATCGGCGACGCCCGATCGAGTCGCAGCCCGAGCGGCGCGACCACACGCTCCACGAGCCGCACGATGCCGGCGGCATCGAGATCGAGGGTCACGGCTTCGAGCCGTCCGGCTCGCTCGACGTACGCCTTCCCGGGACCGTTGAGCATCACTTCGCTGACCTCCGCGTCCGCGAGCAGTGGCTCGAGCGGACCCAGGCCCGACACCTCGTCGGTCAGTTCGCGCAGGACGTGCTCGAACCGCGCCGGCGTGAGGAGCGGAGCCTCGTCGCGCAGCAGCTCTGCGAGCCGGGTGCGCACGGCGAGCGCACGCCCGGCGCGGTCGTGCTCGTCGAGGTGATCGAGCGGGTCGAGGCCACCGGCGGCGACGAGGCGCCGGTGCACGCGCTGCTTCAGGGCGGCTTCGCCTCCCGAGGGACGAGGCGAGGAAGGAGTCGAGCACGGCGACGGGACGGGCGCCGCCGTCATGCTGCGCGACCTCGGCGATCCCCGAGCAGGCCGAGGCGGCCGAGCGCCTCGTGCAACGGCCGGGCGAGCACGTCCGGCAGGCGCACCGGCAGCAGCCCGGCGTCGACGGCGCGCGCGACGGCGGACCGGACGGGCACCTCCGCGAGCACAGGACGGTCCAGCACGCCGGCGACGTCGCGACGCCCGATCGCCCGACCGGGCTCGGCCACGTGGACGATCCCCGACGCGTGGGCGAGCGGCGCCGCCCGCACGGCACGGCGCAAGGTCAGATAGCAGCCGCGCACCACGACGAGCGACGCGTCGGCGACCTCGATCACCGCCCTCGCCGCCGGGCTCTGTGCCGAGCCGAGGTCGGCGACGGTCGGCACGAGCCCGTCGCGCAACGCGACGGCGAGAGCGGCACCGGCCTCGGCCGCTGGTACGGGGGCGAGCGGCCGGGCCGGCGTGCCGCGGGGGATGAGGGCGACGCCCTGGGCGGCCTCTACCGTGAGGCGCTCGAGCGCGTCGGTGGGCGCCTCGGGTCCGGCGCCGAGCCAGTCGACGAGGCCGGTCGGCGGGTCGGATGCCAACCCGAACAGGGCCGGTTGGTCGCCGTCGAGGTCGGCGAGCCGGGCGCCGCCGCGCCGCCCGAGCACGAGTGCGCAGGCGGCGGCGACGACCGACGTCCCCGACCCGCCCTTGGGTGACCACAACGCCAGGAGCACCGCTCCCCCTCTCTCCTCTTTTCTCTGCACGCTTCCGCGCGCGGGCGCGCGCGGCGGGACAGCGGGGAAGGGCGGGGGAACGCAAAAGCTCCCCGACACGGGGAGCGTGCGACGCACGGTAGGGATCCATGGGATGCATGTCAAGAGGCGCGTAGGCTCGACCCGTCGTGAGCATCAGGACGAACTCCGCCGCGTTCTTCGACCTCGACAAGACGATCATCGCCAAGAGCTCGGTACTCGCCTTCGGGCGACCGCTCTACCGCGAGGGTCTGCTGTCGCGACGGTCGATCGTGAAGAGCCTGTACGCGCAGGTCGTCTTCATGCTCGTCGGAGCCGACGAAGAGAAGATGGAGAAGCTGCGCGCCGCGATGTCGGCGATGACGCGCGGCTGGAACCGCGATCACGTCGCGTCGATCGTGCGCGAGACGCTCACCGACGTGATCGAGCCAATCATCTTCGCCGAGGCGCTCGAGCTGTTCGACGAGCATCACGCGGCCGGACGCACCGTCGTCATCGTCTCGTCGGCGCCGACCGAGGTCGTGGAGCCGCTCGCGGAGTTCCTCGGGGCCGACGAGGCGATCGGCACGCGCGCCGCGATCGACGCCGACGGCAACTACACCGGCGAGCTCGAGTTCTACGCCTACGCCGCGCACAAGGCGCAGGCCATCCGCGAGCTCGCGGCGCGCCGGCACATCAACCTTCCGATGTCGTACGCCTACAGCGACTCGATCACCGACCTGCCGATGCTGGAGCTGGTCGGGCACCCCGTCGTCGTGAACCCCGACCGGGAGCTCGCCCGCGTGGCGCGCGAGCGCGACTGGGAGATCCGCAACTTCGAGCGCCCGGTGCGGCTGCGCGACCGGATGCCCGTGCCGCCGGCCGGTCCGACGCTGGCGGTGGGAGGCGCCCTCGCCGCCGCCGGGGCCGGGGTCGCGGTGTGGTGGTGGCTCCGCCGCCGCAACGATGCCGCCTGACGACCGCGGTCACACGGACGTCCCGCGGGTCCGGCTGGCGCAGCTCCCGACACCGCTCGAGCCGATGGACCGGTTCTCGGACTGGCTCGGGGGCCCACGCGTGCTCGTCAAGCGGGACGACCTCACCGGCCTGGCGCTCGGCGGCAACAAGGCGCGCAAGCTCGAGCTCCTGTGCGGCGAGGCGCAGGCGCGCGGCTGCGACGTGCTCGTGACCGGGGGCGGCGCGCAGAGCAACCACGCCCGCATGACGGCGGCGGCGGCCAACCGCCTCGGGCTCGACTGCCACCTCGCCGTCGGCGGGAAGGAGCCGGGCATCTACAGCGGCAACCTCCTGCTTGATCGCGTCCTAGGCGCCACGCTGCACTTCACGGGGGCGGACTCGTACTACGAGGTCGAGTCGGCGATCGAAGAGGTCGCGGCCGGCCTGGCCGCAGACGGACGGCGCCCGTTCGCGATGCCGATCGGCGGCGCGTCCGTCACGGGCGCGGCCGCGTTCGTCGACGCCGCCGGCGAGCTGCTCGCGCAGGTCGAACAGGGCGGGACCGGCGACGCGATCGACTGGATCGTCGTGGCCGACGGCTCGGGTGGGACGCACGCCGGCCTCCTCGCCGGTTTGGACGGCGCGGCATGGGTCCTCGGCGTGGACGTCGGAACCCGACCCGATCTCGAGGACGTGATCCCCCGGCTCGCCGTCGAGGCGGCGGCGCGCACCGGACACGCTGCTCCCGCCGCCGAGCTCGTCCTCGATCACTCGCGCTTCGGCGACGGCTACGGGGCGGTCACCGACGAGGCGCTCGAGGCGATCGAGCGCGTCGCAGGTCTCGAGGGTGTGATCCTCGACCCCGTGTACACCGGGAAGGCGATGGCCGGCCTCATCGCCGCAAGTCGGGAGGGACGGTTCGAACCCGGCGACACGGTCGTCTTCTGGCACACGGGTGGCGCCGTCGCCCTGTTCGCCCACCGGTACGCCCAGCTGTTCGCCGATCGGGCGTAGGCGCGAACGTGCCCGGGCGGAGCCCGGGCACGATACGGAGGCCCTGGCCGCCGGCGCTCGAGCCGGCGGGGGGCCGACGGTCAGACTTCGCGGACCTTGCGGGCCACCGCGATTCCGATCGCCACGAGGATCAGCAACACCAGCAGCTTCTTCACAGCAGATCTCCCTGTCGACGGCCGCTCCCCCGATGCTAGCGACCCTGCTAGACCGGCGCCGGAGGTGAACGGGGTCTGGTGGCCCCCCTCGTCTTCAAAACGAGTGGGACGGGCGAACCCCGTCCGGTGGGTTCGATTCCTGCCACCTCCGCCGCTCGGAACAAAGGAGGCAGGACCATGGGCAGTGCGATCAGCGAGGTCATCCCGTTCGCGGTGGTGGTGGCGATCAGCCCAATGGCGGTCGTCGCGATCATCCTCGTGCTGTTCTCGGCCCGCGCCCGGGTCAACAGCATCGTCTTCACCCTCGGGTGGATCGTGGGCGTCGCCATCGTGGGGACGGTCATCTACCTCCTCGCCGACGCCGGCGACGTCAGCAAAGGCGGGAGCGGATCGGACACGTCGTACTGGCTCAAGCTCGTCGCCGGGGTCCTGCTGGTGCTCTTCGCGTTCCGGCACTGGCGCAAGCAGCCGGCGGCGGGTGAGGAGGTCTCCCAGCCGAAGTGGATGTCGTCGATCGACACGCTGACGCCCGTCAAGGCCGGTGGTCTCGGCGTCGCGCTGGCGGCGCTGAACCCGAAGAACCTCGCGCTGACGCTCGCCGCCGGCACGAGCCTCGCCCAGGCCACCGGGGTGTCGGGCGGTGAAGCGACGGTCGGCTTGGTCGTGTTCGTGCTGATCGCGAGCCTCGGCATCATCGTGCCCGTGGTCTTGTTCTTCGTCGGTGGTGAACGCGCCGCCGGCATCCTCGACGGATGGAGGACGTGGCTCTCGATACACAACACGGCGGTGACGGCCACGGTGTTGCTCGTCATCGGCGCAGTGCTGTTCAGTCAGGGGCTGCGCGGCCTGACGTGACCGGCACGTGCTCCGGGTCCGGCCTTCTGATCGCCAGGCGGTGGGCGAGCGTCACCTCGATCACGGCGACGATCGACCCGACCGCCGCGCCTGCCAGCGTGTTGACGACGAACACCGCGAGCGAGCCGAGGCTCTCGAAGACCTCGACGATCGCGTGCACGACGTTCTCCTCGACGGCGAGCGGCAGCGCGACGAGGAGGAGCACCAGCCAGAAGTGCCCGCGGACGAGTTCCCGGGAACGACGGAAGGCGCTACGCACCGTCCGGTCCTCCATCACGAGGACCGGTCCGACGAGCGAGAAGAAGGTGAAGAAGATCAGACCGGGCACGAGCAGCGCGAGCGAGAACAGGAGCGTCCCCAGAGCCAGGATCACGTCGGCGGCGATGAGCCGCCCGTACGGGAGGGTGCGCAGGATCCTGCCGAGCGGCTGACGGGGGTGACCGCGTTCTTCCTGGCCGGCGACGCGGTCCATCAGCCCGGCGAAGAACTCCGTCCCGAACACGGCCAGCCCGGCCACGGTGAGCAAGAGGGCGATGAGCGCGGGCTTGTCGGCGAGCTCGTCGGCGAGGACGTCCGTGAGGACGTCGACGGTCGCGCTGATCGCGAAGACGACGATCGCGGCGCCGACGATGACGCCGAAGCGCCGGCGGTAGGTGCGGAACGCGGCTGCGACGACGGGCCGCACCCCGATCGCGGGAAGACCGTCCGCACCTGCCTCCGGCACCGGCGCAGCATAGATTCGGCCTCCGGCGATGAAGGAGGGCGACGTGGAGTACCGGCAGCTGGGCCGCACGGGGATCCGGGTCTCGGAGTTGTGCCTCGGCACGATGACGTTCGGACGCGAAGCCGACGAGCCGACGAGCCGCAAGCTCGTCGACCGCTTCCTCGAGGCTGGTGGCAACTTCGTCGACACCGCCGACGTGTACGCCGAGGGCGAGTCGGAGGAGATCACCGGGCGCGCGCTGCAAGGCCGGCGCGACGACGTCGTCCTCTCGACGAAGGTGCGCTTCCCCACCGGTGAGGGCGTGAACGACCTCGGGGCGTCGCGCCGGCACATCCGCATGGGGATCGAGGCGTCACTTCGTCGTCTCGGCACCGATCGGGTCGACCTGTACCAGATCCACTGTTGGGACGCGCGCACGCCGCTCGACGAGACCCTGTCGACGCTCGACGACCTCGTCCGGGAGGGCAAGATCCTGTACGCCGGCGCGAGCAACTACACGGCCTGGCAGCTCGCCAAGTCCCTCGGTCTCGCCACGTTGCGCGGCTGGGAGGGCTTCGTCTCGCTGCAGCCCGAGTACTCGCTGATCACTCGTGACATCGAGCGCGAGATCCTGCCGCTCTGCCGCGAGGAGAACCTGGCCGTGTTGCCGTGGAGCCCGCTCGCCGGCGGGGTCCTCACCGGGAAGTACCGCGAGGGTGAGGACTTCCCGAAGGGGACTCGGGGCGGCGACACCGAGGAGCCGATCACGTTCAC
>Ga0066388_100000714_pt1 | contig 16717 bp, 12 predicted proteins | sample PanSoiMetaGPlot6_FD_64539 | JGI IMG/M metagenome (GOLD analysis project Ga0066388, IMG submission 64539) | Tropical forest soil microbial communities from Panama analyzed to predict greenhouse gas emissions - Panama Soil - Plot 6 (Hybrid Assembly) | ecosystem: Environmental > Terrestrial >... | reverse complement strand
AGTCAAGGGTTGAAGCCGAAAAGTTCGGCTGGTAGACTGTCGTCGTGTTCATCCGGGGAATGGTGGGGGATTGGCATATGTCGGAGACTGTTGATCTTGAGTCGCAACCAAGCTGTGATCCAGCTTTGAGTCGCAGCCAGTTTCTTGCCCTGTTGGTCAAGAAGGCCGTACTGGCAGGCACCCTGCTTGCTGCGCCGGTAATTGCTGATGCCTTTATGGCACCGCCAGCTCAGGCCGCGCCTAGCGGCGCTACCGGGACGAGCGACACAGGGACGCAGGACAAAGTCACCGACAAGGAACAAGATCTCGAATGAGCGTGGCCACGGCAGCACCCGTGAGCAGCGGTATCTCATTTTCGGCTGGTTTGCGCCTTGCTTTTGCCTGGAGATTGATTAGGTAAGTCGGTTTTGCCGGCGAGGCTAAGGCAGTTGGAGTGCACAGGTCATAAGTGTCTCGTAGTCCTCGCCGCCAGCTCCCAGATGGCTTTCCAAAAGAACAACTGACTGGATTTCTTGCGTAATCGGCAGGAACTGCCTCAGATCGAGCCAGTCGGGAAACTTCAGGCGTTGCCTGGGGCTTTGCGTCTGAGCAGGAGCGGTGCTGTCGCCAAACCTCAGCAGTGTAATGTGCGGCCGAAAGTCCCGCGCATCCGGTTTGGCAGCAAGCTCAGAGAGCCCGGCTCGGATTGTCTTCCCCAGATTCGCCACCGGATCCGGTATCACCGACGCCGTCAGGACCAGCTGGCGGGCCTTGCCCGGTGACGGCCAGAATTCAGCCTGATCGTAAATTATCCGCCCGCCGGGCTGCTCCGAGAGCATGGACGCCAACCTCGATTCTACCTCTGGGACAAGCGTCCCTTTGACCTCGCCTAGAAACAGCCAGGTCAGGTGGAGCTTGACCGGCCTCACCCAGCGCAGCTTGCGTTGCCAGTCCGCAACAAGACGATCGTTGCTTCTCCTGATCTCTCCCAGATGCGCCTTTTGCGAATCGGACAGGAATGTTCCTACAAAGAGCCTTCTCAGCGGCTCATCAGTCATTGGCGTCGCCCGCGCGGGAGTAAAAGCGCCGTCCAGTCGACTCCATTTTCCGCAGGAGTTCGGACACGTGTCTTCTCGGACCCGATTCCTGATAGATTCTCTCCAGCCGCTCCCGAAGTTCCGCCATACCGATGCTGTCGGCATATCTGAGCGGTCCGCCGCGGAAGGGCGGAAATCCGATGCCGAGAGCCATAGACAGGTCGACCTCACGAGCCCTGCGGACCACTCTTTCCTCGAGGCAGCGAGCTGCTTCATCTACCATCGGCAGTACCAGTCGCTCAGAGATCCAGGAAAGCGTCTCCTGGTCTGGTCTCTGATCGGAGACAACGAGTCCGATATCCTTCGTCAACCTGGGATCGAAGTCCTTGCGCTTGCCAGACTCGTCCCAAGAATAAATGCCTGTGCCTGTTTTCTTCCCGACAAGCCCGATAGCCTTGACCTTCTCAAGCACTACTGGTGGTGTCAGCCGTTCCCCACAGCCTTTATAAAGAGCATCTGCCACTTTGAAGGCTATGTCCAGACCTACCTCGTCCAGCAGTGACAGAGGCCCCATCGGCATGCCGAAGTCAATAGCCGCCTCCTCGATCCAGTTGAGCGGGATTCCTGACTCGGCAAGCCGGGCTGCCTCCAGCAGATAAACACACAAGAGACGATTGACCAAAAAGCCGGGCCCATCGGCGACCACAACCGGTGTCTTGCCGAGCCTCGAAATGAATCCAGCGGCTCTGGCCAGGACTTCGCGCCTGGTACCTTTGTGGGAGATTATCTCCACAAGAGGCATCTTATCCACCGGATGGAAGAAGTGCAGGCCAAGAAAGCGCCCGTTCTCCTTGACCGCTAAAGCAAGTTGACTGATGGATAGGGCTGAAGTGTTGGTTGCCAGGACACAGTCAGGCTTCACTACGGACGACAGCTTTCCGAAGATGCCCGACTTTATCCCAAAATCCTCAGAGACAGCTTCCACGATCAGGTCGGCATCGGCAAGCGGCTCATTACTGGTAATTGGCACGATCCGCTCGAGGAGAGCCTCGAGCTCCTTATCGCTGTCTTTCGACTTCTGTGAGTCGCGCTGCAGAAGACTTCGCACCTTTTCCATGGCCTGCTCGGCTGGCGTGATATTGCCTACCCGGAAAAGGACCTTGTGCCCTGACATGGCCATGAGTCTGGCAACCGTCGCCCCCATGGTGCCACCGCCGACGACACCAACAGTCGCTACCCGGCCAACCTCTGCTCTTTCAGCCAGGGCGCCTGCTGCCTGTTTGGCAAATTCGGTGGAGAAAAAGAGAAAGATCAGGTTTCTGCATACCTCGCTGACAGACAGCTCTCCGAAAGCCCTCGCCTCCATCTCCAGGCCGATCGCCATACCCTGGGTCAGCCCCTCTCTCATCACATCCAGGACGCGGGTGTGGGCCGGATAATGTCCTTTCGTTTTGATGCGCACCGAACGTTCGGCCATGGCAAAGAGCGCCCCTTGTTTCGGGTCCGGCCCCCCCGATTGCTGGGACCACTCTCCATCCCCACCGCCAGCCTTGCCGCTATGCCCGGCGACCAGCTCCAGCGCTAGTTGCTCCAGTCGAGTCAGGAGATCATCGGGATGAGCCAGCTCGTCCACGAGTCCAATTTCCCGGGCCCTTTGCGCCGGAATTGGATCCCCGGAAAGTATGAGCTCCAAAGCCGCCCTCAGTCCGATCAATCGTGGAAGCCGCTGCGTCCCTCCAAGTCCGGGAAGCAGTCCCAACTTCACTTCGGGAAGGCCGAGCAGCGTCCTCGGATCGGTAGTGGCGATCCGCCGGCTGCAGCAGAGCGCCAGCTCGAGACCACCGCCCAGGCAAACGCCGTTGATGCCGACCACGGTCGGCTTGCCCAGCGTGAGGAGCTTGTTCAAGACCGCCTGCCCCTGCTTGGACATTTGATAGGCAGCTTCCTGATCACGGACTTTGATAATTTCATGCAGATCGGCGCCGGACAGGAATGTATCTGGCTTGCCCGAAACAAGCACGAGGGCTCTCAGTGAGGCGTCCTGTGAAACCCAGTCCAGCGCCCGCCCAAATTCGTACATTACCTCTGCAGTCAAAAGATTCACTCGCCCCGGGCAGTCGAGGAGAAGCACGGCTACGCCTGAGGGCTTTTTCTTTAGAGTGACTAACTGTTTTGTCTCGGGCATCGATTCGCTGTGCGCCTGCGCTCTGGGCCTGTCCAATCTAACTGGAACACTCGCGTGAGCGCCCACATTCGCTCATTTTCTTTTACAATATCCTGCTTTCAATTGCCCGTCTTCTTCCGGCTTTTTAGTCCCTTAGCAATGAGAGCACCACCAGCCGCGAGCGGCAGAAGCATGATCATCACGCCAAGCAAAGTCATGGAGGGAAAATACATCACAAGCTGTGACAGCACGGCAAAGAAAATCAAGGCACAACTTGCGGCGGTCAGAACCCAGCCGACCCTGTTCTGATAGTCGTAGAACACAAAGCCAAGGCCCAACAAGAGCGGGAGCAAGATCAAGCCAAACCCAGGCGAGCCGAACCCGAGCCAGGAGGAAACTGGTGCCACCAGCTGGGCATGGTGCATGAACAGAAAGATCCCGGTCAAGAGCAGTCCGAAGCCGATAACCAGGTAAAGGTCGGACTCGACGCTGTCGGTTGGCTTGCTCACCTCAGTGTTCGCGGGGCGCACGGCTGGCGGTTGGATGGTCTCCTCCGGAAGTGAGGCCTCCAGCTCCATTAGCTTCTTTTTGATCTCCTCATCTTGCTTGCTCATGACAATCTCGCTTTCTGATTCATCGCTCTGCCCACCTACTTCGGGCTTCGATCGCCCCCCGGTGCCAGCCGATGCGGCGCCAGGAGCGGCCTCTAGCATAGCAAGTTCGGCGGCAACAGGCGCGGAAAATCCTCATCTCGGTGCTCTTCCGCGTCGATCTCAAGCGCTCCTCGTAAACGACCTCCAGAAAACTGGTTCAGCTCTTGAGCCAACTGTCGCATGCCAGACCCGTTAATCCTTTCGAACCTGCCAGGCCTGCATAGCGGCGTTCTGCTGTGCCACGGCTACAGCTCGTTCGCATAGCCGTTGGGCTTCGTCGAATTTGCCCTGCGCACAAAGCACACGTGCCAGGTTGAGGAGACTGTCCACAAGTACCTGTCCTTGCGTGCCCACCGCACTCTCCGCTGAAGCAAGCGCTTGCCTGAACAAGCCTTCCGCTTCGACATAGTTACCTTTCTTCTCCGATTGAAACGCGTTGCTTGCCAAGCGCTCGGCTGGTGGGCAATCAGATTGTCTGCCAGCCGATCCTGATGATTCAGCAGCTGACTCAGCAGCAACCGGCGCAACCCACAGCGTGTGTACAGTGCGTGCTGGATTAGCCATGACCGACGGTGCGGGCAGGATTAATGCAGCAACAACGCTCAAAATTAGTCCTCTGGTAGTCATTGTCTGTGTTCTCCTTGGTCGGCTTCCGGATTCGTGTGCCCATCCTAGGCAGAGCGCGCTCTGACTGGTAGCGCCGATCAGACGGTTGTGTACTGTGCAAATTACGGGTTCCTGCTGCGAGTCTGCCGTGGCTTGATGTTTAGTGGGAATCCCACGGATGCCCAAGAGCCGTGCTGGTGGCAAACTAGTACCGGGGTCTCAGCCATGGTTCAGCAGGGCACCACTGGGGTTCTGGCCATATAAGCCAGGGTTTCCGCGTCCAACCAGGGCAAAAGCGTAGCTGGTAACAGGTTAAGAGCGGTCGCGGGCTCACCGGCTTGAGGTCATCACAGCATGCCTCCAAACGAAAATCTTGAAAAAGCAAAGCCGCCGGGCCGAGAGACTGACCAGGATGCCTCGGCAAGATTGCGCGAGGACAGCCGAGGGGGACAACCTGCAGATATACCCCAGGGCGTGACCATACCAAGGTCTTCCGACAACAACGAAAACCCCGCGGCCACAAGGGGAGGAGACCCGGGAGCGCTCGGAGGGCCTCCCGCTTGGGGCGGCCCCGGACGCGACTCGACGGCGCCATTTCCATCGGCGGGACTGCCGCCGTTCAATCCTGGCAGCCCCGGATTCGGCCCTCCGGAGTCTGGTTCTATCTCTCCCGGTCCGGTCCATGTCCCCGGCAACCCGGAATTGAACGGTGGCATCCCACCTTATGTCCCCGGCAGCCCGGGATGGAGCCGCGGCGGGCCTCCCGCCCATGTCCCATTTATTCCGCCAGGCGACGTTCCACCGGCTGCCCCTTTACCAGCTGGCTTTCCGCCTCCGGTGTTTGTCCCAGCGCCCGGGGACCCCTACGCGGGCAGGGCAGCGGCAGATGAGAAAGCGCGCCCGGATGACGCAGACAGAGCTGCCGGCAAGACCGCTGTTGAACGGGCAGAGTCTGCTTTTGGCAAATCGGATCAGGCAATTAGAGACTCTGAAGAGCCAGGCGCGCTCGGTCCACAGAAGCCGGAATCTGTGGATGGCGCTCAACGACCGCTGGGATTAGCCGGCACCAGCAACCCGGATGCTGGAGCCGAGTCGGCAAGGCTGACCGGCTTCTCAAACTCAGCCAGAACAGTCGACGGCGCTTCCGCTGCTGCCGATCATGAGCTCAAGAAGACTCCCAAAGCGGAGACATCCAGGTCGGATGCCAGTGCCGATGGCGGACTTCGGGCCGACAACCCCGCTGCCCGAGCACCGGCCTCCCCCGAGCTGATTCTGCCCAGAGGCACCGATGCAGGCGATGCCAGGGCGGGCGCATCCAGCCGGGGCGCCGAACTTCCTGACCAGCGCCGATTGACCGTTCCGCCTGATGCGGCGTCCCCGTTTCGCCAGATATCATCAGATCGCCTGGATCCAAGAGCTCCGCTCGGCCAGCCGATGGTGGCTAACCGCGCTGAATCGGCCGGCCCCACCGGTGCGAATTCAACAAATAAAGCGGACACCAGTGGACAGCCCGGTCAGCGCTCCCTGCCCAGCTCTGAGCCGGCAGGCGATCGGCAGCAAGGCAGAAGCCCAGCCGCACAGCAGAATGGTATTACGCTTTCAGGTCGTGTTGCGACGACAGCCGAGGCAGTTAGTCCGACTGGCGGTCGCCGGGAGGTAGCCAGCCAGCCGGGCAATGCCGCGTTGGCGCGCCCGGACGCCGCAAACCAACCCGGTCATACTCAATCGGGTCGGCCTGAAGCTGCCAATCAGCCCAGGTATTCCGCGGCCACTCGCCCGGAGGCAGCAACTGCCCCTGGACAACGCCTCCCCGACCGCTCAGGCAGCCTGGGAGCGCGTGTTGAGACAACAACTGCCGGATCGGACCGCAGGTCTGGTTCGGGACCAGGTCCAGCAGGCGGTCAGGACCGCACCCCACTCGCTGGCAGCACCGGGCCGGGACAGGGGGCGGGCAGGCCGCTCCTGGACCCGCTCGGGCAGATTAGAGCCTCCGACGGGCGTGCTGGTTCACCGGGTGCAGGTGGGAATCAGCTCGATCCGCTGGGAAGACCAATTCGGTTAGCCGGTCAGTTTATCTCGGACGACAAGCGCTACCTGACCGGTACGGAAATCGTCATCGCAGCGCTAATTGCTGCCGGTGGAGCGGCTCGTGCCCAGCGCACGGGAGCACAGACAGAGCTAACCGGAAACCAACCGGGACAACGGCTGAACGTGCAACCCGATCAGGCTGGAGTGAGAGTCGGCATCTGGAATAGTTCCCAGGGCGAGCAGAGCGGCATCCGGAGCGGAGCAGCCTCCCAGATCGGCACAGATGAAAGGATCGTCCGAGGTAGCTCCCATCCTGATGGAAAGACCGATCAAGCTGCGGTCCGGAGTAGCATTCCTGGCCAGCCAGACAGCGGCCGGACAGGTATCCGCGGTGGCGTTGCGGGCGCTGCCCAGAACGAACAAGGTACCATCCGGATCGGCACTGCCGGTATCCTGGCCGATCAAGCCAGTATCCGGGCTCACACCATCAGCGGTGCTCTTTTCGATCAGCTTGCGCTGCGCGGCGCGTTGCTGTCCACCCAGTTGAGCGAGCAAGCGCTCAGGCGCGGATTCCTGTCCGCGGCCGGATCGTCCGATCGGCCAACCGCTCGGGACTATCTCTCAGTCAATCCGCGCCTGGAGCGGTCAGGACAGAGTAGCGCCTCATCAGGCGACCTCAAGGACAGTCTCCTCGAGTCGCCACGACTCTCCCAAACTGGCGCTAAGCGGCAACAGCCTGGCTTCAAGCGTAGCCTGTCGCCAGGGCAAAAATCTGCCGAGCTGACGGTGTGGCAAGCGCCATTCGTAGCCGGGCAGGCAGGCCAGGGGACCGAAGAGATCGGCCAATCCGCTAGAGCTAATCTGGAACAGGCTCGTCTCTGGCAGCAAGTGTCGCCGGCGGTTCAGGACAAGCCAGCAAACCGGTTCGAATCTGCCAACAGCCAAGACTGGCAGCCACTTGACCAGCCTGCGCAAACCGTTGGCCCGGGCGATGAGTCCCAACTGGAGCGAACGGCTCCCTGGGACGGCGGCTCTCAGGTGTTGCGTCGCCCGACCCACCTCGTCTCCAAGACAGATGACCTGGTAGACCTGGCTGAAGATCTCTATGGCGATGCCAACCTCGGATGGCTGATTGCCGATCTAAACCGGCCGGCAATTAAGGAGAGTTTCATTGACGGCAAGCTGGTGATTGAGCTGCGCAGCCGGCAGGAGATCATGTTGCCGGTTCACGAGGATATCGTCAGTTTTTACGAGGGGCTCACCAAACCGATTGAGCCTGATCGTCTCGTGACCATCGTGGTTGAGACCATGATAGATAAGGAGCTTAACGATGCCATGCTCTCCACGGCCATGGGACTGACCTCCGCTTATCGCTCCCCTGCACAAGCGTACGTACCGCCCCTATCGCTGACTACCAGCATTAACTCGCAGAGCGTTCCTGATTTGAGATCGGTTGTCCGATCCGGTCTAAAACTAGTAACCTTCGTCGGTGATCTGGCCGGTTCTGCGGTCCAGAGCGCCTTCAGACCTCAGCATATTTGATCCCCGCAGCATGTCAGCTGCTCATTGCCGGTGGTGCAGGCGGCTTGCTTGCCTGCCCCGCTCTCGGGCGGGACAAGCGGGTCGGATCCCGGTGCCCAAGGTGCAATAGAGCATCGGGCGATTGGCACAGCTTTTTCAAGCAGATTCAATCACTCCCCGTGCGCTCATGGCCGAACTCTTCGAATACCCAGCGATCGGCATCTTTGTCCAGGCTCTCCAGCTTGTCCACGTCGATCAGTCCCCGCTTCAGGGCCTCAAAAACCAGCCGCATACGCGGGTTATACACTTCCATTCCGGCCAACTTCTTCAGCTCTGAATCGTCAGTGCCGGTTAGCTTGCTGGACAGCATCAAAAGCCGGCTCTGGACTCCCCGCACGCTGATGTGGCGGCGCAGAGCCATGGCCCGATCGGTCAGTCCCATGGCCACATCCAGCAGCGTCTCGTACTCCACGTCGGTCAGCGATTGGTCTTTGCATTGCAGCCGGGACTGAACCCCTCTGACTAGCGGATCTATGTACGGATTGTCGTGCACGAGCAGGGAGGTGATGGCATAGACCAGCTTATCGTCGCTCTCACTTTTCAGCGCATAGCCATGAATCGCTTCATCCGGCACAATCTTGCCCAACTCCCGGAGATAGACTTCGCGGTGATACTGTGACCAGAAGAGAATCTTCATGCGCGGCTGATCCGACCAGATCTGCTCCGCGGCCTCGATGCCGGTCATGTCCGGCATCGAGATGTCCATGATGATCATGTCTGGCCTGGATTCTCTGGCCAGCTTCACCCCTTCGCTGCCGTCGCGGGCCTCGATTACCTCGGGTGGACCGGGAAATCTTTCCTTGAGAAGGCGACTGACGTGCTCTCGCAACCCGACCACGTCTTCAACTACCAGAACTCTGCTCATTGCCCCTACCGGATAAGGCCAGGCGAATCTCCACGGTTGTCCCCTGGTTGCCTTCGCCAGGGATCCAGGCAATTGTAGCGCCAATCAGATCCGCCCTCTGGCGCATGTACCTCATGCCCCTCGAATTGGAGCCAGTACATGTCTGATCGAAACCGCGACCGTTGTCTGAAACCCGGATGAAGAGCTCCTGATCATGGATGCTCAACGAAGTGCGAACAGTGGTGGCACGCGCATGTTTGACAATATTGGTTACTGACTCTTGTACCAGCCGGTACAACAGGGACTGCTCTACCATGGACAGAATCTTCAAGTCCTTTCGGCTCAACTCGCTTTCCACGTGGGCCTTGAAACCGGCTCTCTCCGAGGCTCTCTTCAGGCACTCCCGTATTGCGGCCACCAAACCAAGGTTCTCGAGCGCTGATGGGAAAAGGCTTTCCATTACCTCGCGAATTTCAACCATGGACTGTTTCAACAATGTGCCAATGGCTTGCGCTGCCTGATCATCGGGGGAAGCCCGGTATGATTCGAACTGGTGACCAATGGCCTTGAGATCATTGAGCACTTGATCGTGCAAGTCACCAGCCAGCGTGCGGCGCTCTATCTCGTCCTGCTTCACCAGTTGAAGCTTTGTCTCCTGCAGCTCCCTGTTTCGCAGAAGGAGCTCGCAGTACTGCGAGTGTGCTTTGCGTTGAGAGAGGTAGGATTGCCTGAGAATGTATCCCGCCAAGCAACCCTCAAGTATGGCGGCCAAGTGGCCAAGCGGATGAGTGACCTGCTCGGCGAAGCGCCAGATAACCCATTGGACGAGGAGGCTCAAGAGTAGCAACTGATAAAAGGCAAGCAGGCGTGGTATCCGCGGGAGACGAAAACCGGTGAAGGTAGCAGCAAGAGAAAAGATCAGAAGCAGGATCGACTCGGCAACCGGGCTGATCGCAGAAGGCGCCTCGGCGCGTCCCACCTGGGCTAATGGACCACCAAGTGCCGGAGCAAGAATTCTGTACATCTCCCGGTCCAGTTCCGAAAACTGAGCGCCGATCAGCCAGGCAATGGCAGCTCCGTAAGCTGCTATCAGGCATATGAGCACCCAGGGACTTCGTGCCGGAGCAATTGAGGTCATCGCCTGCTAGCTTCCCCCTGGTCTCTCGATGCGGCTCTTGACCCAACCGAGCACCATCCAGATAACCTCATCGGAAAACTGATTTTCCTCAAAGATCAGGTGCTCCTTATCGCCCAAGACCACAAGCACCTTGTCCGCGGTGCTCAGCTCATTGAACAGCTCAATGGTGCCTTCAGGCTTGACCAGCTTGTCCTTAAAACCCTGGATGATCAGGACCGGCTTCTTGTCAATCAATTTGGCGCTTTCGTGATTCTCGTTCATGAAGTGCTGGAACTGCATAAGCTCCTTTGGCGACAGATTTAGCCGGTTGAACGGGTCCGCCTTCCACTCCGTCCTGAGCTCTTCGTCTTGAGTCGCCTGATCAATCACCTTAGTGCCAACGTCGAACGGCTTGTTTGGGCCTTCAAGCATGTGCAGGGCTACCTTCATCTCCGTCCGCTTCTGCTTGAAGCGATCCCCTGACGGCACCGCCGAGATCAGGCCATCGACCAGCTCGGGATACTTGGCGGTGACCCTCAGGGCAATCGCCCCGCCCATGGATTCTCCCAGCACATAGATCGGCAGCTTGGGATAGGCAGTGTGCAGCACTTTCAGAGCGGACTGTACATCGCCAAGGCAAGTGTCAAAATCGACTTGCGTCCGTCCCTTCAGCTGCATCCAGGTACCAAAACCTCTTACATCGACAGCAAACGTGGCAATACCAAGGTCTGCCATGCGCTTGCCAAAATCCTCGTACGATGCGCTGTTGAGCCCGAGACCGTGCACGCACAAAAGCACGACCTTAGGCAAGACACCCCTGGGAACCCACGCCCGGCAAGGGACCTGTATCTTGAGCCTAGATACCCGGGCCGCCGGCTTTTTCGCTCCCGGTTTGCCGCCGCTTCGGCCCGGTCTCTGGGCCGGCACACCACCTGTTCCGGCCCGGCTGCCGGTCGGGGCTGCCAGACTGGGCAGCGTGGCCGAGGTGGACAACATGAGCCAGCTGGTAAGGAGGCAGAGCAGCTGTTTTCGGCGGGAGCGGACAGGTCGCAAGATGCCTGAATTTGCTGGATGGGAAATCTGAACCATCGCTAACAACCTCTGATCAGTGGTGAGCTATCTATGTTTCACGGGTCAGGCCATCAGCCTAAGCACCTGCCTCAAGCTGCTCGCGGAAGCCTTGCGCAATCGGCATGCGCCAGCCAAAACCAAATGCTTGTGCGGTCACTTTCAGCCCGGGCGCCGCCTGGTGCCGTTTGTACTCATTTCGATCGATACGGTTGATCACATCCATCACCACCTCCGGTTTGTAGCCCAGGCGGATGATTTCGCGGACGCTGCGGCGCTGCTCGACATAAGCATTGATGATTCCGTCCAGCACCACATATGGAGGCAATGTATCCTGATCGAGTTGATTTGGTCGGAGCTCCGCCGATGGTGCCTTTTCAATGGTCGAAGCGGGGATGACCGCTCGGTTAGCTTCCTCATTGATGTACTTAGCCAGATCGTAAACCATCATCTTGGGCAAATCGGAGATAACGGCAAGACCGCCGCACATGTCGCCGTAGAGTGTGCAGTAGCCCACGGCAAGCTCCGATTTGTTGCCTGTGGCCAGCACCAGGTATCCGTACTTGTTGGACAGCGCCATGAGAATAGTCCCACGCAGGCGTGCCTGGATGTTCTCCTCAGTCACATCTGTCTTTCGGCCAGCAAACACCGGTTTGAGAAGTTGATCAAAAGCGCCCATTGGCGCCTCGATCGGAATGATCTTGAGCTCGATCCCCAGGTTCTCTGCTAATTTCTGCGCATCCTCAATGCTGCTTGGCGAGGAGTAGGGGGACGGCATGGCCACACCCACAACATTTGCCGGACCGACCGCATGGCAGGCAAGAGCACAGGTAACAGCCGAGTCAATCCCACCGGAAAGGCCTATCACCGCTTTCTTGAAGCCGCATTTGCGCATGTAGTCTCTGGTCCCGAGCACAAGCGCGCGGTAAGTGTTAATTGTTTTGTCTTCAGGCGAATCCTTGACCTCACCGGCTCCCGTTGCCAAGTCTACGATTAGGAGATCCTCTTCGAAGGCGTTCGCCCTGGCTATCAGATGCCCGTCCGCATCGACAACGATTGACCGGCCATCGAAGACCAGCTCATCATTACCGCCAACCTGGTTAACATAAATTACCGGCAGCCGGTAGCGCAGGGCTTTATTGCGCACGAGCTCGTGCCGGATGTGCTCCTTTCCTGCTGTAAATGGCGAGGCAGATATATTCACGAGCAGACGCGGCTGGTTGCCGGCAATTGTCTCTATCGGGTCGACCTGATAGCGGGGGCGTGGGTAGAGCTCCCGATAATTCCAGATATCCTCGCAGATCGATACTCCCAGCGCCCAATCACCAACCTGACAGGACGGATAGGTTTTGGCTGGCTCGAAGTAGCGATCTTCGTCGAAAACATCGTAGGTGGGCAGCAAAGTTTTGTGCTGGACACACCGGATCTCGCCGTCCTCGATCAGAGCACAAGCGTTGAACACCGGACGCCCCTTGCCCGGATTCAGATCGACAAAACCGACAAGCGCGGCGATGCCCACCAGCTCCTGGCGCACCTTGTCGAGCCCTGCCAGGTTTGCTTTGACAAAGCTCTCCTTGAGCAGGAGGTCCATGGGCGGATAGCCGCAGACAGCCAGCTCCGGGAAGATAACCAGGCGCGCGCCGGCTTCCCGGGCTCGCCGCCCAAAATCCAGGATCCTGGCCACATTGCCGTCGATATCACCTACCGTGGGATTAACCTGTGCCAGAGCAACCTGCATGTGAGTGTTACGTAATCAAGTAAATTTGGTGCCCAACCTGGGATGCAGACCCAGTGGCGCCATTATCGCACTGCTGGCCGGATCGTGCCGGACGATCGCGATCGAGAGTCGGTCCTGCCTCATGCGACGGCGGCCTGTCCTTCTTCCCCTCGCGTGACCCGTCTGATTGAGGTGCTGGCGCTTCCTGCCGGTCAGCGCCGGTGAAATTAATTCAGCTGTTGGCAAGGATTTGGTTGTCAACCCCTATAATAGGTGAATATTGGTTTTTTTAGAAAGCCGGTGTCTATGAGAGCAGCACGTGGACTGTCATCCGCAACTGTTGTACTGCTAATCACTTTCCTGCTTGCCTTGCCGTCTTCCGCTCGCCCGTTCCAGGACCTGGCACCGGCTGGGCTGGCGGACGGCGCTGGCCTCTGGGTAAATCTCTGGCATTATCCAGAGGGCGACCTGGATGCGTATTGCACCCAGCTGCAGCAACACGGTATTCGCAACCTGTTCATTCAAACTTCCCGCAGTAACACCGAGGCAATCCGCCAGCCAGACAGGCTTGGGGCCGTGATCGAGGCCAGCCACCGCCACAGAATACGGGTAATTGCCTGGTCGTTCGCCGAACTAGTTGATCCGGAGGCCGATGCGGAGAAGCTGATCGCAGCTGCGCGTTTTGAGAGCCCACAAGGCGAGCGGCTGGATGGAGTTGCCGGCAATCTGGAGAAAAATCTTGCCAAATGGCGTGTGGAGTCCTACAGCCAGCATCTGCGCGAGGCCCTGGGGAAGAGCTATCCGATGATTGCTGTTGTTTACAGTCCGCTCAACCAGGCGCCTCAGGTTGCCGTCACTCCCTGGCAGACACTGGCACAGTATTGGGATGTGCTTGCTCCCATGACCTATTGGGGTGGCAAGCACCAGACGCTGGATGCCTATAGCTATACGACCGCCTCAATTCAGTCCATACGCAAGCTGGTGGGCAGGCCTGATATGGAGATCCATGCAATTGGCGACGGGATGGGCACCTCCAGAGCCGACCTTGAGAAATTCCTGAAAGCCTGCCAGGACGCTGAAGCAACCAGCGCCAGCCTTTATCCAAACCACGTCCCGACTCTAGATCAGCTCGACTGCCTGGCAAAGTACTCCGATTACTTCCCGGCTAATTCGCGATTTCGGCTGGCGGCTTTCCATGAATTGCTGACCGCTGGCGTGATGCATTCGCCAGCTCATGGGGATCCAGCCAGGCCAATCTCCCGCGGGGAGTTCTACCGATTGGTCGTTCGCCTGCTCTATCCACCGACCTGGCTCAAGGCCGACAGCAATGCTCAAGCACCAGCTCCGGACATCGAGCCGGCCGATGCCCTGAAGATCCTGTCCAGAGCGGGACTGGTTCCTGCTTACGATCGGCAGGATGTGCTTGCTGACAGTCTGGCTCAAGATGAAGCGCTGGCTGGCCCCATCGACTCACGTGAGGCGCTGTCGCTCATCTCCAGGCTGGTCGAGCTTCGGACCACAGCACGCTCGGCAGCACGCGGCCGGCAGCCGAAGGGCGCAGACAAAGCCCGCTCTCGCGCAGATCGCTGGTTGGTGCCTCCGGCCAGCGCCGAAGCCGAGCAAGCGCCGGCTCACAACGTGCACCTGGTGAACCATCTGGACGCCGCGCAGATGGTGCTGCAGGCACATGCCGGTCTCAGGTGATTTTTGAACCATCGCTGTTAATCCTCCGTCAAAATATGTGACTAACCTGTGGTTGGTTCGTGGTCTGAAAGGGTAGACTGAAGATAGAAAGAGAGGGGATGCTGTATCGGCTCCATTAAATCTGCGAGGCACCTGCTGAGCCGGGTGTTATCCTAGATAAAACTTGAATATACGAAGCGTCAATGATGCAAATAATTGTCTTCCTGTCCCGAGCAGGGACATGATGCTTGGCTGTAGAAACTTAAATATGGCTTTGGTTACTTCCGGTTTTTACCCGGTTAAGCGGAGGTATGCTCATGCACGTCGTCATGACCGGACGCAACATAGAACTGACACCGGCCCTCAAGGAATACTTGATGGAAAAGCTCCAGCGGGCCCAGAAGCACTTTGACCATCCCTTGGATGTAACAGCGTTGTTGAGCGTCGCCAAAAATCCCTCGATTGCCGACAGCCAGACTGCTGAGGTGACGATCAAGGTCAATGGCAATATCATCCGGGGTCAGGAATCCACTGAGAACATGTACGCCTCCATCGACCTTGTCGCAAACAAGATCGAACGCCAGTTACGCAAGTTCAAAACTCGCTACTATCACAAGGGAAACAAGAACAAGCATGCGGGGACTATTGAGGCCGTCGATGTAAGCCCGGACGTGGACACTGATGAGGCAGTAAAGAAGGCTCTGGCCTTGGAAGAGATTCGCCCCAAGATCGTCCGCTCCAAAAAGTTCCCGTTGAAGCCGATGCTCCCGGAAGAGGCCTGCAGCCACATGGACCTCCTCGGACACGACTTCTTCATGTACGTAAACTCGGAGACAGGCCAGGTAAACACTGTTTACCATCGCCGAGACGGCAATTACGGGCTCATTGAGCCGGAGGCTTGATAACCCAGAACCAGGCTCCAGCCGGCAGCGGCGCTCGGTCTCTGCAGCCACACGATGGCACTACAATCATGCTCTCGGCAAGCCGGAACATTGCCGCTAAATTGGCATCTCTTGGATTCGGGGGAGGTCAAGCGGGGAGGGGGGAGCCAGTCGCTTACACTTTTAGTAAGCTCAGGGTAAATCTGGTCACCAGCGGTCCGCCGATCCATTAGAATCCATAGGAGGATTGCCTGATGAGCTTGTCATCAGCTAACTGCTCCCTGACTGACAACCAGGTTCTTGCTGTTCTGCAATCGAGAGGTGAGTGAGAAGTGCCGGCGGGCAAATTACAATTCCGGTATTTTGCAGCTGTGACCCGGGTGGCTCTAAGTCTTTCCCTGTTCCAGCCAGCGCTTCTAATCATCGCCGCGCCCGCCCTGGCTGCCACAGCTCAGGTCATTGAGCTGAACAATGAGGGGGTCAAGGCCCTCAATGCCGGCAACTTTCCGCTGGCCATTCAGAAGCTCGAGCAGGCGCTCAAACTCGATTCCTCATATCAGATGGCGCGGGACAATCTGGGCATCACTTACAACAACTACGGGCTGCAGCTTCAGAATAACCCCAAGGAGGCCATCAAGCAGTTCCACAAGGCTCTCTACTTGAACCGCACCAACGCCACCACGCTCAGCAACCTGGAAGGCATCATCACCTTGATGCGCAAGAATCCCAAGGCCTTCAAAGATCGGGTCGATCTTGGCGACGAGGCACGGGTGGGCGGCGACTTCATCGGTGCCATCGTCGAGTACAGCGAAGCGCTCAAACTCAAGGATGACGCCAAACTCCACACCAAGCTGGGCGATGTCTACCGGGTCAGGGACGAGGTCGATAAAGCGATCGACGAGTACAAGGCCGCCACCAGGGTCGGTGACACGTCCGAGCTGGAGGTCAAGCTCGGCCAGGCATATCAGGCCAAAAAGGACCTGCCCAATGCCATTACGGCCTACGGTAGGGCTATCCAGCTCAAGCCGGACGATCCGGACGTCCTGGACGCCCTGGTCACCGGCTGGGAAGAGGCGCTCAAGGAGAACCCGACTGCACCCGAGAACCACATCGGCCTGGGGCAGGCGTTCCAATACCGGGGTGACTTCGATCAGGCAGCGGCGGAGTACAAGCAGGCTCTGTTTTTCGACAAGAACAACGCGACCGCACGCCGTCTTCTGGACAGTCTCGCCGACGCCAGAAAACAAGCTTCGATCACCAAGCACGTCAATGCTGGTGTCGACCTGCAGACCCGCAAGCTCTACGACCAGGCGATCGAGGAGTACAAGAAGGCCCTGGAGGCCGATCCCAAAAACGCTT
>Ga0066388_100000713_pt1 | contig 16729 bp, 7 predicted proteins | sample PanSoiMetaGPlot6_FD_64539 | JGI IMG/M metagenome (GOLD analysis project Ga0066388, IMG submission 64539) | Tropical forest soil microbial communities from Panama analyzed to predict greenhouse gas emissions - Panama Soil - Plot 6 (Hybrid Assembly) | ecosystem: Environmental > Terrestrial > Soil... | reverse complement strand
ACGACTTCGGGTCGCCGGTGATGGCCTGCTTCTCGTCACCGGTGGACACAACTCGTCACTGATGCGCATCGACCTCCTCGAGCGCCGAGGGGTGCCCGTACCTTGCCAGGCGATCGGTCTCGATATATCGTCAGAGTATCGGGATGCATCGAGAAGGGAGACCCCGATGAGTGCGACAGAAGGAACGGCCGGGGCGTGGCATGGCCGCGGCCGGCATTTCGGCGGCGACTGGATGGGGATGACCGCCGGGTACGGCGAGAGCGGTGGTCGGGACAGGGACAGAGGCCGTGGCCGTGAACGGGGTGGGCCGGAGTCTCGGTTCGGACCCGGGTTCGGGGCCAGCTTCGGTGCTGTGTTCGGCGGCCGCGGGGGCCCGTTCGGCGAGTTCCCGTTCGGCGGCCCGGGCAGCAGGCACCGGCGGGGGCCGCGGGTGCGGCGCGGCGACGTCCGGTCCGCGATCTTGGCGCTGCTCGCCGAGGAGCCGCGTAACGGGTACCAGATCATCCAGGAGCTGGTCGAGCGCAGCGGCGGCATCTGGCGGCCGAGCCCGGGCTCGGTCTACCCGGCGCTGCAGCAGCTCGAGGACGAGGGCCTGGTCCGCGCCGAGGAGCAGGACGGCCGGCGGCAGTACCACCTCACCGACGCTGGGCGGGAGTACGTGGCGGCCCGGATCGACGAGCACGCCGCCCCGTGGGAGACCGTGGCCGACAGCGTGCACAACGACATGATCGAGCTGCAGACCGCCTTCGGGCAGGTCGGCATCGCCTTCGGGCAGGTCGTGCAGAGCGGCTCGGCGGCCCAGGTGGCCGAGGCCCGGCGGGTGCTCACCGACACCAGGCGGGCGCTGTACCGAATCCTGGCCGAGGGCGACCCGGGCGACGACGGCGGCGTGGACGACGACGCCAGCCAGGACGACACCACGTAGGGACACTCAGATCGGTGCCGGGCGGCCCTCGTACGGGGTGCTGAGCACGACCGTGGTGCGGGTCGACACGTTGGCCGCCGCGCGGACTTCCTGCAGCAGCGTCTCCAGCATGCCAGGGTTCGCCACCCGCACCTTGAGGATGTAGCTCTCCTCCCCTGCGACGCTGTGGCACGCCTCGATCGCAGAGAGGTGCGCGAGCCGTTCCGGCGCGTCGTCCGGCGCCGCCGGGTCGATCGGCTTGATCGAGATGAACGCGGTCAGCGGCAGGCCGACCGAGTCCGGGTCGATCTTGGCGGTGTAGCCCCTGATCACCCCGCGCTGCTCGAGCCGGCGCACCCGCTGGTGCGCCGCCGACACCGACAGACCCACCCGTTCGGCCAGGTCGGTGAAGCTGAGCCGGCCGTCCGCACACAGCTCCCGGACGATGCGCCGGTCGAGATCCTCCATGCGCCCGACGCTACCGCCCGCCCGCCGGCCCGTACCCCGTTGCACGGGCATCGGCCGGACGCTCAGCCGCGGGCCAGGCTGCGGCCGATGACCATGCGCTGCACCTGGTTGGTGCCCTCGACGATCTGCAGCACCTTGGCCTCGCGCAGGTAGCGCTCGACCGGGTGGTCCTCGACGTAGCCGTAGCCGCCGAGCACCTGCACCGCGTCGGTGGCCACCCGCATCGCCGTGTCGGTGCAGAACAGCTTCGCCATCGCCGCCTGCTGGCGGGTCGCCGCGCCCGCGTCCCGGCGGCGGGCGGCGGCCAGGTAGAGCGCCCGCGCCGCCTCGACCTGGGTGGCCATGTCGGCGAGCAGGAACGACACGGCCTGAAACTCCACGATCGGCCGGCCGGACTGGCGGCCCTCCCGGGCGTACCGCACGGCGTAGTCCAGCGCCGCCTGCGCGAGGCCGACCCCACACGCGGCGATCCCCAGCCGGCCACCGTCCAATGCGGACAGCGCGATCCGGTAGCCCTCGCCCTCGGCGCCGACCAGCCGCTCGGCCGGGACCCGGGCGCCGTCCAGCACGATCTGGGTGGTCGGGCTGGAGGCCATGCCCATCTTCCGCTCCGGCCGCTGCGGCGCCAGCCCGGCGGTGCCGGCCGGGGCGAGGAAGCAGGAGATGCCGTTCGAGCCGGCGGAGGTGCGCGCGAAGACCGCGTAGAAGTCGGCGTGCCCACCGTGGGTCACCCACGCCTTCACCCCGTCCAGCACGTAGTCCGCGCCGTCGCGGACAGCACGGCTGGTCATGGCGGCCGCGTCCGAGCCGGACTGCGGCTCGGACAGGCAGTACGCGCCGAGCAGGTCACCGCCGAGCATGGCCGGCAGCAGCTGCTCGCGCTGCTGCGTGGTGCCGAACGCGGCGGTCGGGTAGCAGGCGAGCGAGTGCACGCTCACCCCCAGCCCGACGGCCAGCCACGCGGCCGCCAGCTCCTCGACGACCTGCAGGTAGACCTCGTACGGCTGCCCGCCGCCGCCGTACTCCTGCGGGTACGGGAGGCCGAGCAGCCCGGCCTTGCCGAGCGTGCCGAACACCTCACGGGGAAACTCGGCCCGCCGCTCGAACTCGCCGGCCCGCGACCGCAGCTCGGCGTCGGCCAGCTCCCTGGCCACGCCCAGCAGCGCCCGCGCGTCCTCGGTGGGCAGCATCCGTTCGACCGGCACGGTTCCTCGCCCTCCCCGGCCCTCGACCTGCCTCAGAGCACCACGAGGTCGCGCGGCGAGGCGTTCAGCCGCTCGGCGCCCTCGCCGGTGCACACGACGATGTCCTCGATCCGGACGCCGTGCCGGCCCGGCAGGTAGATCCCCGGCTCCACGCTGAAGCTCATGCCGGGTGCCAGCGGCTGGGGGTTGCCGGCGACGATGAACGGCTCCTCGTGCTCCTCCAGGCCGATGCCGTGGCCGGTCCGGTGGACGAAGAACTGCCCGTAGCCGGCGTCCGCGATCACCTCCCGGGCCACCGCGTCGATGTGCTCGGCCGGCACACCCGGCCGGACCGCCTGCACGGCAGCCTCCTGCGCCCGCTGCACGACGCCGTAGTACGCCAGCAGGTCCTCGGGGGGCCGGCCGCCGGCGACGTAGGTGCGGGCCGAGTCCGAGCAGTAGCCGTCGGCCATCGCACCGCCGATGTCCACCACGACGACGTCGCCGGTCTCGATCACCCGGTCGGAGAGGTGGTGGTGCGGGCTGGCACCGTTCGGGCCGGAACCGACGACCTGGAACGTGGACGCCGTGTGTCCCTCGACCGCCATCGCCTCGGCGATGTCCCGGCCGACCTCCGCCTCGGTCCGCCCGGGCCGCAGCCACGCCCCCATCCGGGCGTGCACCCGGTCGATCGCCGCACCGGCCCGGCGCAGCGCGGCGACCTCCTCGGCGTCCTTGACCATGCGCAGCTCGCGCAGCACCTCGCCGGCGAGGGACATCTCAGCGCCGGGCAGCGCGGCGGACAGCCGCAGCAGGTGCTCGGCCCACATCCGGTCGGCCACCGCCACCCGGCGGGGCCGGCTGCCCGCAGTCTGGCTGCCCAGTATGTTTGCGACCAGGGCGAACGGGTCGTCGGTCTCCCCCCAGGCAAGCACCGCCAGGCCGAGGTCGCCGACCGGTGAGGACAGCGCGGCGGGCTGCTCCAGCAGCGGCACCACCAGCACCGGGTCCCCGCTGGCGGGCAGCGCCAGGCAGGTCAGCCGCTGCAGCGGCATGGCGCCGTAGCCGGTCAGGTAGCGTAGGTCGGCGCCGGGGCTGAGCAGCAGCGCGCCGATCTCACGGTCGGCGGTCGCCTGCTGCGCCCGGGCGAGGCGGTCGGCGAGCGCGCTGGTCAGCGGCGAACGGGCCATGGTTGCAGGGTAGTAGGCCCACGGCTGCGGAGTCAGCGCAGTCGGGCCGCACTGGCGCGAGGAGGTGGCGGCAGCGTGACGCTGATGCTGCTCGATGCGGCGAGCCTGTACTTCCGGGCGTTCCACGGCATTCCGGAGACGGTGCAGGCCCCGGACGGGTCGCCGGTGAACGCCGTCCGCGGCTTCCTCGACATGACCGCGCAGCTGGTCCGGACCCGCCGGCCCGACCGCCTGGTCGCCTGCCTGGACGCCGACTGGCGCCCGGCGTTCCGGGTCGCGGCGCTGCCGTCGTACAAGACCCACCGGGTCGGCCCGTACGGCGGCGAGGCCGAGCCGCCGGGGCTGACCCCGCAGGTGCCGGTCATCGAGGCGGTGCTGGCCGCGCTGGGGATCACCGCGCTGGGCGTGCCCGGTTTCGAGGCCGACGACGTGATCGGCACGCTGGCCGCCCGCGAGGCCGAGCCGGTCGAGGTGGTCAGCGGCGACCGCGACCTGTTCCAGGTGGTCCGCGACGAGCCCCCGGTGCATGTGCTCTACACCGGGAAGGGCGTGTCCAAGCTGCAGGTGTTCGGCGAGGCGGAAGTGGCCGCGAAGTACGGCATCCCGGGCCGGGGGTACGCCGACTTCGCGACGCTGCGCGGCGATCCCAGCGACGGCCTGCCCGGCGTGCCCGGCATCGGCGAGCGCACCGCCGCCGCGCTGGTCAGCCGGTTCGGCACGCTGGCCGGGCTGCTCGCCGCGCTGGACTCCGGATCGCCGGACGGCTTCCCGCCCGGCGCCCGCACCCGCCTCGGCGCGGCCAGGGACTACCTGCGGGCGGCCCCGGCGGTCGTCCAGGTCCGGACCGACCTGCCCGTCGGCGACCTCGACGACCGGCTGCCGCCGGCCCCCGCCGACCCGGAGCAACTAGTCGCGCTGAGCGAGCGCTGGTCGCTGGACGCCCCACTCAACCGCCTGCTGCGCGCCCTGGACACGGCCTCGACCCGGTCCGGGGCCACCGGCGGCTAATAAGTGACGGCCTCCCGCACATACCGCGCCGCGTTGGCCATCTTTTCCGCCGATCCGACGTACTGGGCGCTGACGCCGAGGTCGACGGCCCGGTAGTAGGCCGTGATGTCCGCGGTGACCCAGGTGCGCTCGCCGAGGACCGCGCCGGCAATCTGCATCGCGTCGGTGTCCTCGAGCACCCGGTTCGTGCCGACGAACGCCCGTTGCAGCCGGCGGGCCATCGGGACGATCTGCTCGAGGCCCACTGTGGCGTCGAACGCGATGCCGTACCGTTGCAGCACCGCCTTGACCTGCTGCTTGGACCAGCTGCACAGCGCCTCCATGTACGTGGCCCGGCTGATCGTCAGCGCCCGGCCGGCCGCGTTGTTCAGGAACGTCGTCGCCGCCTGATGGAGGTCATGTCCAGGCCGGGCGATGGCCTGCAGCACGCTCACAGGCAGCTGAGGATCATCATTCCGATGAAGGCGACCTCGCCCCAGTCGATGTCGTCGGTGTGTGAGCCGACGTAGCTGCCGGCCGTCATGCCGCCGGCGATGCAGATCGGCGCGCCCGGGCCACAGGAGACACCCAGCGCGCCACCGACCAGTGCGCCGACCTCGGCGCCGCCGACGCCGCCGACGAAGTCGGTCGTGTGTTTGACCGCCTCGGCCGGCGTCTTGGCGGTGGCCATCTGGTATGCGTATCCGGCGTAGCCGGCGTACTCCAGCGCCTTCGCGGCGTTCTCCACGGTGACGATGGTGCGAACGACGCTGGGGGCCTTGGGCGTCGAGGGTGGACTGGGGCGACCGAGGCTCAACACCGCCGCGCCGGTGGTCGTCGCGGAGGTCGAGGCGGTGGCCGGCGAACGCAGGACAAAGCCCTGCCCGGGGACGTTCTCGAAGCCGATGGTGTTGAGGGCGGTGCGGACCCGGGACGCTGCAGCGCCCTGGTCGGTCTTGATGATCTCCCAGATGTTGTGGTTGATGGTTGTCTTCAGCGCCGTCGGCGTCATCGAGTTCGGGTTACGGATCTTCCCGACGGCCTGGTCGAAGACCTCCCGCATCTCGCTGATCTCGTCGAAGTAGTGGGTGATCAGCGAGTGCGGATTCTGGACCACCGACACCGGTATCCGGGCGCCGGTGCGGGCCTGCGCGCTGACCCCGAGAAACTTGGTCATGCGGTTGGTCATCGAGTCGAGGAACTGACGGTTGCTGACGTCCAGCGCCCGGCTCCGGGCCTCGGTCGTCGAGATGCCGGGCTGGCCGACGGGCAGCGGCTCGTCGATATCCATGGTGAGCGGCATCTCGCACATGCCACGCTTGCCGTGCACATCGAACTGGTTGTCCTGGACGTCGACGGCACCGCCACCGCCCGTGCTTCCGCCGGTGCCGCTGCCGCCGCCCGTGCCCCGGCTGTCGCGGTCCTCCGTGCCGGTCTTGTCCACGCCGGTGAGCGGATTGCCCCGCACGTAGGCGTAGAGATTCGGTCCGTCGACCGTGCCGAGCGGGTCGCAGCCCGACCAGCGACCGGTCCACGGCACGTAGTAACGGGACCGGTGGTAGCCCAGGCCGCTCTCCTCGTCACGCTCGCAGCCGGTGAAGCGGTACCGCTTGCTGCGGTAGCTGCCGAAGCTCGTCTCGCCGTATGGCGTGTACTCCTCCCGGTTGAGGAGCGCGCCGGTGCCGTCGAGGATGGCCGTGCTGCTGGCGAGGTGGTCGGCGAGGTGGAAGGCGACGGCAGGGTTACTGTCGCCCGGGAACACCGTTCCGGCGCGCACCAGCGCGATGCGGTCCACGCCGTCCATCACGTGGACGTGGTTGTTTTCGCCGCCCGCCCAGCGGTGGTGCTCGAAGGTGCTGTTGAGGTAGTGGGTCACATCGACCGCGCCGCCCTGCCGGCGGACCAGCTTCTTCACCCGCCGGCCGGCGGCGTCGTAGAGGTACTGCGCGTGCACAGACGGCTCGGCGCCGTCAGTCTGCGTCGCGAACGCCACGAGCTGATCCGCGTGGTTCCAGGCGAAGTGCCGGGAGGTGGTCTCCGCGACCAGGTTGCCGTCGCCGTCGTACGCCACGTCGTAGTCAGTGCTCCCGATGCTGAACCGGATCAGGCGGTTGCTGTCCGCCGCGACCGTGTACTGCCGAACGAAGCCGCCGGTCCCCGCGTGCTCGAGGCTACGCAGGTTGCCCACCGGGTCGTAGCGGTAGGTCTCGGTGTAGGCCTGCGCGCGCGTCGGATCGGTGCCGCGGGGCAGGTCGAGCCACGGGTTGTCAGTCGGCGGCGCCTGGTACTCGCGGCCGGTTGCGGTGCGCAGCCGGTATACCGGTTCGTAGGTGAACTGGCGGTCCAGCGCGTCGCCGCTGCCGAGCAGTTGGCGCAGCACCGGGTCGGTGGTGGAAAGCGCGTCGGGGTTGCCGGGTATACCACTCCCCGGTGCGCGGTCGCGGATTACGAGCAGATTTCCAGCGAGGTCGTAGCCGTAGCCCCAGTCGTGCACCGGATCGCCCACCGGGTGGTAGGTCAGCGGGTCGGGTGCGGTGAACCGCTCACTGCGCTGGCGGACCAGTCGCAGCGTGTGCGGGTCGTACGCGCAGCGGGTCAGTACCCCGTTGCCGTAGGCGATCAGCGCCCGCCGACCCTTGGCGTCGTAGGCGATGCGCCGCACGTACGGGGTTCCGTCGAGGTCCACCGCGTCCAGCGAGCCAGCCCGGTTGTAGTGCAGCCGCATCGTGGCCCGGTGTCCCTGGACGTCGGCCGGGAACACGTTGCTGGCCGGCCGGTTGAGCGCGTCGTAGCTGATCGTGGTCAGGTAGCCGGCCGGTTCGAGCAGCTCGGCGTCGCGGTCCGCCCGGCTCTGTCCCGGCGCGGTCGTCCAGTCGACCCGGAACGACGCGACCCGCCAGTCCGCGCGCTGCGCGACGTCATAAGTGGCGAGGATCGGCGCGTCGGCCACCACTCGCCGGGCGGACTCCAGCGCGTTGCCCTTGAAGTCCGCGGCCAGCAACGACGTCAGCCCAGCTTCGTCGTAATGGCGGACCGCCCTGCCGAGCAGGTTCACCGCTCGGGCGGCAGCTCGGGCGTCGGCCGGCTGGTCGGCGGTACCGCCGTCGCCGTACTCGACGAGCTGGCGCAGCGTGACCGCACCGGCGTCGTCGTCGCGGGCCCAGACGTGGGTCGGCCGGTGCAGCGCGTCGTGCCCGCCCAGCGTCAGCGCACCCTTGCCGTCACGCGCCTCCACCGGCCGGCCCAGCGCGTCGAGCACGCTGAGGCGCGGCCCCGCGTCGATGCTGTCGACCCGCCAGCGCCGCTTCGCGAGGTCGAACACGTATCGAACCGCCACCCGCCCGAGCGGATCGGTCACCGACAACAGGTTGCCCTCGATGTCGTACGCGGTGCGGGTGGTGAACCAATCGGCACTCGTCGGACCGTTGCGCGCCACCGCGACGACAGTCCGGCCGAGCGGGTCGACCTCGACGCTGCCGGGCGTGTTCCAATGGGTCCGGTACCCGCCGGCCGACTCGCCGTGGGTCCGCCCGGCGTTGTCGTTCGCGTCGTAGGTGTAGGTCTCCCACGGCGTCGGGGTGAAGTCGGCCGGGTCGGTCAGGTCCGCCGGCACGCCCAGCACCACCCGCTGCTCGCTGCCGTCCGCGTGCACGGTGCGCAGCAGCTGCCCGCGCGGGTCATAGAACATCGTGGTGTGCTGCCCCAGCTCGGCCTCACGCGGCGCGGCGTAGTCGAATCCGGTCGAGTAGAACGGCTCGTACTGGCGTACCACCTGCGCCTTGTTGTCGTAGACCTTCCACCCGGACACGACCACGTTGTCCGGGTCGCCGGGGCCCCGGGTCCGCCCGGTCACGTCCCCCGCCGGCGTCCCGTCGCCCGGCGGCAGGACGCCGTTGCCGAAGACCGGGTCGCCGAACAGCGTGTCCTCGGCCTGGGTCCGGGTTTGCAGCGTCCGGCCGAAGCCGTCGCTGTACTCCACCGACACGATCACCTCGTCGCGCTGCCCGGCCGGCACCGCGGTGTCGGTGTCGTGGTGCACCCGCTTGACGGTGCGCACCGATGCCGGCTGCGCCCGCTCGGCGAACGCCAGCAGGTCGTAGCTCATGCGGACGCCCGGCTCGTCCCGGTCGCCTTCGCCGTTCTTGCCGCTGACCCTTCTGGTGGCGACCAGCCCGGCCGGCGAGTAGGTCACCGTTGTGGTGTTGCCGTTGGCGTCGGTCACCACTCGCGGCTGCAGGGTCCGGTAGTCGTTGTCGGCGAGGGTTGCCAGGCCCGCAGGGTCCGTCGACCGTACCGGCAGCAGATCGTGCGCGTCGTAGTCGATCCGGTTGGCCGCGCCCATCGGGTCGAGCGACACCACCGGTAGCCCGCGGGCCACCCGGTCCGACAGGTGCACATCGTACTCGTGGCGTGCGGTGACGATGTAATACCCAGGCGCCGCACCGCTGGTGTCGTGCACGTATCCGGCCAGGGCCGGCAGCAAGTCGCGGAACCGTTGCGGATACTCCGCCGGCCACGCGGTGCCGCCGCCCGGGTCGAGGTAGGTCGGCCGGTCACCGCCGGGGAACAGGGTGTCGAGGAAGTCGTCGGTGAACGCCAGGGACTCCGAGCGCACCGTGAGCCCGTGCTTGCCGAGGACACCCAGTGGCAGCCCGGTGAACGCGTCCCCGTCGTAGTAGGTGCGGACCTCCCCGAGCACGCGTAACGCCGGCCCGGTCCCGCTGAGGACCGCATCGCGCAACGCCTGCACGGATCCGTTCCCATTGTCGACGACCTCGTACCTGCGCACGCGGGCCACCCGGTCGACCAGGTAGTGCTCGGTATCGTCGCGCTGCGCATACTCGGTAACCGTGTAGGTGGACAGGTACGGTGCGGGCGTGCCGGTGGCGGTGGCCATCGGGTCACGACCGCGCGGCACCGCGACAGCCAGCTGCCCAGCCAGCATGCCGTAGGCGTCGTAGCCGGCCGGAAAGGTGAACTGGGTCATCGGGTCGATGCCCCGCTCCCAGCGGGTCGTCCGGGTGCCGATGAGGAACGGGAAGAAGATCCGCTCCCCGCCATCCGGCGACGCCTCCTCACGCAGGCCGGAGACGGTCTCGGTGACCTCGTAGGGGCGGCGCTGCCGCTCGTCGCCGTCGAGCGCATAGACCTCGGTTCGCAACGACCGCCCGCGCAGCGTCCGCAGCGCCGCACGGCGGGCGCCGCGCGGCAGGCCGGCCAGGAACGCGGTCTGCGCCGCCGGCCGCTGGAGCATCGGCGGGTCCACTGCGGAGTATTCGGCGCGCAGGTCGAGCTCTGTCCAGTCGCCGGCCTCGGCGGCAGCGACCGGCCCGGAATGGAACCAGGTCCTCGTCAGCGTGGGCGGCGAGTAGTTGACCGACTGGACCTGCCCGGTGTCGAACTGCTCGGTGTCGAACTGTTCGACCATCGCGAAGCCCCGAAACTCCCGCTCCACGCCGTCCCAGTAGCCGTGGTGGTACCGGTAGGAGGTGGTGACCCGGCCACCGGAGATCTCGTCAGTCAGCTCGACCCGGGAAACCACCTGCACCGGAAACGGCAGCGTGGTCTGCCAGCGCGTCGCCGGGTGTGCGTCGTCGCGCAGGAACTCCCGCGTCGACGGCGTGTAAGTAACGCGGGTGGTCGCGCCGAGGTTGTTGTCCAGCAGGCTCAGCAGGTAGGGCTTGACCCCACCGGAGAAGTCCAGGAACCGCAGGAACGGCTGGCCGGAGCGTTCGCCGGCGCGGTCGAACAGCAGCCCTGTCATGCCGCTGCCGTTCAGGTCCGTGAGGCGCAGCGCGTCGGTGTCGGCCACTCGTGGCGTGCCGTTGATGGTGACCGGCTGCTCGGACCAGGCGTGGCCGGACTGGTTGCCCCAAAGCAGCACCCGGCTGCTGTCCACGTAGACCAGGTCGGCGGCGCCGTCACCGTCCACGTCGCCGATGAGGACCCGGTGCGGGTCGAAGCGGTCTGGCAGCCGTGGCGAGCGACGCATCGTGACCGGGGCACCCCAGTCGCCGTGCCCGAGGTTCGGCCAGTAGGTGATGTTTCCGCTGTGCACCCGCACGATGTCGGACAAGCCGTCCCCGGTCATGTCGGCCAGGCGGACCCGCGGGTCGGCCAGGTCGACCGGTGGGCCGGTGCCGTCGCTCTGCGTCGTGCGCTGCCAGGCCAGCCGCGGATCCGGGTCGTTGAACCAGCACTCCAGGCGGGTGCCGCCGCGCAGCACATCGGTCAGGCCGTCGCCGTCGAGGTCGACGAGCTTCACGTTCGGATCGGCCAGGCGAACCGACGGCGACTGCCGGTACGGCTGGAACGAGTGCCGGCTCCAGCCCCGCGCAAAGGCCATTGGAAAGTAGCCGGCCATGGCGCCGCCAGCGGCGGTGGCGGTCGATCGGCCGCTGCCGAGCGCCGTCGACACGACCAGATCCGGCCGTCCGTCGCCGTTCGCGTCCAGCAACTGCACGCCCGGCTGCTCCAGCGAGTACGGCGGAGCCTCGGCCAACTGCCTGGGGAAGCCGAACCGACCGCCGCCCGCGTTGGGCCAGACCTGATGCCGCGCGCCGAGCTCGACCAGATCCGGCAGGCCGATCCCACGGACGTCGACGAGGGCCAGGGCCGGGTCGTTCAGCGGCACGGTCGGCAGCGCCGGCCCGTCGACCGCCTGGAACCGCTTTCCGGCCGGCGCGAACTCGCTGTATGCGAAGGTGAGCGGCGGTATGCTCTCCTCCGCAAGGCCATCAACGCCGACCACGTCCAGCCGGGTCAGCAGCGACACCCCGTTGAAGGCGGCCTGCTGGTAGCCCAGCCGGTACTCCCGGGCCACCCGGTCGATCCCGTCCGCCGCCCGCGTCGTCAGGCGGACCGTGCTGCAGCGCAGCGTCGTACGGACCTCGAAACCGGGCCGGTACTCCGCGAACGGGTCGGGTCGGGCCTCGTAGTCGAACTCGACCTCGACGAGGAACAACGGGTTCGCTGGGTCGCCGTAATCCACGTAGGAGATCCGGGACAGCAGTGGATGGTCCCACCGATGGCCGTCCACCGCGCCGGCGTCGCGCAGGTACTCGTAGCGGATCCGGTTGCCCATCGGGTCCTTTGTCTCGGTCACCCGCCAGCCGAACACCCGGCCCGGGTCCGCCGGATCCGCCACCACAGCCGGGTCCCGCCAGTCCGCGTCAGCGGAGACGCCGCCCGGGCACGGCGTGCCGTACCGGCTGAACAACCCGTCCTTCGAGCGTACTTCCCAGTAGTCGCCGGAACCGTCCCGGACGTGCTCGATGCGGGCGAACAGCCCCTCGGTCCGTGGCCGGTAGCGCACCCGGCCCGGGTAGGTTCCCGCGACCGGGACCAGATCCTCGGTGCCGGAGAGCATGAACACGTCCGCCCGATCGCCCGAGTCGACGTAGCGGGGTATGCCCCGGGACGTGCGCCGCGCCACACCGGGAATGCTCAACTGCCAGCCGAGCCCGAACGCCCCGTTGCCAGACGTGGTGCCGTACCCGAGGGACAGGTGCGGCGACAGCCCTGCTCGGCCGGGTGGCAACGCGATCGGAACCGTGAACGTGGCCGCGCCAGTGAACGGATCGGCGGAGAACTTCTCACCCGCGCCACTGATCGCGCCGCCGCCCTTCGGCAGCGAGATCACGGCACCTTCGGCCGCAGCTTCGGTGTGCGCGGTCATGTCAAAATGACCAATGCGACCATGACTCCCATCGCGTTGCCGCCTCCTTGGAGAATATGGCTCGCGGCTGGCCGACCTGGTGGATGAGCTGGTCCGGATCGCCAGCCGGCTCGGGGTGAACGCGCAGCTGAAGGTGCGGTGAACAGGTCGGGGGAGAACTTCTCGCCGAGGCCGTGGACCGCGCCGCCGCCGCTGGGCAGCGCGATCACGGATCCACCGGCGGACTGGTTCAGGTCTGTGGCGGCCACGCCGGTCCCCTTCCAGTCCAGCTCACCACGAGCGTGATGTCGTCGAGCCGGCCGTCGGCGAACAGGCTCGCGGCGTCCGCCCCGAAGCTGAGCTGCCACGCTCCGGTCGGGCTCGTGCCGTACAGCGACGTCCAGCTGGCCGCGTTGCCCCGGCGGGTGCTGGCGATCCCGTCTGTCGTGGTGGCGTCGCCGCCGGCCGTGCCGCGGCGCAGCGTCACCACCGTGGCGGGCACCGGCTCACCGCTGGAGATCTGGACCGCGACGGCCGCCGTGACGAGGCTCTCGATGTCCTGCGGGAAGTCCACGTCCCGCAGGTCGAGTGTGACCGAGCGGGACCGCGGGTCGACCGGATTGTTCAGGTCGTACCACTGGTCGGGGAAGTCCGTCGCGAGGCTGAACACCCGGTCGGATCCCCGGTCGCGGTTGGCGTTGAGCCGGGTGAGGACCTGGCTGCGGTACCCGTCGTCGTGCAGTGCCGTGTAGTCGATGGTGACCAGCACGTCGATGATCGTCGAGTAGTCGAACGGGTTGGCCGGTTTCGGCAGTTGCAGCTCCCACGTCGTGTCCACACCGCTGGACTCGAACGGCAGCAGCATCTCGGACTGGGCGTCGAGCTCGAACACGCCGCTGGCGCCCACCGGCGAGGTGAACGCGACCGTGGTCGGTTCGTGCCGGACCACGATGCTCTTGAACGTGCTGTCCTGCCGGGTGGTCACCCGGGAGATGCCGTTGGACGAGAGCGTGGCGCGCAGCCCGCGCTGCGGGTCCAGCAACGCGAGCACGGTGGTGCGTACCCCGCGGATCAGCCGCAGGTAGTGGCCGGGGAAGTCGGCGTCGAACAGCGCCATCGGCGTGGCGAAGGCAAACGTGCCGGTACGGCGGAACTCCAGGAACTCCACCGGCATCAGCCGGGCGAGGGAGAACGTCTGGCTGAGGTTGAGCCGGCGGCGCTCCGAACTGAACGCGTACTCGTCGAGGCGGGTCAGGTCCTGGCTGAGCTGCTCGGCCCCGGTCAGGCCGCGCCGGTTGGCCTGGGTGCCGTTGGCGGTCAGGTCGGCCGGCGTCTGCCAGTAGTCGTTGCGGATCAGCGTCTGTTCGGCCTCGGCCCGCTCGAACGCGAGCTGCGCCTGCGCGAGGCGGGCGGTCGCCGTGGCCTGTTGCAGGAAGTACCGGTACACCCCGCCGAGGGTGTTGCTCATCCAGTAGTACAGATCGGCGTTGGTGAACTGGTCGTTGAGGAACTTGAGCGTGGCCACCGCCTGGTCACGCTGCAGCGTGGCGACGGCCTCCTCCTGCACCGCGATGCTCACCTGGTCGTTCGCGACCACCACCTGCGCCTGGGCGACCAGGGACTCCTGCTCCGCCGCGGTCTTCTGCAGTCGCCATTCGGTGCGCCGCTGCTCGATGCCGGCCTGGAGCTGGTTGGCGTCCATCTGCGCCTGGAGGTTGTTCTGGTCGGCCACGAAGACGCCCTTGCGAAAGACGTCCGCGGCCATCGACAACGCGATCAACTGCTTGGTGCCGCCGCTTTCCACGAAGTCGAACAGGCTCGACGCCGTCTGCGCCGCCTGCATCATGCCGATGGCCATGTCCACCTCGTTGATCTTGCTGCGGATCGATCGCATCACCCCGAACTGCCCGAGGAGCTCGTTCTCGTACCGGTTCGGCGGCATGGTGATCTGGCGCTCGTACGTCTGGGCTATAGTGTCGGCCTTGGACCGCTGGGACTCGGCGGCCTTGACCGCATCCCTGGCCTCGGTCACCCGGCTGCTCGCCAGGGTGATCTGGGCGGTGGTCAGGTCGATGCCCTTGAGCGCGTCGAACAGCCGCAGGCTCCGCTCGTCGTACTTCTCCAGCGCGGCGAGGTAGCCGGCCTCCATCTGGCCTGCCATCGCGATGAGCTGCCGGGCCCGTTCGGACAGAACCTTGAACCGGTACGGGGTCGGCTGGCTGACCGTCGCCGTGCCGCTGATCGGCTGCGTGCGGGCCAGGCCGGCGATGTTGCGGCCCTGGCGGAGCTTGGCGAGCTGGACGTCGACGCGGGTGCGCAGCGAGTCGAGCTCCGGGATCGCCAGCGCCGGCTCACCGGGGTTGGTCGGCTCCTGCGGGCGCAAGGCCGGCGCGCCGAGCAGCCGCCGGGCCGCCAGGTACAGGCTGCGGGCGTGCGCGACCGACTCGTCGGTCTCCCGGGTGAACTCGACGTCGGCGAACTCGATGTGGCACCGGATGACCGACAGCAGCGTGTACCGGGTGTACGGCGTCGGCCGGTTCGCCACGAGAGCGAATGGGTCCAACATGGACGTCCACTGCGGAGGGAAGGTCAGGTTCGGCCGGAACGACGTCTCGGTGTTGATCGTGTCGTAGCTGGAGACCGGCCCGGCGACGTCGTACGGGTACACGATCCAGTACCAGTCCAGCGCTGCCCGGTAGTCACCGGCCGACTGCAGGCGCTGGGCGAGCAGCAGCGGCACGACCCAGAAGACCTCCCGGCGCTCAGGTTCCGGCTTGGTCTTCGACAGGTCCCGCAGCTGCATCTGCTGGGTCGTCGACCGGGTCGGGTTGGGGTAGGAGAAGGTCATGCCGATCTGGCGCACGTACTCCGCCGCCGCGTCCGCCGCGTTGCCGGCGCTGAACGGGCCGGAGCCCCGGATCCGCTCGAAGAAGTCCTTCAGCTGCTGCCGGCCCGGCAGCAGGATGGTCGGGTGCAGGTTGCGCTCGGGGAACAGGAATGCCGTCGTGGCCGCCTGCCAGCTGCCCATCTCGCCCATCCAGACCCACGCGCTGGTGAACGCGGCGGGGTTGGTGAGCACCCAGCCGAACGCGGGGTGGCCGGGCAGCAGCTCGCCGGAGCGCTTCGCCGACAGCAGCGACTGCACGCTCTCGATCGCCTGCCTGATCCGAGTGGTGCGCAAGCTACCGCTGGCCAGGACGTCGACGAGAAACCGCGCGGTCATCTGTTCGCCGGCGTCCCCGGTGGTCACCGGCGCGAGGTCGGCCAGCAGCGCCTCCCGCAGGATCGGCAGGGCGACCTGCTCGGCGGAGGCGACCGCACGGGCGTTGGCCTCCACCAGGTCCTGCCGCTGGGCGGTACGGGTCCGCAGCACAGACTGCCAGCCGGCGCGCGCGTCGCCGTCGACCCGGTACGGGCTGGCCGGCGGACCGCCGCCGGCGATGACGAAGTAGTCCGGTGACAGGACGAACCCGGTCTCCTGCGTTCGCCAGGTGGGAAACTGCAGCCGCTTGTGCGCGCCGGTGAGGATCGCGACCGCGTCGCCCCACTCGGCGGCGGTGAGCGTGCCGGTCGCCGCCAGCGTGGTCAGCTTGCGCAGCACGCGGAAGCCGACCAGGGTCAGGCCGACCGAGGCGAGCCGGCCAGCGATGTCCTCGCCCTGGCTCTCCCTGGTCTCCCAGTCGGCGAGGTCGGCACCCGGCATCGTCTGTGCCACCATGGCGGCGAGGGCATGCGCGGCATTGGGATCGTTGGTGCGGATCGTGTTGAGCGACTGCTCGTAGGCGGTCAGGGCGGTGCTCCGCTGGGTCAGCAATGCCCGGATCGGGTTGCCGGACGGCTCCGCGACGACGTCGGCGGCGCCGATCACGTCCGGGTCGGCGAGCACCCCGAAGGACTGTCCGGCGTCCGGGCTGCGGTCCTGGTCGGCCCAGGACAGTGCCAGTGCGGCGCGCTGCCAGGTCAGCAGCAGCGGCGTGGCGAGCGTGCGCAGCGGGTCCGCGTCCGTGGTCGACGGCAGGCCGAACAGTGCCTCCAGCGCGGTCTCGGTCAGCCCCGCGCCGTCGAGGACCAGCTGGTCCAACTCGTCCGGGCTGGCCGTCGACAGCCGGATGCCCAGCCGTGCGGCGAGCGCCTGGCGTAGCTCCGGCACGGCGCCCCGGGCCAGCCGCAGCTCCGCGTACGACGTCCCGACCGCGGCCAGCAGCGAGGCGTACGCCGTCGTCCGGTACGCCAGCTCCCCGGCTGCGCCGGGCGTCGTGGGGGTGCTGGTCACACGGATGCGCGCCCGGAGCAGCTCGATCGGTACCCGCAGCTGGTTGACCTCCTGCCGGCCCCGGTC
>Ga0066388_100000712_pt1 | contig 16737 bp, 11 predicted proteins | sample PanSoiMetaGPlot6_FD_64539 | JGI IMG/M metagenome (GOLD analysis project Ga0066388, IMG submission 64539) | Tropical forest soil microbial communities from Panama analyzed to predict greenhouse gas emissions - Panama Soil - Plot 6 (Hybrid Assembly) | ecosystem: Environmental > Terrestrial >... | reverse complement strand
AGCCACCCGTGGTCGCAGGGCATTCAGTTCCAGGGCATGCGGCTCCGCGCGGCCCAGTAGGCCGGCGAATCTTCTGAAAGTGGGGCGAGCGCGTCGTCGGCGCCGGCATCCCACTGCAGCGCGAGCGCGCCGAGGTTCGACAGCAGGTCATCCACACGGGCTGCACCGCTGAGCACCACGTCGGCCCACGGCTGGGCGAGCACCGCCGCCAGGGCCAGCGCGTCGATGGTACAGGCCAGCCGGGCGGCGACCTGCGCCAAGCGCGTGCGCTGTGCGGCGAACTCGGGTGATTGGTTGCGACCCGTCAGGCGGCCGTTGGCGAGCGCTTCCTTCACGATCACGCCGAGACCGGCGGCGTGCGCGTCCCGTAGCGCTGCGCCGGCGGACCGCTCGAGCAGGTTCCAGGTGGCCTGAACGGTATCGAACACCCGCGACCCGCCGACCCGCACCTCGAGGGCGCGGCGTAACGCGTCGCTCTGCCGTGGACCGCTCAGCGACAGCCCGATCGCCAAGCCGTCGTCGCGCAGCCGCGCCAGGCGCTCGAGCACGGCGCGGCTCTCGAGCACACCGCTGTCGAGCGTGGCGGAATGAATCTGGTACAGAGCGAGGTGCTCGCCCAGCCGATCGCGACTTTCGTCGATCTGCCGTTCGAGCGTGTCGAGCGTGTGCTGCTTGATCTCGTGGTGCTCGGCGTCGACGCGCCAGCCGGCCGTGTAGGTGTATCCCCACTTCGAGCCGATCGTCACCTCGTCGGCTCGAATGCCGCGCGCCGCGAGCCAGGCGCCGAGGAAATCCTCGCCGCGCCCGTATGAGCGCGCCGTGTCGAAGTAGCGCACGCCAGCCGCCGCCGCGGCATCGAGCACCGCGTGCGCTCGGTCCTGCATCGCGGCGGCGTCGTAGTCGCGCTGCAGATCATCGGCATGGCCGAGGTTGATATATCCGGGCCGGCCGAGCGCGGCGAGACCGAGGCCGATGCGCGAGACGACGAGGCCGCTCTCACCCAGACGACGGTGTTCCATCGCTCTTGTTCCAGCCGGAGTCCGCTGTGAGGTCAAGATGGCTCGGCGCGAATGATCAGTTCCGGGCCGTCGAGGTCGACCCGCGACAGCCACCGACTCGAAGCATGAATCGGCAGGTTCGGTACCAGTTGCCGGGCCCGGCTGCGCCACAGCTCATGGCCGCCCTGCGCGATCACCAGCGCGGCGCGCCGACAGAGCTCGCCGACGCGCAGGATGAAGTGTGCGTGCGGCGGCGCCGCACGGCCGTCGACGACGTTCGGCGAGACCCAGCGGATCGGCGGCGCGCAACGCAGGGGCAGCGGCGAACGCGCCGGCCAGTCGTCCGAATCGAGGAAGGTGCGAATCGCGGCGGCGGCATGACGTCCGCTCAGCGCCGCCACGTCGGCGGTCTCGGCGCCGTGCAGCAGGTTGCCGGCGGCGAACACACCGCGCTTGGACGTGCGCAGAGAGAGGTCGACCTGCGGGGCCCGTGTTCCGCGATCGATCACCAGTCCGCCGCCCCGTGCGAGCTCATGATCCGGGACCCAATCGCCGGTGAATACGACGGTGTCGCACGACAAGCGCGTGCGCGCGCCGGTCTCGAGGTGGGTGACCTCGACCGCCTCGACGCGGCGCGCCCCGGCGATCTCGGTGACCCGCGAGGTGGTCAGGATCGGCACGCGCCAGCGGCTCGCCGTGAGCCATCTGAACGGCTCGTAGGTCTGATGGCGCGGGTGCTCGGTGATCATCGCGACCGTCGATGCGCCGGCATGCGCGAGCGTGAGCAGGGCGGAGAAGCTCACATGCTCGGCGCCGACAACGACAGCACGCCGCCCGATTCGGGCGCGCTGCAGATAGACGAGTTGCTGAAGGGCGCCGGTGGTGAGGACGCCGAGAGGGCGCGTGCCCGGCACCAGACGCGCCGCGCGCGGCCGCTCGCGGCAGCCCGTGGCCAGCAGCACGGCCCGCGCCTGGATCTCCTCGAGCCCCGCGGCGCTGGTGACGGACAGCGACGTCGGTCCGCTCCACTCCGTGGCTGTCGCACCGCGCCGCAGGTCGACGCCGGCGGCGGCGGCCAGTTGGACGTAGCGGGCGGAATATTGCGGGCCGGTGAGCAGCCGGTGCAGATCGCGCAGGCCGAAGCCAGTGTGCGCCGAGTGCCGCGGTACCCCACCCGCGGATTCCTCGCGCTCGAGCACCGTGACGCGCTGCACGCCGAGCCGGCGCAGCTCGATCGCGGCCGCGAGGCCGGCAGGGCCCGCGCCGACTATCAGGACATCTGCAGACGCAGCCATGGCTGTCTTAGCGAGCGAAGCTCGCTTTGGAGTGCGGCAGCTTGCTGCCGCTTTGGGGTGGGCTGGGCTGGGTGGTTTCATCGACCCCACTCCGCCCACCCAAAAGCGGTGGCAAGCCACCGCATTCCAAAGCTTCGCTGAACCCAAAGACGGCGGCTACGCTCTGACCGCTCGCATCCGCCAACAGGCGCGCCACGGCCGCCGAGCAGTAGAACCCCTGGCAGCGACCGAGCAGTGCGCGCGTGCGCCGGCGCACCCCGTCGAGTGAGCGCGCCGGCACGGGCGCGCGCGCCGCGGCGAGGATCTCGGCGCGGGTGACGCGCTCGCAATGGCAGACGATGCGGCCGCAGTCGGGATCGGCGGCGATGCGCTCCGCGCAGCGGTACGGGCGCGGGAACGCTTCGCCGATGGTGGGCATGCGCACCCGCTCAAACGCGTCGCGGTGCACGAGCGGCAGGCCGGCGTCGCGCAGTCCGTCGACCACGTACTCGGCGATCGCCATCGAGGCGGTCAGGCCGGTCGATCGAATGCCGCCGACGCAGACGTAGCGCTGCGCCGGATGGAAGGCGATCTGGTAGTCGCCGTGTTCGGTGGCGGCGCGCAGACCCACGTACACCGCCGTCACTTCCTCCTCGAGCAGCGCCGGGAGGATGCGCCGGCCCTTCTCGCACAGGCTCGCCAGGCCGGCGGCGGTGGAACCGGTGGCGCGCTTGTCGGCGATGTCCTCGGCGGTCGGACCGAGGACGACGTTGCCGAACACGGTGGGGCTGACGAGCACGCCTTTGCTGACGCGGCTCGGCACCGGCAACACGATGTGGCGCAGCAGCGGGTGCGCCAGCTTGTCGAAGACGATCAGCTCGCCGCGCCGCGGCGTGATCGTGAACGCCGCATGGCCGAACATCCGATCGACGAGATCGGCATACAGACCGGCGGCATTGACCACGTAGCGCGCCCGCACCGCCGCGCGCGGCGTGCGCAGCGTGTGCAGGCCGCCATCGGCTTCGGTACTGCTCTGCACCGCTTCGACCGGACTGTCGAGCGCCAGGTCGACGCCGTTGACCACCGCTTCCGTGGCGAACGCGAGCGGCGTGGTGAACGGACAGATCAGACCCTCGTCCGGAATCGAGAGCGCGCCGCGCGCTCCGGCTCCGAGCTGGGGCTCGCGCGCGTACAGCTCGGCGGAATCCAGCCGGCGCGCGGCGCCGTAGCCGGTCTGTGCCGCGTTGTCGGCGATGCGGGGGAGGGCGGCGAGCTGCTCGTCGTCCCACGCCACCAGCAGCGCGCCGATGCGCTCGAGCGGGATGCCGGCGCCCGGCGCATAGTCGGCCAGCAGCGCATGACCGCGGCGCACCAGGCGTGCCTCGAGCGTGCCGGGCTTGGCATCGAAGCCGGTGTGGTGGATCGCCGTGTTGGCCTTGCTGGTGCCGGTTCCGACGTCGTCCGCCGCCTCGAGCAGCGCGCAGCGCAGCCGGTATTGGGCCAGCTCGCGCGCAATCGCGGCACCGACGACGCCGGCGCCGATCACGGCGACGTCATAAGGGGTGTCGGCGTCTAGCATTTGCCTGGAGGGTAATGCGCCGTCGCCAACCCGTTCACCAACCCCGCCCCGTCGCGGCGGCGACGGCGCGCGGGTCCGGTCATGACGGCAGATCCATCGTGGCTTCCGCCACGCGACGCCAGCGTTGCAGGCGCGCCCCCGCTTCATCGGCGCTGATGCGCGGCTCGAACACCGCGGCCGGATGCCATGACCCGATCGCAGCTGCGGCATCCGACGCCGCGCCGATGCCGAGACGCGCGAGCGCGGCGACGCCGAGCGCGGTGGCGTGCGGCGATGGATAGACCTCGACCGCAGCTTGCAGGAGGTCCGCCTGCGTCTGCATGAGCAGGCGCGAGCGGGTAAGGCCGCCGTCGACGCGCAGCCGCACCAGCGGACGGCCCAGGTCGGCGGCGGCGGCGCGAGACAGCCACGCCACTTGTGAGGCGATGCCGTCGAGGACGGCGCGTACGAGCTGCCCGCGCGAGGTTGCCAGTGAAAGGCCGGCGAATACGCCGCGGGCGTTCGGGCGCCAGAACGGCGCGCCCAGTCCGGCCAGTCCCGGGACGAAGACGGCGCCGCCGGCGTCCGACGTCGTCTCGCCGAGCCGGTCCAGATCGCGCGCATGCTCGATGAGGCCGATGTCGCTCAGCCAGCCGAGCGCGGTGCCGACGGTGTAGACCTGGCCATCGAGGCAGTACGTCGTCGTGTTGCCGAGCTGCCAGGCAACACATGCCGCCAGGCCCGCGCGCGAGCGGTGCGGCCGCTGTCCCACCGTTGCGAGCAGAAAGGCGCCGGTGCCGTAAGTGCATTTTGCCTCGCCGGCGCCGAGGCACCCTTCGCCGAACAGCGCGGCCTGTTGGTCCACTGCCAGCCCGGCCACCGGCAGCGTCGTGCCGAAGGCCGACGTCTCGCCGATCGGCGCCGCACAGGGGACGATGGCGGGATTCTCGTCGGCGTCGACGTCAAACAGCGCGCACGCCTCGCGTGACCAGGTGACGGTGGCGAGGTCGAGAAGCAGCGTGCGCGAGGCGGTGGCCGCGTCGGTGACGTAGGTGCCGCACAGCCGACGCAACAACCACGCGTCGGTGGTCGTGCAGACGCCCTCTCTGGTCACATGCTCGCGCAGCCAGCGAATTTTCGGGGCGGCGAAGTAGGGATCGAGCGGCAGTCCGGTGAGCGACTGCAGGCGCTCGGCGCGCTCGCGCAAGGCGTCGCAAATCGCCAGCGCGCGGCGATCCTGCCAGGAAATCGCGGCCGACAACGGCTGGCCGGTTTTGCGATCCCACGCCAAGACCGTCTCGCCCTGATTGGCCAGTCCGATCGCGCTCACCGGCGCCCCCGCCTGCGCGAGCGCGTGACGGCCGGCTGAGAGCACGGACTCCAACAGCTCCTCGGGATTCTGCTCGACGCCGCCATCCGCCGACGCCTGCGGATGTACAGGCGCTTCGGCTTCGGCCAGCACTGCGCCGTCCGGTCCGACGACCAGCGCCTTGGTCGATGACGTGCCCTGATCGATGGCGAGGACGTTCACGGCGCCGCAGTGTAGCGGCGGTGCAGGTCGTTCACCACCAAGACACAGAGACACCAAGGCGCTCTCGGCCAGGGTTGAACGGGAACAAATGCCAGCCGCCATCAGCGGACGGTCTTTGTGTCTTGGTGTCTTGGTGGTGAAGCGTGACAAGCACGTCGTGGGAGCGGTACAGAACAAGCGCATGACCCTGGACCCGAAGAGCATTCTTCTGACCGACCGCGTCGCCGTGGTGACGGGTGCGGCGGTGGGCATCGGCCGGGCGATCGCAGTGGCTATGGCACGCTTCGGTGCCCACGTTGCGGTGTGCGACCGCGACGCGGGGAATCTTGCCGCCGCCGTGCGCGAGATCGAGGCGGCATCGCGCACCGCAGTGAGCGACGTCTTCGACGTACGTGAGGAGCCGCGTGTGCGCGCCTTCGCCGAGCAGGTGGGCGCACGCTTCGGCGCCGTCGACATTCTGGTCAACAACGCCGGCGGCGGCTTCCAAGCCGCGTTCCTCGACGTGAAGGAAAAGGGCCAGGATGCGCTGGTGCGCGAGAACTTCACGCAGGTTACGCACTGCATCCGCGCCTTCGTGCCGTTGATGACGACCGGCCGGGGCTCGATCATCAACATCACCTCCATCGAGGCGCATCGCGCCGGCCCAGGCTTCGCCGTCTACTCGGCGATGAAGGCTGCAGTGGTCAGCCTCACGAGCAGTCTCGCGCTCGAGCTCGGCGAGCGCATGGTGCGGGTCAACTGCATCGCCCCGGATGTGATTCCGACGCCGGGGATCGGGGAGGTCGGGGTGCGCACACCGCTGCCGCGCGCCGGCCACGTCGACGACGTCGCCGGCACCGCGGTCTTCCTGGCCTCGGACATGTCGCGGTTCATCACCGGCTCTACCGTGCACGTCGACGGCGGCAACTGGGCCGCCGGCGGCTGGCGCCGCGGTCCCGACGGCGGCTTCACCACCTGATTTGGAGTGCGGTGACTTGCCACCCTTTGGAGTGCGGCAGCTTGCTGCCGCTTTGGGGTAGGCGGCGGGTGGGGTCCGATTCCGATCAGTGGGGTGGTGGGGTTTGATTAGTGCCGAGCAAGGTCTTACCGACCCTACCCCACCCACCGCAAAGCGGTGGCAAGCCACCGCACTCCAAGGCGGCAGCAGGCTGCCGCACTCCAAAGCTCGCTTGTGGGGGAGATCCGCGCTACAGTCCCCGTTCCCGAAGGAGCAAAGAGTACGCCGATGCCTACACTGGTGAAGTCGTCACGTGGTTCTGGCACCACGGCCGTCGAGGAGGGAGCCGCCCCGAGTGCACATCCGCTGGCCGGAAAAACCATGATCGGGGCCGACGCCCTGCTGCAGGTATTGGCGGATGAGGGTGTGGACACGATCTTCGGCTACAGCGGCGGCGCCATCCTGCCGACGTACGACGCAATCTTCCGCTACAACGAGAACCGCCCGCTCGATCAGCAGATCCGGCTGATCGTTCCGGCCACCGAGCAGGGCGCCGGCTTCATGGCCGCCGGCTATGCGCGCTCGAGCGGCCGCGTCGGTGTCTTTCTCGTCACCTCCGGACCAGGTGCGACCAACTCGGTCACCCCGGTGCGCGATTGCCAGGCCGATTCCGTACCGGTCGTGCTGATCTGCGGACAGGTGCCGCGTGCTGCCATGGGCACCGATGCGTTCCAGGAAGCGCCAGTGTTCAACATCATGGCCGCCTGCGCCAAGCACGTCTTCCTGCTCACCGACGAGCACAAGGTCGAGGCGACGATGCGCAGCGCCTTCGATCTGGCGCGCAGCGGCCGCCCCGGTCCGGTGGTGGTCGACATCCCGCGCGACGTGCAGCTCGCCCAGTCGGTCTTCCAGGGCGGCGGTCTGCTGCCGCTGATGGGCTATCGCGAGCGGCTCGAGCAGCTGACGCGCACCACCATCTCGGCGGCGGACGCCGAGGTGTTCTATCGGCTGCTGGGGGCGGCCAAGCGGCCGCTTATCTACGCCGGCGGCGGCGTGATCAACAGCGACGCGGCGGCCGAGCTGCGCAAGTTCGCAAAGCGGTTCCACATTCCGGTCGTCACCACGTTGCTCGGCATCGGATCGATCGACACCACCAGCGAGCTCTCGCTGCGCATGCTCGGCATGCACGGGACCGCGTTCGCCAATTACGCGGTCGAGGACTGCGATTTTCTCTTCGCGGTGGGCTCGCGCTTCGACGACCGCGTCGCCGGCAAGGTGAAGGAGTTCGCACCCAACGCCGTGATCGCGCATCTCGACATCGACGCTTCGGAGATCGGCAAGGTGAAGAACGTCGACTGGGCGCACGTCAGCGACGCCAAGCGCGGTCTCACCCAGCTCTTGAAGGCGGGCGACGGCATCGGCTTCAAGCGCGATTTCTCCGAGTGGCACCGGCACGTCAGCGAGCTGCGGGCGCGGCACGGCCTGAACTACAACCGCACGTCGGAGCGCCTGCAGGCCGAGTATGTGCTGGAGCAGCTGAACGAGATCACGCGCGGCAACGCGATCGTCAGTACCGGGGTGGGCCAGCACCAGATGTGGGCGGCGCAGTACATGGACTTCATCCGGCCGCGCACGTTCCTCACCTCGGGCAGCATGGGCACGATGGGGTTCGGCCTGCCGGCGGCGATCGGCGCCCAGCTGGCCAATCCGGGCGCGCTGGTCATCGACGTCGACGGCGACGGCAGCATCCGCATGAACCTCGGCGAGCTGGAGACCCTCACGACCTACGACATTCCGGTCAAGGTGCTCCTGCTCAACAACCTCGGCGACGGCATGGTGCGGCAGTGGCAGGATCTGTTCTACGCCAACCGCTACTCGGGCTCGGACAAGACGCTGCACAAGAAGGACTTCGTCAGAGCGGTCGAAGCCGACGGCTTCGGTTTTGCCAAGCGGGTCACCGCGGCTGACGAGGTGCGGCCGGTGCTGACCGAGTTCGTCAACTTCCCCGGCCCGGCGTTCATCGAGGTCATGGTCGACCCCACGGCACACGTCTATCCGATGGTCGGCCCCGGCATGGGCTACAAGGACATGATCACCGGGAAATGGATCCCCAGCCGCGACCAGACGCCGAAGAAGACCGAGGAACCGGACGCGTACTTCTGAGCGGGGCAGCCTGCGGCTGCCCTGACGGCTGATTGCTGACAGCCTAGGCGCGGCGAAGCCGCGCCTAGAAGTTCAGCGAGCGCTTGCGGGCGCGCAGGCCGCGCCGGCTGCCCTTGTTCTTGAACGTCCGCCCACCGGCAGAGAAGTCCTCGCGCTGATCACCGAAGCTCGCCGGACCCGGCGAGGTGTACGAAGGCGCGGCGCTGGGGCGAAAGGCAGGCCGATCACCCGTGCGGCGCGGCCGGTCATCGGCCGGGTTGACGTTCAGCCGCCGCCCGCCGACCTCGCGGTTGTTGAACCGCGTGATCGCTTCGGCCGCTTCGGTCGGTTGCGAGAACTCCACGAACGCGAAGCCGCGCGGCCGGCCGGTCTCGCGATCGGTGGGCAGATGTACGTTCACGACGCGACCGGCTTCCGCCAGCAACGTCGTTAGTTCTTCCTTCGTCGTGCTGAAGTTGAGATTGCCTACAAAGATCTTCGTAGAAATGGCAGCTCCTTCCCGGCCAACAGTCTGTCGGCTTAATAGCGGCGCTCATATCTCGTCAGGAATGAATGCACAAGAGGGGGTTGATCAGCAAAGGGCAAAGTCAGCTCATCAGGCGCCCCCGCACGGCCCCGCGGGCCCACAGCAGGAGCGCCGTCGACAGCAGGGCGATATACGCGACATCCCACAGCGCCGTCAGGTCGGCGCGGGCCGCAAATGCGCTCCGCGCAAGGCGGACGGGGTGGAGCAGCGGCAGCGCTTCGGCCACCCAGAGCCAGCCGCCGGCCAGCCGCTCCTTGAGTGGAAAGAAGACGTCGGAGAACAGAAACAGCGGGGTCAGGAAGAGCGTGAAATAAAAGCTGTACAGGTCGATCGTCTGGATGCGCAGCGAGAAGGCGATGCCGATGGCGGCGAACAGCAGTCCGGTGAGCGGGATGACCGGGAGAACGAGCAGGGCCTCCGGCATCGGTGCCAAGCCGAAGAGCGCGACGACGATGAAGAAGCAGGTGCCATAAATCGACGATCGCGTGATCGCCCACAGTATCTCGCCAACCAGTACGTCGTCCGGCTGTATCGGTGTCGTAAGCATGGCGTCGTACTGCTTCTCGAAATTCAGCCGCACGAAAATGTTGTAGGTGACCTCGAAGCTGGCGCCGTTCATGGCCGCTACGCACACCAGTCCGGGCGCCAGGAAGGCGGCGTACGACATGCCCCCCATCTGGCTGACGTACGCGCCGACCCCGATGCCGATCGACAGCAGGTACAGCACCGGCTCGAAGAAGTTCGGCAGGATGTTCAGCATCCAGATGCGCCGATACATCGAGGCGTTGCGCCGCCACACCGCTACCGCGTGGGGAACGGAAAGGCTCACGCGCCCTCCAGGCTGGTGCCGGCGAGACGCAGAAACACGTCTTCGAGGTTGGTAGGGCGCACGACCAGCGCGCGCCGGTTCCCGGGGTCGCGCTGGTGCAGGCGATCGACCAGCGCGGTGGCGTCGTCGACGTAGAGCATTACGCGCCGTCCGGTGCGCAGGCGGTGGCGCGGCGGCGGCGTGCCGTCGAGCAGCGCGGACTCTTCCTCCGGGTCGCAGTCGATTTCCACCGCTTCGGGCGCCAGCGTCGTCCGGATCAGCTCGGCGGGCGGTCCCTGGGCGATGATCGTGCCGTTCGCCATGATGGCGACGCGGTCGCACAGCCGCTGCGCCTCGTCCATGTAGTGCGTGGTGAGCAGTACGGTGGTGCCGCGCGCGCGCAGATCGCGCACGCGCGTCCACAGCGCCAGGCGGACCGCCGGATCGAGCCCGGTGGTCGGCTCGTCGAGCACCAGCAGCTCGGGCTCGTTCATCAGCGACATGGCGATGGCCAGGCGCCGCTTGAAACCGCCCGACAGGCGCTGCACCGGCATGGTGGCGTGCGAACGCAGCTCGAGGAAGTCGACCAGGGCATCGACGCGGCGCGACAACAGCGGCTCGCGCAGCAGGTGATAGCGGCCGAAGACGCGCAAATTCTCGAGCGGCGAGAGCGCTTCGATCAGCACGTTCTCCTGCAGCGTCACGCCGAGCCGTGCGCGCACGGCGCGCGGATCGCGCGCGATGTCGATGCCGAAGACCCGGATGGTGCCGGCGGTCGGCCGGCTGACGCCGTACAGCATGCGCAGCGTCGTCGTCTTGCCGGCGCCGTTCGGACCGAGCAGGCCGAAGCAGATGCCAGCCGGGACGTCGAGGTCGATGCCGTCGACCGCCACCCGCTCGCCAAAGCGCTTCACCGCGCCGCGCACCTCGACGATCATCGCCTGCGATGACACGGTCTGCGTATAGCACGCCCCGTTGGCCGAACGCGGTATGCCGCAGTTTCACTTCCCTAGGTGGCTGAAGCGGCCTGTCACCGCGGAGGACGCAGAGGACGCGGAGGTATCGCAGAGCGGAGGCATGGGACCAGTCGCGCCGCGATTAACATTGTCGAAGTGTCAGGCCACGACTAATTGCGGCGCGACTGGTCCCCTGCCTTCTCTGCGGTCCTCTGCGTCCTCCGCGTCCTCTGCGGTAATAGGGCCGTTTTCAGCGACCTGGGTAGTGACAGCGCCTGCTCCCGGTTCACGGACACGAAGGCGGGGCAGGGCAGTCGTTGGCCTTGAAGAGCTTGCCGTCACTCCCGTCCTTCCCCGACGCGCCGCTGCACTGCATGCACAAACCACTCGCCCCGGAGGCAAATTGGACGTCGACCGGATTTTCGCTCGTCCCGACCTGCAGGTCGTAGCCGAGCACGGAGGTGCCTTGGCCGGAGAGCGTTGCCTTGAGCAGCTTACCGTCCTTCCAGGAGAGGAGCTTGACGGGACCGTCGTTGAGCTCGGGATCGCGGTACTTGTAGCCCCTGGGGCTGATTGCGCTGCCGATCGCCGACCAGTTCTCGCACGGCAGGCCGGCGCTGACCGTCTGGCCCGATGTCGCACTGGAGACGGTGATCGTCGCCTTGACGGTGCCGACCGGATCGCCGTTGCAGCGCGGGTCGTCGGCGCTGAGCGGCAGCGGGATCACGATGCTTCCCGACTTGGCCAGCACGATGATCTTGTTCTTCGATTCATCGTCCGGGACCTTGTTCTTGATCAGCAGTTTCTGGGCTCCCACCGCCGTCGCGCCACCCGGCGGCGGCGTCGCGGTGGGTGTCGGTATCGGTCCGCCGGGTGTGGAGAGCGGATCGGCGGGATCCGAGCCCGCGTCGATCTCGTCGCGGTCGAGGTAGCCGTCCTGGTCGCGGTCGATACCGACGCGCGTACCCTCGCCCGGCGGCACGCACGTGTAGGTCAACGAGAGACCCGGCCCGCTGGCAAGCGCGCGCATCTGGCTGTCGTTGCGGAGCATGTCGGTGCTGCGGTCGCTGTGGAACAGTCCGGTCGCGCCGTCCATGACGAAGCCGCGCGCCTCGAGTTGCGAGGTGATCGGGTTGAGCACCGGACCCTTGACCACGAGATCGCACTCCTTGGCGGTGGGTTGACCGACCAGGACGAAGCTCGTCATGGCGCGGTTGATCATCAGGTCGAGACGCGCGTCGACCGCGGCGCCGTTGGTATTGGTCAGCGTGAGTTGCTGGCCGACGATCGGGGCGAAGGTGGTGTCGAACGCCAGGATGTACTGCTCGAGATCGGCGCGATTGGTGTCGTTGATGAAGAACACCGACGCGTGCAGGAAGTCGAAGATCGTCGCCACGCTGCCGTCGTGCAGGAAGCCGAAGCCGCGGACCTGGTCGCCCTGGACCTGGCGGTCGGCGTTGGGAACGTTGATGAACGGCACGTCCGGCATGCCGAACATGCCGACCTTCTGGTAGGCGTTGCTCAGGTGCGCGACCTTGAACTCCTGCGTCTCGTTCTCGAAGGTCGTCAGACCGCCGGTGCCGAAGAACCCCTGCGACGCGTCCAGGTTGTGACACTCCTGGCACTTGGCGATGCCGTCCGTTCCGGAGAAGTTCAGGAACACGTCCTGACCGCTAGCCTGCTGGCCGCTATTCTGCGGGCCGTTGAGGGAGTTATCGAGGTCTCGGACCGGGTTGGGCGGCAGCTGGATCTGGAGGATGAACTGCGCGAAGGCCGTCATGTCGGGATCCGAAATCTGCCCTTCGTCGCGTCCGAGTAGGCCGGCGAAGGCGACGTTGAACGCCTCGAATGCGAGTTGCTCGTTGAGCGGCTGGCCGACGTAGCCGCCGGTGCGATCGCCGCGCCAATGCATCGGGCCGCTGTGCGCCATGCCGCGCAGCGTCTGCGTGGTCATCGGCCCCTTCATCGGATGGAAGTCCTGCATCGAGCCGATTGGCCCGACCGGATTGGGGTTGTTGCGCACGATGTCGTCGGGGTTGCCGAGGTCCCAGCCGAGGCTGTCGAAGTCGGCGAAGATGTGGCAGCTCGAGCACGACGCCTCGCCGTTGCTGGAGGTGAAGTGCGCGTCGTACAGGAACGGCCGGCCGTCGACCACCACCGCCGGCTCGGGATTGTGCAGCGAGTGCTGCGCGATCTCTGTGTTGCTGGTCGTGTCGATCACCTTCACGGAGTTGTCGAAGCGGGTCAGTACATACAGGCGGTCATTGGCCGTATCGGCCACCAGACCGGTCGGGCCGCCGCCGCTGACGTCGATATGGGTGCTGGCGCTGGGCGTGAACGTGTTGTTCTCCAGCTGGGTGGTGTCGAACCTGCCGATGGCGCTCGAGCCGAAGGCCGCGACGTAGAGCGTCGTGCCCGAGATCGCCATGCCCATCGGCGTCGCGAGGCTGTCGTCCTTGATGGTCGCCGGCATCGGCACCGTGCGGTAGCCATTCATGAGCGCCGTGATGTGTTTGTTGAGGTGGCGCGGCAAGACGTTCGTGCCGTCGATCACGGTGATGCGCGCCTCGTGCAGGTGCCCGCGCACGGTCGACGTCGAGGGCGGCGTGCCCGGCCCCTCGAACCGCACTTCGTTGTGGGCGTCGGTGTTGGTGACGTACAGTTTGTTGTTGGCCGGGTTCACCAGCATGTTGAAAAGCACGGTTCCGACGTGCGCGAAGGAGTTCGTCTCCAGCGGCTGCGGCATGGCGTTGGCGTTGATCTGGAAGACGTCGAGATCGGGCAGTCTAAAGCGCACCGCGTTGGTCCAGTTGCGGCTGAGCTGGTCTTCCCAGTGTGAGTTGGCGTTGTTGAACTTCAGGACCAGGCCGACCTCGGGGCCAGGTGTGTTCTCGACGTTGGCGTTTGGGGCTGGCAGGCCGCCTGGCACCTGTGCGCCCGCCATGCCGCCGGTCACCATGATGCCGTCGAGCGCGCAGGCCCCCGCCATGGAGCCGCCGTTGCACACGGCGCCTTCGGAGATCGCGGTCGTCTGATTGCCGGAGTGGAAGACGGCCGCATACACCGTCGAGCCGTCGCTGGTCGCCGCCAGCGCGCGCGGCGTATCGCCGAACAGCTCGATGATCTTTTTCGGGACGCCTTCCAACGTCGTGCCGAGATCGGTGGCGTCGAACACCCACACCAGCGCGCGCGGCGTCCCCTCGGTCGTGAACAGCGGCGGCGTGGTGTTGGGAACGTTCTGCCCGCGGCGCGCCGTGGTGATGAAGGCGCGGATGAAATGGCCGTCGATGTCGGTCGGGCCGGCAAAGACGATGTCGCGGGGTTCGTCGCCGATCAGCAGGGTGCGCACCACGCGCGGCGGAGTGAGGGAGAGGTCGACGATGCTCACGCTGTCGGACAGATGGTTGACGACCCAGACTTCGGTGTTCGTGCGCGCCGCGACCGCGACGGGCTCGAGACCGACCGGAACCGAGCCGGCGTGCGTGAGGGTGCCGGCGCCGTTGTCGAAGATCTCGAGCTGATCATCCGGCGTGTTGACGGCGAACAGCCGACTGCCGTCCGGCGACAGCGCGAGCGGACGAACCTGGCCGCTCTCGAAAGTGACGAACGCCGCACTCGGCCGCGCCGCGAGCGCGAGCGACGAGCCCAACAACAACGCGGCGGCGAAACGCAGATAATCCCTGCCCGTTGATCCCTGCATGTCGACACATCCCCCTGGGGCCAAACCCCGCGGCCCCGGCCCAATCAACCACGGGGCCATCGGTTAAGTAAATCCCCTCTGGAGTGCGGGAGCTTGCTCCGCTTTGGGGTGGGCGGGGGCGGGTCTGATTCGAATAAGGAGACGGGCGTGACTCGGATAGTGGAGCGGCGGGTCTGACTGGCGCCGACCAAGGTCTTACCGACCCCACCCACCCCAAAGCGGTGGCAAGCCACCGCACTCCAAACCGGGAGCAAGCTCCCGCACTCCAAAGTCAGCTGCGTGCGGGCTGAGTGCTCGGTGCCGGCAGCGGCGCCTGACGAAGCAACCACGCGACCGGAACGAGGGTGATCAGCATCAGCCCCGTGTACACCCGCCACGCCGGTACGTAGCTGCCGGTGTGTTCGAACACGAAGGCGGAGAAGTTGTTGCCGACCATGGTCGCGGCCATGCAGAAAACCATCGCCACCCCCATCAAGCGGCCGATCTGTTCCGCTCCGAACAACTCGTCGAGCACCAGGGCGAGCAACGCCACGACGCCGCCGTTGACCAGTCCGTAGATGATCGCCCATACGCCGAACGCGGCGAGGTCGTGCGCCGTCCACAGCACCACCGAGGTCGCCGCGAGGCCGACGACCAGGGCGGCAAGGGCGGTGCGCGGCGTCGTCCGTTCCGCCAGCCAGCCGGCGAGCGGCGCGCCGATCGCACCGACCAACGTGAGCGTGCTGAGGATCTGCGCCGCGTCGATCGGCGAGTGGCCGAGGTCGGTCAGGAAGGCGTGCAGATGCAGCTGCACCGAGGTGATGAACGCGTAGATCAGCGCAAAGGTCGCACACACCAACCACAGCCGCCGGTCGCGCCAGGGGACGTCGCGCAGCCGCACGACACCGCGGCCTGCGCCCAATTCGCCGCGCTCGCCGGCGGCCGGCCGCAATGCCCAGAAGATGAGCCCGGCCAACAGCAGATAGAGCGCACCCAAGCTGCCGATCGTCGGCCGCCACCCCCACGCGCCCAGCAGCACGGCGGCGAGGTAGTACACGCCGCTGTTGAGTAGGTTGTCGCCGCCGTTGAGAATGCCGACCGCCAGACTGCGCCGCTGCGTGAACAGGCGCAGCACGAGCGCCGACGCTGCGACCGAGCCGATCGCGGCCTGACCGGGGCCGAGCCACGCCATGACCGCGAACAGCTGCGCCAGCGAACCGACGCGCCCCATCGCCAGATTACCGAGCCCGATGATCAGCGCGCCGGCCACCAGCACGAGGCGCGCGCCGATGCGATCGGTGAGCAGGCCGGCGTACGCGAGCAGCACGACCATCAGGCTCATGCGCAGCGTCATCGCGGCGGTGAAGTCGGTGCGCGAGCAGCCGAGCTCGGCGAGCATCGGCTTCATGAGCACCGAAAACGTCATCGAGGACGCCGTCTGTGCACTGATCGCTGTGACCCCGATGGCGAGCGCCGTCCACGCTCGCCACGACTCGCCGAGCCACCCGCCGTGGCGCTGACGCGGCTTGAACAGCGGCGACGGCATCGCGCACGGCGATAGGCGGCAGCGGCTCGGAACGCAAGCAGTCGATACTGCTGAACTCCGCTTCAGGGCCGCCGCAACGTGCTTTTACACGTACACGCACTCCGACCCGTATTCGTACAAAGAGTTCGGCCGGTTCGAGCACGAGCGCTTCGAGTACGAGTACGTTTACGAGTACGGTGCCGGCAAATGGAGGGGTGGGGCGCCTCTGTGGTCGTCGGCGGGGCAGAGCGGATGGGGTCGGTGTTCATCTGTGTATTGCAATTGGTTGGACCATTGGATAACAGGACCCCATGCCTCTGCGCCGCACCGTCCTGCCGTTTCAGCCGCCGGCGCGCCGCCGCATCCACGAATCAGTAGCGGAACAGCTGCGCGACGCCATCCTCGATGGGCGTTTCGCGGCCGGGACGAAGCTGCCGCCGGAGCGCGAGCTGGCGCAGGAGTTCCAGGTGAACCGCACCTCGGTGCGCGAGGCGATCAAGGTGCTGGAGGGGCTGAGGCTGGTCGCCGTGCGCCAGGGAGATGGAGCCACCGTGCTGCCGCTCTGCGAGGCCTCGCTCGGCATTCTGCCGCCGCTGATCTACCACGGTGGGCGGCTCGACGCGCAGGCGCTCGGCGAGGTGTTTGAGGTCATCATGCCGCTATTCTTCGAGATGGCGCGGCTCGGCATCGAGCGGGTGCGGCCCGAGCATCTCGACGCGCTGCGCGAGCTGCGCGCCGTGATTGCCGACGAACGGCGCGAGCGCGAGGAGCGCTTCGAGGCC
>Ga0066388_100000711_pt1 | contig 16762 bp, 14 predicted proteins | sample PanSoiMetaGPlot6_FD_64539 | JGI IMG/M metagenome (GOLD analysis project Ga0066388, IMG submission 64539) | Tropical forest soil microbial communities from Panama analyzed to predict greenhouse gas emissions - Panama Soil - Plot 6 (Hybrid Assembly) | ecosystem: Environmental > Terrestrial >... | reverse complement strand
CCGCGGAGTGCTCAAGCTCGCCGATGCGCTCATGGGTCGCGACGGTAGGAAATGCCGCCGCCGCTGCCAGGCGCCGCGCGGGAACACCTTCGGGCAGGTGCGTTGCCCGTTGAGCCCCTGCTAAGTGTCCGTAAGGACAGACCTAGCACACTGTGCTTGCCCGAAGAGGTAACGAACGTGCAAGGGGTGCCCGCATGGACCGCGTCCCCGTCAACGTCTACGCCCACGACCCGATCTCCCAGCTCGGGGTGAGCACCGCGCTGCGGCCCCGGCCAGAGCTGCAGGTACTCGGCCGAGAGGAGGAAGACGAGGCGAAGGTGGCGCTGGTGGTCGTCGAGGCGCTGGACGACGACACGATGCAGCTGCTGCGCCGGCTGCACCGGCAGGGCACCGTACGGCTGGTGGTCGTCGCCACGAGCATCGACGAGGTGGCGCTGCCCGCCGTCGTCGAGTGCGGCGTCGTCGGGGTGCTACGCCGCACCGAGGCGACGCCCGAACGGCTGACCCACGTGATCGTCGCCGCTGCCCGCGGAGAGGGCAGCCTGCCTGCCGACCTGCTCGGCCGCCTGCTCGAGCAGATGGCCCGGCTGCAACGGCAGGCCCTCGACCCGCACGGCCTGTCCTTCACGGGCCTGGCCAGCCGGGAGATCGAGGTGCTCCGGCTGGTCGCCGAGGGGTACGACACCGCGGAGATCGCCCGGAAGCTGTCCTACTCCGAGCGGACGGTCAAGGGCGTGCTGCACGACCTCACCACCCGGCTGCAGCTGCGCAACCGGTCGCACGCCGTCGCCTACGCCCTCCGCCAGGGGCTCATCTGACCCTCGCGACGACCTGGCGGCCTGGCTGGCTCAGAGTCCTCCCAGTCCTGGTCCTCCCCAGTCCTGGTCCTCCCAGTCCGGCCGTTTGGTTGCCCGAAGGGGCAGTGGGGTGTTCCCGTTTGGCTACCCGCACCGTCGGGCAGGCGGCCACCCTGGGAAGGCGAGGATGCCTACCGGGGCAGTCTCCGTCCCAATCGCGGTGGGCAGCCGGGGCCGGTACCCATCCTCTGCCCGCGGGGTGCTGGGGCCGGTGGTGAGGAGGACAGCGGCGTGATCCACGAGGTCGATGAGGTGCTGCAGGCCTGGGTGCGCGACGAGACCCTCAACGGCACTGACGTCGAGGTCGTCTTCGACGCCCCGACCAGCGAGTGGGCCGCCCGCCGCAACGCGCCCACGGTCAACCTCTTTCTCTACGACGTCCGGGAGGACCTGACGCGCCGGCACCACGGCCTGGTCCCCGACTACGACGAGCAGGGCATGGTGCTCGGGGAGCACGAGCCGCCTCGCTGGTTCAAGCTGTCCTACCTGGTCACCGCGTGGACCACCCGCTCGCAGGACGAGCACCGGCTGCTGTCCACCCTGCTCGGGGGCTTCCTGCGCCACGACGCCCTGCCGCCCGAGCGGCTGTCCGGCTCGCTCGCCGACCTCGGCCTCCCCGTCCCGTTCACGATCGCGGTGCCGCCCGGCGAGGACCGCGCCCTGGCCGACGTGTGGACCGCGATGGGCGGGGAGCTCAAGGCGTCGCTGGACCTGGTGGTGACCGCCCCGATGACGGCCATGAGCGTGGCCGTGGGTCCCCCGGTCACCGACGGCATGCGGCTGCGCATCGACGCCAAGGCCGCCGGCGGTCGCGCGGCGCTGGCGGTCGCCGAGACACGCCGGCTGCGCTACGAAGGCCCGGCCGAGCCGGCGGCGGCCGGCGTGCTCGCCGACCCGCCCGCGGTCGGCGTCCGGCGCCGGCGCACGCGCACCACTCCCGGGCCGGTAGGACAGGGAACGTCCCGGCAGGGCCGGGAATGAGCGGCGCCGCCACGGTCACCGCCGCGGCGCCGCCGCGGGCTGACGGGTTCGCCGCGGCCGGCCTCGCCCACCTGCTCGCTCGGCTCGGCCTGGTGGAGCAGCGGGTGCGGCGGGCCGTGCAGGAGCGCCGGCGGGCCGACCCGAACCCGGACGACCCCTTCCGGGGTCTGTACCTGTCCGAGGAGCGGGTGATCCGGCTGCTGGACGAGCCGGTCCGGCCCATCGCGCCCGCCCAGGTCGCAGACTCGCTGCTCGACCAGGTCGAGGCGAGGGCGGACGAGGCCGAGCGGGCCGGGGCCGAGGTGCGGCTGCGCCGGCTCGCCGACCGCTTCATGCTCCCGCCGCTGGACGTCGAACTGCTGCTGGTGGCGCTCGCGCCGGACGTGGACGCCCGGTTCGAGCGGTTCTACGGCTACCTCAACGACGACGTCAGCCGCCGCCGGCCCACGGTCGGGCTGGCGCTCGGCCTGACCGCGGCGCCGCCGGCCTCGGCGGCAGCCCGGGCCCGCTTCTCCCCGGACGCGCCGCTGGCCGCCGGCGGGCTGCTGCTGGTCGAGGAGGCGGAGCGGCCGTTCCTGTCCCGCTCGCTGCGGGTGCCCGACCGGGTGGCGGCTTACCTGCTCGGTGACGACCGACCCGACCCGCGGCTGACCGGCCTAGCAGAGCCGGTCGGCCTGGGCGCCTCGGGCTACCCGGGCGAGATCGCACTGGAGTGGGCCGCTGCCGCCGCTCCCCTCGCCGCCGCGCTGCGTGGTGGCGTCGGACTGGTCTACCTGCGCGAGCACCCCGGCGGCGCGGCCCAGGCGGTCGCCGCCGCGGCGCTGGCCGCCGCCGGCCGGCCGGTGCTCCGCCTGGACCTCGCGGCGCTGGCGGCCGACCCGGCGCCGGCAGAGGTCGTCGCGGCTGCCGGGAGGGAAGCGCGGCTGCGCGGCGCCGGCCTCGTCGCCGGTCCGGTCGACGCTCTCGGGACCGGCCCGACCCAGCACGCCCTGACCCAGCACGCCCCGGCCGGGCAGGCCCGGTTGCTGCGCATGCTGGCAGCCCTGCCGGCCCCCGTCCTGCTCACCGGGCAAGCGGGCTGGGACCCGCGGTGGGCGCGGGAGTCGCCGCTGCTGGCGCCGGTACCGCGGGTCGAGGCCGGGCAGCGCACCGCGCTGTGGCGGCAGGCGCTGGACGGCGCGCTCGCCGACGGTGCGCTCGCCGACGGCACCGACCTGGCCAGTGTGCTCGCGCCGTTCCAGCTCACTCCCGAGCAGATCGGGCGGGCCGCCGCTGCCGCCCGTGGGCAGGCGCGGCTGTCCGGCGACGGCGCGGTCACCGCCGAGCACCTGCGGGCGGCGGTGCGCACGCAGAACGGCGCCGGCCTGGAGCGGCTCGCCCGCCGGATCGAGCCCGCCGTCGGCTGGGCGGACCTGGTCCTGCCCGTCCCGGTCCTGGAGCAGCTGCGCGAGCTGGCGCTGCGCGCCCGGCACCGCGACCGGGTGCTGGGCGAGTGGGCGATGCGGCCCGGCGGCGGGCGGGGGCGGGGCGTCATGGCCCTGTTCGCCGGGGACTCCGGCACCGGCAAGACCATGTCCGCCGAGGTGGTCGCCGCCGACCTCGGCCTGGACCTGTACATGGTGGACCTGGCCACGGTCGTCGACAAGTACATCGGGGAGACCGAGAAGAACCTGGAGCGGATCTTCACCGAGGCCGCCGGGGTCAACGGCGTGCTGCTGTTCGACGAGGCCGACGCGATCTTCGGCAAGCGCTCGGAGGTCAAGGACGCCCACGACCGCTACGCGAACGTGGAGAGCGCGTACCTGCTGCAGCGGATGGAGTCCTTCGACGGCATCGCAGTGCTCACCACGAACCTGCGGGCCAACCTGGACGAGGCGTTCACCCGCCGGCTGGACCTGGTCGTCGACTTCCCGGTGCCCGACCAGGCCCAGCGGCGCGCGCTGTGGGACCGCTGTCTCGGCCGCACCCTCCCCCGCGGCGACGACCTCGACCTGGACTTCTGCGCGCGGGCGTTCGAGCTGACCGGCGGCAGCATCCGGGCCTGCGCGGTCACCGCCGCCTACCTCGCCGCCGAGGCAGACCGCCCGGTGACCATGGCCGACCTGGTCGCCGCGGTCCGCCGCGAGTACCGCAAGCTGGGCCGCCTGCTGCTGGAGTCCGAGTTCGGCCCGTACCTGCACCGGTGATACGCCTGCCGTACGACGGAGTTGACGTTCAGCGACGCTGTACGTACAGTCGTCCGTACATGTTGGGAGGTGCGGGTGTGAGTGGCGCAGCGGCAAGGTTTGAGTTCCGGATACGGCCGGAAGCCAAGGAGCGCATTGAGTATGCAGCGTCCCTGGTCCATCAGACCGCATCCGACTTTGCCCGCACCGCGGCGGAGGACCGGGCGGAGCAGGTGCTGCGCGAGCATTCACTCGCGACGACCGTCCCTGCGGCCTTCTTCGACTCGCTGCTCAACGCGCTCGACGAGCCACCTCGGCCGAACGCCGCGTTGCGGGCGGCCGCCCGGCGAGCCCGGGACGAGGTCAGGCAGCGGTAGCCGGTGCGGTTGTCGAGCGAGCCGCTGGACCACCGGCATGCCGTGGCAGCTTTCGACAGCGGCAGGCCGGACCTCGACGGTTGGCTGAGGCAGCATGCGTTCGGAGCGGAGGCCCGCCGCACCGGCCGTACGTTCGTCTGGCAGTCGGACCGGGTCGTTGCCTACTACACGTTGACCGCTCATCTGCTGGTCCGCGAAGACCTGCCGAGGTCGCTCGGCAGGGGTGGGCCCCGCCAGGTTCCAGCAGTCCTGCTCGCCAGGCTCGCGCTCGACAAGACCCTGCAGGGACAAGGTCTCGGCGGCGTCCTGCTGGCCGACGCGCTGGCGCGCGTCGTCGAGGCGACGCAGACGGTCGCTGCCCGGTTCGTCGTGGTAGACGCCATCGACGAGCCGGCGGCGGCGTTCTACGAGCACCACGGGTTCCGCCGTATCCCTGGTGCCGGCCGCCTGGTGCAAAAGATCAACGACATCGCGGCGGCGGTTCAGGCCGGGGACGACCAACCGCCCCAGATCGGCTGATCCCGCTCCGCCGCAGGTCGGCCAGGGTGCCTATGAGGTTCCCGAGCCCGGTGCGCCCGGCCATGTTGCCCTTTCGGGCAGCCGGGCTGCCCTCGAGAGCGGTCACCGGTGCGTTCCGGACGACACCGCTCCCCGCGAGGCTGGACGTGCAGCGGTGCCGGCGCGAGCTGAAGGAGAACACGTGTTCGCACGTGGTCAGCAGCCACGACAGACCGGTCCGTCCGCCGGACGGGCCGTGTCTGGACGGCCCACGGACACACCGGCCGGTGGCCCACGGGTGGCCGCCTTGTTGGCCTTACAGCGTCTCGCTGGCAACGCCGCCGTCACCAATTTTGTCGAAGGCGAGCAGACGAGCGTGCAGCGCACAGCGGTGCACGACGCGCTCGGTTCCCCCGGCACGCCACTCGAGCCCGGGGTACGCGCGGACATGGAAGCCCGGCTGGGCGCCGACTTCTCCGACGTACGGGTGCACAGCGACACGGTTGCGCACCGGGCCGCAGAGTCGGTGGCCGCGCACGCGTTCACCTCGGGGTCGCACATCGTGTTCCAGCAGGGCCGCTACGACACCGGCTCCACGGCCGGGACTCGGATGCTCGCCCATGAGCTGACCCACGTGATCCAGCAGCGCCGCGGCCCGGTGCCGGGAACGAGAACCCCGGACGGGTTGATGGTCAGCGACCCGGCCGACGCCGGTGAGCGGGCGGCCGAGGCGAACGCTGACCGCGTCATGTCCGGCCCGGCGCCGGTGCAGCGGGCTACCGGCCCAGCGGAGCCGGCGCAGACCGGTTCGGCCGGCGCTGCCCCGGTCCTCCAGCGCCGTGTCGAAACCGGCGCCCGGGTCGGGTTCGAGTTCCAAGAGCTCGGCAGCAAGGTGGAAGTCATAGGTACCGGCGACTCCGACCAGGTCGAGTTCGAGGGTCAGGACAGCGAGGAGGGTCACGACAGCGAGTCGGTCTACGAGGTCACCCCGCCAGAACATTTCGGCCGGGGGTGGACCGTCGTCGCCGACGGGGCGAACCTGGAGTTCGTCACCGAGCCGTTCGCCACGCTCGCTGAGCTGAGGGCGTCGATGCGGGAACTGGTATTTGTGGCGAAGGACATCGACGTACGCGGCGTGTACGAGCTGGAGGGCACCAACATCAAGATCCGTGTCAGGCAACCAGACGACAGCGGCCAGCCGCAGGTCAACCCGGACATTCCGCTGGACACGTACCGGGCGTTGCTCGACGACATGAATGCGAACGACGAGCGGCGTGCTCAGTTCTTCGGCGCACATGGCCCGTTCTCCTGGCGCAGTGAGGATACCGCGGAAGAGCTCGACATGCTCGGCGAGGCAGCGGGCAAGATCGAGGCTGTCTCCGGGGATACCCTGGAAATAGTTCTGGGCGTGCCCAAGGGCGACCCGGAGAGGGTCGCCACGGTCAAGGGTCTGCTCCAGTTCATGGTCAGTGCCGCGCTGCACAAGGCGTACTTCCCGACCAACACCGTGACCAAGGACCTGCCCATCCTGCTCAAGACCAACATGGGAAGGCTCTGGCAGGATCTGAAGAGCGAGGGCACTGTCCGTGCTGGCGTGAGGGCCCGTGCCGTCGTCGACCTGCTCCGGCAGAACGCCGGCGACGACGTCCAGGGCGCCAGAGACGAGCTGAGAGAGGTGGCGACCGAGGTGCTCGCCGGCCGGGACCCTGTGTGGGCCCGGGATACGACTGCGGCCAATATCGGTCGGCCGGACGAGACCGAACAGCCGGGGCCCAGCCGTAAGTTGGTTCTCGTCGAACTGCGCCGCGCTCCCGTCCTCCCCATTGAAAAATGGCTGGAGTTTGCGGAGCAGTCGTTCGACTACTTCGTGCAGGATCCGGAAAACCGCTTCCATGGCCAGGTCGCCGGAGCCGATGAGGCAACGCCGGTCGCCCCGGTCGGCCCGGTCGCCCCGGTCGCCCCGGTCATGGGGGGTACTGGGGGTACCGGGACCTCCACGAGGACGGAGCGGGCGGAGTCCGGGCGGGACGAGGCGAGACCGCCGGCCGCCGAGGGCCAGTCGACGACGGCCACCGCTCCGGTCGAGGCGGATCCCGCGAGCGCCGAGGGCGTGCTGGAAGTGGAGCCCATCCCGGTCGTAGTCCCTTCCTCGGCGGGCGCGCCGATGCCGCGACGTCTGGTCGTCCGGTTCGACGAGGAGAGCAAGGATCTGAGTCGGGAAGAGGAGCAGAATGTGGCCCAGTGGGCCAACCGGGTCGCGGACGTGGCGACCGACATCAGGAAAGCCGGCGATAGGCGGGTCACGATCATTGTTACCGGATTCGGCAACGGGTTCCGGAGCTGGCCGCTGAGAGCCATCACCTCGAGCGCCGTCAGCACTGGTACGAGACGGGCCAACGCCGTGGTGGCCGTCATCGAGCGCGAACTGAGGCGCAGGGGGAATCTGCTAGAGGGCCGGAATCCGCCCGTTCGGATCGCCCCCGCACGCTCACGTGGTCGCGGCAGTGCCGAGGAGTCCACATCCGGTCGTCGGCGTGCCGAAGCCATGGTGCGGTAGTCGAACGCCGCGTTGCGGGCGGCTGCCTGCGGGCGCTAGTCGAGTCTTCTCGGACGTGGCTCCCCGGGGCACCCGGGCCTATGTTTCTTGGTGTCCGTGTGCTGGGGTTGCGGCTGATCCTACCGTTGTCGGCGCCTGGCGCTGATCTCGTCGAGGGTGGCCCGAACCCTTTGGTCCAGCGTGTCGATGGCTTCGCGGCGGAGACTGCTGGCTCCCTCGCCAGGTTTAGCGGCGCGCCACCGCTGGATGGCATCCAGAATGCGCCGCAGTTGCTGCTGGCTCTGTTCCAGCCTATCCGGGAAGCTACGGTTGACGGCGAGCCAACCACGTACCAAGTCGTCGATCGCGTGAAGTTCGCTGGAACGAGGCTTGAAACGAACTGCGGAGTGCCCCTCCCACTGCAGGAGGTACGCTTCGAGTTCCACCCGTGACACATCTGCGACAGTAGCCGTCGCGCTGGTACCGGTAGCCGCGCCGGTCTCGCTCTCCCTGGCTGTCTCCGCTATACCCCCGGAGGCTTCACCACCTTTCTTCTGTGTCTTTGCCGCCTTCTGGGCCTCCTTTTCTGCCCTTCGCCTGGCTATTTCCGCCGCATCTGGTGGCGGTTTCTTCGGCTTGAGCGCGGCGCAGAAGTCTCGCAGGGTCTGCTGAGCGTCCCGGGTCATCAGTGGGAGCGCGGCCGCGCGGTTCTCGTTGCCGGCAGCCTCGGCCGGCGAAGTTTTCTCGACTGCTTTCAGGAACCGCTGTACTTCCTGGATGAAGGCTGTCCAGTCCTTGCCGTACTTGTCACCAAAACGGTCGAAGGACCTGGCCTTCTCAGCGGCCTCAGCAACGGACGAGCCGTCCGGTGGCTTCAACAGCAGGGTCACGATGTCCTTGGCGTCGCGCGCCTGTTTCTCCATATTGTCTCGCGACTGGAAAGCGAGCATCTTGTCCGCTAGCTGCCGTTCCCACTCGACCACCGTGAGTGGTATCGGGACCGAACTCTGGGAATCGCCGGCTCCGACAACATCCAGGTGGCGTGTCTCCCACTCGACCGGTGCAAGAGTGATACTGATTTCTACGTTGGCGTAGCTGCCGCGCAGCGTCGTGGTCGTCCGCGCGGTGTCGACAAGACCGAGTGACTCCTCGGTTTGCAGGAATGGCAGAAGCTGGTTGCGCTCGTCGGGGTCCATCTCGTCGGGCACTCTGAGCCGGAGATCCAGGTCGTGGACACCACGAGTGGCCCGCCGCGCGGCAACGCCGCCGCCGCCACCCAGGATCACCTCGACCTGCACCCCAAACCTGTCGTGGATCGCTTCTGTAATGAGATTCTGGAGCAGTTTTGCCGTGCCGAGCCGGTACTCCGACTCCGGGTCGGACCACTGCTCGGACGACGGAACATCCCCGGCGGCCGAGGTGTCCCCATAGACCGGCGTCTTACCCTTGGCCACGCTGGACGAGCCGTTCGTACGCTGTACCGCCAGCAGCGCTCGAGTCGTCGCATCGTTGCCAGCCAACCGTTGCAGGTTCAGCAGCGCGGCATGATCGTGCCCGTGGGGTGGGTCGTCTCGCGTGGGGGCACCCGGGGTGCCGGCCCGGTGCGATGTGGTGTGCCGCGGCTCGCCGGGCTCCCGCTCATGTGCGCGCATCGTGCGCGGGTCCTTCCCTTCCGCGTGGCAGGCGCTGCGGTCGCATGTGTTCTCTGGGCTCCTTCGCGGGTGCGCTACTCGAGACTTACCGGACCGGGCGCGCTCGGCGAGGCACGCGGGGGAGGCCAGGTGGGCAACCGTCCTGCCCGAAAGGGCAGCGGAGGTTCCCTCAGGGGCGTTCGGGTGGGCATCTCCTGTCCTCGGCTGCTGCGCGAGGCTCGGAGCCGACCCGCGGTGCTGATGGAGGAGTGAGATGCCGACGTACCTGTCGCCAGGCGTGTACATCGAGGAGATGCAGAGCGGGACCCGGCCGATCGAGGGCGTGGGGACCGCGGTGGCGGCCTTTGTCGGCTTGGCCGAGAAGGGCCCGTTCCACACCCCGACGCTGGTGACCAACTGGAGCCAGTTCGGCCAGGTGTTCGGAGACTTCGTCGAGGGCTCGTACCTGGCGCTCGCCGTCTACGGCTACTTCGCCAACGGAGGCGGCGTCTGCTACGTCGTCCGGGTCGGTGCGAACGGTGATGGCGGCGGGGACGGCGGGAGCGGCAAGGGCGGCGGGCGCAAGGCGCTGAGCGCCGGGGAGCCGGTCGGGCTCGGCACGTTCCGGGTGGCGGCGCTGGCCGGCTCCGGCACCGGCGGCGAGGTCACCGTCGAGGTCGCCGACCCCGAGGGGGAAAACCCGCCGGAGGACCGGTTCAGGCTGCTGGTCCGCCAGGGCGGCAACGTCGTGGAGACCTTCGACGTGTCGGCCAAGCGGAACGTGCGCAACTACGTCGTGACGCAGGTGCGGGAGCGCTCCAAGCTCGTCACGGTCGAGGAGGCGGCTGCGCCGGGCGCGCTGGCCCGGCCGGAGAAGCAGACGGTGACCGTGCCCGCGCCGGCGCCCGGCTCGGCCGCCATGGTCCCGGTCAGCCCACAGGAGTACGTGGGCGACGTCGGCAACCGGACCGGGTTCGGCGGCCTCGAGGCCATCGACGAGGTCACCATGGTCGCGGTGCCCGACCTGATGAGCGCCTACGAGCAGGGCGCCATCGACGCCGAGGGCGTGAAGACGGTCCAGCTGGGCATCATCGCGCACTGCGAGCTGATGGGCGACCGGATGGCGGTCCTGGACCCGCCGCCGAGCCTGACCGCCCGCGAGGCGCTGGAGTGGCGGCAGACCGGGGCCGGGTACGACTCCAAGCACGCCACCCTGTACTACCCGTGGATCAAGGTGTTCGACCCGTCCACCGGGCAGAACCGGTTCGTCCCGCCGAGCGGCCACGTCGCCGGCGTGTGGGCGCGCACCGACACCGAGCGGGGCGTGCACAAGGCCCCGGCGAACGAGGTGCTGCGCGGCGTGGTCGACCTGCAGATGCAGCTGACGAAGGGAGAGCAGGACCAGCTCAACCCGATCGGGGTGAACTGCATCCGCTCGTTCCCCGGCCGTGGGGTGCGGGTGTGGGGCGCGCGGACGCTGTCCTCGGACCCCGCCTGGCGCTACCTGAACGTGCGCCGGCTGTTCAACTACCTCGAGGAGTCGATCCTCATCGGCACCCAGTGGGTGGTCTTCGAGCCGAACGACGAGCGGCTGTGGTCGCGGATCCGCCGCAACATCTACGCCTTCCTGGTGAACGAGTGGCGGGCCGGCGCGCTGTTCGGGAGCACTCCGGAGGAGGCCTTCTACGTCAAGTGCGACCAGGAGACCAACCCGACCGAGGTGATCGACGCCGGCCAGGTGGTCTGCGAGATCGGGATCGCCCCGGTGAAGCCGGCCGAGTTCGTCATCTTCCGGCTGTCCCAGTTCTCCGGCGGCACCAGCCTCATCAACGAGTAGCAACGTCAGCGCGCGGAACGGACCCGAGAAAGGTGGAAACAGAGCATGTCGCTACAGCCAGGCGACGGGCTTGTTGCGCACAAGTTCGCCATTCAGATCGACGGGGTGCAGGTGCAGACCCTGCAAGAGGTCGGCTGGCCGACCATGGAGCAGGACGTCATCACGGTGAACCAGATCACCGAGCAGGGGAAACCGATGGTCAAGAACCTGCCTGGTGCCGGCAAGGGCGGCACGATCACCGTCGTGCGCGGCGTGGACGGGAACAACGCGTTCTCCAAGTGGATCGAGGCCTCCTTCAACGGCAACATGGGTGAGGCGCGCAAGAACGCCACGGTGGAGATCCTCGACTACCAGGGGAGCAGCCCCAAGGTCAGCCACCATTTGGAGAACGCTTGGGTGAGCAAGCTCGAGGGCTCGACGCTCAAGGCCGGTGAGGCGTCCATGGTCACCCAGACCGTCACGATCAGCTTCGAGACCATCCGGACCGAGTACCACTGATGAGACGCCAGGTTGCTTCCGCGGCAGCGTACGCTCCAGACGGCGAGGGCGACGCGGTCTCGCCGACGCCGGGTGGTGCGCTGCGGCGGGTGGAGCCGGCGCCGATGCGCACCGAGTTCGAGTTCGAGCTGCCCCGCGGGTACGTCGATTCTTCCGGCACGGTGCACCGCACCGGCGCCATGCGGCTGTCCACCGCCCGGGACGAGCTGCTGCCGCTGACCGACCTGCGGGTGAAGGAAAACCCGGCCTATCTCGCGGTCGTGCTGCTCGGCCGGGTGATCACTCGGCTGGGCACCGTGGAGCGCATCCACGCCGGTGTCGTCGAGGAGATGTTCGCCTCGGACCTGGCTTTTCTGCAGGACTTCTACCGGCGCATCAACGCCGAGGGCCACACCAGGGCCGCCGTCACCTGCCCGTCGTGCCAGACCGACTTCGAGGTGGATCTCGCCGGTGGTCGCCTGGGGGAATCGTGACGCACGGGGCGGACCGGCTCTACGAGGAGGTCGCATACATCGCGTACCACTTCCACTGGCCGCTGGACGACATCCTCGACCTGGAGCACCCGCAGCGGGTGCGCTGGGCCGCCGAGATCGCGCGGATCAACACCCGCATCAGCGAAGGCGGATGAGCCGGCCGTGGGGCTGCGAGACCTGCTGCGCGGCGGACGCCGTGCGGCGCGAGCAAACCCGGATGCCGGTGCGCCGCCCAGCGCAACGCCGGGTGGCGGGGATGGCGTGCGTGGCGCCCGGGACGCGGCGTGGCGCACGGCGTCGCCCATCTCGCGGGTGGTCGCCCAGCCGGGTCTGGTCTGCGACCCGGCCGGGTTCCGGGCCGGGCTGGAGACCTGGCAGGACCCGTCCTTCCGCCGCCCGCTGCGCCACCTGGTGAGCGACGACGCGCCGGCCGGGGTGATGCATGGCCTGCTCGACCCCGCCGGGCGGCCGGCCCCCGCCGGAGGTGCGCCTGCGCCGGCCCGCGCGCCGGCGCTGCCGCTCGCCCGGCAAGCCGGGGAGCCGGAGGCCGGCCCGGTACAGCGGCTGGCCCTCGGCGGTGCCGCCGGGCCCCTCGAGGCGGCTGCCGTTGCGAGCTCGCCGGCCCCAGTCTCGCCGGCCCCAGTCTTGCCCGTGGGGGTTCCGCCTGGTCCTGCTGGGACCGCGACAGAGCGTCTGGATACGGCTGGGCATGCCGGCCGGCCTGATTCTGCGTGGCCTGCGGTTGGGCGTGCTGCGGTTGGGCGTACTGCGGCTGGGCATGCTGGGCCGACCTCCGAGCGGGCGGCGGAAGAACCCCGCCCGCGGGTCGCCCCTACGGCGGCACCGGCCTCACGGCCAGTCCCGGCACGGCCCGCCGCACCGGCCGGCGTGACCGTGCAGCTGACCGTGGCCCGGCCCGTCCCGGCGGCGGCACGGCGAGTGCCGACCGTTGCACCGCCGGCCGAGCCCGCCGCGTCGGCAGGCGCGACAGCGGCAGCATCCGCCGCGCCCACCCCTGAGCGGTCGCACGTCCCTGCCACGCCGGAGTCGGTTCCAGCGCCGGGGGCTTTCCTGCCTACGTTCGACCCTGTCGGGGTTCCGCGGCGAGACGGCCCGGGCCGGGGCGGCGGGCCGGAAAACACGTCGGCGCCGGCTGCCGCCGACCGCCCGCTGGCCGTCCATACCCGCCCGAATGCACCGGCACCGCAGCCTTTGCCGACGGTCGCCGCCGCACTGACCACGGCCACCCCGCCGGTTTCTCGTGTTCCTTCTGGCGCGACTGCCCCATCCGCTGCCGGGACGGGCGGCGCGGCGAGCGACCCGGTTCGCAGCTCGCGAACGACCGCCTCGCCGCACTCCGGTCAGGCGCCCGAGCAACCACTCGGTGCCGCCGCGAAACCCCAGTCCGCGATACCCCAGTCCGCGAAACCCCAGCCGCAGGCCGCGTCCGGGCACACCGCCGCCGCACCGGCAGTCCAGCGAGCCCAGGCCGGCGTGACCCGCCGATCCCGACCGGATCGTCCGGCCGGAACGCCGCCGGGGCCGCGCATCGGCCTGGGGGAGCCGCTGCCCACGCTGCCGCCCACCGCGCGCAGCGCACCGCACCAGCCAGACCACCGCGAGCTGCCGCCGCTGGTGGCTCCGGTCCTCCCGCCGCAGGACGTGTCCCACGTTCCGCCGGTGTCCACAGTAGAGCCCAGGCCGGGCGTGGGGCCAGTGTCCCGCGCAGAACCGGCGTCTCACCCACACCGGACTGCACCGGCCGGGAAACCGGCACTCGACGCCCCGTCGGTGTCCGGGGCCCCGTCGGTATCCCGAGCACAGCCCGGATCCCACAGCGAACCGGGATCCCGCCCGGAGCCGGCACCCCACAGCCAACCAGTGTCACCGGAGCCCGTGACCCCCGCGCCGGCGGCTCGAGCGCCATCGGTGCAGTTGCTGGCGGAACGACCGCTACAGCGGGCGACCCTGCACCCACCGGCGACCCGGGACGACGGACCGGCAGGCCCAGTGCCGCCAGCACGACCGGAAATGCCCGTCCCGACCCCCGCTCGCCCCGGCGTGGACCTCCCCGCGGCGGCGGCACCCGCGGCGCCCTTGCCCACATCGGACCGGCCGGGGTCCACCGGACGCAGCGACCGGTACCCGCCGCAACGCCTGCGGGTCGCGGCTGTGCAATCCCATGCCCGGCCGGCGGGGTCGACCGCCGCCGCGCTGTCGCCGGAGCGCGACCGGACCGGCCCCCCGGGACGCCTCGGGCATCCAGCGCCACCCCCCGTACAGCGCCTCCCGCTGTCGGCCGACCGCGGGCAGCCCGCCGCGTCCGACCCGGGCCCGTTGTTCGGCGGGTCCACGCCACCGAGCCTCATCGGTACCGGGCCGGGCGCCAGCGCGGTGCTGCCGGACGCCGGTGCGATCGCGGTCGCGGCCGGGATCGCCACCCGAGCCGCCGACGGCTCGGTCGTCTTCGCCCCGCCCGGAGCCCCACCCGCCAGCCGCCCGACGACCCCAGTACAGCGGGCCCCAGTACAGCGGGCCCTGGGTAGCCCAGTCCTGCAGCCGCCGGTGCAGCAGCCCTTGGTGTCACGGCAGGGCGCAGCGCAGCAAGCCCCTCCGCAGCTTGCCCTGGTCCAGCGTGCCCCGCTGCCGCAGGCTCCCGTGCACCAGGCTCCCGTATACCAGGCTCCCGTGCCGCAGGCTCCCGTGCACCAAACCGCGGCGCAGCCTGCTCCGGCACGCCAGGCCACCGCCCCGGCGCCCGGGGCCACGGTGCAGCGGAGATCCATCAGCACACCCCCGGCCCCGGAATCGTCCTCAGCCGGGGACGCCAGGTCGGGCCTGCCAACCACCCCGGCCCAGCTCGACGAGCTTGCCCGGCGCCTGCTCGGGCCGATGAGCCGGCTGCTGCGGGCGGAGATGCGAGCGAGTCGGGAACGCTCCGGACGGCTGCTCGACGGTGGACGCTGACCGGCATGAGCCGCCGACCGGCCACGACGTAACCTCCGGCAACGGGAACCCGCAGCGGACGGGAGGGAGAGGAGGGCGCGATGGCCGCCCGGCAAGACCCAGGCACGAGCGTCTTCTTCAGACTGACGATCGACGGCAACGACCTCGGCACGTTCAACACGTGCAGCGGGCTGTCCTGCGAGGTCGTCGTCGAGCAGCACGAGGAGGGTGGGAGCAACGGCTACGTCTGGCAGATCCCGTCGCGCCTGCGGTACTCCAACGTGACCCTCACCCGGCCGCTCACGCCCGACACGGCGAAGGTCGCTCGCTGGTTCTCCAGCATGCTGAAGGGGGTGGAGCGCAAGACCGGCGAGATCGCCGCGCTGCGCGCGGACGGCGCGGTCCTGGTGCGGTGGGGGCTGCTGGACGTGGTGCCGGTCCGGTGGCAGGGGCCGACGTTCGACCCGGGCAGCCCGCAGGTCGCGACCGAGACCGTCGAGATCGCCCACCACGGCTTCGTCGGCTGAGCCCCGCTGAGGGCTCGAGAGCTGATTGCCCGAGAGAGCTGAGAAAGGAAGCAGGGACGTGAGCTCCCCACCCGGTAGCACCCTGGTCCGGGCAAGCCTGAAGGTGTACGAGCCACCGACCGGCGGCGGCACGAAGCCCGGCGGGCAGACCGGTGAGATCAAGTTCCAGTTCAACCCCAACCAGCTCAGCCTCAGCAAGTCGGCGAGCTGGGCGCGCAACCCGGCCAGGGCCGCCCGCGCCGCGGGGATGCCGGAGTTCACCGGCGCCCAGCCGCGCCAGCTCAGCCTGGAGATGTTCTTGGACGCGACCAGCAAGCAGGACACCAGCGTGCAGAAATCGGTGGACACGCTGCTGAAGTGCTGCGTGCCCACCGAGCCCAGCATCCGGGCGGACCGGCCGTCGCCGCCCTGGGTCCGCTTCCAGTGGGGGTCGTTCTCGACGGTGCAGTTCACCGCCTACGTGAGTCAGGTGAGCGCCACCTACACGCTGTTCACGTCCAAGGGAACGCCACTGCGTGCGACCTGCTCGGTGACGCTGGAGGAGATCGGCGGCGAGACGCCGGGGCAGAACCCGACCTCCGGCGCGCTGTCCGCGCAGCGGGTGCACCGCGTGGTGGCCGGGGACTCGCTGGCCTCGCTGGCCTGGCAGGAGTACGGCGACCCCGGCGCCTGGCGGGTGATCGCGCAGGCGAACGGCATCGACAACCCGGCCCGGCTGCGTCCGGGCATCGAGCTGCTGCTGCCCGCCGCCGACGAGCTCGGCTCGGGCCGGCAGGGCGAGCAGGGCCGGTAGGGCCGCGATGTCCAAGCGTGCGTACAGCAGCGAGCTGCTGATCTATTCGCCGGGGAAGCTGGACGACGAGTGGGTGAACAAGCTCGTCGACGGGTACGTGGACGACAGCGCCGTGGTGCCGGCGATGGCCGTGCTGCGGTTCCGGGACCCGGGGCACGATCTGCTCACCAAGACGGGCATCAAGGTCGGCGCGCCGCTGCGGCTGTTCGCCAAGACGGCCGACGAACAGACCCGGGTGCAGCTGTTCTACGGCGAGGTCACCGCGCTGGAGGCGGAGATCGACGGGACCGGTGCGTTCACCACGGTCCGGGCGCTGGACCACAGCCACCGGCTGTTCCGCGGTCGCCGGGTCGCCGCGTACCGGAACATGACCGCCTCCGACATCGTCCGCCAGGTGGCACGGCGGGCAGGGGTGCCAACGGGCCGCATCGACTCGACCCGGGCGGTGTACAAGCAGGTGGCGCAGCCGAACACGACCGACTGGGACTTCCTGCGCCGGCTCGCCCAGGACAACGACGCGGTGCTGCTGGTGGACGACGGCAAGCTCTCCTTCCGCCGAACCACCGCCGCCTCGGGTGCGCCGGGGGTCGCGACGCCGGCCTGGCAGAGCCCGTACGTCCTGCAGTTCGGCGTCAACCTGCTC
>Ga0066388_100000710_pt1 | contig 16762 bp, 13 predicted proteins | sample PanSoiMetaGPlot6_FD_64539 | JGI IMG/M metagenome (GOLD analysis project Ga0066388, IMG submission 64539) | Tropical forest soil microbial communities from Panama analyzed to predict greenhouse gas emissions - Panama Soil - Plot 6 (Hybrid Assembly) | ecosystem: Environmental > Terrestrial >... | reverse complement strand
CGTGGCCGTCAGTTCCAGTCTCCTTGGAGCTGGAACCCGGCCCAGTAGTAGGGGTGGTGCCATTGCCTCTGCCCCGCCACCGCCAACTGGGCCCGCTGGAGGGCGCGGGCCGGAGTCAGGCCGCCGGCCAGGATGCCTTCGTAGAAGCGCGTCATCAGCGTGGCGGTCGCGGCATCGTCGACGCTCCACAGGCTGGCCAGTACCCGGGACGTGCCCGCATACATGAAGGCGCGGGTCAGCCCGACGACACCTTCGCCCTTCATCTGCTTGCCCAGCGCCGTCCGACAGCCGCTCAGGACGACTAGATCCGCGGACAGCCTCAAGTTGAACACCTCGCCGGCGGACAAGAAGCCCTCCTGGCTGTTTCCCTCCGCGTCGACCAGGGAAAGCACGAGGCCCGACATCTCCGGATTGGCGTTGTTGAAGAAGCCGTGGGTCGCGAAATGCACCAGCCGATACTCCTCGAGCTCCCCGCTGAGCGCCGTCTTCAGGGTGGCCTCGAAGCCGAAGGCCGCTCGGGTCTCCTTGCGAGGAGCCAGGGCCAGGATGGCCTCGGCCTCGCGGCGTGTGTACAGGAGCCTGGGGAGGACGTCGACATCCACGCCGCTCCGCGCGGCCGCCCTCGTCAGATCCCCCGGCCGCGGATCGCCGCCGCCGCGCGTCGCCTTGGCCGCCGTCCGCCCGCCCGCCCGGGCCCGCACTCGTTCGTCGTGGCCATCGAAGACGGGATCGGCGAAGACGGCCAGGGTCTTGGGAGGCCGTTTGCGGGCCGCCGCTTCGTCCCGAAGGGCCGCCAGCAGCGACGCGGAGGGCACGGCCACGACCTCGTGCTCGGCGACGAGCGCCACGGACGGACGGCCGGGCGCGGGCAACGCGCCGAAGGGGACGTACCGAAGGTCCCCGTCGGGGACCACCAGCAACCTCTTGCCGCCCGTCTCACCCGCCACGGGCTCCAGGAGCATGCGGCTGAGCGTGCCGAGGGCATCGGCCAGCTCGGCCTCGGCGCCACCCACCCTCCTCTGGGACAGGAGCGAGTAGGCCCGCCGGGCGGCGGCTTCGATCTCCGGGCGTCCCGGGAGCGTGTAGCTCCGCAGCGTGCCGGAGCCGACGGCGAACAGGAAGCTGCGCTCGTCCCCGAGGGAGTACTCAAGGAGCAGGGTCTGCGGATCGAGGACGCGCTCCTGGACGTCGCGCAGCCTCAACACCTGCGGCTGGCGGAGGGCGGCGTAGCGCGGGCTGTCCGCGCGGATCTGGCCCTGCAGGCGGCTGTAGTCGCTACGGACGGCCCGGACCTCGGCGTCGGCGGCCGCGACCTGCTCGTCCGTGTGCGCCCCCGTGAGCAGCCGCATCTGCCGCTCCACCTTGAACCGGAGCTGCTCCTGCAGCGAGGCTTCGCGCTCGAGCAGCGCGGGGTCCGCTCCCTCCCTCAGGTCGGCGTGCGACTCGGCCAGCAGCTCGAGCAGGCTCTGGACCCGGCTGCGCTCGCTGGCTTCAAAGGCCCGCGCCTCGAACCCGGCCGACGGAGCCTGGGCGTGCTCGCGCATCAGGACGTCCAGGTACAGGTCGTGGACTCGTCCCGAGCGCGCGACCAGCGCCGCGCGCAGCTCGTGGCTGCCCACCTCGTCGCGCACGGCTTCGATGAGGCCGAGCGCGGCCTCCAGGCGCTCACGGGCCCGCGGGACCTGGCCCAGACGAAGGTCGACCCGGGCAAGCTCGTAGAGGACGGCGGCCTGCTCGGCGCGGTCGTTGAGCCGCTGGCGCAGGGCGAGGGCCTGCCCCAGATGGTCCATGGCCGTGGGCGCCTCTCCCTGCGCGGCGTAGACCTGGCCGAGGCCGCTCAGGAGGCTGGCCTCCGTCAGGACGCCCTTGGTCTCCCGCGAGAGGCGGAGCCCTTCGGCCAGCACCCCGACCGCCTTGGGCAGGTCACCGAGGTCCTTGTAGGCGAGCCCCATGCTGAGGAGGGTCCCCGCTTCCTTCCGGTCCTGCATGGCTCGGCGCAGGTCGAGGGCCTGGCGGTAGTGCTCCAGCGCCGTTTCCGTCTCGCCCAACGAAGCATGCACGCGGCCCATCTCCGTCAAGGTGGTGGCTTCACCGCTGCGTTGCCCCAGGGCCCGCCAGAGGTCGAGCGACTGGCGGTAGCGCTGGAGGGCGTCCTCGGGCTCGCCCAGCGCGCCGTAGACCACGGCCAGCGTGCCGAGGGTCGCGGCTTGCTGCGCCCGGTCTCCCACGGCGCGGCTCATGGCGAGCGCCTCCTCGAGACCGTCGAGGGCCTTCTGCAAACGGCCCGTCCTGTAGTGGATGACCGCCATGTTGTGGAGGAGCGTCGCTTCCCTCCGACGGTCGCCGAGGGCTCGGAGCTGGGCGAGGGCCTGCGCCTGCCAGGACACGGCGGTCCTCAGCTGGCCCAGGGCCGTGTAGCCGACGCTGACGTTGAGCAGCGAGGCCGCCTCGCCTTCGCGGTCCCCGGCGGCTCGGCGAAGCGCCAGGGCCTGCAGATAGTGGTCGAGAGCCCTCTCGTTCTCGTTGAGGAAGAAGTAGGTGGTGCCGAGGGCATCCAGCGCCCGGGCCTCGAAGAGAGGTTCCCCCAGGGCCCGCCACCGTGACAAGGCTTCGGTGTGCAGATCGCGAGCCTGGTGATACTCCCCCAGCTGTCTCTGGGTCGCGCCCTTCCTGAACAGGCACAGGGCTTCGAAGAACGGCTCGTCCAGGCTGCGCCAGAGCGGTAGCGCCTTCTCGACCGCCACGATCGCCTGCCGATAGCTCTCGGCCCGTCCTTCCTTGTACAAGCGCGCGCCCTCGGAGAGCAGCTCCTCCGCCGTCACGCGATCGCGGTCCGCCGGCCCCGGACTTCGCGGGGGGTCGACGGTGAGCGCGTACCGTCCCTCACCGATCGCCACCGGCTTGCTCCGGACCTCGAGCCGGAAGTCCCCGGTGGACTCGATGATCAGGGAGAGCGCCTCACGCCCCTGAGGCCCTTCGGAGAAATCCGATTCCCTGGACGCCTTGCCGTCGGCATCGATCAGGGCGAGTGAGACGTCGATGCTCTTCTGGACGAGCGCCACGTGGATGAACTGGCCCGTCTCCAGACGGAGGGCATACGCCTGCGTCTGGCCCGCCGCGATGTCCCTCTCGACCGTCTCACCTGCCGCGAGGGGATGCGCCTGCTCGGCGGCGGCCGCGCCCGCCGTGGGTGGTGCCTGAGCGGCGGTCGTGGCGGGAGGGAGCGCCAGCCCCGCCGCCAGGGAGAGGACCACCGGCCAGCTCGGCGAAACGACCGTCCGCGCAGGGCTCATGAAAGGACTCGCGCTCGGTTGGACTCGGCCGCGGGCCAAAGGCTGGGGCATTGTACCTGCCTCGCGCCGAGGACCAGCACGCCGGTAATGGTTCTTCCATGGTCCCCACCGCGGGGGAATGGAAGGCTGGACCGGCCAGGCCGCTGCCGCGGCCAGGATGCCCTGCCAAAGGAGAGGACCATGGTGCGCCTCTTGGTCGTCGCGTCGTCGATCAGCCTGTTGGGCATGTGCCCCCTGTCCAGGCGGGCTGGGCAGACTGGAGGGTCTACCAGCCCGGACCCCTCTGGATCCTTGAGACGGGGAATGCGCCCAGCGGGCCGCAGCTGTCCGAACGGTGCGAGCCCACCGATGGGCGAGTTCAAGTCCCAACGGTCGTGCGATAGGGCGTGACGACCGGGTTACGACGCCGTGACGTCGAAATGGCCGCCATGGGCCTCCCGAAGGGTCTCATTGACGCTCCCTGGCGCGAACGCTACCTTGCGTCAGCACGGCGCACGACCGTGAGCGGAGCAGCCATGAACCCGACGGACAGTGATGCGCGACTCCAAGCGGCCCTCGGCGAGGTGACCTCCCTCCTCGAGCGCCACCGCGTCCTCGAGAAGTGGACGCGGAGCCAGGTTGCCGGCCGTCAGCGGGAGGTCGTCGAGGCCCTGGTCCACCGGCAGAACCTCGCCGAGCTCAGCCATCGACTGCGTTCACTCCACGCCGCCGACGTTGCCTACATCCTGGAGGCCCTGTCCCCCGACGATCGCGCCCTCGTCTGGGAGCAGCTCACCGACGCGGCGGCCGTCCAGGTGCTCGCGGAGCTCGGGCGAGCGGTACGCGAGGACTTGATCGCTCGAATGCCGGCGCGGGCCCTGGTCGGCCTCTGCGCGAGGATGGACTCGGCCGACCTCGCCTATGTCTCCGAGTCGCTTTCCCCCGAGGTTCTCGAGGAGGTCTATCGAACGAGAAGCGCCGGTGAACGGTCGTGGATCGAGACGGTCGCCGCGTATCCGGAGGACTCGGCAGGCCGGCTGATGCTCGACGACTACGTGGGCGTGCCGGACTCCAGCACGGTGGGCGACGTCCTGGCCTTGATCCGGGCGCGCGGCCAGCTCTCGCGCCATCTCGACGCCCTGTTCGTCGTCGACGTCCGCAACGTCCTCCGCGGAGTCGTGCCCATGCGGGCCCTCCTGCTGCACGAGCTCGCGAAGCCGATCACGGACCTCGTGACCCCCGACCCCGTCGTTCTCCGACCGACCGACCGCCTGTCCTCCGCCTCCGAGGCTTTCGCACGCTATGACCTCGTCTGCGCCCCGCTCGTCGACGATCGCGGGAAGCTGCTCGGTGCGCTCGCGGTCGACGCGGTCCTCGACTCCGTCAACGCACGGGCCACGAAGGACATCCAGAAGATGGGCGGCCTCGAGGCGTTGGATGCGCCGTACGACCAGGTCCCCTTCTGGGCCATGGTGCGCAAGCGCGGGGGCTGGCTTTCGGCCCTGTTCCTCGGCGAAATGCTGACCGCCACCGCCATGGGTCACTACGAAGCGGAAATCGCGCGCGCCGTCGTGCTCGCGCTGTTCGTCCCCCTCATCATCAGCAGCGGCGGCAACTCCGGATCGCAGGCCGCGTCCCTGATCATCCGCGCGCTCGCCCTGCAGGAGTTGCACCTTCTCGACTGGTTCCGCGTGTTCCGCCGCGAGATGCTGTCCGGCCTCACCCTGGGCGCCGGTCTCGGAATGATCGGCTTCCTGCGCATCATCCTCTGGCAGGGGCTGCACCTGACCGACTACGGCCCCCACGTCCTCCACGTGGCGGCCATCGTGTGCTTCAGCCTCGTCGGCGTCGTGTGTTTCGGAACGCTCGCCGGCAGCATGCTGCCCTTCCTGCTGCATGCGCTCCGCTTCGACCCCGCGACGAGCTCGGCCCCGTTCGTGGCGACTCTCGTCGACGTCACGGGACTCATCATCTACTTCCAGGTCGCCGCCTTGATCCTGCGGGGGGCCCTGGTCTGACCGCCGGCGGGCTCTCCGTCCAGGTGCGCGCGGTGGGGCTGGTGCGCCGGAATACCAGGAGCTGACGGCCCAGGCGGAACCGATCGCCATCGTGGAGCGTGGCCGGGGAGTCGATCCGCCGCTCGCCCACGAACGTACCGTTCTTGCTGGCCAGATCCTCGATCGTCGCGCTGTCGACCGTGACCACCAGGCGCGCGTGACGCCGTGACACTCCCGGGGCGTCGACCCGGACCGATGCCGCTTCGGATCGGCCGAGCACGTTCTCGCCGAACTGCAGGACGAAGACCGCGTCCTCCCAGACGAGGCGGGCGGGCGGGTCCGGCTCCGTCGCGGCGGCATCCGTAGCGACCTCTCCGATGAACGCGTAGCCGAAGCCGTGGACGGTGCGCAGGAACCGCTCATGCCGCCGGTCGTCGGACAGCGCCTTGCGCACCTGCGCGACGAGCGAGGTGAGGCTCGACTCGCCCACGAACGCGTCCGGCCACAGCCGACGCTGGATCTCCAGCTTCGAGACCGCCTCCGGCCGGCGCGCCACCAGCAGCTCCAGCAGCTCGAGCGCCTTCGGTTCCAGGTGCACCCGGGCGTCCGCCCGAAAGAGCTGGCGCATCGCGGTGTCGAGGACGAATTCCGAAAAGGACACGCGCATCAGCGGGACGGGGATTCCCGGGAAAAGGATCGGGAAATCCCGAGGACTTGGAGGCGTTGCGGGCGCAGATTGGTGAGCGGGACGTAGCCGAGCGCGCCTGGCCAGGCGGCTCTCCGAAAGGAGTCGCCGATGTCCGCTCTTCGCCCACTCGCATGCGTGTCATTCATCGTCGTCGCCGTCTTCTCCCGAGCCCACGCGCTCGAGGCGGGACCGCGGGCGCCGATCCGCCCGGACCGCCCGCTCAACCAGTTCGATCGGAGCGTCATCGAGCGCGTGAGAGCGCGGGCGGCGGCCCTGCTCGACGGGGCCGAGTGCGCCAAGGTCCTCACCGATTTCAATGACCGCAACGGGCGCACGCTGGAAGAGAACCTCGAGCCCTGGAGGGTCACCGCGTCGCAGTACCTGCTCCAGCTCTCCTTCGTCGACGGGTCGCGGGTGCGGAACTGCCGGGATCGTCTGGTGATGATGGCGACCCGGCCGGGCCTGCCGCGCGTCTTCGTCTGCCCCGCGGGCGGCGGCCAGATCAACAGCCGGCTGGCCCAGGTCGAGTTCCGGAGCGGAAACCTGGCCGAGGCGATGGTCATCCACGAGATGCTCCATACCCTGGGACTGGGCGAGAACCCGCCGAGCACGTTCGAGATCACCCAGCGCGTCCGCGACCGGTGCCATTGACCTTCGCGCGGCGGGCGCCCGCGAGCAGCGCGAGACCGCCCAGAGCGAGAAGCGCGAAGCCGATCGCGGAGCCGCCCGAGCGCCCGAGGGGCGCGGACGCCGGCGCGGAGGCGGGTAGCCCGGCCTCGGCGACGGCCTGCAGGCCGAGCGCCACGTCGCGAGCGGACTGGAACCTCTCCTCCGGGTTCCGCTCCAGACACTGCCGGACGACGCGCTCGAGCGCGCGCGGGATCGGCCTCGAGATCGCGGAGATCTCGGGCGGATCCTGCGTGAGCAGCGCGGCCAGCGCGTCCGCCGGCGTCGGCCCCCCGAAGGCACGGCGGCCGCTGAGCATCTCGTACAGGACCGCGCCCACGGAGAAGATGTCGGACCGCGGGTCGGCGGGACGGCCGCGCGCCTGCTCGGGGGACAGGTAGCCGCAGGTCCCGACGAACGCGCCCGGCTCGGTGGCGGTACGCGCGCGGCTGACGCCTTCGGCCACGGGCAGACCCAGAGGCACCGGCTTGGCCAGGCCGAAGTCCAGGATCTTGACCTGCCCGCTGCGCGTGACGAACACGTTGTCCGGCTTCAGGTCGCGATGGACGATCCCGCGCGCGTGGACCGCGGCCAGCCCCTGGCAGATCTGCACGCCGTAGTCCACGGCCTTGGAGACGGGCAGGGGCCCGCTCTCCAGGCGCTGCCGGAGGGTCTGTCCCTCCAGCAGCTCGAACACCGCGTAGTCGACGCCGTCCTGCGAGCCGACGTCGTGCACGGCGAGCACGTTGGCGTGGCTGACCGCGGCGACCGCGCGCGCCTCCTGCTCGAAACGGCGCAGGCGGTCCGCGTCGTGGGAGCGCGGGCCGGACAGGACCTTGACCGCGACCGGACGGCCCAGGCGGGTGTCGACCGCGCGGTACACCTCGCCCATGCCGCCGGTGCCCACGGCGTTCTCCACGCGATAGGGCCCGAGATGGTCGCCGGATGCCAGGAGCGGCTCACTCATTGTCGTGTACCTCTTTGATGGCAAGCTACGACGGCCCGGCCGGGATGTCCTGGTCGATTCGGCCGACCGGGGGCCGGCGTCGGCGGCGGGGGGCCTCCCCCACGCACCGGTCCCCATCCCCCGTTCACCGATTTGAGCGCGCGCATCCCCGCCCCCGCCCGTCATGCTCTCCGCGGAGGTGGAGACGATGGACCGGGTTGAGGCCAAGGCGCGCGCGCGCCGGCAGCAGCGGGTGGGCCAGGTCGTGTGGGGCAGCTTGTTCGTCGGGATGGGGGTACTCTTCACGCTGCACGACATGGGGCGCATCGACCTCGGCCCGCCCCGGCTGGAGTTCGTGGCGGTGAAGGCGGTGGACGGCGACGAGCGGACGCGGTGGTCGTCCGCCTTCCGGGACGCGCAGTGGCTGAGCGTGGATTTCGGCGCCCCCATCCCGCTGAGCCGGGTGCGGATGAGCTGGGAGACGGCCTACGCGAAGGACTACGAGCTGCAGGTCTCGGACGACGGGGCCCGCTGGACGACGGCGCGCCGCGTGACGGAGGCGAGGGGTGGAATCGAGGAGCAGGAGCTGGACCGGACCACGCGCTACCTCCGCCTGCTGTGCACCCGGCGCGCCACGCCGTACGGCGTCTCCCTCTGGGAGCTCCAGGCCTTCGATCCCTCGGGAGCACTCGTCTCCCAGGGCAAGCCGGTCACCGCGTCGTCCACCGAGGATGACAATCCGTTCGCGCTGTGGGTCAAGTTCTGGCCGCTCCTGCTCGTGGGCGTCGGGCTTCCTCCCCTCCTCGCGCCACGCGACAACGTGAGCCAGGTCTTCGGCCTGGTCGTCACGGCGCTGGGAGCCTTCTTCCAGCTCCAGGCGCTCGGGTACGTCAATTGGGGCCTGCGGCAGACCGCCTCCGTCCTCCTGATCCTGGCCGGAGTCGTGATCCTCTTGCAGTCGCTGCGCCGGAGCGATCGCGCGGATGACGGGGGAACCGGGGGAGATCGGCCATGAACGACGCCGCCTCCACGCGGCAGCGAACCACGCTGGGGCTGGTGCTCATCGCGGTCGGCCTGCTCTTCGCGCTGGCCAACGCGGGCGTCCTGTACATGGAAGGGCTCGGCCGCTGGTGGCCGCTCCTCCTCATCGGGATCGGCGTGGTGAAGGTGCGCCAGCCGCGGGAGGATGGCCAGCGGGCGGCCGGAGTCGCCTTCCTCCTGCTCGGCGGCCTGTTCCAGTCGACGGCCGTTCTCACGCTCGCGTCGTCCTGGACGCTGCTCATGATCGGCTTCGGTGCCTTCCTGCTGTGGCAGGCCTTCGCGGAACCGCCCCGCCCGGACGCGGCCGTCTCCCAATCGCCCTACCTCGCGGAGATGGCGCTGATCGGCCTCGTCAAGCGGGCCCAGCACAGCTCCGCCTTCCGCGGCGGATCCCTCACGGCGGTCATGGGCGGCATCGAGCTGGACCTCCGGAAGACCGTGTTGAGCGGCGGGACCGCCTACATCGACATCGTCGCCTTCTGGGGAGGCGTCGTGCTGAAGGTCCCCGGGGAGTGGAGCGTGGACGCCCACATCGTGCCCATCATGGGCGCCTTCGAGAACAAGGTGGAGCCCCTCCCCGCGACCCGCGAGCCGGGCGTGACCCTGCGCGACAGCGGACTGGTCGTCGTGGAGGCCCCTCGAGGCGTCCCCGCGGCCGACGCCCCGCGACTGGTGGTGCGCGGCTACGCGATCATGGGCGCGGTGGTGATCGGGAACTGAGCGTGCATCCGGTCCTCTCCGACACCCGGCGCCTCGCCGTTTACATGACGGCGTCGGTGCCCGTGGCGCTGGCGGGCACGGCGCTGCTGGCCCAGGGGCGCAACGCGCTGACTCCCGCGTCGGCCGCGCTCATCGCCTTCCCGCTCTCCGTGGCCGGGACCGTCCTGATGCTCCCGGTCTGGTACCTGTGCCGCGCCCTGCCCGTCTACTCGACCTCCCTGCCGCGTCTCCTCCTCACGCATGCGGGCGGAGCGCTGCTCACGGGCCTGACGGGCGCCTACCTGGGAGGGGCCCTGGCGCGGCTGGTCGACTCTGCGCGGCCCGGCTCGGGGATCGCGAGCGCGTACGTGGCCCAGTCGGCGGGGGTCACCGCCGCGGGGGGGCTGGTGTACCTCCTCGCGGTCTCGTTCCATTACGTGCTCCTGGGCGTGGAGGCCACGCGACGCGCCGAGCAGCAGTCGATGGAGCTGTCGATCCTGGCCCGGGAAGCGGAGCTGCGGGCGCTGCGGGCCCAGGTCCATCCGCATTTTCTCTTCAACAGCCTGAACTCCATCAGCGCGCTCGTGTCGCTCGAGCCGCTGCGCGCGCGGGAGATGTGCGTCCTGCTCGCCGAGTTCTTCCGCCAGACCCTCGCGCTCGGTGAGAAGCCCGGGGTGACGCTCGAAGAGGAGCTGGCGGTGGCGCGGACCTACCTGGCCATCGAGGGACTGCGGCTCGGAGCGCGCCTGTCCGTCGAAGAGGCCGTCGAGGACGCGGCGCGGAACTGCCGGGTGCCGCCGCTGCTGCTCCAGCCGCTGGTCGAGAATGCCATCCGCCACGGCATCGCCACGCGCCCGGAGGGCGGGGTGCTGCGCATCGAGGCGCGCGCGGACGGGGCGCGCCTGCGCATCCGCGTGGAGAATCCGTTCGATCCCGACGCGCCGCCGCGGCCGGGTGCGGGGGTCGGGCTCGCCAACGTCCGCCGCCGGCTGCTCGCGGGCTACGGCGACCGCGCGCAGATCGACGCCGAGCGCGGTCCGGAACGCTTTCGGGTGGCGATCGCGATGCCCGCGGACGTCGTGTGATGCGCGTGCTCATCGTGGACGATGAGGCCCCCGCGCGGGCGCTCCTCCGCGAGATGCTCTCCGCGGAGCCGGAGGTGGAGATCGTGGGCGAGGCCGCCACCGGGCTGGAGGCGGTGAAGGCGGCCGGCCAGCTCGCGCCCGACGCGGTGTTCCTCGACATCGAGATGCCGAAGCTGGACGGCTTCGAGGTCCTGGAGCTGCTCGACCCTTCGGTCGCGGTCGTCTTCGTCACCGCCTACGACAGCCACGCCCTGCGCGCATTCGAGGTGCACGCGGTGGACTACGTCCTGAAGCCGTATCGGGCGGAGCGTCTGCGCGAGGCGCTCATCCGGGCCCGCGGGCGCGTGGGCGATCGGCCCGACGCCAGCGTCCTGGCCCGCGCCGCCCGCCCGGCCGGCCAGTACGCCCGCCGCGTGGTGGTGAAGGACGGCGGGCACATCCACGTGATCCCGGTCGAGCGCCTGGACTACGCCCAGGCCCAGGACGACTACGTCGCGCTGCGAACCGAGGGCCGGACGGTGCTCAAGGCGCAGACGCTCGGCGCGCTGGAGGCCAGCCTGGACCCGTCGCTGTTCGTCCGCGTGCATCGGTCGTTCCTGGTGCGGCTCGACCGCATCCGGACGCTGGAGCCGTACGGCAAGAACGACCACGTGGCCATCCTGGCCGACGCCACGCGCGTGCCGGTGAGCCGCGAGGGCTACGCGCGGCTGAGGCAGCTGCTGGAGTAGCGACCGACGCGTTCCCCGCGCTCCGCGGAATCGAGGTTGCTCATCTCAAGACGAGCAGGCTCCCCAGACGCGGGCCGGCTGGACGAAAATTCATCCTTCGCCGGCCGCACGGGATCCACTATAGTGTTGAGGAGATCGCGGTGAGCTCGCCAAGCCCTACGTCAGGGACTATTCACGGTGCGTGCGGTCACGACTGCCCGGACACGTGCAGCTGGATCGTCGAGGTTCGTGAGGGCATCGCGCAGACGCTGAGCGGCGATCCCGCGCACCCGTTCACGCGCGGGACGCTCTGCGCCAAGGTCAATCACTATCTCGAGCGGGTATATCACCCCGAGCGCGTGCTCTACCCGTTGAAGCGCGTCGGCGCGAAGGGCCATGCCGAGTTCACGCGTGTCTCGTGGGACGAGGCGCTCGCCGACATCGCCGCCAAATGGACGGTCATCTCCGACGAGTCCGGCGCCGAAGCGATCCTCCCATACAGCTCGGCAGGCACCCAGGGCCTGATTCAGATGGGCTCGATCGATCGGCGGCTGTTCGGGACGATCGGCGCCAGCGGACTGGATCAGAAGATCTGCGGCGCCGTGGCGTCCGCCGGCCTCAAAGCGACGATTGGCACGGGTACCGGCATCGATCCCGAGCAGATCGTGCACAGCCGGTACGTCGTGCTGTGGGGCACCAACACGATCGTCACCAACCTGCACTTCTGGCCGCTGGTGCGGGAAGCGCAGCGCCGCGGCGCGAAGATCGTCGTGGTCGATCCGGTCAGGACACGGACCGCGGACGCCGCGGACTGGCACCTGCCCATCAATCCGGCGAGCGACGCCGCCCTGGCGCTCGCGATGATGCACGTCATCATCCGCGACAATCTCGTCGATCACGACTACGTCGCGCGGCATTCGATTGGTTACGACGCGCTCGTCGAGCGGGTCCGCGACTACGCACCCGACCGCGTCGCGGACACCGTGGGGCTGCCGGCGGAGGTCATCGAGCGCTTCGCGCGGGAATACGCGACGACGGAGCCGTCGCTGCTGCGGGTGCTGATCGGGCCGGAGCACCACCGCAACGGCGCGATGCAGTTCCGCACGATCGCCTGCCTGCCCGTGCTGACGGGCGCGTGGAAGCACCGCGGCGGCGGCCTCGCGCGATCGACGCACGCGCTGCAGTTCGCGGCGCTGGACATGGACCGCGTGCTGATGCCGGAGCTCGCTAAGCCTGGCGTCCGCGTCCTGAACATGCGTGATCTCGGCAAGGACCTGTGCGACGCGACGCTGCGGCCGCCCATCCGATCGCTGATCGTCTACGGCGCGAACCCGATGGTGTCGATGCCCAACCAGGAGCGCATCCGCGAAGGCCTGCTGCGCCAGGACCTGTTCACCATCGTCCACGACCTGTTCGTCACCGAGACCGCGCGCTTCGCGGATTACGTGCTGCCCGCAACCAGCCAGATCGAGCACCTCGATCTCTCGCCGGCCTGGGGGCACTTGTATCTCTCGCTGAACCGACCGGCGATCGCGCCGCGCGGCGAATCGGTCTGCAACACCGAGCTGTTTCGGCGTCTCGCCGCGGCGTTGGGCCGCACCGAGCCGTATCTCTTCGAGAGCGACGAGTCGATGCTGCGCGGGGCGCTCGCGAGCGGCCATCCATGGCTCGACGGCATTACCTACGAGCGGCTGTGGGAGGAGGGCTACGCGCGCCTGAGCTGTCCGGAGGACTGGCGCCCGTTCGCCAACGGCGGCTTCGCGACGCGCAGCGGCAAGGCGGAGCTCTACTCCGAACCGCTTCGCGATGCCGGCCAGGATCCGCTGCCGTCGCCGGGCGACGTGCCCACCGGTCGAGGGCTACAGCTCATCTCCGGCAAGCAGCTGCACTTCTTGAACTCCGGCTACAGCCACATGGAGCGGCATCGCCGCCGCGCCGGGCAGTTGTTCATCGAGTTGCACGCGGATGACGCAAGGCGTCGCGGCGTGAAGGATGGCGACCCGGTGTCGGTGCGCAACGAGCGTGGCGAGGTCCGCGCGATGTGCCGCATTTCCGATCGCGTACGACCCGGCATCGCCTGGATGCCGTTCGGCGGGCTCACGGACGCGAACGGCGAGCGGCGCTCGATCAACGTGCTGACGGCGGAGGAGCCGACCGACTGGGGCGGCGGCAGCGGCCTCTACGACGCCTTCGTTGAAGTGCACCCGGTCGCGGTTACGATCGCGTAACGTCCCGCGAGCCCCGACGCCGAACGGTGCCGGCAAGCCATTCATACAATTGAACCAAGGCGTACCTCCAGAATGCGCGTCCACCGCCCCCGGTCGGTGTGCGGCAACCCCCGAGAGCCTGGACCGGTACTAGTTCCTGAGGCCGCCCCCGCGGCCGCCGAAGGGGCCCGATCTTGAACACGACCGCCGTCCTCCCGTTTCCGCTCCCGGGCCTGAGGGTGGGCGACTCGGCGGCCCGCGAGCCGAGGCGCTCGCCCGCGAGCGCGGCGCTCGCCTCGGCCTCCGACGACGCGCTCGTGGCGCGCGTCGCCCGCGGCGACCGCGACGCGTTCGCCCTCCTCTACGAGCGCTACGCCCGCCCCGTGTTCGGGGTACTGCTGCGTCTCGGTGGGCAGCGCGCGCTCGCCGAGGAATGGCTGCAGGAGGCCTTCACGCGCGTCTGGCTCGCGGCGGGAACGCACGACGCCGCGCGCGGCGCGGTGCGCCCGTGGATCTTCGCGATCGCACTCAACACGGCGCGCAGCGAGCTCGCCCGCAAGCGCCATCGCGCGCCCCACGTCTCGCTCGACGCGGCCCGGCTCGATCTGCCGGACAGGGGCGGGGGCGAGCCCCGGCTGGCGGAGCGGCTCGACGCCGAGCGCCGCTCCGCGACGCTCGCCGCCGCCCTCCTCGATCTGCCCGACTACCTGCGCGAGGTCGTGGTGCTGCGCTGCAGCCGTGAGCTGTCGTTCGCCGAGATCGCCGACGTGACGGGCTCGCCGCAAGGGACGCTCAAGTCGCGCTTCCACCGCGCCACGCAGGCGCTCAAGGCGGCGGTGGCGCGCCGGGACCGGGGCACGCGGTGAGGCACCCCTCCCGCGACGCCCTGCTCGAGCTGCACTTCGACGAAGCGACGGCCAGCGAGCGCGCCGCGCTCGAGGCGCACGGCCGGGGCTGCCGTGAATGCGCCGGCTACCTCTTCGAGCTGCGGCGGATCGAGCGCGAGCTCGCCCCCGGTCCCGACGACGCGCCGCCCGCGGACGGACTCGAGCGCGTGCTCGCGCGCGTGGCGGCGGTGCCCCCCGCTCGGAGGCGAAGCGCCGAGTGGGCGCTCGCCGCGGTGCCGTGCGCGGCGGCGATGCTGGCCGGAGGATGGGCGATCCGTGCGGGCGGCGAGCGGCTGACGGCGCTCGGTGTCGTCGCGGGCACGCCGTTCGGCCCGCTCTCGGGAGAGGCGCTCGGCCTCTCGCTCGCCGCGCTCGGCCTGATGGCGGTCGGGGCGCTCATCACCCTCGCGCTCGCGCCGGTCCTGATCCTCGAGTCCAACCGGAGGTCGTGATGCACGCCAAGAAGAAGCTCATCTCCAGGCTCGCCGTCGGCGCCGGCGCCGTGCTGGTGATCGGCGCGATCGTCGGCCTCAGCGGCCTGCGCGTCGACTGGATGGCGCAGCGCCGCTTCGAGGACCAGCAGGTGCGTGCCAAGCAGGAGCGGGTCGAGAAGGCCCGCGGCTACCTCGGCGAGACCGCCAAGCGCATCGACAAGCTGCCGGTCGACCCGACGCTCGTAAGCGAGATCGAGTCGCACTACTTCGAGGAGGCGGCGGGCGGGCCGGTCTACGTGTGGGCGATGGACACCAAGGGCGACTTCCAGTTCGGGGTACCGCAGGCGGCCTTCAAGAAGGTGAACGCGATCTACGACAGCGAGGTGACGCCCCGGCTCAAGGAGGGTGTCTTCCTCGACCGCCAGACGTTCCTGATGAACCTGGTGGACGACAGCGAAGAGATCGATCCCGAAGTCGTCGCGCAGGAGGGGAAGCCGGAGCGCGCCGACGGCCGCGTGGTCGAGCTCGTCAAGCGCGGCAGCCGCTGGCGCATCAACCGAGGAGAGCCGGAGAACTCGTTCGTGCTCTCGACACCCCTGCGGAAGGGGGACGGCTCGGCGCTCGGTAGCCTCTACCTCAAGCGCACGCCCGTCGGCGACCGTGGCTACTACCGCCGCGACCAGACGCTGGAGGCGCTGATGGCGGTCACCGCCGGCCTGACGGGCGCGGCGGCGGCGTTCCTGTGGGTCCTGCTGCCGACCTGGGTCTACGTGGACGCGCGCGCGCGCGGCGTGCGCCGCGCCCCCCTCTTTGCCTTCCTGACCGTGATCTCGTCGCTCGCCGGGCTCGTCGTGTACCTCATCGCGCGCCCCGAGGACGCGCGCCGGCTCACCTGCCCCGGCTGCGCGCGCGAGGTGAACGGCGGCGCCTATTGTCCGCACTGCGGGCGCGACCTCTCGTCGGCCTACTGCGCCGCCTGCCGCTACCCGCTCAAGCCGGACTGGGCCTTCTGCCCCGCCTGCCGCGCCGAGATCAAGCCCCCGCCGACGGGGGCGGCCGCGCCGGAGGCGGCCGGCTCCCAGATTTCCGAACCTGCACCGGGGGCTCGAGCGTAGACGGTCGCAGGAGGGCCCGCATGCTGGCTCTTTCGTCGGCGAGGCGCGGCGCGGCCGCGCTCGGACGGCCGCTCGTCGGCGCGCTCTTCGTCTCGAGCGTCCTGCTCTCGGTCGTGTCCTGGTACACGACCGAGCAGGGCATGGCGCTCTACCTCGCGCCGTGGTTCGCTCTGCTCGCCTCGCTGGGCGTCCAGTCGGCGCTGGTGCTTGTCGCGTGGCTGGTCGGGCTCGCCGAGGGACGGCGCGGCCTGCTGGTCGCCGTCTACGCGGTGACGGCCAGCGTCTCGATCGCGTTCTCGTACGTGAGCCTCCATACCTGGTTCGCGGCGCGCGAGCGGCCGGCGCAGGTCGAGCGCCGGCTCTACGACGCGCTCACCGCGGCGGCCGGTCGCGCCGAGGCCCAGCTCACGGCGGCGGTCGCCGAAGCCCAGCAGCACGTGCTCGCGCTCGACGAGATGGCCGCCGCCGAGAGGGCGCACGGCTTCATCTCGCGCGCCGGGGACCGCGACCCCTGGCTCGCGCGCGTGCGCGAGGCCGTCGCGCGCGAGGCCGCGAGCTATGCCGCGGCCTATCCCGAGGGCGCGGGGGCGGGCGTCCGCTACACGGCCTTCGACCGCCACGCGCGGCTCGCGCGCCAGACACTCGACCGGTTGCGCGCTTCGGAGGCCACGCTCGCCGGCCTCCACGCGACGCTCAAGCCCCTCGACTCGAGCGAGGCGCAGCTGCGCGCCTTCCGCACGGTCTGGGACGCGCTGCCGTGGAGCGAGATCCGGGACACCCTGCATGGCGAGGCCGAGGTGCCCCAGGTGCCGGCCTACTCCGACTTCGTGGACCGGTCGGCTTCGGGCCAGGAGGACCTCCTGATCGCCTTCAGCGAGCTGTTCAGCGCCCCGACCAGCCGTCACGTGATCGCCTTCACGCTGGCCACGTTCATCGACGTCATCGTCTTCCTGCTCGCCTATGCCTCCGGGCCGTTCTTCTTCGGCTCGCCGGAAGAGCGCTGGGTGGCGGCGGCCGC
>Ga0066388_100000709_pt1 | contig 16762 bp, 17 predicted proteins | sample PanSoiMetaGPlot6_FD_64539 | JGI IMG/M metagenome (GOLD analysis project Ga0066388, IMG submission 64539) | Tropical forest soil microbial communities from Panama analyzed to predict greenhouse gas emissions - Panama Soil - Plot 6 (Hybrid Assembly) | ecosystem: Environmental > Terrestrial >... | reverse complement strand
GGAATCAACACTCGCTTTGACCGATACGAGGGACCAATAGATCCAAGCCTGGCGCCGCCAGATACAAATGTTGCTGAGGGAATTACTTATCAACAGTACATCGACAATGCCGTGTCGAGCGCTCCTTCCCATCAGGGTATTACTGGTCGTCGGGTGGTGTACATACCGATTGCAACGGCGCTGCCTGGTACTGGCCGCGACACGATCACAGTCAACCGATTCGGTGTGTTCTTCTTACAAACTTCCGTCGGTGGTGGAAACGGCGGCGACCTGGTGGCTGAATACATCACCGACACGAGCTTCGCCGGGAATAGTTATTACGACCCCAATGCTGGTGACGCTAACGCACTGTTAGCAGTTCCAGTTCTCTACAAATGAGGGGGAAGGAACCATGCACCTAAGGAGCAAAAAAATACGGACTAAGCGCTGGCTGCAGCCATTGCACCGGTTCCGCAGCGATGAGCGTGGGACCCAGCTGGCAGAAGCTTCAATAATTTTACCGATCTTCTTGATTCTATTTGCAGCTACGGCCGAATTTGGACGGTACTTCTATGAGTACACAACGTTAGCAAAGGCGGCCCGAGTAGGAGCGCGATATTTAACCTCCGCGCAGGTCGACCCCACCGAAGACAATACCGCCAAGAATATAGTCGTCTTTGGCAATCCTGCTGGCTCTGGAACGCCAATCTTGACGGGCTTAGACAAGAGTAACGTGGTGATCACTCGCCAGGGCGGGACTCCAGTATTACCGCAAACGGTGGGAGTGCAGATTCAGGGTTTCAAACACCAGCCGATTTTTGATTTGGGGCTGATTCTTAAAACCCCTTCCCTTTCCTTAAACATCGACGTGAAGCCAAGCGTGACCATGCGCTATCTGATCTCCCAACCTCCGCCAATACCGTGAGGTGATGAAAATGAACTGGATCAAATTACCTAAATCGAACGAACGCGGAGCCACACTGGTTGAATTCGCCATAGCGGCCTCAGTCTTCATGGTCGCCATGTTCGCCGTTCTCGAGTTTGGCCGCTTACTGTGGGTTCACAATGCTCTCTCGGATGCTGCTCGACGCGGGGCGCGATATGCCTCAGTGCATTCGATGACGGATGGCACCGGCATTAAGAATGTTGCGGTTTACGGAAATCCGGAAGGCACTGGAAACCCGCTGGTCACCGATCTGACTACAGCCAACGTACAGGTCGCATATGACCTTTTTGATGTAAACAGAGGAACAGTCTCAGTCAGCATCACCAACTATCAATTTCAATTTGTGGTGCCAATAATCGGTACGACAATTACGATGCCGGCATACAACACTACCTTAACCGGTGAAAGCGCAGGTCGCTTACCTGCAAGCCTCTAGTCATGAGTGAGCTATCGATCCGCGTCTTGTACAAGTAGCGAGGTGAAACCATGCGCAGGAAAATCAAGACACTGGATAGAGTTCGTAGATGTAGAAGAGGGGAACTCCAGTTTAGCGCTCGCTCAATCGTTACTATCAGCTACGATCAATTTCAATTTTCGATCCCACTGCGAGGCGGCACCCAGACTCTGCCTGCCTATCGAACATCGTTACCGGGCAGCGTTGACTACGTTCCGAGCGATGTACCTGCCGGAAATCCGCTGGCCCCCTGCACCATCATTCCAAATTGATGCACACAGCACAGCCGCCAGCAGTGGGATTTGAAAAGAGCAAACCGAAGAATAGGACAAGCAGATGACCCAACCAATCTCATTCGTGGTGCTGAGCACTGGCCTTGAAAACTTCAAGGAGATTCGAAAAGCCCTCTCCGCCGAAGGACGTGTTCAGCTCTTGGCCGGTGGCAATGATACAGAACAGCTCTACGAGGAGATTGTCCGGCTAAAACCTGCCGCCGCGATCATCGCGTTGGGTTCAAACGCCGATCATGCAGTGAAGTTCATTCAGCGCTTAACGAATGAGTGTCCTTCCACGGCAATTATCTCGGCCGCCCAAGACGCTTCGCCCGATCTGATACTGCAAACTCTCAGAGCCGGAGCCGTCGAATTTCTTCGCATTCCCATCAGTGGAGATGAGCTACGCACCGTTCTCGATCGAATCTCGGAGTTTTGTACGCAGAAGGAGGAAGGGCCTCGCAAAAAGGGTCGGATGGCCGCGGTCTTTTCGAGCAAAGGCGGATGTGGCACCTCGTTCATTGCCACTAATATCGCTGCGTCCATGAGCTCGCGCACAGCCTTGGTCGACCTGAATCTACAGGCCGGCGATCTGCCACTCTTCCTCGGGGTCGATCCAAAGTACTCAATCGCCGATATGGTCGAGAAGCGAGCACGTCTGGACGATAACCTGATTTCTACTTTAGTTACTCCTTATTCAGCAAATCTCTCACTCTTGGCAGCTCCCCGCGAAGCTGACTCGGCTGACGAAATTGAACCACAACACATATTTGAAGTTTTGCAGCGTCTGCGGGAATCGTTCGAGTACCTCGTACTAGATCCGCAACACACCTTCGACTCGATTACGCTAGCAGCGCTAGACCAGTCGGACGAAATCATCCTGGTCCTAACTTTGGACATTCCCGCCATCCGCAGTACCCAGCGGGCGCTGGAGATTTTTGATCGACTGGGCTATCCGCGAAAGAAGATACGCATTGTAGTCAACCGCTTTAGCAAGCAGATCGATCTGGACCTGCGGCAGGTGGAAAAGTTTCTGGGTGAGCCAGTGGTTGCTTTTGTCCCCAGCGACTATCAAACGGCAGTCAACTCAATCAATCTGGGCACGCCGTTGGCCCAATCTGATCCTACCTCGAAGATCGCGGTGGAGATTCGTCGCATCGCGCAGACAGTGGCTGGCGGAGTACTTCCCATTGTCGAAGCGAAACCGAGACGTGCGTTTTGGAATACTTTTTTAAAGCGTCAACAGCCACAACCTCAGTTCGATTTACAAACTTCTTTGGAAAAGGTCTAGCAATGCGGCTGCCGGCCGCATTCACTCACTCATATGGCACTACGTGAAAGATTAGTAGGGAATACGACTCTCTCGGGTAACGGTCTCGACGGTACGGGGCAAAACTCTTTTCAGGAGATGAAGGCCCGTCTCCACCGGACGCTAATTAACCGGATGGATCTGACGAAACTGAACTCCCTAACTCAGGAACAGATTCATGCGGAGGTGTCTCGCCTGGCAGAAACAGTGCTGGCGCAAGAAGCCGCACCGCTATCAGCCAGCGAAAAAGAGCGACTCGTCAATGACGTTCAACACGAACTCTTTGGCCTGGGACCGCTGGAGCCGTTATTAGCTGATACGACCATTTCTGACATTCTGGTCAACGCCCACGACACGATCTACATCGAGCGTCGCGGTAAGCTGGAGGTCACCAGCGTCACCTTCAAAGATGACGAGCATCTGATGCGCGTGATCGAGAGAATTGTGTCGTCCGTGGGCCGACGCATCGATGAGTCGTCGCCCATGGTTGATGCTCGTTTGCAGGATGGATCTCGCGTGAACGCAATCATCCCGCCACTCTCGATCGATGGACCGGTGCTGTCGATTCGCCGTTTTGGCGCCGAGCCTCTGAAGATGACCAAGTTGATTGAGAATAAGGCGCTCACTAGAGACATCGCTGACATGTTGCAGATGTGTGTAACTGCGCGCCTGAACGTTTTGATTTCTGGCGGTACTGGCGCTGGTAAAACCACTTTGCTGAACGCGCTGTCTGCTTTCATTCCGGAAGTCGAGCGCATCGTGACTATCGAGGACTCGGCCGAACTTCAATTGCAGCAGCCACACGTAGTGAGGTTGGAAACCAGGCCGCCCAACATCGAAGGGCGCGGCGAGGTGACCCAAAGAGATTTGGTCAGGAACGCGCTTCGTATGCGACCCGATCGCATAGTCATCGGTGAGGTCCGCGGTGGCGAAGCTATCGACATGTTGCAAGCCATGAACACCGGTCACGACGGCAGCTTGACTACGATTCACGCCAACACTCCGCGCGACGCCATGGCTCGTCTCGAGACGATGATTCAGATGACCGGAATGAGACTTTCTGATCGAGCGATGCGTCAGCAAATCGCCTCGGCACTGGATCTGGTAGTCCAGGTGGCTCGTTTGTCTGACGGTGGTCGCCGGCTTACGTCCATCTCGGAAATAACCGGTATGGAAGGTGAGACGATCACCATGCAAGAGATCTTCCAGTACGAGCGTTCTGGCGTCGACTCCCAAGGTCAGGTTATTGGTCGCTTCAAGGCTACCGGTATCCGACCTCGCTTCGCAGAACGACTCAAATCTTACGGTCTACAACTGCCCCGGGTCTTCTTTGAGGAGTAAAGATGATTATTTCGTTTCTCGTTTTCCTCTTTGCATTGTTCCTGGTTCTCGGCTCCTATTTGTTTGCCACACACGGAACCGAGGCCAAGAGACAGCGGTTGCAAAAGCGCCTGTCGGAGGCGCTGATGCACTCTGGCCACAATGAAGATCCCGAAGTAGCGTTGGCGCGCAATGAGTTAATGAGCGAAATCCCCTGGATTAATCGCTCACTAGTCCGCTTGGGTGCCGCTCTGCACTTGAAGCGGATGTTGGACCAGGCGGACCTGCAGATCACCCCGGGTCGCTTGATCATGTTTTCGGTGATGGCGGGAATCCTGGGTGGACTCGCGACCTCAGTAATTAGCGATATTGTCCCATTTTGGTTCCTAGCTGGGTTGGTGATGGCTTCGTTGCCGTTTATTCACGTCTGGTGGAAACGAAAGAAGCGCTTCGATGAGTTCCTTGAACATTTACCCGATGCGCTCGATCTAATGAGTCGCGGTCTCAGTGCGGGCCACGCTTTCGCTGAAGCTTTGCACATGGTGTCGGCGGAAATGCCTGACCCGGTGGCCGCTGAATTCCGCAAGACATACGAAGAACAGAACCTGGGTCTTTCGATGAAATTGGCACTAGATAATCTGGCGCAGAGAATGCCTTTGCTGGATCTCAAAATGTGCATTACCGCGATCCTTATTCAACGAGAGACTGGCGGCAACCTGGCGGAAATCCTGGAGAAAGTTGCTTATACGATTCGCGAACGCTTTCGCATCATGGGCGATTTGAAGACCTTGACCACGAGCTCACGTCTGTCGGCCTGGCTACTCTGCGCCTTGCCTATCTTTGTGGCGATCGCGGTGACGTTCATGAATCCCGAGTACATGAGTGTGCTCTGGAGGGATCCCAGAGGTCACTACCTGATTGCTGCAGCCATGATCATGCAGGGTACCGGCATGCTCATCGTGCGCAAGATTCTGCAAATAAAGATCTAAACACAAGCTCGATGGACTCAATAACACACGGGATCTAAACGTCATGTTGTTCATTATTGCAATCTCAACCTTTGTTTGCATCAGTCTCGGATTGATGGGCCTTTACTGGTTAGTGTACCGGCCCCAGAGTGCAGCAACGGAGCGCCTGCGCAGATTGGGCGGCAACCAGAATCCGAACTCATCTCTGTCTCAGGTCTCTGTTGAGGCGGCTGACGACAACCCGATAACTCAAATCGCAGAACGCCTGGCGGCTCCCCTAAGCAAGCTCGCGCCGCCCTCCGCGACGGAAGCGAAGAAGTTACAGAAGAAATTGATGCACGCGGGTTTTCGTGCCGAATCGGCGCCGATGATTTACCGCGGCATTCAACTAGTGGTCATGGCTGGTTTGCCGGCGATCGTGGCATTCGGTTGCGCGCTGGCAGCAAAACCGCCAAAAACCGCGTTACTCTGGATTTTGTTCGCGTTCGTTGTTGGCTTCTTCATGCCGCGCTATTGCTTGCGCCGGCTAATCAGCACTCGTCAACGTTACCTTCGCTGGGGGTTGGCGGATGCTCTGGATCTGATGGTTGTCTCGGTTGAGGCGGGTCTTGGTCTTAATGCCGCGATGATGAAGGTGAGTGCGGAACTCAAGGACGTTCATCCTGATATCGCCACCGAATTCGAGCTCGCCAATCTGGAAATCCGCGTTGGACGAGAACGCGATGAGGCACTGCGCAACCTGGCTGAGCGCACGGGTGTTGACGATCTCCGCAGCCTCGTTGCCATGCTGATTCAAACTGACAAGTTTGGTACTTCCATCGCCCGCGCGCTGCGAGTTTTCTCAGACTCACTGCGTACGAAGCGACGCCAACGAGCTGAGCAGGAAGCTCAGAAAGCAGCTGTCAAGCTTCTGTTTCCGCTCGCGTGTTTCCTTTTCCCCACGCTTTTCATCGCCATACTTGGCCCCGCTGCCCTAAATCTCATTGATGTTCTAGGCAGGATGTAAAGGAGTCGGACCATGAGCAAACGAAGAATAATTGCCATTCTTATCGCCTTTGTGATCACCATCGCAGTTACTGCGATGTGGAGCGCAGCAACCGTCGAGCGGGAGGGAGATCCCGACGTTAATGTGATCGAAGATGCCGGCGGCTCTGCAGGTAATCTGTCGAACGGGAAGGGTGGCGGCAACAAGATCGTCAAAGTTTTGGCCGCGCCCTTCAAAGCAATTGGCGGTCTATTCCGACATAACAATGAGGGCAAGCTCCAGCGCATGACTGAGAAAGACGCTGAGAAGTTTGCCAGTGTTGGAGTGTCCAAAATAGAGACCGGAAATGCCAATTCGTTGCGAGCCGGAATCACCGGTTCTGCCAGCGAACACCTGGCCGCCGGAAAACAGTTTTTGCAGGACGGCAAATATAACGAAGCTATCGCTGAGCTTTCGCTCGCCGCTTCGTTAGATCCCAAGCTTTCTGAAGCGCACAACCTGTTGGGTATCGCTTTCACCCAAAAAGGATTTTCGGAGAGAGCCAAAGATTCGTTTGAACGAGCAATCAAAAATGAACCGGAAGATGCCGACACGCTCAACAATCTCGGCTTCTCGCTTTATCAGAGTGGCAACTATCGCGCTGCTATCGATCGCTTAAAACGAGCCGCAAAGTTGGCGCCGACCGACGAGCGAATTCTCAATAACCTGGGCTTGGCCTACTGCCGTGTGGGCAAGTTTGACGAGGCCTTCAAAAGTTTTTCTCGCGCCGCTGGACCACTGACGGGCAATCTCAACACGGCCAAAATGCTTGAACGGTTTGCGCGGGAAGACGATGCGATCCGTTATTACGAAGCTGCCCGGCAGATCGACCCGGCCAATACGCTTGCATTGCGGCGTTTAGCCGATCTTTACCAACGAGTAGGCAAGCCCGCCGAAGCGCAGGCTGCTCGCGCAGCCCTTGCATCTCCGGGTTCGGCCGCGAATGTGGCAAGCGTGGAAAAATAATTTCAGAGGAAAAGGGAAGTCACAATGTCGCAAACGACCATACTAAGTCGCGCAGAAATTGAAAGCATGGGCCCGCCTCTTCCTGAGGAACTGGCCGACACGGGGATTAGTGAAGGTTTTCTCTGCGATTTGGCGTTGAAGCACGTGGCGATGTTGCCCGAGCCAACTACCTGGGCAATCGCCGAAGAGATGCGACTTCCCCGGATGCTGACCGAGGAGATACTGACCAAGTTATTTCGCGAGAAATTGATCGAGGTGAAGTTGCAGACAGCTGTCGGTTCCACGCGTTATGCGATGTTGGACCACGGTTGGGATCGCCTGACTCGTTTGCTGTCGGTCTGCGGTTACACGGGCGCCGCACCAGTATCGCTACGCGACTACACGCACATGATGCGGCTGCAATCCATTCCTTCAGTTCCCGCCTCGATAGACACTGTGCGACATGCGTTTCACGATCTCGTACTGCCCGATTCGCTTCTGCAGACCTTAGGTTGTGTTATCAACTCTCGTCGTTCTCTCTTTCTGACGGGCCTGCCTGGTACTGGTAAGACTGCCGTTGCGGAACGCATCAATGGTGCTTTGGATGGTGCGATCTGGATTCCGTTTGCCGTTGAGATCGATGGACAGATCATCCGCGTGTTTGATTCCCATTGTCATGAACAGGTCCCGAATAATGAGTTACCAAGCGAATTCGATCGACGTTGGGCGTTAATCAAACGGCCACTAGTTGTGGTCGGTGGTGAACTTACCCTTGAGAATGCCGACCTGACCTGGAGTGAAGCGGCGAAATTCTACGAAGCTCCGTTCCAGATGAAGTCGAACGGCGGCACTCTGGTCATTGACGACTTTGGTAGGCAGCGAGTGGCGCCGCAAGATCTGTTGAATCGTTGGATCGTGCCTTTGGAGCGTCGCGTTGATTACCTGGCCTTGCACACCGGAAAGAAGATTGAAGTTCCGTTCGAGCAGCTAGTAGTTTTCTCGACTAACCTCGATGAGAAGGATCTGGCGGATCAGGCTTTCCTGCGACGCATGGGATATCGTGCTCGAGTTGAGCCTCCCACACCTGCGGCTTATTCGGAGATCTTCAAGCGTCAGGCTTACAACCGAGGTATCCGAGTTGATCAGCCTGTGTTGGATCATATTCTGACGAAGTACCGAGTCGAGCGCCGGCAGATGAAAGGTTGCGAACCGCGTGACTTGTTGGATCGCGCTACAGACATCTGTTTGTTTGAAGCGCAGGCGCTGGAGTTGACGAACCAGATCCTCGATACCGCCTGGCGTAATTATTTTGGCGCCTCGCACTCCTTTGCTCCGGTGGCCACGACGGAAACGATGATTGAGCGTACGCTCGCCGATCCCCTTGAGCTTTAGGGTTTAACTCTGCTTGCTGTTTGTACTCAACCATAATGTTTCGCATCCCCGTCATTGCCAGCATTCTAATCTGTGTTCTTGTTGGGGTTCGCTCTCCCCAAGTTTTTGCGCAAACCAAACAATCAGCCAACCCCGCTCCGGAGGCGCCGAAATCTGACCTGATCAGACTGAAGCTTGCCGATGGTTCGTATATTGTTGTCGACGAAGCATGGGAAACTCCCCAAGGTTTTTGGTACCGCCGCGGTGGCATGAGCCACGTCCTGCCGAAGGATCGAGTCAAGGCGATTGAGCGGAGTTCGCCGACAGCCGCAAAAGAACAAGAAGAGGACCCTGAACCCGACCCCGAACCAGTGCGTGCTACGCCCGCCTCAGCTGGCGTATATGACAAGCCTGCTTGGATTTATCTCGTTGGCGGAGCGCGAGTTGAAGCGGATAGTGCTAGCCAATCCGCGGCTGGCGTCTGGTATAAGCGAGGACCCATGTCGATCTTTCTGGATCGGAGTCGCGTTGATCATATCGAGCTCGAAGAAGTGGAAAAGGCATCCGATTCGGAGTCTTCTCAGAAAGAAAGAGGTTGGAGCAGCGGAAACCATAAGCTGGACGGGTTGATCAAACAGAACGGGAATAAGTATGGTGTCGACCCGTACTTGATATTCCTCGTAATGGAGCAGGAATCACACTTCAACCCACGAGTGGTTTCACCAAAAGGGGCCAGGGGGTTAATGCAGTTAATGCCCGGAACCAGCAGGCGTTTCGGAGTCCGACGGCCGCACGATCCAGCGCAAAATATTTCCGGCGGAACGCGCTATCTCAAAGAGCTCCTTGATCGATTCAATAATAGGGTCGACCTGGTCTTAGCTAGTTACAACGCGGGGGAAGGCGCCGTAATCCGATTTGGCCACCGGGTGCCCCCGTATCGAGAGACGCGAAATTACGTCAAACGAATCAGCTATCGTTACAAACGCAAAACAGCAAAACCGCCTAAGACAAAGGCAGCGACTGGAGGAACAGCAACTGCCGCTACAGGAGAAAGATGAATAGCGAGCATGCCAATCCGAAATACATCCCCACGGCGAAGTCTATCGTTCGATATTTGTTTGGAATCCTGGTGACTTGTCTGTTTCTCGTCATCCCCGCGAGTGCCCAACAAGCCGACGCTCCACTTACCAATACTTCGATAATCAAGCTCGTCCGAGCCGGATTTAAAGAGAAGACGATAATCGGCATCATTCACAGCCGGCCCAACCACTTCAATTTAGATACCGAACAGCTCATCCTGCTTAAGCACAACAACGTCAGCGAAAACATCATTCTGGCGATGTTGTCGCTGGGCGGCGACAGTATGGATGCTGACGACTTCGGCGACGACTCATTCTTCAAGGACAAGAACAAAGGCGGAGATCCTGGAGGCTCAGGCTCGTCACCAAGTACTAACATTTTCGGCTCGGGTAGCGGATCCAGTTCCCAAACTCGTCAGCGTGGTGCTCGCGGTGGCAACGATACCGAGGGCAACATCACCGGTTCCGCCACAGTGAGAATCATCCGACCGCCAACCGAGGCGGGTGGCGGCGGTACTTCCCTTAAGTTGGAGAAAACCCCAACGCTGGATAATGAGGCTGTCATTCGCATGGTCGACGCGGGTTTTTCGGAAGGCACAATCATCAAACGAATCGAAGACTCTCCAGCCGCGTTTGATCTGTCTGCAGCTAAGGTCGAGGAACTTCACAAGCGCCGAGTCACAGAACCAATCATTGCGGCGATGACCGCGGCCATGAGTGATAAAGACGGCGAGACCAAACCGATCGCACCGCAAGACAAAGAAAGATAAGGGCGATGTTGGTCCACTTCATTTATCACCCTACCAGTGTACTTTGTCGCACATTGCTAGTACTTCTCCTCCTTCTTGGTGCGAGCTGTCTTCAAGTGAGTAACGCGCAAGAAGTCAAACCTGCGCCCAGCCCCAGTCCAGCAAATAAGGCGGATGAGGAAGTCGATCCGGACGACGTCATTTCTGTTAACACCGCCGAGGTGTTGCTTCCAGTCACCGTCCGTAACGCAAATGGGCAGCTCGTTGAGGGGCTGACGAGGAATGACTTTCGCATCTTCGAAGACGGTGCTCAGCAAACGTTGAGCGACTTGAGTCTGCGTCAAGTTCCTGTGGACGTGGTGCTGATGGTTGACGCCTCTTCTTCCGTCGCTGACAACGTAGACGATTTCGGACGAGCAGCCATCGGATTTGCTTCGCACCTGGCCAGTGACGATCGGATCAGTTTGATCCAATTCGATGATCGCATACTGCTTTTGCAGGATTGGACCAGAAGTATCGTTCAACTGCGGCGCGCGCTAAAACGAATCGCACCCGGAATGTTTACACGATTTCATGATGCTGTACTGCTCGCCTCGCGCGATCAATTGCCACGAGGTAGTGCCAGACACGCAATGATCGTACTCACCGATGGTATTGACAGCGGCCGCGGGTCCCCGTTTCAAGTAGCGCTACGTGCGGCGTTGCAATCTCAGACTGCCGTTTATGTCATTAGCAATACCCAGATTGAAAGGGCTAAGAAAGAACAGGAACTGGCTACTCTCCTCGATAGCAGTAGCGATTCGGCCCTGAAATTTAACGAGCTTCGCATTCAGGATCTACGAATGGGCCTGGAAGCGTTAGATGCCAGTGAGCGCAACCTGACGGAATTGACGGCTGCTACTGGAGGCAAGCTTTACCGGCCAAAATCGTTCGGTGACTTGGAAGCTGTTTACCAGGAGGTCGCAAACGAGTTGCGCCACCAGTACGCGCTCTATTACTCGCCCTCCAACAAGAAGCGCGACGGGCAGTTTCGGCGCGTCCAGGTAGAGACTGTTAGCCCGGCAAATAAGGTGTCAGCTCGGGTAGGGTATTACGCTCCAGTTCGGTAGAAGCTCGGCGGCAAAAATGGCACAAGTCGAGCGTGTCGAAGCCAGCTGCGTCAGTCTGATACAGTAATTTTCCCGTCAGCACATCTCGCCAAATAAGCCATTTCCTCATTAATTAAAGACACAGTTAGGTTTATCGCATTCGAGTGAGCGTTGGCATGGCCGTTGCCATCTTCGAAGCGACTCGGTCTGTAATTACTAACATCCTGAGTCAGCCATATTTAAACTTTGCGAAGAATCGACGGAGGAACGATGCGACCTGTTAAGCACGTGGAGAGAGGATTAACTTTGGTGGCAGGAGGCGTTTTCAATGCCATCCAGTCTGTCAATAAATACAAGCCAAATCCCTCTTTCACCCCTAAGTGGTCAGATAAACCGCTCTTGAAATCGTGGCAGAAGAGCAAGCCCACCTTGGGCTGGCCACGAACCACCGACTCACTTTGTCCAAACTGCGTGATCGAAGCGCGTGAGGAGATTCTCAGCGGCAAAAAAGATGTGACCGTCCTTATTAACGAGAAAGTCGGTGAGATTAAAGCCCAGATCATCGAGCGGGATGGCGAAATCTGGATGGTTAAGGACTGCCCCGTACACGGTCATTTCGAAGACATGATGGCCATCGACGCCAAGTTCCTGACCCACATCGAAAAGATGTTTCCGGGTCGCGATATCGATGCGCACAACGACGAGAAACTTCACAACCACGGTTCCAGTACGGTCAAGTATGGTCGTGGCGCAGTGCTCACTGTAGACCTAACCAATCGTTGCAACATGATGTGCGATCCGTGCTTCATGGATGCTAACCAGGTTGGCTTCGTTCATGAGTTGAGCATGGAGGAGATCAAAGAGATTCTCGACAACGCGCTAACCATCAAGCCGCGTCGTCAGATGTCAGTGCAGTTTTCTGGCGGTGAACCTTCCATCTCACCACACTTCATCGAGGCGATCAGGTATTCACGCAAGGTTGGCTACAACAGCGTGCAGGCGGCTACCAACGGAATTGAGTTTGCCAAGAGCAAGGAATTCTGTCGCGAGGCTGCTGAAGCTGGTTTGCGTTACGTTTACCTTCAGTTTGATGGCATCGGCAACGACGCTAACAGCCACCGTCAAGTTGGCAATCTCTTCGACGTGAAAATTCGAGCAATCAACAACCTGCACGAGGCAGGCGTTGAAATCGTGTTGGTAACGACGTTGGTGAACGGCATTAACAACGACCAGGTCGGCTCGATCATTCGCTTCGCTCTCGATAACCCCAAGAAGATCGCGTTTCTTTCGTTTCAGCCGGTGTCGTTTACCGGTCGCGACGAAGAGATTACGGAGCAGCGCCGATTACAGCAGCGCTACACACTTTCGCATCTTGCGCATGACGTAAAGAATCAAGTCGGTATTACCGAACCCACTCGCGATTGGTTCCCGCTTTCGTTGATGGGTGCGTTTGCTGATTTCGCGGATCTGGTGCATGGGCCGCAGGCGGAATGGGGCCAGGTGTCATGCGGTTGTCACCCGAACTGTGGCGTCGGCACGGCCGTGATGATCGACAAGGAAAATAAAGAAATGCGACCGGTACCGGAGTTTCTGAATATCCCGGGCCTGGTTAAGGACATGCAGAAGATCACTGATGCGGCCCGCGGTAAGTGGATGTCGAACCTGATGATGGGCCTTGCGTTGTTGAAGCACTACAACCCGTACAACTCGCCTTCGCAGTTCACGCTTTATGAGCTGTTCAAGAAGTTCGATAAGTCATTTGGTCTGACCGGCAAGGATTACGGCAAGGTCGATGGTGGCCGCACATCTGAGGACATCGATAAGCGACGCAGCGATCGTTGGAACTTCCTCTTTATCGCCGGTATGTGGTTCCAGGATCTCTTCAACTACGACTTCCGCCGCACGGAAATGTGCATCATTCCTTACGGTACCCAGGAAGGTGAGATTTCGTTCTGCGCTTACAACACCGGTATCGGTTGGCGCAATATCATCGAGAATATGCACCAGAACGCCACCGTGGCTAAGTGGTATCAAGACCACGGGCGTCATGAGATCTTCGCGGGGGGCAAGGATGTGGAGTTGACTGATAAGTCTCATAGCCTCGTGCTAAACGAAGTGGATCTCGCCCGGCCGAACAAGCCGCAAATGGAAGGTCCAAAGACGGCGCACGAGGAAGCAGTCATGATGCGCAAGCTTTACCAGGAGATGGTGTTGAAGAAACAGTTAGACACCAAGACGTCTGATTTGCCGGTTCAGATCAAGGGTCTGAGCCGTACCAAGGAGGAAAAGGCCGAAGCTGTTATGGCGTAGTTTTGTGGCAAACCCAGAACCCCGCGGGGCAGGCAACTGTCGCGCGGGGTTTTGGCTCGTCCAGGGCTAAATTTAATGTCTGCGAACTTGACCGCAACCGTTCGCGACGTGTTAAATAACCAAGTTGACGAAGGACCGAAACAAAGGAAAGCAGAGACAGAATGGCAATAGTTACAGTTAATCAGGGCGAATCGATCGAAAGCGCATTGCGTCGCTTCAAGCGCAAAGTTATGACGGAAGAGATAATAAAGGACGCCAAAAAGCATGCGTTTTTTATCCCGCCAGGTCAGAAAGCAAAACTCAAGTCAGCTCTTGCGCGCAAACGGAATAAGAAGAAGGGCCGAATGCGGATCCCGCGCGACTAGTCAGTACCCCCTGCACAGTTGCGGCTAAGGCCGCTATTTTCTCACCAGCCGTCTCTTAATCGAGGATCAACAAACCAGGGCGCTCTTGAGGGAGCAGGCAGCCGAAACTGGACTGTGCGTGTGGAACTGATGACGGCTGCAGCGTGAAGTGTTATGACGCGAATTCTGCTCACCAATGACGACGGCATCCATTCCGACGGGCTTATTCAGCTCGAGGAAGCGCTACAGCAAGTGGGTGAAGTGTACGTGGTCGCGCCCGCTGCCGAAATGAGCGGTGCCTCGCACAGTCTTACCCTGGCTCGTCCCTTACGTATCCGCCAGATTGATAGTCACCATTGGAGTGTGGATGGCACCCCGACGGACTGCGTTACGCTCGCTCTCAACAAGATTCTACCCGCTGAAGAACGTCCTGATATTTGCGTGTCAGGCATTAATCATGGCGGTAATCTGGGAGATGATGCGACTTATTCGGGTACCGTAGCCGGCGCCCTTGAAGCAACCATCTTTGGTGTCCCGGGCGTGGCTTTAAGTCTGGTAGCGCGGGATAACTTCGACTTTACCGAGGCCGCGGCCTTCGCGGTGGTCGCGGTTCGTAAAGTTCTCGAAGAAGGATTGCCCGAAGGCACTCTCCTGAATATCAACTTGCCTCCGGGTGAGATCAAGGGCATCAAGGTAACTCGGCAGGGAATTAAGAACGCTCGCACCGTTATTAGCGAGCATATAGATCCGCGCAACAAGCCATATTTTTGGATCGGTGAAGAATACTTCAATACCAACTCCGCAGAAGGAACCGACTACAACGCTATCGAACTGGGCTACGTTTCCGTCACTCCGTTAAAGGCCGACATGACGGACCATCAGGCGCTAACGGCGCTCGAAACTTGGAACTATTTAAGCGATTTCGAGCTCAGTCACAGAAGTTAAGGCAGCTTAAAACTCTTGTTCGGTGCAGCCTGTAAATAGACACAGATCAGAGCTAAGCCAACAATATGCCATCCCCCGGGCGCGAATGGTGGCGCGTTTGCGTGATCATTACGGAATCCGCGATCAGAAAGTACTAGAGGCGATTAACGCTGTCCCTCGTCACGCGTTCGTGCCTGAAGCTTTGCAAGGCCGGGCTTATGGCGATCACGCGTTGCCCATCAGCGCCAACCAAACGATATCGCAGCCCTTTATTGTGGCCCGGATGACCGAGTTACTCGAGTTGGATCAGAACAGCCGAGTGCTGGAGATTGGCGCCGGATCCGGTTATCAGACGGCGGTGCTATCACAGATCGCCGCCCAGGTTTACTCGATCGAACGAATCGCAGATCTCGCTCGTCAGGCTCAGGCACGAATACGCCAACTCGAGATCTATAACGCCACTGTAAAGTGCTTCGATGGCACTCTTGGCTGGGCGGCCCATGCTCCTTACGACGCGATCCTGGTGGCAGCTGGTGGTCCAGCTATCCCGGAGCCACTAATCAATCAACTCAGAGTGGGCGGCCGGTTAGTCGTGCCCGTAGGCGAAACGCGCGAAGCCCAACGTCTGATTCGGGCGATCAAAACGGACAAGGGACGGAAAGAGGAGGACCACGGTGGCTGCGCTTTTGTTCCGCTCATTGGTCAGCACGGGTGGTCCAATTAAACTGTCAGATCGCTTTACCTCTCCTACACAGCTTAAAGAACTCGGAGTGCGAGCTCCGAAATTAAAGGAGCTCACAGACGGATAGAACCTACTCTCGATAACTTATGATTGCTCGTATCATTGAAATTCTCTCCGGGTTCATCATCGCCACCATCTCCGCGCTGGGTTATTCAGGCATCGTCTTACTGATGGCGATTGAATCGGCGTGTATCCCGCTGCCGTCAGAGATCATCATGCCGTTTTCCGGTTATCTCGTCTCGACCGGTGAACTGAGTCTTTGGGGCGTCGCGATCGCTGGCGCCGTAGGCTGTGTCTTGGGATCGCTGGTGGCTTACTGGGTCGGCATGTACGGTGGCCGGCCGCTGATTGAGAAGTACGGACGCTATATTCTTCTTTCCCGACACGATCTCGACATTGCCGATCGTTGGTTTGAGAAGCGCGGCGAGATAATTGTTTTTGTTAGTCGTCTGCTCCCGGCGATTCGTACCTTCATCGCCTTTCCGGCTGGCGTGGCGCGGATGAATCTGACGAAGTTCATCATTTACACGTTCGCCGGTTCCTTACCGTGGTGTCTTGGTCTGGCGTACGTCGGAAAGAAGCTCGGGGAACAGTGGAACAAAGATGACACGTTGAAGACCTGGTTTCACCGGTTTGATTTTGTGATTGGCATCGTTGGTGTGGTCTTAGTCGTTTGGTGGGTCAGACGCCACATCCGCCACTCCCGGGCCTTGTAATTGCCGATTGCCGATTTTTGATTGGTGTTACCGATAGAGCCAATCAAAAATCAGCAAGCAAAAATCGAAAATCTTACATCCCAATACCTTTGAGGTGATACCGCTCGCTGTCGTAGTAACGATCCACATCGACAGTGTTCAATTTTCCCAGCACTGTTGAGATATCGACCAACGAGAGGTCGCACGCCGGGGCAATTCCCCGGGCGGAGACCATCTTGCCAA
>Ga0066388_100000708_pt1 | contig 16777 bp, 11 predicted proteins | sample PanSoiMetaGPlot6_FD_64539 | JGI IMG/M metagenome (GOLD analysis project Ga0066388, IMG submission 64539) | Tropical forest soil microbial communities from Panama analyzed to predict greenhouse gas emissions - Panama Soil - Plot 6 (Hybrid Assembly) | ecosystem: Environmental > Terrestrial >... | reverse complement strand
AGGACCGGAAGCTTCACAGAACATCGGCTACCGTGATCATTTCATGCACAAATACTGGCACTTCATCGACGAGCCTTTTTCGCCGGACGGCACAGCGCTGCATAATCCGGATACGCCCAACGCCCGGACACAGATTGCCGCCTTCCGCGCGAGGCTGTCGGATCCGGGGACCTCTGCCGAGGACAAGGACGTAAAATCGTACGACTTGGTTTGGCTGTTGCACCTGGTCGGCGACGTGCATCAACCGCTGCACACAACATCGCGTTTCACCCACAGCCAGCCTGACGGCGACGCCGGCGGAAACCACGTCAAGATCCATTGCGGCAGCAGGTGCGGCGCGGTCGAGCTGCACGCCTTCTGGGACGATGTGCTCGGCACCAGCGCTCATGCGCAAGACGCGATCAATGCCGCCAAGCAGCTTCCCAAACCCAGCGCCCAACTTGCGGCGATCGCCGATGAGAGTGTGTGGATCGACGAAAGCTTCAAGGCGGCGAAGGCCAACGTCTATGTGCAGCCGATCGGTGTCGGTGCGGGACCGTTTGCGCTGACCAACGGCTACAGGTCCGCGGCGCTGCGTCTTGCAAAACAGCGTGTTGCGCTGGCTGGCACGCGGCTCGCCAATCTTTTGAACGCCGCGCTGAAGTGATATCTGGCGCGTCCCCCCCCGATCGCCCAAGCCACAAGTTCCTTTCCGCGGCTGGCGTCGAGCGGGCAAATTTTAGCTGTCGCGATGCAAAGGCCGCCGCCATAGGATGATGCGTCCAGACCGGGGTCGCAGCTCCCCACTTCCAATTGCTGCTATTGAACGGTCAAAATCTCGGTACAACGCTATCGCATGTCGCCGGCCCGGGGCTCCGGCGCGACCCGAGCGAGAGGAGGCGGTTGCCATGAGCTTCTTTCCAGCCAAGGATCCGGCGCCCGGCGATGCGCGCGCCGCCGATGCCATCGACTTGATAATCGTGCCGCGCAGCGTCGATGTCGGCCATTTCGCCGTCCGCCGGGCGCTTCCGCACACCCGACGACGCATGGTCGGCCCCTTCATCTTCTTCGATCACTTCGGACCGGCGGAGTTTCACGCCGGCCAGGGCATCGATGTACGGCCGCATCCCCATATCGGTCTCGCAACCGTCACCTTCCTGTTCGATGGCGAAATCATGCATCGCGACAGCCTCGGCACCGCCGCGGCGATCCGCCCGGGCGAGGTCAATTGGATGACGGCCGGCCGCGGCATCGTGCATTCGGAACGCACCGCGCCTGACCATCGCAGGGAAGGCGAGCCGATCCACGGCCTGCAATGCTGGGTGGCGCTGCCGATGGCGGACGAGGAAGGCACCCCCAGCTTTTTCCATCACAACAGCGCGGCACTGCCGCTCCTGCGCGACGAGGGCAAGACGGTCCGCGTCGTGGCCGGCAATGCCTATGGTATGCGGTCACCGGTGGCCACGCCGATGGAGACGCTGTTCGCCGACGTAACGCTCGCGGCCGGCGTGGCGCTGCCGGTCGATGCCGACACCGAGGAGCGGGCGATCTATTTGATTTCAGGCGACGTCGAGATCGCCGGTGACCGGTTCAGCCCCGGCCAGCTGCTGGTGTTGCGGCCGGGCGACGCGATCACGGTGACGGCCTTGGACGACGCGCGCCTCGTTCTGCTCGGCGGAGCGGCGATGGACGGACCACGCCACATCTGGTGGAACTTCGTCTCCTCGCGCAAGGAGCGCATCGAGCAGGCCAAGGCCGACTGGAAGGCCGCGCGCTTCGACACCGTGCCCGGCGACGAGCAGGAATTCATTCCGCTGCCGGAGTGATCGCGGCGCGATCTCGTAACCGACCGTTCGGCGATTCCGCTGTCGACCGGGCCTCAAAGCTTCGCCAGGTCGAGTGCGCTGCGGTCACCGACCCAGGCATCGTTCAACCGCCGCGTCGCATCCTCCGCCGCATTCTCGCGGCCCATCCGCCGATAGACTTCGCTCAGGCCGTAAAGTGCCCAGCCGTTGTTCGGCGCTCGCACCAGGGTGGCGCGAAACGCCTCCTCCGCAGCGTCAAGCCTGCCCATTCGCAGCAGCACCGCTCCCAGGGATTGACCGACCGGATAGTACCAGAACGGCGGCTCGGTATAGGGCAGTCGATCCTGGATCGCCAATGCGCGCTCGAAAGCAGCCCGCGCAGTGCGCAGCCGGTTCTCGGTGAGCGCGATTCGCGCCTGCACCAGCGTCCGCGCCAGCTCGAGCAACTCCCGCGCCGGCACGCCGCCGGCGGTCAGCGTCGAGAAATCACGCGTCTTGAGCCGCGCGATCGCCGCCATCTCCTGCCGTGCCGCCGGGACGTTCCCGTCGGCAGCGTAGGCAACGCCGCGGGCGTAATGCCACATCGCCCGCACGTATGGCAGCTTCGCATCCGGCGCCGGAAGCGCGAGCACGGTGGCGGGCGGGCTGAATCGCGCGTGCGCGAAGAAGGGCGCAGCCGCGACCGTCTGTGCCATCGGGACGGCTCGCGCCGCCTCCGCCGTGACGATGCGTCCGAGCTTTTCCGCCGCCGCGATCGCGGAGGCGCCGTCGCCGGCCATTTCCGCCGAAGCCATCAGCGAATGCACGTTGTGCGGATAATAGGCGCGCGGATAGATGCCGACCGGCTGTGCTTGCGCGATGTAGGCCTCGTCGATCAGCACCGCGTCTTTGTTGGCCGCCACGGCCGCCTTGTAGTCTCCGATGCGGTAATAGATGTGGAACGGCATGTGCACGAGATGTCCCGCTCCCGGCATCGCGGCTGCAAGCCGTCGCGCCGGCGCCAGCGCTCGCTGCGGGGCATCGGAAGCTTCCATCATGTGGATGTAGTAGTGGATCGCGCCGGGATGATCCGGATTGCGTGCCAGCACCGCCTCGAGGTCGGCGACGATATCCGCGGTCCGGCCCTTCGGCTTGGCGCCGCCGGCCTGCCAATAATCCCAGGGCGAAAGATCCATCAGCGCTTCGGCGTGCAGCACGCGGATATTGTCATCCTGCGGAAATCTTGCGGCCGCCTTGTCCATGGCGGCGGCATAGGCCGCATCGAGTGCCCGGCGCTCGGCCTTCGGATCGGATGAATAGCGCTGCGCGAGCGCCGCGATCAGCGCCTGTTCGGGCGCGCTCGCCGTACCCGCATTCTGCTGCGCCTTGCGCACGGCCGCCATGGCCGGCGCGACCGCATCCGCTTCCATCGGGGCATTGATGTTGGGCCCAAGGACGAGCGCCTCGCCCCACGCGCACATCGCGCAATCCGGATCGTGCTTCTGCGCGGTACGGAAGGCATGGCGGGCCTCGGCATGATTGAAGCCATAGGCCAGACGCAGGCCCTGATCGAAGTAGCGCTGCGCCAGCGGATTCTTGGTCGTAATCGGATGGGTGAGCGAGCCCAGATTGTCGTAGAGCGTAGCGTCGCCGGGCGTGTCGTCGGTGCCGGACGCCGTCGGCGGAAACGGCTTCGTTTCGGTGGCAGCTGCGACTTTCTGATAGAAGGCGAGCAGGCGTCCGTGATCTCCGTTAGGCGACGACGTGCACAGCGCCGCGCTCAACACCGGGTCGAAATCAGCGGTCTGTTGCGCCGCCGTCGTCGGATTGGACGCCACGAAATCGGCGGCAGCCAGCAGCGCGAGACCAGCGCCGCCCGCCAGGATCGGCAAGCCCACGGACATATGCTTTTCCTCGCGATCGAGAATGAACCCCGGCGCGCCAGCCGGATCGAGTTGCCCGTGCCGGGGGCAGTCCCGCCAGCGTGCCGTCCCATTATGGGGATTCTTCCCGGTGCGGGGTAAAATTTATCGTGATCGCCTGTGGGCGAATTTGGCGCAGTTCACCCGCGCTTGCGCAAGGTGCGCAAATCCGGAAGCTTCTGCCGCGTGCGGGCCATCTCCCGCCACGGATCCTGCTTGAGGGCGGCGAGCCGCCTGCCCAGGTTGCGCAGGGTATATTGATTGCCGGATTTCGTGCGATCCAATTCCTCCCAGGTGACCGGCGCGGAGACCGGGGCGCCCGCCCGCGCGCGGGTCGAATAGGCCGCCACCGATGTCTGCTCGAGCGAATTGCGCAGATAGTCGACGAAGATTTTTCCCTTGCGCAGGGATTTCGTGATCTTGGAGACATAGCGCGCAGGCTCGTCGGCATTCATGGCGAGCGCGACTGCCTGAGCGAAAGTCTTGGCGCTGCTCCAATCCACGCCCGCAATCGGCAGGACCACGTGCAGGCCCTTGCCACCGGTGAGCTTGACGAAACTTTCAAGATCGATGGCGGCAAGCCGCTCGCGCACGTCGCGTGCCGCCGCCACCACGCCGGACCATGCCACGCCGTCGCCGGGATCGATATCGAAGACGATGCGGTCGCAGACGTCGAGCCGATCGATCGTCGATCCGCGCACGTGCACCTCGAGCACGCCCGCCTGCACCAGCGACAGCAGGCCGGCGAGATCCTCGACCGCGATGATCTGCCGCCGCTTGCGGTCGATGACGGTGTGAAGCCTCTGCTCGCTCAAGCCGGCCGAAGCATGCTTCTGGAAGAAGCATTGGCCTTGCGTTCCGTCGGGGCAGCGTACGAGCGCCAGCGGCCTGCCGACGAGTTGGGGCGCCATGAAATCCCACACCGCGCGGTAGTAGTCGGCCAGATCCTGCTTGGTGACGCCGACATCAGCCCAATAGACCCGATCTGGATGGGTGAAACGAATCTCGCCGTCGCCAGTCCCCGCGGGCGGCGCGGACGGCTTGCGGGCGCCCGTCCGGCCTTTGGTTCCGGCGGTTTTGGAGCTATGTGCGCGCCGCGACGTCTTGGTGACCGCCTTCACGGTTTCGGCTGCGATCTTCGAGCCGGCCCGATGGGTGTCGCGCCCGGCAGCTGCGCCCGCGCCTGCAGCCGGAACCTCCCGCACCACCTCTTTCGCCGGCTTGTCCTCGCGGATGCCCTTGAACGCCGCCTGCCGCACCAGCCCGTCCGAGGTCCAGCCGCGCAACTCGCCCTCGATCACCAGTGTCGGCTCGACCCAGCGCACATCGCGGCGGCGCGCCTCCTCGGGCGGAATCCGGTCGAACGGCGGGCGGCCGATTTCAAGCGGGTGCAGCCGCTGCCACAGGTCGTGTGCTACCGCGCGTGTGTAGCCGGTGCCGACCCGGCCGGCATAGATCAGTCGTCCGTCATCGTAGTAGCCGACCGCAAGCGCGCCGATCGCCCGCGGCGAGGCAGTCGAGGGGGAATATCCGCCGACTACGAGTTCCTGGGCGTTCGAGCATTTGGTCCTGATGAAGCTTTCCGACCGGCCGCTGCGGTAAGGCTCGTCCATGCGCTTTGACACGATGCCTTCGAGCGAGATCTGGCAGGCGTGGCGGAGCACCACCGTGCCGTCGCCCTCGAAATGCTCGCTGTACCTGATCGGCCCGCGTCCCTTGCCGATGAGGCGGGCCAATTCCGCCTTGCGCTCGGCCAGCAGCAAACGCGCGAGATCGCGGCCGTCGAGATGCAGGAGATCGAAGACATAATAGACGAAGCGATGGCGGTCGCCCGCCTTGAGCGCCGCCTGCAGACCCGAGAAGCTGGAGCGACCGTTCTCGTCCTCGACCACGATCTCGCCGTCGAGCAGCGCGGTACGCGCAGGAAGGTCGGCGACGGCGTCGGCAATGTTCGGAAACCGCTCGGTCCAGTCCAGGCCCTTGCGGGTGAGCAGCTTGACCTCGCCGCGATCGAGGCGGGCCTGCATGCGGTAGCCGTCGAATTTGATCTCGTGCACCCAGTCCGCGCCGCGCGGCGGTGCGGCGCTGAGGGTTGCGAGCGACGGCGGCAGGAACGCCGGCAGGCGCGCGCCGCCCGCGCTCGACGGCTCGGCACTCTTGCCGGCGTGCTTGGTCTTCCTCGCCGCGCTGCGACGTGGCACACGGGCACGGCCATGCGCCGCGGTCGCCCCGCTCTTGACGTTGCTCGCGACACTCCGGTTCGAGTGCCATACGCGCTTGCGGCCCTTGCCCTCGGCGATCTCCGGAATCGAGCGGCCGCTCACCACCGACAGCGGCTGCTCCTCGAGGATGTCGGGATCACGCGGCCCGCGCGCGGCCTCGTCCTTGGCCTTGATCAGCAGCCACGGCACCTTCTTTTCCCCGGCCCGACCGTGCATGCGCACGAGATGCCACCTCCCGTGCAGCTTGTCGCCGTCGAGCCGAAACTCGAGGTGACCTTTCTGCAGTCCCCGCTGCGGATCGCCTTCCGGATGCCAGCGGCCGCAGTCCCAGATCAGCACGGTCCCGCCGCCATACTCGCCCTGCGGGATGGTCCCTTCGAACGCGTTGTACTCGACCGGATGATCTTCCACCTGAACCGCCAGGCGCTTCTCGCCCGGAACGAGGCTCGGACCGCGGGTCACCGCCCAGCTCTTCATCACGCCGTCGAGCTCGAGCCGCAGGTCGTAATGCAGCCGGCGGGCGGCATGCTTCTGGATGACGAATTGATCACCCTTGGATCGCCGTGCGCGCCCGCGCGGCTCCGGGGTCACGTCGAATTTGCGCTTCTTGCGATAAACCTGCAGGCCCACGGTGAGAACCTTCGCTAGAGCCGTCCGGCGAGCACCGCCCGCGGCGGTGACCAGTGCGGGGTTCGGGTCCGCCGGATATGTGGTGACGCGACCCTCGCCGACACCATAACCTTACCCGGTCGCGGTGGTCGCCGCCGCAGGAGAAGCGGCGGGGGCAATAAGGATAAACGCCTTCGGCGGCGCCGGCGTTCCTGCCCACCAGGCACAAAAGCCATGGCACGTTAAGCACTTCTCTGCGTTCTCCGTTTGCCCCTTTGGTTGCGGCTGGTTAATTACCTGCCGACCTATTAGTTTAAATGCCGACCTCGCCGGTGGAGTTTCCCCCTTGTCCCAGCCATCCAAGACCCCCCTGCTCGACCTCATCAAGACCCCGGCGGACCTGCGCCGCCTGGAGAGCAGGCAGTTGCGCCAACTCGCCGACGAACTGCGCCAGGAGACCATTGACGCCGTCGCCGTCACCGGCGGCCATCTTGGCGCCGGGCTGGGCGTGATCGAGCTGACGGTTGCCCTGCATTACGTCTTCGACACCCCGGACGACCGCCTGATCTGGGACGTCGGCCACCAGGCCTATCCGCACAAGATCCTGACCGGCCGGCGCGACCGCATCCGCACCTTGCGCATGGGTGGCGGACTTTCCGGCTTCACCAAGCGCGCCGAGAGCAACTATGACCCCTTTGGCGCCGCTCATTCCTCGACCTCGATCTCGGCCGCGCTCGGCATGGCGGTGGCCCGCGACCTCGAAGGCAAGTCCAACAACGTCATCGCCGTGATCGGCGACGGCGCCATGTCGGCCGGCATGGCCTACGAGGCCATGAACAACGCTGGCGCCATGAATTCCCGGCTGATCGTCATCCTCAACGACAACGACATGTCGATCGCGCCGCCGGTCGGCGCGCTCTCGGGCTACCTCGCCCGGCTGGTCTCGGGGCGGACCTACCGGTCGCTGCACCATACCGTCAAGAAGCTGGCCAAGCTGCTGCCGCCCTTCCTCGAGCAGCGCGCGGTGCACATGGAGGAATATGCCCGCGGCCTCGTCACCGGCGGCACGTTGTTCGACGAGCTCGGCTTTTTCTATGTCGGCCCGATCGACGGTCACAACATTGATCATCTGCTGCCGGTGCTCAAGAACGTGCGCGACGCCAAGAACGGGCCGTTCCTCGTGCACGTCGTGACGCAGAAGGGCAAAGGCTACGAGCCCGCCGAAAAATCGGCCGACAAGTATCATGGCGTCGTCAAGTTCGACGTGGCGACCGGCGCGCAGGCCAAATCGAAGGCGGCCGCGCCCGCCTATACCAAGGTGTTTGCGGAAGCCCTGATCAAGGAAGCGAAGAAGGACGACAAGATCGTCGCCATCACCGCCGCCATGCCATCCGGTACCGGGCTCGATTTGTTCGCCAAGGAATTCCCCAACCGCTGCTTCGACGTCGGCATCGCTGAGCAGCACGGGGTGACCTTCTGCGCCGGGCTCGCGACCGAGGGCTTCAAGCCCTTCGCCACCATCTATTCGACCTTCCTGCAACGCGCCTATGACCAGGTGGTGCACGACGTCGCGATCCAGCGCTTGCCCGTGCGCTTTGCCATGGACCGCGCCGGACTGGTCGGCGCCGATGGCCCAACCCATGCCGGCGCCTTCGACATCGCCTATCTCGGCTGCCTGCCCGGCTTCGTCGTGATGGCGGCGGCCGACGAAGCCGACCTCGTGCACATGGTGGCGACGCAGGTCGCGATCGACGACCGCCCGTCGGCGCTGCGCTATCCCCGCGGCGAAGGCATGGGGGTGCCGATGCCGGCCGAGGGCAAGCCGCTCGAGATCGGCAAGGGCCGGATTCTGTGCGAGGGCACCAAAGTCGCGCTGTTCTCCTTCGGTGCACGGCTCGCCGAATGCCTCAAGGCTGCAGACGAGCTGGCGGCGCTCGGGCTCTCGACCACGGTTGCCGATGCCCGCTTCGCCAAGCCGCTCGACACCGATCTGCTGCTGCGCCTTGCGCGCGAGCACGAGGTGCTGATCACCATCGAGGAGGGCTCGGTCGGCGGCTTCGCGGCGCATGCGATGCAGAAGCTCGCCGACCATGGCGCGCTCGACGGCGGCCTCAAGATCCGCACCATGCTGCTGCCCGACGTCTTCATTGACCAGGATTCGCCGGCGGCGATGTACACCCAGGCAGGCCTCGACGCCAAAGGCATCGTCACCAAGGCCTTCGAGGCGCTCGGCCAGAATCTGCACGGCGAGGCGGTCAAGCTCGGGCGGGTATAGCTGCCTCCGAGCCGTTCGCAGGATCGTCGTCTCCGCCCGAGCGGGATGACCGCCAGGTCCATGGCTGCCCGTGTTCGCATCGACCGCCTGCTCGTGGAGCGCGGCCTGTTCGAGAGCCGCGCCAAGGCGCAGGCTGCCATTGCCGCCGGGCGGGTGACCGCCGATGAGGTCGTCGTTGCCGAGCCCTCGGACGAAATCGCCGCCGATGCGACCCTGCGCGCCGAGCCGGCGCATCCCTGGGTCTCGCGCGGCGGCGTGAAGCTTGCCGCCGCGCTCGATCATTTCCGTTTCGATCCGTCGGGCCGCGTCTGCCTCGACGTCGGCGCCTCCACCGGCGGGTTCACGCAGGCGCTGCTGGCGCGCGGCGCGCGGCGCGTCTATGCGGTCGATGTCGGCCGCGGGCAGTTGCATACGAGCCTGCGCGGACGACCCGACATCGTATCGTTCGAGGCGACGGACATCCGCGCGCTCGATCCGGCGTCGCTCGGCGAGCCGCCGGATTTCGTCACCGTCGACGTGAGCTTCATCTCGCTCAAGCTCACACTGGCGGCAGCGCTCGCGCCGGCGCAGCCGCCGGCCCACCTGCTGGCGCTGGTCAAGCCGCAATTCGAGGCCGGCAGGCGGGCGCTGAAGAGGGGCATCGTGCGCGATCCCGCCATTCATGCCGCGGTCTGCGACGACATCGCCGCCTTCGTTGCGTCGCTTGGCTGGACGGTCGCCGGCGTCGTTCCCTCGCCCATCGCCGGCGGCGATGGCAACCGCGAATTCTTCATCGGCGCGCGCCGCGACTGAAGCCGGCGCGCCGGCCTTTCTCTCGCCACCCTGTCCACTATGGTGTCGCGCCATGACAATGGGCACGACAGCAACAGCAGCCGCGCGGGCCGACGGCGCGGTCTGGCGCGCGGAGATCGTCGAGACTACGAGGCTGGCGTGGCCGATCGCCCTCACCCAGCTCGGCCAGATCGCGATGATGACCACCGACCTGGCGCTGATCGGGCGGCTAGGAGCCGACGCGGTTGCGGCCGTCGGCCTCGCCCACCTGATCCTCTTTGTCGGGTTCGTGCTCGGCATGGGTCCCATCTCCGCCGTTGCACCGCTGGCATCGCAGGCATTCGGCGCGCGCCGGCCGCGGATGGTGCGCCGCTCGCTGCGGGTTGGCCTTTGGGCTGCCGTGCTGCTGGGCGTTCCGGTCAATGTGGTGCAGCTCCGCGGCGAGGACATTCTGATCGCGGCCGGGCAATCGCCCGAGACGGCGGCGCTTGCCGCCCGTTATCTGATGAGCCTGGCATGGTCGATGATTCCGGCCTGGTGCTTCATCGCGCTTCGCAACTTCATGGGCGCGGTCAATCGTCCGGAGCCGGCGCTGTGGGTGACGCTCGCGGCCATTCCTGTCAACGGACTGCTGGCCTATGGCCTGATCTACGGCGCCGTCGGGCTCCCCCGCCTCGATCTCCTCGGCGCCGGGCTCGCGACGACGACCGTGAACGTCGCCATGTGCGCCGCCGCGATCTGGATTTGCTGCACGCGTCGCCCATTCAAGAAGTATCGCGTGCTCGGCCGGTTCTGGCGGATGGATTGGGCGCTGCTGCGCGAGCTGTTTACGATCGGCGTCCCGATCTCGGGCGGCATGCTGCTGGAATGGGGGCTGTTCTCGTCGGCGGCGATCCTGATCGGCTGGATCGGCACGACCGCGCTCGCGGCGCATCAGATCGCGTTGCAGGTCGCCACCGTGCTGTTCATGATCCCGTACGGCATCTCGCTGGCAGCGACCGTGCGTGTCGGACATGCGGTGGGCCGGCGCGATCCGGCCTCGACGCGCCGGGCGGGCGTCGGCGCGATGGTGCTGGGGGCCGGCGTCATGCTGACGATGACGCTGCTCGTCGTCGCGCTCCGCAATGTCATCCCGCTCGCGTTCCTCGGCACCGACGGGCCGGCAAGCGCCGCCACCGCCGCGCTTGCCACCACGCTGCTCGGCCTCGGTGCGACCTTCTTCGTCACCGACGGCCTGCAGGCCATTGCCGCCGGAGCGTTGCGCGGGCTCAACGACACTCGGGTGCCGATGCTGTTTGCGGCGTTCAGCTTCTGGTTTGTCGGTTTCGCCAGCGCCTGCCTGCTCGCCTTCCCGCTGCGCTTCGGCACAGTCGGCATATGGGCCGGATTTTCGCTCAGCGTCGCGACCTATGCCGCGCTGCTGATTTGGCGCTTTCAGCAACTGACCTTGCGCCGCTACCTGCCGCCCCTGGCGGAACCGGAGGAGGCTGCTCCGGCCGCCCAGCCGCCCGGCGCCCAGGCTGCGGCGCCCGCGGTTCGCACCCGCTGAACCTGGACGCGCCGGCGATCGCAAGCTATCGAACGTCCATGGTGGAACGGCTCGTCATCGCCCGGCTCGGCGTGCGCGGCGAGGGGGTCGCGGACACGGTCGCCGGCGCGCGCTACGTCCCGCTGACATTGCCGGGCGAGACGGTCGAGATCGATGCGTGGCCCGGCCATCCCGATCGCGGCCACCTCATCAGGGTCGACATCGCCAGCCCGGACCGTATCGCGCCGATCTGTCCGCATTTCGGCGCCTGCGGCGGCTGCGCGCTGCAGCACCTGGCCGCCGCGCGCTACCGCGACTGGAAACGCGCCCTGGTGGCAGACGCGCTGGCGCATGTCAGGCTTGACGCCCCGATCGACGATCTCGTCGACGCGCACGGCGAGGGCAGGCGCCGCGTCGTGCTGCACGCGCGGCGTGGCCAGCGCGACGTGCTCGAAGTCGGGTTTGCCGCGCTCAAGGCCCACCACTTGGTGGCGATTGACCGCTGTCCGATCCTGGCGCCGGAGCTCGATGGCGCGATCGAGACCGCCTGGGCGATTGCCGAGATTCTCGGCCACATGCGCAAGCCGCTCGATATCCAGATGACGGCGACCGATGCCGGTGTCGACGTCGACGTGCGTGGGTCCGGGCCGTTGACCGCCGCCGCCATCGCCGGGCTCGCCGGCGTCGCCGAGCGCCGCCGCCTCGCCCGGCTCACCCGCCACGGCGAGATCGTCGCACAACGGGCGGCACCGACGCTGCAGATCGGCCGCGCCCGGATCGCCCTGCCACCGGGCGCTTTCCTGCAAGCCACCACGGCCGGCGAAACGGCGCTGGCGCGCTTGGTCACGGCGCATTGCGACGGCGCCCGCAGCGTCGCCGACCTGTTCTGCGGCGTCGGCCCCTTCGCGCTGCGGCTGGCCGAGCGCTGCCGTGTTCACGCGGCGGACAATGATGCCGACGCCATCGCGACGCTGCAGCGCGCCGCGGCGCACACGCCGGGATTGAAGCCGGTCGAGGCGCAGACGCGCGACCTCTTCCGCCAGCCGCTCGTGCCGGCGGAGCTCGAGGCATTCGATGCCGTGGTGTTCGATCCGCCGCGCCAGGGCGCGCAGGCGCAGGCACGCGCGCTAGCCGCTTCCGCGTCGCCCCTGGTCGTGGCGGTGTCGTGCAATCCGGCGACCTTCGCCCGCGATGCCCGCATTCTCGTCGACGGCGGCTACCGGCTGACGCGGGTGACGCCGGTCGATCAGTTTCTCTATTCGGCGCATGTCGAACTGGTGGCGCGGTTTCAGCACACCGTCTAGTTTCCCCAGCGGTCGCGCCACATCTGCTCACCGATCGTGCAGGAGACGCGCGGCGCGCGCGCCTGTACCGGCACCACCCGCTGCTCCGGCATGCGGCCGGCGATTTCGAGGACCAGCTTGGTTCGGGTCGCCTCCTTGAACTGGTCGCGCTCGCGGATCGGGATGACGAAGGCGCCGGGGCCGCCGATGACGCAGTCTTCGTAGTAGACGTCGAGGTTCTCGATATCCATCGTGAACGAGTTCGGCCGCTTCAGCATGATCGGCAGGCCGTTGATGGTGATGCCTGCTGCCAGCACGTCGTCGCGCACCAGCGTGACGAACGGGCCGCTGTTGTTGGCACCGTCGCCGGAGACGTCGACCACGCGGCGAATGCCGCGAAAACCGCTGCCATCGAACAGCGGCTTGGCGAAATTGAGCGCGCCGGAGATCGAGGTGCGCGAGGCGCGGCGGTAAGGCGCGCGGGCGATTTCGTTCACGAAGGCGTCGGCGGCCTCCGGGCCGTCGATCAGGCGCCATGGCACGACGATCTTCTGGTCATAGGGGCCGGCCCACTCGAAATAGGTCACCGCCACCCTGCCGTGCATACCGCCGCGCAATGCCTGCATGAATTCGCGCGAGGTGAAGCCGGTAATGTAGCCCTCCCGCTGCAGCGCCTGCTCCTCCGGGTCCATGGAATAGGACACGTCGACGGCGACCACGAGCTCGGTGTCGACCGGCAACGCGTTCGGGCTCCTGTCGGCGAACAGCGGCGCCGGGCCGGGAGCCGCGAGGCAAGCCACCGCGAGCCCCACGGCAGCGCCTGCCGCCAGGATCGATATCAGCCGACCGTTGATCCGCATCCGTCCCTCCGTCGCCGGAACGAGCCTCCGCATCGTGGCACGGGAGCCCCGCCAAGAAAAGCGGGCGATGGCGGGATCAGTCCCGCAACGCTCGATCGTCAACCAATTCGGTCGACACGATCTCGATGCCGAAGCCGGCGAGGCCAACATAGGTGAGCTTGGCAGAGGTCAGCAGGCGGATCGAGCTGATGCCGAGGTCCTTGAGGATTTGCGCGCCGAGCCCAACCTCGCGCCACTGCCGCGAGCGCGCAACCTCGGAGCCGGTCGAGGCCGCCTGCGGAATGGCATGCGTAGGCACGCCCGCCGCGCCGTCGCGCAGAAAGACGATGACGCCGCGGCCCTCGTGCTTGAAGCGCTGCAGTGCCGCGTGCACCGGATGGGCGCCGCCGAAGACATCGCGGACGATGTCGGCGCGATGCAACCGCGCCAGCATGTTGCGGCCGTCGCCGATACGACCATGGACGAAGGCCATGTGCTGGATCGCGTCGAATGGGGTGACATAGGCGTAGCCCTGCAGCGTACCGATCCTGCTCTGCACCGGGAATTCGCCGATGCGCTTGACCAGCTTGTCGCGCACCTGCCGGTAGGCGATGAGATCGGCGATCGAGATCTGCTTGAGCTTGTGGCGCTCGGCAAATGCGGTCACGCTCGGCCCGCGCATCACGGTGCCGTCGTCGTTCATGAGCTCGGACAGCACTCCCACGGGAGGGAGCGAAGCCAGGCGGCAGAGGTCGATGCAGGCCTCGGTGTGACCGGAGCGCATCAGCACGCCGCCGTCCTTGGCGACCAGCGGGAACACGTGTCCCGGGCGCACGAAGTCGGAGGCGCCGCTATTGCCATTGGCGAGCGCGCGCACGGTATTGGTGCGCTCCTCGGCCGAGATGCCGGTGGTCAACCCGTGCCGCACATCGACCGAAACCGTGAAGGCGGTCCCGAGCGGCGCATCGTTCGCCGCCACCATCGGGTCGAGGTGGAGCCGTCTGGCCTCCTCGGCCGACAGCGGTGCGCAGACGATGCCCGATGTGTTGCGGATGACGAAGGCCATCTTCTCGGGTGTGCAGAGCGACGCCGCGACGAACAGATCGCCCTCGTTCTCCCGATCGTCATCGTCAGTAACGACGACGATCTCGCCGGCCTTGAACGCGGCGATCACCGCCTCTACCCGTTGATGATCGTCAGACACCTGGCTTCGGCCCCTTTGTTTCTTCAGGTCCTTGGCGCCCCGTCAGGCGCGGGCGAACGGCCAGGCCGGCGGCTCGCCGGTCTGCCCTCGATGCCGCAGATAATGATCGGCGACGACGCACGCTACCATGGCCTCGCCGATCGGCACGGCGCGAATACCGACGCAGGGGTCGTGGCGGCCCTTGGTGGAGATCTCGGTCTCGGTCCCGTAGCGGTCGACCGTGCGCCGCGGAGTCAGGATCGACGAGGTCGGCTTGACCGCGAAGCGGCAGACGATCGGCTGTCCGGTCGAAATACCCCCCAGAATCCCGCCGGCATGGTTGGAGAGAAATATCGGCTTGCCGTCGTTGCCCATGCGCATCTCGTCGGCGTTTTCCTCGCCGGTGAGCGCGGCCGCCGCGAAGCCGGCGCCGATCTCCACGCCTTTGACCGCGTTGATACCCATCAGGGCCGCGGCCAGGTCGCCGTCGAGCTTGCCGTAGATCGGCGCGCCAAGCCCGGCGGGAACACCCTCTGCCACCACCTCGATGACCGCCCCCACGGAAGAGCCGCGCTTGCGGACGTCGTCGAGATAGCTTTCGAACAATCTCGCCTGCGCGGCGTCCGGACAGAAGAACGGATTGCGGTCGACCTCCTGCCAATTCCAGCGTGAACGATCGATCTTTTGCTCGCCCATTTGCACCAGCGCGCCGCGCACGGTCAGGCCCGGCACGATCTTGCGGGCGATCGCGCCGGCAGCGACGCGCATCGCGGTTTCGCGTGCGGATTGCCGGCCGCCGCCGCGGTAGTCGCGAATGCCGTATTTCACGTCATAGGTGTAGTCGGCGTGTCCCGGCCGGTACTTGTCCTTGATGTCGGAATAGTCCTTGGAGCGCTGATCGACGTTGTCGATGACCAACGCGATCGGGGTCCCGGTCGTCACCTGCGCGCCGGTCGTCTCGTCGAGCATCACGCCGGACAGAATTTTTACCGAGTCGGGCTCGCGCCGTTGCGTCGTGAAGCGCGACTGGCCGGGTCGCCGCTTGTCGAGATAGGGCTGGATGTCGGCCTCGGTGAGCGGGACGCGCGCAGGACAGCCGTCGACCACGCAGCCGATCGCGGACCCGTGGCTCTCGCCGAAGGTCGTGACCCGGAAAAGATGGCCGAAGGTATTGAATGACATGGGGTTCCACCGGCGCCCGTGTGGTACCCTATCGCCCATCGGAAGTCAGCAGTCGGCGTGGGAAAAACCGGCGGTTTCCGCCACTCCAACGGTTAATCACCGACCGATGGTTACCGGCTGTCGTCACCCGTAGCGGGCGAGCGTCCCGTCGGAGAACACGTAGACCACGCCGTGTTCGACCGTATAGTGCGTGGCATCCTCGGGCGGAATGATCGCAAGCAGCCCGATGAGTGCGCGGGCGGTGCCGCCGTGGGCGGAGACGACGGTGTCCCGGTCGACGCTCTGATACCATGAGCGCATACGCACGCTGACCTGCGCATAGCTTTCCCCGCCCGGCGGCAGAAACTCCCATTTCTGGGCGTCGCGTCTGGCGATGACGTCCTTGTCGCGCGCCGTCACGTCGGAATAGGTCAGCCCTTCCCATTCGCCGAATGCGATCTCGACAAGCCGGGCATCGACCGGGAAGCCGGTGGGCTTGAGGCCCAGCGTCGCGCGCACGATTTCCATGGTCTCGCGCGCGCGGCTGAGCGGGCTCGAGACGTATTGCAGCGCTTCCGGCACACAGCCGTCACGGGTCAGGAGCTCGCTCAGGATCTCGCCGCACTTGACCGCCTGCGCCCGACCGGCGGCGTTGAGCGGCACGTCATGGCGACCCTGCAGCCGCTGCTCGACGTTCCAGGCGGTCAGTCCGTGGCGAACGTAGTAGATCGTCGGCACGAGAGCATCCGTGTCTCGGCCGAGCGAGCGGCCTGCTGCGTCGTTTTGGCGTCAAGCCGGCCGCGGGCGAGCGCTGCGATCCGGAGCGACGCGCGCCTCCTATGGCACAGGGCGGGTAAGCCCTTCAAGAACGGCCCGCCAGGACAGTCGCCATTGCCGGCCCTTCGCACCGGTCGCGCCAGGGCGCGGGGAATATCGCTGCCGCTGCAGTGTTTGTCCGGGTGAAGCGGCCCACCTGCAGGGGCCTCTAATCGTCCGAACGGACGATTTCACGCGGCGGCGATGACCTGCTAACCATGACCTGGTTGCGACGACTCACGGTCACGGCGGCTCGGTGACGCCGGCAAGGGAGAAGGGCGTTTGGGAGGTTTCGGACGGGAGATCGAAGCAGCGGTGCCGGCGCTGCGGCGTTACGCGCGAGCGCTTACCCACAACGCCGAACTGGCGGACGATCTGGTTCAGGACACGCTCGTGCGGGCGCTG
>Ga0066388_100000707_pt1 | contig 16780 bp, 14 predicted proteins | sample PanSoiMetaGPlot6_FD_64539 | JGI IMG/M metagenome (GOLD analysis project Ga0066388, IMG submission 64539) | Tropical forest soil microbial communities from Panama analyzed to predict greenhouse gas emissions - Panama Soil - Plot 6 (Hybrid Assembly) | ecosystem: Environmental > Terrestrial >... | reverse complement strand
CGGCGTGGGCGGATCGTACCGTACTTCGAACTGGGCGGGGGGGTGTTGTTTACCGGGAACGAGGTGCCGCCGGGGACTTCCGATGTAAATTTCACTCCCACCGCGGCAGTCGGATTTCATCACCTGGGTAACAAGTGGACCTGGAGCATGGACGTCCGATTCCTCCACATTTCTGATGGAGGACTGAGCGGTTTCAATCCCGGCATCAACACCTTACAGGTTCGTCTGGGCATCGGCACGTTTCGCCACCGGCACTAACCATAGCCGTTGCCTGAAAGCCGCGTCAGCTCTGTGCCGCCGATACATGCTCGGTCTCGGCTGTAGTCGGATCGATCACGGTTTTGATCTCCAGGATGCGGTTCGCCGGGAAGCCGCCCTGTCTCGCGTGCTCACGTATGGTTTGTTCGTCAGGCGCGATGTAGATGCAGTAGATCTTGTCGGAAGTGACATAGCTGTGTACCCACTGGATCCGGGGCCCCAGGTTGCAAAGCACACTGCAGGATCTCTGAGAGATCGCTTGAAGCTCATGCGCGGTGAGTTTCCCCGCGCCGGGTAAATCGCGCTCGATTACGAATTTCGGCATGTCTTAATCTCCGCTTTTAGTTTTTAACTGCTGTCTCAAGGAATGCAAGGAAATACGCCTCGCCTTCAAGTTTGTCATGGGATGCGACGCCCCCGCACCGATGCCGTCTCCCCAGCGGGTGCCGCTTTTGTCGCAACGCATGGGAAAGAGGTAATCATACCTGGTGTGAGCCTTATCAAGGCTGTCGATGTAACCCTGCTTTGCTCGGCGGCGGCCTGTGCCGGCACACCGGAGACTGGGACTAGCTTATCCGGCTGCACGAAACCGGATAAGCGGAAGGTGCGATGACCGTTAATCGGGGGCTGGCAACGCCTGTTTTTCAGTTCGCCGGCACGACCTGTTCGTGCCGGATCAGATCATAGTGAACAGTGAGCTGGTAAAGGGATTTTTCCGGCTTTTGCTGCTCTCAGCGTACGGTTGCGGGCTTATGTAAGCGCCCTATATTCTGCTGTCGTCATGTCCACACTCGTCGAATGTGTTCCAAATTTTTCTGAAGGCCGTGATAAGGCCAAAGTAGACGCCATTGTCGACGGCATGAAGATGAATGGTGTCTATTTGCTCGATCGTGAAATGGATGCGGATCACAACCGCTGCGTCATCACGTTGGTGGGGGAGCGCGAGTCCATTCAGGAAGCCGCGATCCGGGGTGTCGGCAAGGCAGCGCAACTGATCGACCTGAACAGGCATCAGGGCGCCCACCCGCGCATGGGTGCGGCCGATGTGGTCCCGTTTATTCCGATCGAGGGAGTTTCGATCGCGGATTGCGTGGCCATGGCGCGGCATGTGGGGGAGCAGATCTGGCAGCGTTATCGGATTCCGGTTTATCTTTACGAGGCGGCGGCGACCAGTCCCGAGCGACAAAACCTAGAGAACATCCGCCGGGGGCAATTCGAGGGCATCCGCGACGAGATTGCGACGAATTCGGCTCGCAAGCCTGATTTTGGAGAACCGCGGGTGCACCCCACGGCTGGGGCGACGGTTGTCGGCGCCCGCAAGTTCCTGATCGCCTACAACGTTTTCCTGAATACGCCGGATGTTGATATAGCCAAGAAAGTAGCCAAGGCGGTCCGGTTTTCCAGTGGCGGCTTGCGCTTTGTGAAAGGCGCGGGATTCCCGGTGCGGGGCCTGGCGCAGGTATCTATGAATCTCACGGATTTCGAGCAAACGCCGATTCACCGGGTATACGAGTTCGTAAAGCGGGAAGCGGCTCGGTACGGAGTCAGCCCGGTCAGCAGCGAGATCGTAGGTCTAATTCCGAAGAAGGCGCTGGAACAGACCGCGGAGTGGTTTCTGCAGGTCGAGAACTTCGATTCCTCGTTGATTCTCGAGAACCGCCTCTCGGCCGTTATGGGTGGCAAGATGGCGGTCGGGGGGTTACGGGCTGGAATTGAGCCTTTCGTCGAGCAGCTTGCCGCTCCCACCGCAACTCCGGGAGGAGGCAGCGCAGCGGCGGCGACCGGAGCGATGGCGGCGGGATTGGCCAATATGGTGGCCGGCATGTCTCGCGGCAAGAAAGCTTATCTGCAGTATGAGAAGCAACTGAGCGAGGCGATCGCCCGGCTATCGGTGCTGCGCGAAGAATTGAAAGCCGCCATTGATGCCGATGCAGAATCGTTCAAAACGGTGATGAAGGCATACAAGCAGGCCAAAGAATCGGCGGACGCCGATGACATCATCGATTCGGCGTTGCGGCAGGCCACCGGCGTGCCCCTGATGGTGGCCGAGAAGGCCAGGGAAGTGACACGGATCGCCGAGACACTTCGCCCAATTACGAACCCAAACATGAAATCGGATTTGACCACGGCGATTGCCCTGGCGGGAGCCGCAATCGAAGGGGCGCTGTCCAATGTGGAGATCAATTTGGAGTCAATGAAGGACCCGGCATTCCTGGCCGAGACACGTGCGAGAGCCGCGGCCTTGAAGGGCTAAGTGCTCACGCACCGAGATACCCGTTCCGAGAAGCCATAAACTTGGGCTCGCAGGTACATGCAAGAGAACGCTTTCCCTGCGTTCTATGGAAGCTTTGTACCTTTGTACGATCCGTCATGACAGGAAACTCGTTACAATAGGGAATAGCGGTCACGTCCAAGGCGCAGGTCGCATCGAACTAAGTACCCCTAAGAGGATTCTTATGAAAATTATCGCTCGGATCGCCGGTTTTGTTTTTCTGCTTGCTGCCGTGGCCTGGGCAATGCCGCTGGGCACGAGCGCGCGAGGCGTGATCCCATCCGACATACAGCAGATTATCTCGGTCGACTACCGCGCTCTGCGCAGTTCCGATACGGCTATGGCGTTGAAAGCGCAGATCTTACCGGAGAATCTGAAGCAGTTCGAGGCAGCGCTAAAAGGGGTTGCCATTGATCCCGACAGGGACGTGGATCAACTGATCTTCGCCTCTTATCGAGTGCCCAAACAGGGCGTGCGCATTGTCGGGATCGCGCAGGGACTTTTTCAGGTTAAAGCATTCAACAAGAAAATGGCGCTAAAGAAGATCAAGCCTACAAAGTATCGCAATACGCCGATCTATCCGATGTCGGGTGGGATGGAAATGACATTCCTTGATGACAGCACGCTGCTATTCGGGGATTTGTCGGCGATCCAAGGCGCGCTCGATGCCCGCGATGGGTACGCTTCAGGCCTGGATTCGAACTCGCAGATGGCAGACATGATTCCGTCGGTCGACTCTGGCGCTGTATGGAGCATACTCGATCAGCAGGGAACGCAGAACATGATGCGCTCGGCCCTGGGCGAAGCATCCGGGTTGGCGGATTATGAGACCATCAAAAAACGGCTGCTGGGATCCCGTTATGCCATGGACTTCGCCAATGGCGTGAATTTTGACCTCGATGTCATTACCTCGGATTCAATGACTGCCGCCACGCTCTCCTCGTTGGTTAAGGCTGGCATGATGTACAAGAAAATGAACGCCTCGCCGGTCGAAAAAGTTGCTATGGACAGCATGACCGTGAACTCGGACAACTCCAACCTGCAATTACATTTCAAGACAGACGACAAGAAATTCCAGGCCTTAATGCACTCAGACCTGTTCGCAGCTGTGTCGCATTGATGAAGTTGTGACGGTCCTCATGGCTACCACCACGCTGACTCGTCCACTTGACTGCATGAATACTGAGGTGTGGTAGTACTCATCTGTCTCCTCATGACTCCGAAGGTGTTGATCGGGTAGTGTATCCAGACGTCCCCCACACGCCCCACCTGGGAGGCAGGCGCTGCCAACGAGGTCTGTCTTTGAACCTCCCTCGCCTTCCAATACTCAATCTGTCCGGCATGAATGGCGTGGTGATCTTAGCCTTAACCAGCCTCTTCTTGGAGAACGTGGATGATAGGGAACTAAGACTGTTTCGATGATGATCGAACATATCACACCTGATAATCTTAGAGGCTGTTCCGAAACAATCGAAGGCCAAAGACTGAATACAGATTCTCTGCAGCCCAAATGACGATGCATAGAAACCCAGAGGTCAGGGTTCGGACCGCTTGAATAAACGCCTCCAAGCCTCGTTGCCTTTGTTACCCGATATCACCTTGCTCGCGATGTGCGCAGCCGTATTGTCGGCGCAGCTGTTTATTCGACCTTTTATTGGCCTGGCGGACAATGGCGATTTCTCCAAGGTGACAGGGAGGCTCTCACTTGCTCCAGAATTTGACGTGCCAAACTTTACCTACGTGGTACCCGTGTACGTTCGCTCCCACAACTACCGATGGTACAGCGACTTTCTGACCTCCGAAACGCTACCGGCTGCTTTTGCCTCTGCTCTCGAAAAAACAACCGGCCCCCCCAACGAGTTCGATATTCGATACATGGGCGCAGTTCATGCGATCATTTTCTTTTTGGCGTTCGTCGTTTTCCTCTTTTCTTGGCGTCATACTCCACCGCTGCTGCGCTTCTCCACCACCGGATTTGCTTTGTTCGTGTTTACGGACGTGATGTACACAAGTTATTACAACTCCTACTACTCCGATACGATTGCGCTATTGAGCTTGCTGTGGATGGTTGTTTTGGGGCTGCTGATTATATCTACTGCGGAGCAGTCGCCGTTTTGGCTGTTTGTTTTTGCTGTTGCCGCAGGGCTGTTTGTCACGTCGAAGGCACAGCATGCCCTCGCTGGATGGATTCCCGCCGTTTTTCTTGCCCGTGTAGCTTGGCAGAATAAAAAGCACCGAATCATCGCTGGTGCTCTGGCGCTCCTGGTTGTGATCGGGAGTGCTCTGCAGGTCCGGAGTACGCCTTCGTGGGTAAAGGGAATGACGGCCTTTGACGTCGTCTTTCACCAGATTACATTGGGCTCTCCGCACTCATCGGCGGATCTAAGGGAATTGGGTCTGGATGGAACCTACGACCAGTACGTCGGTCAGTATGCATACATGAAAGGGAGCCCTGCACAGAATCCCGATTGGGCCCGCGAGTTTCATCAAACGGTCGGCTACGGTGTCATTACACGGTTCTATCTTCGACATCCGTATCGCACGCTGGCCATTCTCGACAAAAATCTTAAGCAGAATGCGATCCATTTGCGTCCGATCGCGAACTTCTGTTTGGGTGATGGACATCCGCCGCGCGCCATAACTCACGCATACGCTGTGTGGAGCGATTTGAAGACGCGTACAGTACGCTTCTGGCCCGAATGCATAATCGCGTGGTATGCGGTCTTTGTTCTGGTGTCTACCTTCCATCTGAGAAACTCTCGAATAGTTTCCGAGCGTAACGCAACACTTTTGGCCTTGGGAGTATGCCTTTTAGGGCTGTACGAGTTTGGGGTGGCTACGCTTGCGGATGCGGCCGAAACCGGGCGACACCTTTTCTTGTTTCATGCCTGCACTGATGTCACGGTCTGCTTCGCGGTAGCGGGGATTGCTATCTGGACTCGGGAGCTGCTGCACAAAGTGCTTCTGATCGAAAGTTCTGACCGGTTGTTTATCCGCCTTGACGTCGATCAAGAAGCGCATGGAAGAGTTTCTCGTATTGATCCGTCACAGTCTCCCAGCTGTGAATCTTGCGGGCTCGGTCGGCGGCATCCGTTCTCATACTCTCCATCTTCCAAGGAGACGCCATGAGTTCTCCCAGCCTGCTACGCAAATTCCCTGTATCAAGCTGGAAAGGTATGCCGCAACCGCTTGCCGTCTCCCGATTGGCCTCCGTATCCAGGTACAAAATGGCATTTCCCGCAGCCATAGCCTCCACCAGAGCCGGGTGAATGCCGCCGATTTCGCCGGCGAAAACAAATAGTCCAGCGTTTTTTTGCAGGCTCCAATATCTTTCACCGTAAATCGGGCCAGTGAATACAACGCGGTCGCCGGCGAGAGACTTGAGCTTTTCTACGTAGCCAGGCTGGTACGGATTGCCTCCCACAACCACCAGCGGCCAATCCGTCTGCAACTCGCGATAGGCTTGAATCACCAACTCTGCGTTGTTCTCAGGTTCCAATCGGGCCACATAGAGGATGTATTTGCGGCTGTTCAGGCCAAATTGGTTGAAATGATTGCTGTTTGGCATCGGCTTGGCTCCGTAACCGATCATTGCAGAGTCAGCTCCGTAGCGCTTTTTGTAGTAGTCCTGCCCCGCCCGTGCATCGGTAATCACACGGGTGGGAGTAAGGGTGGATAACACTTCGCAAAAATGCAAGAAGGCCCGACCGATAAAATTCCACTTGCGGCGTTTGCGATCCAACCCGTCCACGTTGAGAGCTGTGGGTTTTCCGAACAGGCGAGGTAGCCAAGCGAACGGACTGCTGGCGACATTGCAGATCAGAATCACTTCCACATCCGTGAAAATGACGTGCAGAATCGACAGAAAGGTGTGAAACAGGGTATCGAAATGCTTATTCGAGAGGGTCGGCAAGATCACCCGTTGAATGCGATGATCAAAGACATCCTCCGGATTCGTGAACGGCCTCCTGCAGTAAACTCTAACTCGATGCCCGCGCTCGACGAGCCGTTGGGAGAGTTCGTCGGCAAGTGTTTCAAAACCGCCGTAACGGCCAGGAATGCCGCGCGTACCGAGAATGGCAATGTTCATGAATGCAAATTTGTGAACCGGCAGGGCACACACCCTGCTGCCTGCAAGTTGTAGGTACTGACGCGAACGCGCACCCATGCTACCAGCAGGGCACTGGCTCTCGGGTTGAACCCGAACCTGGATTTCATTCTGACGATTGCTGGCGCCCCTGTTCCCTTGATTCCTGCGCGTTCTCCGTCCTGGACAGATGCCGACAACTACTGCAAAACCAATGCGTGGGAAGGCTGCCTTCCTCGTGCGTCGCATCTTTTCCGAAAGAAACGCCAAACCCGCGATTTGAGCCGCACACGGGACAAATAGGCTCACGCGACGCTTCAGATCCCAAAGACCAGTCTCCTCCACGCCCTAGTGATTAGGATCAGAATATCGCGACGTACCCCCAAATGACCAGCGCCGGAGCCAAATGAAATGGAAAATCCGGATCAGGTAGAACGGCACTTCGGCTATGCGACAGAACTGACGGCTGTGGACTTCGACTTAGGGTGCAGTCCCTGGCCGCGCCATCCACACCGCCATGCAGTTTGGCCATAGGCACGGATCGCTTCGTGCAGCGAGATCCCATCGGGACGAAAGCCCACGCACGATAGAGTGGAACGGAGTAGCAGCCCGGCTACTAGGGCCACCCTCAGGCACATGACTTCTGCACTCGAATGGTGCTTGGAAAAGTAACGCAGCAGGTTTGCGTACCAATGAAACTGGCGATCAGAGAACGAGAGCTTTTTAACGCTATCTCCGCCCAAGTGTAGAAAGACAGCTTCGGGGCAGTAGAAAATTTTCCAGCCCAGATCACGAAGGCGACGGCAAAAATCTACATCTTCGAACCAGACCGGGGAGAAATTCTCATCAAAACCACCCAATTCCTCCCATGCCTTACGCTTGACTGCAAGACAGGCACCAGCTGGCTGATCGACTTCCTGCCGGAGAGTGTAATCCAGATCGAGACAACGATAGTGAACGTTCCAGGGATTGCTAGGCCAAATCCTGTTCAGTAGTAGTACTTCGCAAAGTTCGCTGCCCAGGGTGGGGAATCTTCGGACCGTGAACCCAATCTCAGGAGAGCCGCTCTGCGCCAACATCCCACCGACCGCGCCTACCTGCTCCGACCCAAGGATTTGCGCAAGTTTGTCGGCCGCATCAGCTGCCGCGATCGCGTCGGGATTCAGAATTATGCATATATCTGTCCCTGCGGCCTTGATACCCTGGTTGACAGCGGCGGCAAAGCCCCTATTCTCCCGATTCGGTAGGATGGCAACGGCGGGCGCGAAACGACGGGCCTTTTCCACAGTGCCATCCTGCGAGGCGTTGTCCACCACGATAACTTCCCAGTCTTGGGCACGCACGAGAGCTTCGAGACATGCTTCGATACAAGGCTCCGAATTGTACGAAACGATAATGATTGAGCCGGCTAGCATTGGCTTGGTTGAAATTATAGCGAGACCGACAGACCTGATCATGCTGGAGAGGGTGAACCCCTCTTGACAAGCCGTATCGTCGGACCTATATAAGAACCATCGTGGGGCGAGCTGTCCAGATCGCAAGCATTCTGCTTGTAATAGCTGCTGTTGTGTGCGTTTTGGTCACACCCGATCTCACGGACGATGTCGATGGTGTGTTCCACGACTACCATGCTGATTTACTAGTGTTGTTTTGCGCATTTCAAGTTGGGTTGTTAATCACAACTACGGCCAACCTCTTTCCCCTTGAATTTTTACCCTTCCATCACGCTCTCGACCTCATAGTTATCACCTGCGTTCGCCTCTGTTAGATCACAGCGGGGTTACACCCATCGAAGGTGTCTTGCCTGTCCGTGTGGCCTGGAAAGGCCCTGATGCCGGAAACGCTCGGGAACCCGCTCGCGACCGACGTTGATTCGTCCAGAGGAGGCGAGCGAAATGGGGGGCTAATGGCCCGTGCACGTAACATTATTTTGCACTACCACATTTTCAAGAATGCCGGCAGTACCTTCTCCATGGCCTTAGAACGAAATTTCGGACAAAGCTTCGGGCAGCTGCATGCGCCTCGTCATGATGAGCGCATTTCAGCTGATGCACTGCTCGATTTCGTCCGGGTACGGCCCGACATCGTCGCAATTTCCAGTCACCACTTAAGCCCACCCGCCCCGGCAACCGATTCGGTGCAATTTCACGAGGTGTTGCTTCTCAGGGACCCGTTGGACCGTATTCGATCCATGTACGATTTCTACCGGAGAGCGGCAATAACCGATGATCCTTTGACTTTGGAGGCAAAATGCGTTGCTTTACCGGAGTTTCTCGAATATCTGATCGAAACACGCCAGAACCTGGTTAGCAACGCACAAACCAACGTAGTTGCGAACGCTGGCGCCAAGATTCCTGAGAACTGCGATTTGAACCGAGCTCTCGCCATCCTTAGAGCCACCGCCGTGGTTGGAGTGGTGGAGAATTTCGACTTCTGTGTCCTGCAGGCAGAGCATTCTCTGCGTCCGCTGTTTCCGGAACTGGATCTCAGCTACGTCCGCGAGAACGTCACTCCCTTTCGTGCTAAGGAGTTGCAATCTCGTCTGGATCGCTTCAGGCAAGCCTGCGGTGAGAAACTGTATACCAAGCTAGTGGAGTTGAATCGTTTCGACATGGAACTCGTGGCCGCCGCCGGGGCTGAATCGCTCCGCCGCTGGCGAGACATCAGCAGGCAGCCGATGCGGTTGCGGAATTTTAGAAGAAGAGTCCATCAGCGCACAATTATTCGTTCGGTTACCGATCAATTCCGCCGCCTGCAGCGTGTGGGTAAACGCGCAGCGGGACTGCTTTCCCACCAGGACTGAGATTCGAATCACTGGAGTCCCCTTCAGGCTTGCCCTTCCGCAGGCAAATGCCTCTCACAGCATACGTTGACAGCGGCGGGATGAATCAATAACTTGGCTGGAGGAGAGTACGGGGGCATGATTGAATTTGTGCGACAGGTACGGCAATATCACGAACTCATCTGGGCGCTTGCCTTGAAGGAACTGCGAGTCCGCTATAAGCGATCGGTATTGGGGTTTTTCTGGGCATTGTTGAATCCCCTCCTTATGATGCTGGTTCTTACGGTAGTTTTCGGAACCCTTCTGATGCGATTGTCGTTGCCGCACTATTCAATTTTCCTGCTTAGCGTGCTTCTTCCCTGGACTTTCTTCTCTCAATGCCTTTCTTATTCAGTGGAATCGATCGTCAACAACGGCGAACTGCTAAAAAAAGTACGGGTGGCAAAGCTAGTATTTCCTGTCGCTGCTGTAGTGTCGAACATCATCAATTTCCTGCTTTCGATGCTTCCCTTGCTGTTGCTGATCCTCGCTGTGCGATTCCCGATACATTGGACATGGATCTACCTTCCGGTACCTATGCTAGGGCTGTTTCTATTCACGCAGGGTGTATCTTTCATCTTTGCGACAGTCAACGTTTTCTATCGGGATGTAAGCCACATCATCCAGATCATTTTGCAGGCGTGGTTTTATTTTTCCCCGATCATCTACTCGCTCGATTTTCTGCCAGGGCATTACCGCTGGATTTTTCGTCTTAACCCACTCCTATATGTGTTGAATGGATTTCGGCTGAGCATTTATTATGGCTTGCTCCCTTCATTGCCGTCGGCCGCTCTGTCCCTGGGACTCGGCATTGCCCTGCTGGCCTTCGGCTTTGCCGTGTTTCGCCGATATGAAAAGCGTTTTGTCTATTATCTTTAGAGGGATCATGGGAAGTGAGTCATACAGTGTTGAATTTTGTGACGTCGTGCAGCGATTCCGGCGTATCCGGGAGCGACCGGACACGCTCCGGGAAGTGTTCGCAAAAATTATCCGCCGGCGTCACACTTTTCAAGTATTTGAAGCTATCAAGCATATTTCGTTCAAAGTTTCAAAAGGTGAGGCGGTTGGAATTGTTGGTCGCAACGGATCGGGCAAGAGCACGATTCTGAAACTAGCGGCGGGAGTTTACGAGCCCAGTGAAGGCCGAGTGACGGTGCAGGGAACGGTTGCACCTCTTATTGAGCTAGGCGCTGGATTTCATTACGAGCTAACCGGTCGTGAGAATATCGTCCTGAATGGTTTGTTGTTGGGGCTGACCAAGCGGCAAATCAAGACTCGCGAAGAGCGCATTATCGAATTTTCCGAACTAGGTGATTTTATCGACTCTCCGGTCAAGCAGTACTCTTCTGGCATGTACATGCGATTGGCATTTTCAGTGGCCACGGAGGTCGATCCTGACATTCTAATCGTTGATGAGATTCTGGGCGTGGGTGACGGCGCATTTCAGGAAAAGTGTTTCGAGCGAATCCGGCGATTTCGCGAGGCAGGCAAAACTATCCTGCTTGTGACGCATGCCATGGATCAAGTCCGGACCCTATGCGATCGCGTGTTGCTAATTCGGGGTGGCCAGTTAGCCGACGATGGTTTGCCAGATTTTGTGATTGCCCGCTACGAGGAAATGCTAGGCCGGAGGCTACCCGAGCCTGCTCTTCAAAAATGACCTCAGCGAATGTTTGCGGGCACAAACGCTAACGCGCAACTCTGGTGCGGTAATCGGCAGATAAGATGTATAAAAGGAAGCCGATATGAGAATCCACAACCGGCACGTTATATTGCATTATCATATCTTCAAGAATGCCGGCACCACGATTTTCTGGATTCTACAGAGAAATTTTGGCAAACACTTGGCTGCCCTGGAAGGTGATCACTTCAATGGCCGTCTTGGTAACGATGTTCTTCTGGAATTTCTGAGGAAACATCCGAAAGTTCAGGCAGTATCCAGTCATCAACTGTGGCCACCTCCACCAGAACATGAAGGCTTTGTTTTCTGCGATATATTACTTCTTCGAAATCCCCTCACGCGATTGTCCTCCATATACGATTTCTTTCGACGGAGTCCGGTCACAAAGGATCCTTTAACCGCCGAGGCAAAAAAGCGAAGTACCTCGGATTTCATGCGGCTGCTGATTAATGAATACCCCCACCAGGTCGACAACCCGCAGGTTAACTACCTGTCCGCGCGCAGCCGCAACAGCAGCGAATCTATGTTGAATGTAGCTTCCAGGATTGCTTGTCAGGCTACTGTTCTGGGCACTACGGAGTTGTTTGACGTATGTGCGGTGCTGGCAGAGTACTCGCTTTCGCCATTTTTTGGCGCCCTAAACTTCGGTTACGTTGCCCAGAACGTCAGCTCTATGGCTCCGCGAGATTTGGAGCTCCATCTAGCGCAATTTCGGGATGCCTGTGGCAGTGACACTTACGAACAGCTCCTGAAATTGAACGCAATGGATCTTGAGTTGCTGGAGATGGTAAGGACCGAAGTGCTGCGGCGATTTGAGCGTCTTGCTGACCGTGAACAACGACTGAAACATTTTCGGCTCTGGCGAAGCATCCTCCATCCCAGCTCCGTACGAGGAGTTCTGGCATCGAACCATCCCCATGACTTCATTCAGTATGCGAATTTCGGGATCCACTGAACCTGCATATAAAAATGATCGGGAGCAGTCTTCCAGAGCTGGGGGCAAGCCTGGCCTTTGTCTTATTCTGCTCGTGCCCATCGATTGTGCGGTTTTGACCGTCCTGCTTGTCATGGAATTGGTGGGACGGTTATGGCGGCGAGTCGCACCGGCAACCCGCCCAGAATTTCCTGTCCCAAGATCGAAGTGTAGCTTCGTACTCCTGAGTTGGAATTCGCAAACCATGCTCGCGGAATCCCTCCCGGCCCTGCTGAACGAACTGCGAGAAGAGGAAGGAGATCACGAGGTCATTGTGCTGGACAATCACAGCACTGATGGTACTGACGAATTTATCCGCAGGCGCTTTCCCGAGGTTCGTTTGATTTCGAGTGCGGAAAATGTATATTTCGGTGCAGGAAACCGCTTGGGTATCGCTGCCGCGACTCGCGACATTCTGATTCTGATGAACAGCGATATCATCGTACAACCTGGTTTTCTACCGCCCCTGCTCCAAGCGTTGTCCGACCCTACAGTGTTTGGCGTGGCCAGCCAAGTCGTATGCACGGGGACCGCGTGCACTGAAACCGGGAATACGCACGCTCGCATCGGCGAAAACGACATCGAGTGGACCCAAGATCCGGTAACGGAACAGATTTCAGAGTACCCAGTTTTCTGGCTGCACCGTGGGCTGTTCGCGGTAGATCGTCGAAAGTACCTTTGGCTGGGAGGATTGGATAGCCTCTACGACCCACTCTACATGGAGGATGTGGACGTATCTTATCGGGCTTGGAAGGTTGGCTGGAAGTGTCTTTTGGCAGCGCAAAGCCGCGTTCTCCATCATCATCAAATTAGCACGCCCGCTGCCGGTGAGGGCTTCCTCAACATGCTTGTCCGCCGCAACCAGTACATCTTTTTTTGGAAAAACATAAACAGTTTGTCCATGCTCACGAGGTATTGCTTCGGTTCCACGTCGCGACGTATGCGACGGGCTAACATGAAGGGAATCGGAATTCTCCGAGAAATGCACAGCTTCTTAGCGGCTTTAAAGCGGTTCCCGATCGTTCTTGTCAGAAGACTATCGTTCGGGCGTCGGGTCACCTTCAGTGATCGAGACGTGTTTGCTGCGAGTGGTCAGGTCGGGCACGGTTGTTCATCAAAAGAGACGTGCTCCACAGCTCCTGACGGACATATGTAGGATAGGCGAACATTTCGCAGCGCAAGAGAGAGCGACCCAAGTAGGGGTGAACATGCCGTACGTGTCTCACGTTCCCCCCCAAACCGCAAATCTGGGGCCTACTGGAACTGAGCCAACTCAAGCGGATGTGCGACAGCCGGTAAACTGTTGCTCCGCCGCTTTAGTTCGGCTCTGACGCGATCCACCAAATGCAGGTCGAGCTGATTGGCGGCCAACAAAGCGTCATAGATGATTGAACCACAGGCTTGCCTCATGGCTTCGAGCCTGACGTCGAGTTCGGGAGAACGATCCGGACAGACGTTCACAGGAGCAACGCTCGCCTCAATAGCACCGAATGTAGGGTAGAGGAAGTACTTCGCCAAGTTAATTGAAAGGTCGAACATTTCACTGACGCCGGGGACGGCAGCCCCGCACACAATGGCAGATGCTATGTCAAGGTCCCGAGCATCGACTGGGCGGGCACAGCACCCCTTGTTCGCGAGAAAGTTGACCTGCGCGTTGTTTACAAGATGCGGATGATACCGCAGCAATAAGTCCATGAAACTAGCCATGCTGTGTGAATGAGCTTCTTGAACCAGCGGGTCGCGAGTTTCCCCACTTCGGCGATAGAATTCATACATCGAGCGGAGACGATCCAGAGGGTGTCTCACAAAGATGATGTCGAAAAAGAATAGCAGGTCTGATAACGGCTTCTTCGGTCGCAGATGATGACTCGAAACCACCTGAATATCGGGGTTGGAGTGCAAAAATGAAAGCAGATCCCTATTGGTCACCAGAGAAGCGGACGTTCTGCCGTGAAGATACGCCATTTTGTAGCCAAAATTTGCTTCCAGAATGGCGTCAATGGACGAGCCGGAATTCTTGAAAATGTGATAATGCAGAAGGACGTGCCGTATCCGAGACTCGACGGTATGGATACGAGGCATACCTTGCGCGCTTTTACTTATGGTCCCCAAGAAGGGGACAGTATTTGCAAAATAGGGGTTGCTGTCAAGACTTGTTTGTTTTGCAAGTTCTCGAGCTTGCATCCGAGACATCTTGGCAGTCAGCGCGCCGGAATTTAGCTCGATACAGTGGAATCGACGCGGGCGAAATGGGACTCAAACGCATCTCGAAGCAACTACTGGCGTTATTTTCGATCGAAAATTTGGGCAAGTACTGGCAGTATTGTCAGTTATACGGATTCAGCAGCGCTACGCGCCTAGCATTACGCAGGATCCGCAAACCGAAAGGAGCACCACCCGCCTACCCCGCGCTCTTGAATTCGTTTCCTGCCGCCAGACCGGAAATCGCTCCTGTGGAAAAGACCGTTTCGGTAATCATTCCTACCCTGAATGCGGGGAACAATATTCAACATCTGCTCCGACTGCTGAATGAGCAGGAGGGAATTCGAAAATGTGAAGTCATTGTTGTGGACTCGGGTTCAACCGACGATACCGTAGTTACGGCTGAAAACGAAGGAGCCCTGGTATCGCGAATTGAACCTCACCAGTTCACGCATGCTTTCGCACGAAATAAAGGGGCCGAAACGGCCCAAGGCGATCACTTACTATTCATGGTGCAGGACGCACTGCCTCTGACTCGAAGATGGATTTACGAGATGTTAAGCTTTATGGAAACGCATGGGGTAGCGGCGGTGAGCTGCGCGGAATTCCCTCGAGCGGATTCAGATCTATTTTATCAATTTCTTATCGATTCCCAATCTAACGATCTGGGACTTAGTTTCGACAGAGTTGCAGGCTGGGATGACTCATGCGCTTCGGTTTTGGGATTACGCGCCAATGCTCACCTATCCGATATCGCCGCGCTGATCCGGTCTGACATTTTTGCCCGATATCGCTACAGAGCCGGGTACGCTGAGGATCTAGATTTGGGTGTGCGCCTTATTCGTGATGGACACAAACTGGGCTTCTTGTGCAGCACGAAAGTTCTTCATTCCCATAATAGGACGCCCTACTATTTTCTTAAGCGGGGCTACGCGGATGTTCGGTTCCTGACCGATGTGCTTCCGAATTTCGTTTACCCGGAGATCGAGAACAAGGCGAGACTGTACCGTGACATCATCGGGCTACAGGCGCGTGTCGGCGGCCTGGGGACCATTGTGGAGCAACAGACTTTTCCCGTGCGAACCTCAACTCTGGCGGACCTCTTTCGTTCAAAGCTAGAGAATGGCGGTATAGTTACCGGAGATGTGCCGGACCTTCAATTTCGGCAGTTGCTGGCTCTCCTTGCCGGTGACAGCGGACTTCAAGACCATAAGCTGGAGGGACGCAGCATTATTTGGCCACACGCCCGCCGGCACCTAGAGAATCTCAAGAATTGGCTTTCGAAGATATACGTCGAGGTCGACGGTGCTCTGGCCGCCGAGATGGCGGACACTTTTGCGAAAGTGGTGGCTCTGCACTGTGGTACCCATCTGGGTTATTTGTTTTTGAGCCGCGCCGCTCATAGTGAGCTGGACGAATCACTCTGGCAACTCGATTCGCAATTGAGAGCGGGGATTTAGGCTGCGATGAGGATTCTCTACGTCGTCCACCAGTTCTATCCCGATTCTTCCGCAGGTACCGAGCGTTTTCTCCTTAGCCTGGCTAATGCAGTGCAGCGCAGTGGTCACTATGCCGAAGTGGTCACTTACAGTATGAAGGATTCATCAGAACTTCGCCCAACAGGGACGGTTCTGCTTCGCTATTACGTGTACAAACACATTCCGGTTACTGCGGTCAGGCATCCTAGACTTTGTGTAGACGTGAATACTGCGGTCGAGGACCCTGCCGTCAGATCATTTGCCAGGCAACACCTGGCGAACGGCAGGTATGACATAGTTCATATCGTCCACCCGATGCGAATGTCCTCTTTTGCAACCGTTGCGCACGAACAAGGTGTTCCGTATGTGATGACGTTAACGGATTTCTGGACGATTTGTCCTAAAATCACGCTCCAAACCACTTGTGGCAGTTTATGCTCGGGACCGCAAAGCGGTGATGCGTGCGCGCAGTTTTGTCCGGAGCTCAATTCAGCCTCGGTAAAATCTCGTCTCGCTGCTATCCATGCGATTGTTCGACGGGCCAGTATGGTAATCTCACCATCCGAAATAGCGTCTGCTCTTGTGCAGAACGAATTTCCTGATATCCCGATCACTGTCGTGCCACACGGACTATGTTTGCGTGTCTTTTCTGCCCAACGAAAACAATACGAACCTGATCGCCATATCACGTTTGGCTACTGCGGCGGCCTTGCGCCGCACAAAGGTGTCCATCTACTGATCGAAGCCTTTCGATCCCTGAATACCAACACGGCGCATCTGCACATTTACGGTGCCGCAGCTCCGAATGAACGTAATTATGCGCATCGACTTCATAAGCTTGCTGGAGGTGACGAGCGGATCGTGTTTTGCGGGGACTACAGTATTGAGGATGTGGGTCGTGTTTTCCAGTCCATCGATGTCTTGGTGATTCCTTCTGTTTGGTACGAAACCTATTCATTCACTCTGCACGAAGCGTTCGCTTCGCAGGTACCGATTATTGCCTCGGAC
>Ga0066388_100000706_pt1 | contig 16792 bp, 9 predicted proteins | sample PanSoiMetaGPlot6_FD_64539 | JGI IMG/M metagenome (GOLD analysis project Ga0066388, IMG submission 64539) | Tropical forest soil microbial communities from Panama analyzed to predict greenhouse gas emissions - Panama Soil - Plot 6 (Hybrid Assembly) | ecosystem: Environmental > Terrestrial > Soil... | reverse complement strand
AACCGTCCAAGAAGCTGTTAGCCGCGGAGTAGTTGGCTTGGCCCGACGCCCCAACGAAGCCGGCCATCGATGAGAACAGCACGAAGGCCAGTACATCTCGGTTGCGGGTGAGCTCGTGCAGGTGCCACGCCGCGTCCACCTTCGGTCGCAGCACCGCCGCCATCCGCTGCGGCGTCAGCCCGGCCAGCACGCCGTCCTCGAGCACCCCCGCGGCGTGCACGACCGCGGTCAGCGGCGGCGTACTGCTCTTGATCACTTCGGCCAGCGCCGCGCGGTCGGCGGCGTCGCAGGCGACGATCCTGGCCTGGGCGCCGAGACCGGCCAGCGCAACGCACAGCTCGTCGGCCCCCGCCGCCTGCGGGCCGCGGCGGCTGGTGAGCAGCAGCTGCCGCACACCGTGCTTGGTGACCAGGTGCCGGGCCAGCACGGCACCCAGCGCCCCGGTGCCACCGGTGACCATTACCGTGCCCTCCGGGTCGAAGCCGCGGGTGCCCGAGCCACCGGTACTCGAGCGACCGGTACTCGAGCGACTGGGGCCCGAACTGACCGGCGGGTCGGTGGCCGGCCGCAGCCGCGGCACCGACACCCGGCCGGCCCGGATGGACAGCTGGGGCACCCCGCTGGCGATCGCGGCGGGCAACAGGCGCAGCGACTCGGGCCGTCCGTCGACGTCGACCAGGGTGATCCGGTCGGGGTTTTCCGACTGCGCGGTCCGGACCAGCCCCCAGACCGCGGCGCCGGCCAGATCCGGTGCCGGCGCGGTGGCGTCCCGGGTCACGACAGCCAGCCGTGACCCTGCAACCCGCGGGTCGTCCTGCCGCTGCAGCGCTTCCAGTACCTGGGAGGTCAGCCGGTGCACCTCGGGTACGACCCCGGCGCCCGCGGCGGCGACGGCCGTGCTGACCGCCACGTCAGGCGGGGGAGCCGCGGGGTTGGCCGAGTCCCTGACTGCCGGGATCACCCCGGCCAGCCCGAGGTCGTCCTGCCCCAGCACGGTCCACACCCCGTCGGCGGCGGCGTTGGGCAGCTCGATGCCCACCCAGGCGGGCCGGAACATCGCCTGCCTTACCACCCGGTCCGCCCGGGCAGCAAGCTCGGCCGGGAGCGCCCGGACGCCCAGCGACTCCACCCGCGCCACCCGGCGACCGGCCGGGTCGGTGAGGGTCACCGAGACGGCGTCGGCACCGGCCGGGGTCATGCGTACCCGCAGCGCCGACGCACCCGTGGCGTACAGGCGCACCCCGCTCCAGGCGAACGGCAGCCGGACCGGGCCGGAGCCAGGCCCGGCGAGCAGCCCGGCGTGGACCGCGGCGTCGAGCAGCGCCGGGTGCATCCCGAAGCGGGTGCCGGCCGCCGCCTCGTGCTCGGGCAGCCGGACCTCGGCGAACAGCTCCTGTCCCCGCCGCCACACCGCCTGCACCCCGCGGAACGCCGGCCCGTACACGTAGCCGGCTTCGGCCAGCGTGTCGTACGCGCCGGCCAGGTCGACCTCGGCGGCGTCCCGCGGCGGCCATCGGCCGAGGTCGCCCTGGGCCGGTTCGCGCTGGGCCGACTCGCTGTGCGGCGGCTCAGGCGCCGAGACCAGCAGCCCGGTGGCATGCCGCGTCCAGGCGTCGGCCACGCCGGACCCCTCGGGCTGGGAGTAGACGTCGACGGCGCGCCGGCCGGACGGCTCGGGTGCCCCGACCACGACCTGGACCCGTACCCCTGCCGGAGTCGGCAGCGCCAGCGGGGCGAGGACCACGAGGTCGTCCAGCAGTTCGCAGCCGACCTCGGCACCGGCCCGGACCGCCATCTCCACGAACGCCGTGGCCGGCACCAGGACAGTCCCGGAGATCACGTGGTCACCGAGCCAGGGCTGGGTCGCGGTGCTGAGGCGCCCGGAGAACAGCACCTGGCCGGAGTCCGGCACCGCCAACGCTAGACCCAGCAGCGGGTGGCCCGGGGCCTCCGCTCCGGTCCCGCCTTCGCCGGCCGGCGGCGCGGTCTGCAGCCAGTACCGCTGCCGCTGGAAGGCGTACGTCGGCAGGTCCACCCGTCGAGCCCCGCTGCCGGCGAACACCGCGGACCAGTCGACGGGCACCCCACACACGTGCAGGCCGGCCACCGCGGCGAGCAGCGTTCCGGCCTCCGGCCGGCCGGCCCGGGTGGCCGCGGCAAACACCGCGTCCCGGTCGGCGTCCCTGCCCGCGGCGGCGTCCCAGCCGGCGCCGGTGGTCACGACCTCCTCGGCCAGCACGGCGAGCACCGGATCCGGGCCGAGCTCCAGGAAAGCCGCGACGCCCTCTTCCCCCAGCCGGCGCACGGCGTCGGCGAAACGCACCGGCCGGCGGGCCTGCCACACCCAGTACTCCGCGGCGCACAGCTGCCCACCGTCGGCCGGCCGGCCGGACACAGTGGACACCACGGGGATCCGCGGCGGGTGGAACGCCAGCCGCTCCGCGACCCGGCGGAACTCCTCGAGCATCGGCTCCACCAGCGGTGAGTGGAAGGCATGGCCGACCCGCAGCCGCCTGGTCCGCCGCCCTTGCGCCGCGAACTCGGCCGCGACGCCCAGCACGGCGTCCCGCTCACCGGAGATCACCACGGAGCGGGGCGCGTTGACGGAGGCGAGCGCGACCCGGTCCGCCACGCCGGCCAGCACGGGGGCGACTTCGTCCTCGGCCGCCTGCACGGCCACCATCGCCCCGCCCGCCGGCAGCGCCTGCATCAACCGGCCGCGAGCCGCGACCAGCGCCGCGGCGTCGGGCAGGGCCAGCACTCCGGCGACGTGGGCCGCTGCCAACTCCCCGACGGAATGCCCGACCAGGAAATGCGGCCGCAGCCCCCACGACTCCAGCAGCCGGAACAGCGCCACCTCGAAGGCGAACAAGCCCGGCTGGGTCAAGTCCGTACGGTCGAGCAGGCCGGCTTCCGGCGAGCCGTCCGCTGCGAACACCACCTCGCGCAGCGGCATGTCCAGATAGCCGTCCAGCTCTCGACACACCTCGTCGAACGCCGCGGCGAAGACGGGAAAGGCCGCCCACAGCTCCCGCCCCATGCCGGCGCGCTGGGCACCCTGGCCGGTGAACAGAAACGCCGTCGAGACCGCCGGATCGGCCACGCCCTGGGCCAGGCCGGCGGGGCGCTCCCCACGGCCGAGCGCCCGCAGCCCGGCCAGCAGGCCGGCCGGGTCACCGGCCGACACCGCGGCCCGGTGGGTCAGCGCCGACCTGGTGGTGGCGAGGGAAAAGGCGACGTCCACCGGGGACAGGTCGGTCCGGACCTCCAGCTCCGCCGCCAGTCTCCGGGCCTGCGCGCGCAGCGCGGCCGCGTCGGCCCCGCAGAGCAGCCACGGCGGCACCGGATCCCAGGTCACCGGATCTCGGGTCACCGGCCGGGTCACCGGATCGCGGGTCGTCGGGTGCTCGGCGGCAGCGCTGCCGGGCGGGCCGCCTGCCGGCTGCCCCGGCGGCGCCTGCTCCAGAATGACGTGCGCGTTCGTACCGCCGATCCCGAACGCGGACACGCCGGCTCGCCGTGGCCGTCCCGTCGCCGGCCACGGCCGGGCAGCGGTCAGCAGCTCAACGCTGCCCGCCGACCAGTCCACATGCGATGACGGCGTCTGGACGTGCAGGGTCTGGGGCAGCTCCCCATGCTGCATCGCCAGCACCATCTTGATGACCCCGGCGATGCCCGCGGCCGCCTGCGTGTGCCCGATATTGGACTTGACCGACCCCAGCCACAGCGGCCGGCCCGGCGACCGGTCCTGCCCATAGGTTGCCAGCAGCGCCTGCGCCTCGACCGGATCGCCCAGCGCGGTGCCGGTGCCGTGCGCCTCAACCGCGTCCACGTCCGCCGCGGACAGCCCCGCGTCGGCCAGCGCCTGCCGGATCAGCAGTTGCTGCGCCTGGCTGCTGGGGGCGGTCAACCCGTTGGACGCCCCGTCGGAGTTGACCGCGGAGCCCCGCAGCACCGCAAGCACCGGATGGCCGTTCCGGCGGGCGTCGGACAGCCGTTCCAGCAGCACCAGCCCGGTCCCCTCGGCCCAGCCGGTGCCGTCCGCCGAGGACGAGAACGACTTGCAGCGGCCGTCGGGTGCCAGCCCGCGCTGCCGGCTGAACGCGATGAACGCCATGGGTGTGGACATCACCGTGACGCCGCCGGCCAGCGCCAGCGAGCACTCGCCCGACCGCAGCGCCTTCGCCGCCCAGTGCAGCGCTACCAGCGAGGACGAGCATGCGGTGTCGACGGTGACCGCCGGCCCGTGCAGGCCGAAGACGTACGCGACCCGGCCGGAGGCCACGCTGCCCGCCGATCCCAGCGCCAGATGTGCCTCCAGCTCGTGCCGCGTGAAGCGGGCGGCGTAGCCGCCGTGCATGGCGCCGACGAACACGCCCGTGTCGCTGCCGTGCAGCGACATCGGGTCGATCCCGGCCCGCTCCAGGACCTCCCAGGAGGTCTCCAGCAGCAGCCGCTGCTGCGGGTCCATGGCCAGTGCCTCGCGCGGCGAGATCCCGAACACGCCCGCGTCGAACTCCGCGGCCCGGTGCAGGAACCCGCCACTGTCGGTGTAGGACGTGCCGACCCGGTCCGGGTCCGGGTCGAAGAGGGAGGGCAGGTCCCAGCCCCGGTCGGCGGGGAAACCCGTGATCGCGTCGGTGCCCTGCGACACCAGGCGCCACAGCTCCTCCGGACCGTACACGTCGCCGGGGTAGCGGCACCCCATCGCGACGATGACCACCGGGTCGTCGGTCGTGCTCCGGCCGGTCTCCGGCACCGCGCTGGCAAAGGGCGCCGGGTCGAGCAGGGCGGTCCGCAGATACTGGGCCATCCCGGTCGGGGTGGGATGGTCGAAGACCATCGTTGGGGTCAGGCGCAGCCCGGTTGCCTCGCTCAGCCGGTCACACAGCGCGACAGCGCTCAGGCTGGTGAGTCCCAGCTCGGTGAACGGGCGGTCCGCCTCGAGCCGTTCGGGCGGTGTCCGCGCGCACGCGTTCGCCGTCTCGGTCAGCACCAGCTGCCGCAGCACGCGCTCCAGCTCCGCGTCGGGCAGGGCAAGCAGGCGCTCCCGCCGGTCGCGGCTCGTGGCGGCCGGCACGGCGGGCGAAGGGTGGCTGTCGGCAGCCGGTCCGGATACCACCGCGCGACGCACGATCTTGCCGGACGCCGTACGCGGGACGGCGGCGATCTCGTTGACCTCGACGGGGACCTTGTAGTCGGACAGCTCGGCGCGGCAGGCGGCCAGCACCCGGTCGGCGTCGACTCCCTCCGGGCCGGGCACCACGAACGCCACCGGGACCTCGCCGAGGACGTCGTGCGGCCTGCCCACCACTACGGCGTCGGCCACGCCAGGACAGCGCAGCAGCACGTGCTCGATCTCCGCGGGGTGGATGTTCTCGCCGCCACGGATGATCAGTTCGCTGATCCGGCCGGTGAGGGTGAGATGACCGTGCTCGACACGGCGGCCCAGGTCCCCGGTGCGGTACCAGCCGTCCCGCAGCGCGGCGGCGGTCGCGTCCGGCTGGTTGTGGTAGCCGACCATGAGGCTCGGTCCGGTCACCCAGACCTCGCCCTCGTCCCCCGCGGGGACGTCGGTCCCGCTGTCCGGGTCGACCAGCCGCACCTCCACCCCGGGAATCGGCGGGCCACACGAGCCGTCGACCCGCGGGCCGCCGGGCCGGTTCACGGCGATCATGCCACAGGTCTCGGTGCTGCCGTAGGAGTCGAGCAGCGGGACCCCGAGCACCTCCTCGACCGACCGGCACAGCCACGGCGAGCTCGGCGCGCCCGCGACGACACACCGTCGCAGTGCCGTCCGGGGCGGCCCCGCGGCCCGAGCCGCCGCCACAAGCTGCTGGTACGTCGCCGGGACCCCGCCCAGAAAGGTGACCGGGTGCTCGCGCAGCTCTCGCCACAGACCGGCCGCCGGGAGGAACTCGCTGGTGATCCTCGCGCTCGCCCCGACAGCGGTCATGCCCAGGATGGCCATGGAGAGCCCGAAGGAATGGATCAGCGGCAGCGGCCACAGCAGCCGGTCCTCCGCCGAGAGCCCGAAGATCGGAACGTAGCAGGCCGCCACCGACCAGAGCGCACCGCGCTGGGTGGACAGCACCCCTTTGGGGCGGTGGGTGGTACCGGACGTGTAGAGCAGCCACGCCGGATCGTCGAGCCCGAGGTCGTCTCTCGCCGGCTCGGCCGGCTCCGTCTCGGCCAAGTCCTCGAACAGCGTGGTGCCGAACGGGCCCGGCTCCCTGCCGGTGACCACGACACGCGGGAGTGGTCGTTCGGACCGGAGGTCATGCAGCTGCTCCAGGTGCGCCGGATCGGTGATGACCAGCGACGCGCCGCTGTCCTCGAGCAGGTAGGCCAGCTCGGCGCTGGAGGACCGCGGGTTGAGCGGGACCCCCACCAGGCCCGCCCTGGTGACCGCCAGGTAGCTCTCCACCGTCTCCACACTGTTGCCAAGACAGAAGGCGACCCGCCCGCCCTCCCGACCCGGCACCAACTCGGCGAGATGGCCGGCCAGCCGGCCGCTGCGCAACTCCAGGTCGGCGTACGTCACCTGCCGCGAGGAGTCCGAAAAGGCCATATTTGACCCGAACGCGCCGGCATTCGCCTTCAGCAACTCAGCTACCGGCCGGATCAGCCTGTGATGCACCATGTCGTCCCACATCAGCCCGTCTCCTGTATCCGAACCGCGCTGCCGAGCCTCCCCGCTAGTCTCCGCCGGCCGCAGCCGCCTCGGTATGACATTCGGCCAAGCATGACGCTAGTGCCGTGCCGCAGGGAGAACGCCGCGGGCAATGACCGTCAGCTTCCGATGAGGCGGCGGTTGTTGTCGCGCGACCGTAGGCCCGGCTGGGACCACCGGCTGCCCGCTGATTCCGCGGCAGCCTGGCGGCTGTCGACGTACTGACCGGTAGGGTCGCGGGCCCTCGGCAGAGGTCGGGTGGCTGGTTAGCCTTCTCTAGTGACCGCCGAACTGATCCTGCTGCCGCGGGTGGCGTACCGCGGCCAGGAGGTCAGCGGTCCTCGGCTGCGTGGGCTGCTCGCGCTGCTCGCCGACGAGCTGCGCTCGGGGTGCAGCACCGCCCGGCTGGTGGGCGGGCTCTGGCCGGGCGAGCAGCCGGAGAACCCGGCCAAGGCGGTGCAGATCCTCGTCTCCCGCGCCCGCGCGCTGCTGGGCTCGGACGTCATCGTCCGCACCCCCGCCGGCTACCGGCTGGCCCTGCGGGAGGACCAGGTCGACGCGTCCGCGGTCCTGCTCAGCGAGTCGGCGAGCGCGCGGCACTCCCGGGCCGGCGACCATGCCGCGGCGCTCGCGGACGCCGAGGCGGGTCTCGCGCTGTGGGACGGGGCGACCGGCGGCGACGCCGACCCGGACGACCCGCTGTCGGCGCTGCGGGCCGAGCGGGCGGCGGCGTACCGGTCGCTGCGGCGGGCCCGTGCGCTGGCGCTGGCGCGGCTGGGCCGGCCCGCCGAGGCGGTCGAGGCGCTGACCGAGGTGGCGCACCAGCGACCGCGGGACGAGGAGGTGCTGCTGGAGCTGCTGCGCGCCGAGGCGGCGGCGGTGGGCCCGGCGGCGGCGCTGGCCAGGTACGAGGCGTATCGCCGTTCGCTGCGCGACGAGTTCGGCAGCGACCCCGGCGCCGCGCTGCAGGCCGTGCACCGACAGCTTCTGCAGGGTGCGGCGCCCGCGGTCCGGCATGGTGTCGCGCACGAGCCCAACCCGTTGCTCGGCCGTGACGAGGATCTGGCGGCGGTGGCCAGCCTGCTGCGCACGGCACGGGTCGTCTCGGTCGTCGGGCCGGGCGGTCTGGGCAAGACCCGGCTGGCGCATGCGGTGAGCCGGGAGGCCGAGCAGCGCACCGTGCACTTCGTCGCGCTGGCCGCAGTCGTGGCCGATGACGACGTTGTCGGCGAGGTCGCGGCGGTCCTCGGGGTCGGCGAGCCCCGGCGTACCCCGGTCGGTCACCCGGCCAACCCGCCGGACGTCCGCGCCGGCATCGTCGACGCGCTCGGTCCCGGTCCCGCGCTGCTGGTGCTGGACAACTGCGAGCACCTCATCGGCGGTGTCGCCGGGCTGGTGCACGCGCTGGTGTCGATGACCAGGGACCTGCGCGTGCTCACCACCAGCCGCGCCCCGCTCGGCCTGTCCTCGGAGTCGGTGTACCTGCTGCCCGAACTCGACCTGCCGACCACCATCGAGCTGTTCGGGCAGCGCGCCAAGGCGGCGCGTCCGGGCGTCGACCTGCCCGCCGACGCGGTGCGGGAGCTGTGCCGACACCTCGACGGGCTGCCGCTGGCGGTCGAGCTGGCCGCGGCGCGGGTCCGGGTCATGTCGGTGCCCGAGATCGCCCGCCGGCTGGACGACCGGTTCGCCTTGCTGCGCGGCGGCCCGCGCGATGCGCCGGAGCGGCACCACACCCTGCACGCCGTCGTCAACTGGAGCTGGAACCTCCTCGACCCGCCCGGGCAGGCCGCGATGCGAGCGCTGTCGGTCTTCCCCGGCGGGTTCACCGCCGACTCCGCCCGGCGGCTGGTCGTCGGCGATGTTCTGTCCACTGTGGAGCACCTGGTCGACCAGTCGCTGCTCGAGGTAGTCGACAGCCCGTCCGGCACACGCTTCCGCATGTTGGAGACCGTGCGCGAGTTCAGCATGGCGGAGCGGGACGCGGCGGGCGAGACCGACCGCGTGGTCGACCGGTTCCTGGCCTGGGCACGGGATTTCGGGCTGGCGTACCACGAGTCACCGCTCGGTGCCGACCCGGCGCCGGCCTTGGACCTGGCCCGGACCGAGCAGGACAACCTCCTGCAGGCGCTGCGGTACGGCGTGTCCCGAATGGACGGCCCCACCGTCGCGGCGACCGGCGCCGTGCTCGCGGCACTGTGGAACGTCGACTCCAACTACACACGCATGATGGCGTTCGGCGGGCAGACGGCCCGGGTGTTGTCGCACTACCGGCCGGCGCCGGAGTTCGTCGAGGTCACCCGGACGGCGGCGGCGCTGTACACCGCGTTCGAGTTCACCGTCCACGGCCTGCGTGCGCTGCGCTCGCTGGTCGTGCTGCGCCGGCTGCCGCCGGCTGCGCCAGACACCCCGGTCCGCGCCATCGCGGCCATCCTGCGGGCCGCACCCGAGCTGGACGCCGCGGGCCTGACCGAGCTGTGCGACAGCGACGAACCATTGCTGGCCGCCGTCGCCAGCGCTGTAGCCAGCCACCTCTTGGCGAACTCGGGCGACCCGGACGGCGCCCTGAAGGCGGCCGAGCGGATGCTGTCGGTGCTCGAGCAGCGGGAGTTCCCGCTCGGGCGGATCGTCGCCCACGCCCGGCTCGCCGAGCTGCACATGCACGTGGACGAGGGCGCCGAGGCGCTGCGGCACCTGCGGGCGGCGTGGCTGGAGCGGGAGAAGCTCGGGAACTGGCCGGACGCGATCGGGATCCGGTGGGCGATGGTGCTGGCCTGCCTGCAGGTCGGTGCTCTGGACGAGGCGGAGCACTGGATGGAGCTGGCGGGCGTCGACCTGGCCGAGGACATGTACGGGTCGTACCGCACGTTCGAACTCGCGGTGCGCGGAGAGCTCCGGCTGGCGCGTGGCGAGGTCGACGCCGGTCTCGCCCAGTGGCGCCACGCCGTTGACCTCTTGACCAGCATGACGATCCCGGGCGGCCGCGTCGAGCCGGGCCTGGAGCCGTGGTCGCTGGAGATCAAGGCGGTTGCCGTGGTCGCACACGCGCGGCACGGCCGGCTCGACCTGGTGGCGGAGACCGTCCACGAACTGCCGCCGGCGCTGGCCGCGCTGCTCACCGCCCCCAGCCGGGACCAGGTGTCGTTCCTCGCCGGCCTCCCGCTCTGCGGGGCGCTGCTGCTGGCGCTGGCCATGGTGGACTCCGACCGCGCTCCCCGGTCGGCGGCCCGGATGGTCGCGCTGGCGGAGCGTTTCCAGTATCTCCGGCAGTTCCAGCCGACCATGTCCGTCGCCCGCGCCCGGCACGCCGCCGAACACGCGGACCGGTCGGCGTACGCCGACGCGGTGTCGTCCTACGCCGACCTCGGCCCCGAGGAGCTGCGCGCGGCCGCACTGGCCGCGCTGCGCGAGCGGGCCTAGCGGGGCACCGGGTCGCGGTTGAACAGCTTCCTCGCCCACAGGTAGCCGGCCAGGGCGATGCCGGCGCACCAGGCGAGCGCGATCACGGCGCTGCTGCCGATCGCGGTGCCCATCAGCAGCCCCCGGACGGTCTCGATGAACGGGGTGAACGGCTGGTGCTCGGCGAAGGCGCGCAGCCATGCCGGCATCGAGTCGGTGGGAACGAAGCCGCTGCTGAGGAACGGCAGGAACACCAGCGGCATGGGCAGGTTGCTCGACGACTCGACGGTCTTGGCCACCAGGCCGAACGCCACGGACAGCCAGATGAGCGCGAAGCTGATCATGACGAGCAGGCCGGTGACCGCCACCCACTCGACCGGGGTCGCGGTGGGCTGGAACCCGACGAGCAGCGCGACACCGGTGACGATGCCGATGCCGAGCATCGTCTGGACCACGCTGCCGACCACGTGGCCGGTGAGCACCGACACCCGGGCGATGGCCATGGTCCGGAAGCGGGCGATGATGCCTTCGGTCATGTCCATGGCGACCGAGATCGCCGTCCCCTGGACCGCGGTGGTCACGGTCATCAGGATGATCCCGGGAGTCACGTAGTTGACGTACGCCTCCCGGCCGCCGGAGGGGCCGCCGAGACCGTTGCCGAGCGTGCCGCCGAAGACGTACACGAACAGCAGCAGGAAGACGACCGGCATGCCGGCAAGCTGCAGCGTCATCGACGGGTAGCGCATCATGCGCCTGAGGTTGCGCCGGACCATCGTCGCCGAGTCGGTCAGCGCGTAGGACAGCGTGGTCATCGTCAGGGTGGTCATCGCACGGTCACCTTCATCGTGTCGGTACGGCCGGTGAGGGCGAGGAAGACGTCGTCGAGGTCGGGGGTGTGCACGGACAGCTCCTCGGCCTCGATCTCGGCGTCGTCGAGCCGGTCCAGCAGCGCCCGCAGCGACCGGACGCCGCCGTCGCTCGGGAGTTGCAGCGTGAGCGCGTCATCGTCGCGGGACACTTCGCCGAAGACGCGGGCGGCCGCGTCGAGGTCGTGCGCGCTGGCGAACCGCAAGCGGACGTGCCCGCCGGGGACGAGGCGTTTGAGCTCGTCCGCGCTGCCCTCGGCGACCAGCTTCCCCTGGTCGAGGACCGCGATCCGGTCGGCGAGCTGGTCGGCCTCCTCCAGGTACTGCGTGGTGAGGAAGATCGTGACGCCGTCGGCGACCAGATCACGGATGATCTGCCACATGGTGCGGCGGCTGCGCGGGTCCAGCCCGGCGGTCGGCTCGTCCAGGAAGATGATCCGCGGGTCGCCGACCAGGCTCATCGCCAGGTCGAGCCGGCGCCGCATGCCGCCGGAGTAGGTGACGGCGGTCTTCCTGGCCGCGTCGACCAGGTCGAACCGGTCGAGCAGCTCCGCGGCGCGCCGCCGTCCTTCGGCCCGGCCCAGGTGGCGCAGGTCGGCCATCAGGACCAGGTTCTCCTCGCCGGTGAGCAGGTTGTCCACCGCCGAGAACTGCCCGGTGACCCCGATCGCGGCCCGCACCGAGTCGGGCTCCCCGGCGACGTCGTGGCCGGCCACGTGCACCTCGCCGCCGTCCGCGTGGATCAACGTCGACAGGATTTGCACCGTCGTGGTCTTGCCGGCGCCGTTCGGGCCGAGCAGCGCGAAGACGGTTCCCCCCGGAACGTGCAGGTCGATGCCGTCGAGCACGACCTTGTCCCCGAACGACTTGCGCAGCCCCACCGCCACAACCGCCGGCACTCTCGAGTTCGTTCTCATCGCGTTCGCTGTCATGGCGCGAGCGTGCCCGCCGCCGGCTTCACGGCAGTCTCACGCCGGTTTCAGGCGGTCTTCACCGCTCCGGAGCGCGCAGCATCCGTAGGCTGGCGAGCATGACGACCCAGGAGCGGAACGAGCTGCTTCACCTGGTCCAGGAGCTACCTGACGACGAGGTGCGCGATCTGCTCACGCTGGTCCGGCACCGCGCCACGGCAAAGACACGGAGCGACCGCCCCGCCTGGATCGGCCTGCTGCACGAGGGGCCGGACTTCGCCAAGCGGGCCAAGGCAACGCTTCGGACAGAGCCATGGCACAGTCGCCACGTGTCGTCCTCCTCCGCTATCACGGGATAACGGAGGAGGCGGTACCCGGCCACTCCGCGGGTCTATGTCAGCCGGTATTCTTGGTCGCCGAAGTCCGCTACTACGCGCAGCGTCCCGCCCAGGGCGCGGACGTAGGCGCGTAACGTCGAAAGCGTGACGGTGTCGAGTTCGCCGCGTTCGATCGCCGATACCCGAGGCTGGGTCACCGCCATTGCCTGCGCGACTTCCTCCTGGGTCCGGTCCTGTTCCGTGCGCACCTGGGCAAGATGCCAGGCCCGGACATGGTCGTCGGTCGCCTCCCGGGCGCGGGCCATGTCTTCGTTGGTGAGTTCGAGTTCTGTCAGCAGCTCACCGACATCCTCGTACACATGCCATCCGGCGGCTGTCCGCTTAGTCATCTCCATCACTCTCATCACTCAGCGTCACCAGGTGCTCCGCGTAGCGCGCCTCGGCGAGCGGGACCGCCGCGTCGTATCAGCGCTGCCAGTTACCGGACTTGTCGCCAGCTACCAACAGAACCATCTCCCGAACGGGATCGAACACGAAGAGGATCCGAACCTCGGTGCCGCCTGTGCTGGCCGGGCGCAGCTCTTTCAGGTTGTGCAGCCGGCTGCCCTTGACCCGTTCGACAAGCGGGCGACCCACGTCCGGACCACGACCGTCGATCACGTGCTGGATGGCCTGCCGATGAGCGCAGCGGTCTCCCGGTCGGCCTTACGAATGTTGTGCAGCCAGTCCCGGACCTCAGGATGGATCACCAGTAGCCACCGCACCACAGACCAGAACATAACAAATTTATTATTTCTTGTGCAACACGGCCCCGGTCGTCCGAGGGTCCGGGAGCCGGCTTCCGCCCAGCTTGTGAAGTGCGGATGGCGGCCGATCACGGACTCTCCGGCGGCGACCGCCAGCGGTACACCCAGGCCGCCGACCAGGTGCGCGGCGTGCTCCCGCAGCCGGGCCGTCAGCCGCGCCCGGGGCCGGTAGCTGCGGCAGCGACTCGGTGAACGTCGCCCGCGCGCACCCCCGTTCTGGCATTTCCACCGGCGTCTGAGCCAGACCAGAACCACCGGGGTCCGCGGCCCGGTGCACGTCAGCCGGGCGGGTTGTCGCATCAACCGGGTTGGGTGTCCTTCGACCGCAGTGGGCACCAGGCCGGACGAGCGCCGCTTCGGTAGGATAGGTCGTACTGCTGGAGCACCGGAAGTACGGTAATCAGGTGGCAGTGGCGAAGGTGTCGTTGAGCCTGGACCAGGAGCTGGTCGACCAGGCGCGTGCGCTGGCCGGCGCCCGGGGGCTGTCGGCGCTGGTGAACGAGGCACTGCGGGTGCAGTTGCAGCACGAGCGGGTCCGCCGGCTGCTGGCGGAGATGGACGAGGAGTACGGGCCGGTGCCCGAGCAGGTCATGGAGGAGGTCCGTCGAGAGTGGCCCGAGCAGCGCGGGGCCGGACCGTCCTCACGCCGGAGCGCGTGATCCTCGACTCAGGGGCCGTCATCGCCTGGTCCCGAGGCGACGTCCGGACTCGAGCCACCCTGCAGCGGGCGATCGAGCTCGGTCTGGATATCCGGGTTCCGGTCGTGGTGCTAGCCCAGACCTTGCGTGGGTCAGCGCGCGACGCCCCGGTGAACCGGGTGCTGAAGTCCGTCGACGTACTTGCGACGGCAGAAGCAGTCGGACGCGGTGCAGGCCGCCTCCTCGGCCGGACCAGCGGGGACAACGTCGCGGACGCCCTGGTTGCGGCCGAGGCGGTCGAGTCCGGGGCCACCACCGTGTTGACCAGCGACCCCGAAGACCTTGCCGCGCTGCTGACAGACCGACCAGAGATCGCCATCCGCCGCGTCTGATCCGTGCCGCAGTCCTCGGCATGGACGACCGGGCCGCCGAACCGATGACTGTTCGACGGTCTCGGCTGCAAGTCGGTGGGACGGACCTAGCGTCGCGTGGCGGAGGCTGTCCCCGATCGCAGTCTGCGGTGCCTACATGCCCTCAGCGCGACCGGCAGACGAACCAGGCGGGTCTGCGTCGCTGGCAGGGTCAGCCGGTGTGCTCGGCGGGCGAGCGCGAGCCCGCAGGCCTGACGCAGGTGATGGATGCGGCGATCCGTTCCCACGAAAACCACGTCAGCCAGCCCGTCGGCGCCGACGGCGAGTGCTGGGTCGCTCGCCGCCGGCTCGGCCGAGTCCACCTCGGTGCAGGTGACCGGCTCCCATTCGCGTCCGCTCCGGCGTCGCCATACAGAGATCTGGCCGGCTTCGGTCCGGCCGGCGATCCAGGCCGAGCCGGACGAGGAGGCCGTGGCGGGGTCGCCGGCAACCGCGAAGCCGAGGTCCCGCACGTCGCCCAGGATTCCCGGCGCCCTCATCATGGCGTACCAGACGGACCCGTTCTCACCACGCCAGACTGCCGCGGAGGCGGAGATCGGAACGAGTCGGCCGGTGACGCGGGCGCCGCAGCGCTGGGATGCGATCCCGGGCAGCCACCCGTCGTCAAAGCAAGCAGCGTTCGAGGTCGAGCGACGTGTGTCGATCTGAGCACGGTTGGTCCAGACGTCTCGGCCGGGTCCGATGGCAAACAGAACGATCTCGAGACCTCCGTGCGGCCTTGTTTCGCCGACTCCGACGGACGTGTGTCGGGCATGTGCGCCACCCAGGTTCGTCCAGCGGATGGCATCCCAGCTCCCTGGGTCGTCGAGGTCGGCTCGTGCTCCGTAGACCAAGTCGCCGGTGGTCCTGCGGAGAAGCAGGAACGGCGACGCTGAGCCCAACCAGCCCGGCGCCACAGGGTTACCCACGACAGCATCGCCGGTCGGGATCGTCCGCCACCGGCTCCACCCTTCGCACGGCACGAGGTAGGTGTAGACGACCAGGCCGGCGGTCGATCGCGCGAAGATCGTCATCACCCCTGACGGCTCGACGGTGTAGCCGACACGAGTGATCGACGGGTCGAAGCTGGGGCGGTCGGCGTCAGCCGGCCCGCCTTTGCCGACCGGCAGCCAATCCGCATCGAACGGCCCCCCGGGCCCTGCCTGCGGCTTTCCGTAGAGCAGACCATCCTGCCCGACGGCGAAGACTTCCAGATGACCGTCGGCGTGGGCGGCAAGCGCCAGATGCCCGTCCCATTGACCTCCGAGTGACATGACGAACTCCCCCCATACCGAAAGACGGCCGGCCGGTGCCGGCTTTGCGGGCGTCGCGAGCGTGGTCGGTTTGCCGGGTCCGTCCGAAGATTGCCTATACCCGTGCTTGACCTGACAAATATGTCGAGGTGCGATGTTCGTACGGCAGTCAGCCACGTTCCGTGCCAGTTCAACTACATCTTGGTCGGAACACGTGGCTCCCAAAATGGAGAGGGCTCAGAAGGGCCGGCGAATACCGCCCGCGTGTACCCGAACCGGCCAGGTAGTCGCCGTAAGGATCTTGCCATACCGATGTGGGCGTGCTGTCGGCCCGCCTGTACCGTGCCCCCTTGTGTGCCCTGTGGGCGACGTGCCGACCGGTTTCGTCGGCCGGGATGATCATCGTAGCGTGTTGGGTCAGATGGCCCGGCATGTGGAGGGTGGTCACCCCGGACTCGTGGTGACCAAGGGCGAGGCCGGCATCGGCAAGACCTGGCTGCTGGACTGGTTCCGGGCCGACCGCGCCGCGGCGGGCTGGTCCAGCCGGGTGGGCAGGTGCACGCCGCTGGTCGGGCCGAGTGTGGCGTACGGCCCGTGGAAGGCAGCGCTCGGCGGTGAGGCCGCGGCCGTGTGGGCGGCGGCCGGTGGCCGGGAGTCGCCGTCGCTGGACCAGCTCGGCGATGCCGTGCTCGACGCGCTGGCTCACCGGCAGGCGGAGTCTCCGGTCGTTGTGGTCTTGGAGGACCTGCAGTGGGCCGACCGGTCCAGCCTGGCGCTGCTGGTCTACGTCATCCGCGGGCTGCCGGCGGACACGCGGGTGCTGGTGTGCGTCTCGGCCCGGGAAGAGGCCGCGGCGGGCGAGGACCGCTACGTCGAGGACACGTTCGCCGAGCTGCTCCCGCTGGACTTGACGGTGTCGCTGCCGGTTGGCCCGCTCACCGAGGCGGAATCCCGTGAGCTGGCCACCATCCTCGCCGGGCCCGAGGCGGGCGAGCAGTGGATCGGCTCGATCGTGCGGCGCAGCGGGGGCAACCCGTACTTCGTCCGGGAGCTGGCCGCCGGCGAGCCGGGCGAGGATCTCCCTCCGGCGCTGCGCGAGGTGCTGACGGTCCGCCTCGGCCGGGTCGGGCCGCAGGCGGGCGCGGTGGTGGAGGCGGTGGCGCTGGCCGACGTTCCGGTGCCGCACCGGGTGCTGGAGTGGGTGCTGGATGCCGCCTCCGGCTCGTTGAACGAGGCGCTCCGGGTGGCTGTCCGGGCGCGGCTGGTCGAGGTGCGGGACGGCCGGTACGAGATCACGCACTCGCTGCTGCGGCAGGCCGCGGTGGCGCGGCTGCTGCCCGGTGAGCGGGAGCAGCTGCACCGCCGCCTCGCCGAGGCGTTCACCCGCAACGGCCCGGACGAGGACCGGACCGCGTTCCTGAGCCTGGTCGCCGAGCACTGGTCGGCCGCCGACGAGCGGGAGCAGGCGATCGAGGCCAGCGTGGTCGCGGCCGCGGCC
>Ga0066388_100000705_pt1 | contig 16800 bp, 12 predicted proteins | sample PanSoiMetaGPlot6_FD_64539 | JGI IMG/M metagenome (GOLD analysis project Ga0066388, IMG submission 64539) | Tropical forest soil microbial communities from Panama analyzed to predict greenhouse gas emissions - Panama Soil - Plot 6 (Hybrid Assembly) | ecosystem: Environmental > Terrestrial >... | reverse complement strand
GCCTTCGCCAGCGAAGTGACCCGCGTGGCACGCGAGGTCGGCAGCGAAGGGCGTTTGGGAGGGCAGGCGAGCGTTCCCGGAGTTGCCGGAACCTGGAAGGACTTGACCGACTCAGTTAACTCGATGGCTGGAAATCTGACGGCCCAGGTGCGAAATATTGCTGAAGTCACCACCGCGGTCGCGCGCGGCGATTTGTCGCGCAAAATCACTGTTGATGTTAAGGGCGAAATTCTTGAGCTGAAAAACACCATCAATACGATGGTGGACCAGTTGAACGCATTCGCTGCTGAGGTGACACGCGTGGCCCGCGAAGTCGGCACGGATGGCAAGCTCGGAGGCCAGGCCCAAGTGCCGGGAGTCGCGGGCACTTGGAAAGACCTCACCGACAATGTCAACGTCATGGCCGCGAACCTGACCGAGCAAGTGCGCGGAATCGTGAAAGTCGTTACCGCGGTCGCCAACGGTGAACTGACTCAAAAGCTCACGGTGAACGCGAAGGGCGAAGTTGCCGCCCTTGCGGAAACGATTAACAGCATGACAGACACGCTGGCCACATTTGCCGATCAGGTCACAACCGTTGCCCGCGAGGTGGGCGTAGACGGCCGTCTCGGCGGACAAGCAAACGTGCCGGGTGCGGCGGGAACGTGGAAGCACCTCACCGGCAATGTCAACCTGCTTGCCGACAACCTGACCAACCAGGTCCGCGCGATCGCCGAGGTCGCGACGGCCGTTACCAAGGGCGACCTGACGCGGTCCATTCAGGTGGAAGCTCGAGGCGAAGTCGCGGAACTCAAAGACAACATCAACACGATGATCAACAATCTCCGTCTCACCACGGAGCGCAACACCGAGCAAGACTGGCTCAAAACCAATCTCGCCCGCTTCACCGGAATGCTGCAGGGGCAGCGCGATCTGGCAACCGTTGGGCGCATGTTGCTCAGCGAATTGGTCCCGCTCGTGAACGCGCAGCAAGGCGTCATCTATCAGATGGAGACGGACGAGTTCGCCGGAATGGTGTTGCTCTCCGCATTTGCCTCCGACGGCTCTGACGGACGGCTTCGTCGACTAAAGCTCGGTGAAGGTTTAATCGGCCAATGCGCAGTAGAAAAGAGACGCATGCTGATCGCCGACCTGCCAGAGAATATTGCGCCCATCCGCTCCGGCCTGTTTGAGGCAAAACCGCGCAACGTCATCGTTCTGCCGGTGCTTTTCGAAGATCGTGTGAAGGCAGTGATCGAACTAGCCTCGCTGAACTTGTTTACGGCTACGCACCTCGCATTCCTGGAGCAGCTGACATCGAGCATCGGAATCGTGCTGAATAGCATTGAAGCGACCATGCAGACTGAGGCGCTGCTTAAGCAATCACAACAACTAGCTGCCGAGCTTCAAACCCAACAAAGCGAACTGCAACAGACAAACGAGCAGCTGGCGCAAAAGGCGCAACAGTTGGCGGCACAGAACGTCGAAGTCGAAAGAAAGAATCAGGAGATTGAACAGGCACGGCGCGCTGTGGAAGAAAAGGCAAAGGAACTTGCCCTTACTTCGAAATACAAGTCAGAGTTCCTTGCCAATATGTCGCACGAGCTGCGCACGCCGCTCAACAGCATTCTGGTGCTAGGACAGCAGCTCAGCGACAATCCCGAGGGCAATCTGTCCGGGAAACAAGTCGAGTTCGCACGAACGATTCACGGCGCTGGTACCGATCTGTTGAACCTGATCAGCGACATCCTCGACCTTTCAAAGATTGAATCGGGAACAGTTTCGGTCGAAGCCGAAGAAGTATTTTTCGGCAGCTTGCTTGAAATGGTTGCCCGGCCGTTCCGCCACGAGGCAGATAACCGGAAACTGACTTTCGAGGTCAACGCTGATCCGATCCTCGGCCGCAGTCTGGTTACTGACTCGAAACGTTTACAACAAGTGTTGAAGAATCTTCTGTCGAACGCTTTTAAGTTCACGGAAACCGGTGGTGTGCGGTTGTCAGTTTCGCCCGCCAAGGACGGCTGGTCGAGCGACCATCCAATTCTGGGAAGCGCAGCTTCGGTCATCGCATTTCAAGTCGCGGACACCGGAATTGGCATTCCCTCCGAGAAGCAGCGAATCATCTTCGAGGCATTCCAACAGGCAGATGCCGGCACCAGCCGGAAATACGGCGGAACCGGCCTAGGCCTTGCCATTAGCCGCGAACTGGCCAGCCTGCTCGGCGGCGAAATCCAATTGACCAGCGTACCGGGTGAGGGAAGCACCTTCACTCTCTACTTACCCCAAACCTACGTAGGTCCTTCAGTGGGAGTGCAGGAGAGAGTTTTTCCTGCCACTTCGGCGCAACATGCAACACGTAGCGCGGCAGAATTGCCCGCGGTTAGCATTGCTGACGATCGTGCGAACCTGCAAGCGGGAGACGCCATTCTGCTGATTATTGAAGATGATCCGCACTATGCCCGTGTTTTAGTCGATCTCTCACGCGACAAGGGTTTCAAAGTCCTGGTTGCCACGCGCGGCACCGACGCACTGGCGTTGGCCCGTGAATTCCATCCCACGGCGGTTTCGCTTGACGTTTTTCTACCTGACATGTTGGGCTGGACGGTTCTGAATCACTTGAAGCAAGATCCCAACACTCGCCATATCCCGGTTCAAATGCTGACCCTCGATGAAGACCGGCAACACGGTTTGTCACGAGGAGCCTTTGCGTTTGTAAATAAGCCTACAACGCCTGAGGGTCTGAACGATGCGTTGGCGCGCCTGAAAGAATATGCGCAGCCGCGGCTCAAGAAATTGCTGGTGATCGAAGACAATCCAGCCGAGCAGCTCAGCATCAAGGCGCTACTTGATCATGATGACATCGATGTCACGGTCGTCTCGACCGGCGCAGAAGCACTCGCGACTGCCACTGAGAAGGCGTTCGACTGCGCTGTGCTGGACTTGCGTCTGCCTGACATGTCGGGTTTCGAAGTGCTCGAGCGCTTCCGTGACACACCTGATCTCGGTGATTTGCCTGTAGTCGTCTTTACGGGTAGGGAATTGTCGTCAGAAGAAGACGCGCGACTTCACACATTAGCGCGCAGCGTAGTAGTCAAGAACGTCGAATCGCCGGAGCGGTTGCTCGATGAGACCGCTCTGTTTCTGCACCGGGTGGTGGCCGACCTGCCACTTGAGAAGCAGAAGATGCTCGAACAACTGCATCGTTCCGACGATGCCCTGGTGGGAAAGAAAGTGCTGGTTGTAGATGACGATGTGCGTAACATCTTCGCCCTAAGCAGCGTGCTGGAACGGCGAGGAATGACCGTGCTGACTGCCGGAACCGGCCGGCAAGCGATTGAGCTGCTCGAATCCACAAAAGATGTGGCCATTGTTCTCATGGACATCATGATGCCCGAGATGGATGGCTACGAGACGATGCAAGTCATTCGCCAGAACGCGTCATTGCGGCGTTTGCCGATTATTGCATTGACCGCCAAGGCGATGAAGGGTGATCGAGAGAAGTGTCTGGAAGCGGGCGCGTCGGAGTATTTGGCCAAGCCGGTCAATACCGAACAGCTCTTGTCAGGACTGCGCACTTGGTTGCACCGCTGAACGAAATTTTTTTGGCAGCTGCCTGAAGTTCAGCCAGAAGAAGGAGCGTGAGGGCCATGCCGCAAACAGTAAATATCTTAATGGTGGATGATCAGCCCTCCAAGTTGATGACCTATGAGGTCATGCTTGCGGAATTGGGAGAAAACCTCCTCAAGGCGACCTCTGCACGGGAGGCGCTGGAAATCCTGCTCAAGAACGATGTTGCTGTCGTGCTGATGGATGTCAGCATGCCGGACATGGACGGATTTGAGCTCGCCGAAATGATCCGCCAGCATCCTCGATTCCAACGGACGGCCATCATTTTTATCTCGGCTGTACACCTTACTGATCTCGATCGCCTCAAGGGATACCAACGCGGAGCCGTGGACTACATTTCTGTTCCCGTGGTGCCTGAGTTGTTGCGGGCCAAGGTCAGCGTGTTTACCGAGCTTCACCGTCAGGCGAAACAACTGGAAGCTCTGAATCGTGAGCTGAGAAAACTCTCTGGCCATTTGATGACCACCCAGGACGAAGAACGGCGCCGGTTCGCGCGCGAACTGCACGACGGCATTGGGCAAGAGCTGGCGGCTGCAAAGATCATGCTCGACACCATGCAACAGCACTTGCAGCTGAACGGCAATGGAAAGCTTGCCGGCGAAGCGAGTCAGGTCATCGATCGTGCAATCCGCCAGGTTCGCAGTATGTCCCACCTGCTCCACCCGCCGTTGCTGGATGAAGGCGGTCTCGTGTCTGCTTTGCGCTGGCTGCTCGAGGGAGTCAGCGAGCGTAGCGGGATTAACACGACGCTTAACCTGCATCCAACCAACTTTCCCAGGCTTACACCTCAACTTGAAAGGACGGTCTTCCGCATCGTCCAGGAAGCCCTAACCAATGTTTTTCGACACTCGGGCGCACGCAAGGCCAAGGTCACCGTAACTCAGAGCGACGCAAAACTATTGGTTCAGGTTATGGACGACGGCAAGGGTGTCGGCGAGCAAATCCTGCAACTGCAACCCGGCAGCATAGGAGTCGGAATTGGGGGAATGCGGGAACGTGCCCGCGAAGTGGGAGGAGAGCTGCGCATGCGCAATGCAGATCCCGGAACCATCGTTGAAGTGGTGATTCCCGCCGTTGTTCCTGCCGCGGCAGAAGTGGCGATGGCGTGAGGATGTTCGAGCTCGGGCGTCTCTATGCGCCGGCCATGTGACCGCTGTGAATCACTCATACGACCTCGCGTACCTTATCCGAAATGACCGTCAATGCGCGGATGATCTCCGGCCCAGCCGCAGTCATAAAAACAATTCACCGCAACAGGTGTACATAAAAGATGCCATTTGAGGGTTAGCTGTTCGCTGAAAGACTGTTGACGACACGCGATTTATGTCCCATCAACAGCTACCAAGCACGAAATGGCTCACACTATCAGCACTACCCCAATTGTCAATGTGACCTACAGTGATCGGTGGATTGTCCGCAGGCGATTCACACTCCGATACTTGACTGCGTACTGGCGAGACCAATCTGGAGGGAGTTATGAAGCCGAATTCATTGCAAGGACTATACGTTGAGCAACTCAGAGATCTTTATGATGCTGAACATCAGATCATCAAGGCGCTACCAGAGATGATCGACGAAGCCACTTCCACCGACTTGAAAGATGCGCTTAGCGAGCATCTGGAAACTACTAAGACACAAGCCACTAGACGCGAGCAGATTTTCTCAGCTTCAGGCGAAAAGTCGAAGGGAGAGAAGTGCAAGGGCATGCAGGGAGTGATCCAGGAGGGCAGCGATTTAATTGACGACATAGACGATGAGGACGTGCGCGACGCAGCCATCATTGCGTCCGCTCAGCGCCTTGAACACTACGAGATGGCGGGCTACGGCACTGCACGCACGTATGCGAAGCTCCTGGGAGACGACAACGCGGGCGAGTTATTACAACAGACGCTTGATGAAGAGAAGGAGGGGGATCGCAAGCTGACCGCCTTGGCCGAAGACATCAACGTGAGCGCGTCGAGTGGAACAACTTCAACCGAGAGGACGACAAACACCAAGAAGCGTGTCGCTTAAACAACTGAACCACAGTGAGCACGACTGCCGCTCCCTTGCTTTTGGGAGCGGCATTTCTATTGCATACGTTGCGGTTATACCTGCCTGACCGGCGTGTAGGTCTTACTCAGCACCATCACATATGATAGCGGTGCGCCGAACGGGTGGATGCCTCGCGTGCCGTGGTTCGATGCAGCAAGATGCTCCAACTCACGTGGGACAGGCGGCTCGCCTGTCCAGACCGGACGAAGTCCGGGTTTCAGCAGGCTCGCTTCGCTCGAACTGGACAGGCGGGCCGCCTGTCCCACTGAGTCGCCTGATTCGTTCAACCAGTTCTGAAATCCGAAATGGCTGATAACAACACCGTATTGATCATCGGCGCAGGAATTGCGGGTCTGGCTGCAGCGTCTAAACTCGGAGAAGCTGGTTTCTCCGTCAAGATACTTGAGGCCCGTGATCGAGTCGGCGGCCGGATCTTCACCCAGCGCGATCCCTCTGGTGCCCCCATCGAACTGGGAGCCGAGTTCATTCACGGTCGTGCTCGCGAGATATGGCAGCCACTGCGTGACCGCAGGATGGAAATTGTCGAAGTTGATGGTCAGAATTGGTGCGTTACTGCTCAGGGCCTTTCATCGTGCGAGTTCTTCCCCCAAGTGGATGCGATCCTGAACGAGATGGACGACTCGTCACCGGATGAGTCCTTTCTGGCCTTTCTGGATCGCTGCTTCCCAAACCCGAATCATGACCCGGAACTAGAAGAATCCAAACGGTGCGCGGTCGCTTACGTGAGTGGCTTCAATGCGGCGGACCCAGGTTTGGTAGGTGTGCACTGGTTGGTCCAGGGCATGCGCGCCGAGGAGAAAATCGAGGGCCACCGCGCATTCAGGGCAGCGCATGGCTACGACGATTTGATTGGTGCCTTTCAAGACCGGATCGCTCGCTGGAATGTTCGGGTCCAAACCTGCACGATTGCTCACCAGATCAATTGGAAGCCAGGCACCGCTGAAGTCACTTCGCACGATCCCGCAGGAACTACAGTTGAATCTGCTTCGCGAATTCTCGTCACTTTACCTCTCGCCCTGCTCAAGGCGCGGCCAGGGCAAATCGGCGTAGTTGAATTTAACCCGCCTCTGCCGCCGGAAAAGATGAAATCGCTCGAGAAAATTGAGATGGGAAAAGTCATTCGAGTAGTTCTCCGCTTTCGCCATCGCTTCTGGGAATCCATTTCACCACCAAGCGATCCGACCAACTCGCTCTCCGAGATGAGCTTTCTGTTTTCTGAAGACGAATTATTTCCTACCTGGTGGACGACGATGCCGAAGAAACGGCCAGTCATCACAGGCTGGGCGCCGTTTCATTCTGCCGAGTTGCTGGGAGGAGGTGATCGCTCCTCGGTGATCGAGCGCGCTTTACACACTCTGGGACGTTTGCTAGGACGCAAACTGCAGGAATTGAGCTCCTGGTTAGAAGACGCCTATCTGCACGATTGGGAGAGCGATCCGTTTTCACGTGGGGCCTACAGCTATGGGAAAGTCGGGTCTACGGGGGCGCAACACGCGCTTGGGGCTCAAGTCGAAAACACATTGTTCTTCGCCGGCGAGGCAACCGATATCTCGGGCAACAACGGCACGGTGCATGGCGCGATCGCGAGCGGATACCGTGCTGCTGACGAGATCATCTACGCGCGCGGTACATGATTTCAGGTCAGCCATTACAGTGGCTGGCCGATGCTCCACGAACGCTAATTTCCGCTTGCACAGGGCTACTCACGTTCGGATTCACGGCCCTGAGTACCAGCCCGTTGTCATAAATGACCGGATCTGAGCCGGGCGGTATCTATTGGGGTATCCTGTTGTGCTTTGGTGAATTGGGAGAAGTTCGATGAAGCTGATTCGGCATGGTGCGCCCGGAACGGAAAGACCCGGCATCTTGCTTTCTGATGGCGCTCGCCTGGATGTGTCCGGCTTTGGGCCCGACTATGACGAGAATTTTTTTGCGAGCGGCGGTCTGGAACGACTGGCGACTTGGCTCAGGACCAACGCAAGCTCCGCGCCGAAGGTACCCGGCGATGCCCGACTCGGCCCGCCAGTGTGCCGGCCGAGCAAGATCGTCTGCATCGGCCTCAACTTCCGCGACCACGCGCGGGAGACTGGAGCGAAAATTCCCGGCGAGCCGGTCATCTTTCTCAAATCCACAACCGCGCTGGTCGGACCCAACGACGACCTGGTTATTCCGAAAACTGGGACCAAAGTTGACTGGGAAGTCGAATTCGCGCTCGTCGTCGGCAGACGTACACTGAACGTGTCCCGAGAGGACGCACTCGATTACGTTGCCGGCTATGTACTGCACAACGATTATTCCGAACGCGCATTCCAGATTGAACGCGGTGGGCAATGGGTCAAGGGGAAGAGCGCCGACACCTTCGCGCCTCTCGGTCCGTTTCTTGCAACACCCGATGAAATCCCCGACCCGGGCAATCTAAAAATGTGGCTGAAGGTGAATGGTGAAACGCGGCAGAACAGTTCAACTGCAAACATGATTTTTGACGTGCCGTTCCTTGTTTCCTATGTCAGCGAATTCATGACTCTACTTCCGGGAGACGTCATCAGTACGGGTACTCCGGCTGGCGTCGGCTTAGGCATGAAGCCTCCACAATATCTCAAACCCGGAGATGTAGTTGAACTCGGGATCGAAGGCCTGGGAGAATCGCGGCAGCGCGTAGTCAGCTACTCGGAGCGGCAGCACCATTCGCAATCGGCATGATTGTCGAATTTTTGCTCCTTCACGATTGGCGTGATCTGCCCTGAAACACCAGGTCCCTCCACGCGCACCTGAATTGGCGTGCCAATCCAAGTGCTTGGTCGGGATGACAGTTTCCTGGTAGATCCGCAATTCGTAAAGAGGTCTATCTGATGCGCATTGACGCACACCAACATTTTTGGCGTTACAACCCAGCTGAGTACGAGTGGATTGACGATTCTATGACTTCCCTCCGCCGCGACTTCCTGCCGGAAGACCTGAAGAATGAACTCGGCTCGGCCGGCTTCGACGGAGCTATCGCGGTCCAGGCGCGCCAAACAGTCGAAGAAACTCGTTGGCTTCTGGAATTGGCAGAAGCATATCCGCAGGTGGCCGGAGTTATCGGGTGGGTCGATCTCCGGTCTCCGGACGTTCGCTCCCAGCTTGCGAAGTTTGCAGCGAATCCGAAGTTGGTTGGGATTCGCCACATCGTTCAAAGCGAACCCGACGATCGCTTCCTTTTGCAGCCGGAATTCTTGCGTGGGACTACAGTCCTGGAAGAATTCAATCTGACGTACGACATCCTGATTTACCCGCGACATCTCTTGGTCGCCGCCGAATTCGTTAATCGCTTTCCAGGACAGCATTTTGTCCTCGATCACTTAGCCAAGCCGTTCATCAAGTGCGGAACCTTGGATCCGTGGCGGGCCGACATTCGCGAGCTGGCAAAATACGCGAATGTGTTCTGCAAACTGTCAGGACTGGTGACCGAGGCCGACTGGAAGAACTGGAAGCCGTCGCATATCCATCCCTATCTAGATACGGCTTTCGAATACTTTGGCGCCGAGCGCCTTATGATTGGCTCGGATTGGCCGGTGTGCACAGTGGCAGGTTCGTATTCTCAGGTCATGAATGTTGTGATCGAGTACTTAGATAAATATGACGCATCAGTGCGTGACGCCGTGCTGGGCACTAACGCAGAAAGGCTATGGAAGTTAAGTCAGCGATCAGCCACGAGCAATGCGAAAGTGGTGTTCTAGAATGCTCACGTGGGACAGGGCTTGCCCTGAGCAACTAAGCGAAGCGGAGGAGTCGAATGGGCGGCTCGCCTGCCCTGCCCGAACGAAGTCCGGTTTCAAGCTTCGAGCTTCACGCGAACCGGAAAGACGAGCCGCCTGTTCCACGGGCAAAGCAAATGCAAAAAGTTCTCCAACTCGATCCTAGAGACAACGTGCTGATCGCTCTGACTGATTTGAAGCAGGACGAACGGCTTGAGTTCAAAGGGACCACATACTTGCTAACATCGAACGTTCCTGCCAAGCACAAGTTCGCTACGGCAGATCTTCCCCTCGGGGCAGAGGTCATCATGTATGGCGTTCTGGTGGGACAGACCTCTCAGCCGGTCAAAAAAGGGGAAGCTTTAACCCTTGCCAATCTTCGCCACGAAGCGGCGGATTACCACGAGAAGGCACGCGAATATCGCTGGGTTCCGCCTGAGGTCTCGTCCTGGCGACAGAGCAAGTTTCTCGGCTATCGGCGCAGCGACGGTCAAGTGGGCACGCGCAACTACTGGATCGTTGTTCCTCTGGTGTTTTGCGAAAACCGCAACATCCTGAATCTCAAGCAGGCCTTCGAAGAAGAGTTGGGCTTCACGGCGCCTCAGGCTTATAGACAGCAAGTTGTGCAACTGGCCAGGCTCTATCGTGAGGGGAAGTCTGCGGAAATCCAGACACCCGCTCCCGATGACGGGACTAGGCCATCGCAGAAACTGTTTCCGAATCTCGACGGAATCAAGTTCCTCTTGCATCAAGGCGGCTGTGGCGGGACACGCGAGGATTCGACCAATCTCTGTGGTCTGATCGCGGGATACATCAATCACCCGAATGTTGCTGGGGCGACGGTGCTCAGTCTCGGATGCCAGCACGCGCAGGTTGAAATCTTGCAAGAGCAAATTAAGAAGCGAAATCCCAATCTAAATAAGCCAGTCCTGATCTTCGAGCAGCAAAAAAGCGGATCTGAATACGCCATGCTCTCCAGCGCGATATCAGCCACTTTTCAAGGATTAGTTGAGGCTGACAGAGCGCGCCGCGAACCTGCCGAGCTGTCGCACCTCTGCGTCGGGTTAAAGTGTGGCGGGTCCGACGGTTTTTCCGGTCTCTCCGCGAATCCTGCCATTGGGCACACCTCGGATCTGCTCGTTGCACTTGGCGCGAGAACAATTCTTTCGGAGTTTCCGGAGTTGTGCGGCGTCGAGCAGGACCTCATCAATCGTTCAGTCAACACGGAAGTCGGAAACAAATTCATTCAGTTGATGCGCGATTACGAAACTCGCGCGCGCGCGGTTCGCTCGAGCTTCGCCATGAATCCTGCCCCAGGTAACATGCGTGACGGACTTCTCACTGATGCTATGAAGTCCGCCGGCGCGGCCAAGAAAGGTGGGACATCCCCGGTCACAGCCGTTCTTGATTATCCCGAATACTCGACAGTGCCGGGCTTGAACCTGCTGTGCACGCCGGGTAACGACGTCGAATGCGTGACTGGCCAGGTGGGCGCGGGGGCGGGCGTTGTACTTTTTACGACTGGGCTCGGCACGCCAACGGGGAATCCGATCGCGCCGGTGATTAAGCTCTCTACGAACTCACCTCTCGCGCAGCGAATGCTTGACATCATTGACATCGATACGGGACCAATCATCACCGGCGGATCGACGATCCAACAAATGGGCGAACTCGTTCTCGATAGCGTAATTCAGGTGGCCAGCGGCGAACTCCACACCAAGGCGGAAGAAAAGAATCAGGAGGACTTTATTCCCTGGAAACGAGGGGTCTCCCTCTGAGCGATCGCAAAAGTGACTTCCGGCTTGATGAGAAGACTGCTGTGATCACCGGCGCCGGCAGCGGCATAGGCCGAGCGATTGCACATAAGTTCGCAGCGAACGGCGCTCGAGTCTGTATTCTCGACATCTCCGAGAAATCGGCCGCCGCAGTAGCCACCGAGATTTCAGGAACAAATGGAAGTGCCTGGTTTCGTCTATGCGATGTAACTGATCAACGCTCCGTGGAGTCTTGCTTTAGCGATATTTCAAAACACGGCCGTATCAACATTTTGGTTAATAACGCCGGGATATCACACATTGGTAGCGTCGAGACCACGAGTGAAGAAGATTTTGACCGCGTTCTTCGCGTGAATGTGAAAGGCTATTACAACTGCATCCGCGCAGTAGTCGGCCACATGAAGACCGATGGTGGCGGCGTGATCCTGAACGTGGCTTCCGTCGCGGGATATGCGGGTTTGGCGGACCGCTTCGCTTACTCGACCAGCAAAGGCGCAGTGATCGCCATGACATACTCGGTCGCCCGCGACTACATTTCCCACAGGATTCGCTGCAACTGTATTTCGCCCGCGCGCGTGCACACACCTCTTGTCGATGATTATCTCCGCAAAAACTATCCCGGCCGAGAGCAGGAGATGTATAAGAAACTTGCTGCCACGCAGCCGATCGGCCGCATGGGCGAGCCGGAAGAGGTAGCGTCGCTGGCCTTGTTTCTGTGTTCAGATGCGGCAGCATTCATAACGGGGACCAATTACGCCCTCGATGGTGGGTTCATGAATTTGCATGGGTAAAAGCTAATGTCTGTGCTCTCCAGATTGGCGTCGACAGCGGTAAGCAGAAGTAATCCAGGATGCATCAGGAAGGTTCGTATCAGGGCATGGCTTTAGCCGTGCCGCTCATGATTCCCATAATGATAATGTGCGAACGAAGTGAGTGCATTGAACGTCGAGCTGGAGCTCGCAATTCTTTTGCTTCGTACTGTTCGGGCGTGGCTTAAGCCACGCCCTGGCACAAAGCATTTCCTGCGATTTGCGCGTCATAGGATTTCATTAAAGGCATGGACCTTCAGCTCAACGACAAAATCATTCTCGTCACCGGCGGCGCCAAAGGCATCGGCGCAGCTATCGTCCGTGCTGCGGCTGCTGAAGGCGCAATTCCAGTTATCGTGGATCGCGACGCCGATGCAGCCCGACAACTCCACAGAGAACTCTCGGTGGGCGAGGTTATCGTTGCGGAATTGTCGGCCGCGCAAGCCTGCTATTCCGCAGTCGCGCACACCCTGGAAAAATTCGGTCGTCTCGACGCACTCGTGAACAATGCCGGCATCAACGACAAGATTGGACTCGAACACGGGAGCCCGGAGCAATACGTCGAGTCACTTGGCCGAAATCTTATTCACTACTACGACATGGCGCATTACGCGTTGCCGCACCTGAAAAAGTCGCACGGCTCAATTGTGAACATCGCCTCAAAGACCGCGATCACTGGCCAAGGCGGAACCTCGGGGTACGCCTCATCAAAAGGTGCGATTCTTGCTCTGACACGCGAATGGGCGGTCGAACTGCTGGATTATGGAATTCGTGTGAATGCAATCGTGCCCGCGGAAGTTATGACTCCCCTGTATCGCCAGTGGCTCGATACTTTTCCCAACCCAGACGAGAAGCTCAAGACGATCCTCGCCAAAATTCCGTTCGAAAAGCGCATGACCACACCTGATGAAATCGCCGCGATGGTAGTATTTCTCCTTTCCGCCCGCGCCGCACACATCACCGGACAACATCTGTTTGTGGATGGCGGATATGTGCACCTTGACCGGGCGCTGACGTAACGAATGACAACCTCCGTCCCCCTTACCGAGCGCCGTTACGTTGCGCCATTCATTCTTGTGACCACACTCTTTTTTCTGTGGGCATTCGGGGTCAACCTCAACGACGTTCTCATTCCTCACTTCAAGAAAGTTTTCGACCTGAACGATCTGCAATCGTCCCTCCTCCAGACAGCTTTTTTCGGCGGTTACTTTCTGTCCGCTGTGCCCGCAGGCAGATTGCTGGAAGGAATCGGGTACAGAAAAGGAATTCTTTCCGGCCTATTAACCTGCGCCGCGGGTGCACTTTTGTTCATTCCCGCTGCCTCGATACAGGTCTACGGATTATTCCTTATGGCCTCCTTCGTAATGGCCTGCGGACAAGGCGTTCTGGAGGTTGCTGCGAATCCGTACGTCACCCTTCTAGGCCCCGCAGAGAGCTCAGAACGCCGTTTGAACTTCGCTCAGTCTTTCAATTCTGTCGGCGCCTTCGTGACGCCGATAATTGGCGCGGCTTTCATTCTTTCTGCACTGGAATACTCGCGTGAGCAACTGTCGCTTATGACGCCGGCAGAGATTGCCGCTTACCGTAGCGCGATTGTGGAGACGGTGAGAATCCCGTACTTAGTTATCGCCGGAACGTTTCTTGCCGTTGCTGTGATGATCTATTTTTCCCATCTTCCAGAAATTGGCGCGCATCCCGAGCAGACGAAGCAGGAATCCACAGGCGAAGAGCTTCGCGACCTCTGGCGCTTTGGTCATCTGATAAAGGGCGTGGTAGCACAATTCTTTTACGTTGGTGCTCAAGTTGGTGTGGGCAGCTTCGTCATACGCCTGGCGCAACACAGCGTCGCAGGCATGATTCAGAAAGAAGCTTCGTTTTACTTGAAGCTCCACTTGGCCGGGTTCATGCTCGGACGGTTTTCCGGTTCCTACATCATGAAACGGGTTCCGGCACCCAGGCTGCTGGCGTTGTTTGCACTTTCTACCCTCATCTGCGTTGCCGTAGTGCTCTTTGGGTCCGGGGTAGGCCCTTTATGGGCAGTCGTGCTGATCGGCTACTTCCACTCAATAATGTTTCCGACTATTTTCGCATTGAGTATCAAAGGTCTTGGCCGTTATACAAAACTGGGATCGTCATTGCTGGTCGCATCTATTATTGGTGGAGCAATTTGCCCCGCAGCTATGGGATTCATCTCCGATCACAGCAACATTAGAGTGGCGTTTCTTGTCCCTTTGATTTGTCAGGCTTATGTGCTGTACTTTGCACTGCATGGATATAGGCCTATCCTGGCCGAAGAACCTCGTGCAGCCGAGCTGAGTGCCGCCCCATGAAACGTCGCTTCTGTTTCACGCTTGACCTTAAAAACGAGCCTGCCCTGATTGCCGAGTACAAGAAATACCACGAGAAAATTTGGCCGGAAATTACCGAGAGCATCAGAAACTCTGGTATCGAAGACATGGAGATTTATCTCCACGGGACACGCTTGTTCATGATCATGGATGCGAACGAAAGCTTTTCTTTCGAGAAGAGGGCCAAAGCCGATCAGCAGAATCCCAAAGTTCAAGAGTGGGAGAACCTGATGTGGAAATTCCAACAAGCTCTGCCGGATGCGAAGCCCGGCGAGAAGTGGCTGCGCATGGAACGAATCTTCAAGCTTGAACCCTGATCCACTAACTTCTCAATCGTCGCGCAAATATTCCCCCAAAGTTCTGAGCCGTCAAATCACCCTGTAATTTCGGATGTCTTAGGCCTATCGCAGGCTTGTAAAACAGCAGGCTAGTAAGTACAAGGTAATTACGATGCGGGCAGAGCTGATTCGGATTGGCAATTGGCGCGGCATTCGCATTCCAAAACCTCTCATCGAAGAATGCAGACTGGGGAACCAGGTTGAGATTCGAGTTGAAAACGATAGGCTCGTAATTTCTGCAGAGCATCAGCCACGCCAAAGCTGGGAGGAGAAATTTCGTGCGGCCGGCGAGAGTACCGGGGACGAACGTCTGCTAGAGGCCGTTCCGCCCAACAAATTCGATCGTCAGGAATGGAATTGGTGAGTCATCCTCTACGCGACGAAGTGTGGCTAGTGAGCCTGGATCCGACGCACGGTGCAGAAATCAAGAAGACACGCCCTTGTCTCGTTGTGTCTCCTGACGAACTGAACCGTTATTTGTAGACCGTAATTGTCGCGCCAATGACAAAAACCGAACGTCCATACCCGACTCGAGGGACGCTTCGTTTTCGAGGAAAAAGCGGTCAGGTCGCGCTGGATCAGATCCGGACAGTGGATCGATTGCGCTTGGTTCGAAAACTTGGGACCGTTTCGAAGGCCATTGGCGACGCAGCATCCGCGACGCTAGTCGAAATGTTCTGCCGCTAACTAACGCGTTACTTCACGTTTCAGAGTGCAGAACTCAAATCCGCATGCAGGAGCCGGTGAAACAAGTTTTCTCCTGCCTCGCGCCGGACTGACAACCTGCCTGCCCCATAGGCCCGCGACTTCAACCCACGCTGCACTGAAACGCAGATCGAGTGGTCTTCATCCTGAATCCGCTCGCTTACATCCATGCTCTTTCTGTTCCTCTCTTCAGCAGTTTGGCGGATATCGCTAAAGTAAAACTCGAAGATCACTTTCATCTTATCGATCGCCAGCGGCAGCACCAAATTCGTGTCGAGGTAGCCTTCGTACCAATTCAGCATGAAGTTCGGATAGAGCCAGTAATAAAGCGCCTGCCCTTTCCGCACACTAGCGGTCATGGTTTCGCCGCCAGCCGCGTCAATCGGACTCGATTGCAGGCAGAAGCGCTCGCCATTGTTAATCGTGTAGTCGGAGTAGTTGAGAATACTGTTCAGGCCCTTGTGCAGATACGGTATGTGGTAACCGCCGTCGAGATAGTTATCCACAAAGACCTTCCAGTTGCAGTCGATCACCCATTCACGTCTTCCCGCAAAATAAAGGCCCTCGAGCGTGAGCGGCTCGAATTGCTCAACCATGTCCCCGAGGTACTGGCTCAAGAGCGTGGGGTTCGGATCGAGGTGGACAAAGACGAATTTCTCCCATATGTCTACACTGAGCGGTACCAAGCCGTACTTCTTGCGATCGAAATCATCCACGCCATCAAAATCCGGAACTCCCTTGAGAGATCCGTCAAGACCATAGGTCCAGCCATGATATGGACACTGCAGGCGCGCTGCGGTGCCGCAAGGCTCGGTCATGACTGCGGCGGCGTGATGGCGGCAAACATTGAAGAATCCCCGCAGCACCCCGTCCTGTCCCCGCACTACCAGAACCGGCTCGCCGCCTACTTCGGCGGTGATGTACTGCCCCGGCGCAGCAACCTGCTCCGTACGTCCGACCACTTGCCAGCTACGGCTGAAGACGGTTTTACGTTCCAGTTCGGCGACCCGCTCATCGGTGTACCAGGGGCCCGGAATTGTGTAAGCCGCTTGAATCGGCTTGGAAGGATCGAATGACGACACAATTTCTTGTATGGGCAGTGTCATGTTTGCTTTCCGTGCGACTGGACATGGTAGCACTTCCATTCTCGCTTACGTGGGACAGGCGGCTCGCCTGTCCGGTCGGACGAATTCCGGGCCAGCCAGAGCCGCGCTCTGCAGCACAGGCGAGCCGCCTGTGCCACGTAAATCGGAACAGCCTATAATTTCGCCTTCTCGTTGTGAGAAGGCCTTGGTCATAATCCTGATGGGCGTGACGGGCGCGGGTAAGAGCACTGTTGGAACTCTGCTCGCCCGCAAGCTGGGCTGGAAGTTTGGGGACGCGGATGATTTCCATCCGATTGGCAACATCGAGAAAATAAGGGCCGGAGT
>Ga0066388_100000704_pt1 | contig 16803 bp, 12 predicted proteins | sample PanSoiMetaGPlot6_FD_64539 | JGI IMG/M metagenome (GOLD analysis project Ga0066388, IMG submission 64539) | Tropical forest soil microbial communities from Panama analyzed to predict greenhouse gas emissions - Panama Soil - Plot 6 (Hybrid Assembly) | ecosystem: Environmental > Terrestrial >... | reverse complement strand
AGGCTTCCATGTTGAAAGACAAATTCGCCCATGGCATTTCCGGCGGGATCTTCGCATTGCGCAATTGGATCTAAATCAATTGCGGCTGTGGAGTTGTGGAACGTGTGCCCGCGCAACTCCGCAGCACCAAGTCTCAAACGCTGATAGCCAAGATTGGCAAAGCGTTTGTGAACGGTGGCGTTGCCCGGCAGCAGACCACACATTCTCGCTGAGTTGCCATGCATATCGGTCAGCGAAGTGAGCAAATACAACATGCCACCGCACTCGGCGTAAATGGGTCGGCCGTCCTGGGCAAACTGGACTAGTGACTGTTGCATGGCTATGTTGCTTGAAAGAGTATCCATGTGAAGCTCGGGATAGCCACCTGGAAGATAAACGGCATCAGCGGGCGGAAGCGAATTGTCTGTCAGCGGTGAGAAGAATACTAGGTCTGCACCCATCTCCTGGAGTACATGCAGGTTATCTTGGTAGATGAATGAGAAGGCGCTGTCCGAGGCGATCGCAATTGTCTTGCCTTGAAGTCCGTTTGATTCATCCGAATGAGAAGGCTCGTCGAACTCGGTGACCGGTAGCAAGCCGGGCAGGGAAGTAGTTGCTAGCATTTCGGCGCAAGCGTCAATGGTCGATTGAAGATGCGCAATTTCCTCGGCTTGAACCAGTCCGAGATGACGGCGAGGAAGTGAGAGACTGTCGTTTCTGAAAACAGAGCCAAGGAATTGCACGCCAGAGAGGTGCCGCTGCCATAGCATGTTTGCATGTCTTGGCGAGCCTACCTTGTTAGCGAGTACACCGGCAAATGTTATGGTCGGATCTGCTGTCGCTAAACCGCGAGCAATGGCCTGAAAAGTTTGAGCCATCGATTCGGCATTTATTATGACGACGACAGCAATACCGAATGTGGTGGCGATGCTGGATGTCGGGGAGAAGCCGTCAAACAAACCCATTGCCCCTTCGATGATGATCAGATCCGTATCTGCGGCGGCTTCCCACAATCGTCTGCGGCAGGCATCTACACCCATCATCCAAAAGTCCAACTGCTCTGCTGGTTGCGCCGATGCATGACTGAGGATCGTTGGATCAATGAAATCCGGCCCGCATTTGAACACACGGACATGTTTACCCCGCTGACGGTGAAGTGCAACCAGACCTGCCGTGATAACGGTTTTCCCCTGATTGGATGCGGGGGCGCTGATAATCAGCGCCGCGCAGGTTCTCTTGCGTGGACTCAAAACTCGACACCCTTTTGTGCTTTGATTCCTTGCTCCCGATAGGGATGTTTGACCAGCTTGATTTCACTGACGAGGTCGGCTGCGTCGATTAAGGCGTCCGAGGCATGCCTTCCTGTAACCACAACGTGGACATCAGAGTTGCGTGCCGTGATGACATCGAGGACATCGTCGAGGGGAAGGTAGCCATGCTTTAGTACGACATTTAGTTCATCGAGAATGATCATCTTACATTCGCCGCCCAAGATGAGTCCCCTCGCGTGTTGCCAGGCTTTTTGAGCCGTGGCGATGTCTTTCTCCCGGTCTTGAGTGTTCCAGGTGTAGCCGTCGCCAATGCAGAAGAAATCGCAATCGGGATGCGCGCCCAGAAAGTCACGTTCAGCGCTAGCGATTGCACCTTTGATGAATTGGACAACGCCCAGTTTCATGCCGTGCCCAAGCACCCGGATGCCCATGCCAAATGCGGCGGTAGTTTTGCCTTTGCCTGTGCCGGTGTATACAATTAGCAATCCTTTTTCATTCGTCGCGGAACGCAATTTGGCTTCGAAGACTTCTTTGCGTTTCTGGGCTATTCGTTTGTGCTGTTGTGGATCTATTGGCTGTGTCATTGTTAGTTCCAAGATGTGGCTGTTAGATTTGACAATTCGCAGGCTATGTCGGTTCTGTTGATGTCGTATCCAATGAGGACGAGCCTGGATTGTGCGTGATCGTGATGGTGCGAATGGGAGGTGATGTGGACCCTGTTGCGCACAGCTTGCACGTGGACATCATGTCCGCTGTCTAGTCGAGCGTTACCTTTTATGCGCATGAGAGGGAATTTGGAAGAGAGGTTTTCCAGGACACTGGCAAGATCGGCAGGTTGTGTTTGCGTGCTCGTTAGCTGAATTGCCATCCAGTTCGGATTGTGGTCGTGAAGATGCTCATGAGTGCGAATTCCGTGTTCGTGATTGTCCAGACCGGAATGGGAGTGAGTATGGGGTCTGGCGACTGGCACCAGGCTGAGTTGATGCCTGCTGACGTCGGCGCTCTTGTTGAGGAAGAGTCCCGTGACGAGGGCGGCGGCAATGTGTCCATGGTGCGCGAGTTCGATGAAGCGGACCGTGGGCACCGCGCTGCGAATTAGTGATTCGGCGTGCAGGATTTCGTCAGAGGTGAGTTCGTCGATCTTGTTGAAGATAACTACGTCGGCTGTGGAAACCTGGCTGTTGAATACTTCACGTTCGGCATCCTCCGTGTTTAAAAGCCGAGTAAAGGTCGGCGCTCCTTTTGGGAAGCGCGGCAGCGCCGTGCGGTCGTTATATAAGAGATGGGGGACGTCGATAACGGCGGCGGTGGCATCAATCGTGAACGGGGAAGAAGCTGGAGTGCTACCCTGGAGCTTGTTGATCAAAGAGTCGGGCACGGACAAGCCGGAGGTTTCGATGAAGAGATGATCGATCTCGCCGACGCGTGCTTCGAAATGTGCGAGAAGATGATCGAGTTCGTCGTCGCTGGATGTGCCGATCAACCTGCCGGTAATCTCATGCAATTCTGGAACACGGTGTGAATGGGCTTGCGCCGCAAAGAGTGCTCCATCGATGGAAGTCTCGCCGAGCTCATTGATGATGACGGCGACTTGATGGTCGCCGAACTCAGGCAAGAGAGTTTTCAGCAGAGTCGTTTTGCCTGCTCCAAGAAAACCGGTGAATATTGTGACCGGTAGTTGGGTGTTCATCTCAAGAACTCCTTGACGGTTTGGATCACGTTTTGGAAACTGCTACTGACGGCGGGATATTGAATGCGTGGCCTGCGTACGACGACGAGTGGCAGAGAGAGTGCTTTTGCGGCTTCCACCTTTTCGAGCAAACCACCTTCCCTGCCGGAGTCTTTGGTGACGACACAATCGATCTTCCAGTTGTTCCATAGAGTTCTATTGAACTCCGCGGAAAAGGGACCTTGCATCGCACATATATTTGATAGCGGCAAGCCGGAGTTGAATGCGTTTTGGATGTTGCTCGCTTCCGGTAAAATGCGAACGAACCATTCGGTCTTCTCGGAGTTTGGATGCGACAGGAATGTGGACAGGTCCTTGGATCCTGTTGCTAGGAAGACACGTGTGAAACGGCGTTCAGTAACTAAACTTGCCGCCTGTTCCATTCCGTCGCAGTAAAGAATGCAGTCGTCCTCGAGTGCAGCATCCGGCCTTTCGTAACGGACGTAGGGAATGTGAAGTTCTTGAGCGAGAGAAATCAGCTGCTCCGAGATCAGATGTGCGTGCGGATGAGTGGCGTCGACAATGCACGACGCCATTTTGTCGGAAAGAACTTTTTTCCGGTGGGCACGCCCCCACTTCGCAGAAAGTACTTTGATGCGGGGAAAAACGACATCTTTGGAAGCCGAGGACAGCTCGGCGCGCCCTTTAGCTACAGCGCTCTGTTTAGCAGTTTCGGCACCGTGATCGGTGGCACAGGAGACTACAATGGGTGTGCCGAGTACCCTGAGTGCATGGGCGAGTGCGTTACCGTCGCTCGTACCGGCGAACACCCAAAGCGCGCTAGATGGGATGTCTTCGTGGGGGTCGTCGATGTGCTCGTAACCGCGCTTGGTGTACATGAAGCCGGCCTTGCGCTTGGTCTTGTCATTTCCAATGATGATGCTGGTATGCATGTCGAACGTCATTTGCTTAAGTTCGCCGAGAGATACAATTGAGTGTTGTTGCTCGCTTCTCATTGCATGGCGTACAACACCGCATATAGTGTCGGTGGCCCTGTGCTCTAGGAATATGTCTATGATTTTGTAGATGCCGGCGCCTCTCTTAGCACTTTGCACATTGTAGAGAACGGTGACGATCCCAGCGGACGCTAACGCCATGGCGCGGTGCTCGATTGTGTCCCAGGGAATCAGTAGGTCGGACAAACTGAGAGTGGCGAAGTCGTGCGAAACCGGAGCACCCAGGACTGCACCACACGCGGTGGCCGCCGTGACTCCGGGAATGACTGTGATGTCGAAAGTGTCGGTTTCCGAAAAGAGTTCAAAGGCCAGGCAGGCCATTCCGTAGACGCCAATATCGCCGTTCGAGATCAAGGAAACAGACTGACCGTGGCGCGCTGCATTCATGGCTTCCAGAGCCCGTTCGCGCTCTTCACCGAGTGGACGGCAAATCACGGTTTTGCCACGCAGATGATCTTCAATCGGTTTCAAATAGGGCGCATAGGAAACAATAACGTCGCTCTTCGCAACTGCGTCAAGAGCGGCCTGCGTTATATGGTCCGGGCCGCCGGGTCCTAGGGAAACGAGGTGAAGAATGCCCGCCATCAGTACAGCTCCAACGTGTCGGTTGCAAGGGCAACAGCGACACCGTTTAGCTTCAGTTTTGGCACCAAAATGCGCGAGCGCGGGCTGACCATTAGGGCGCAAGGCTCGCACACGCCGGAGACGCCCATACGCTCCTTGACGAAGACGGACGATTCGGTCACCCAGGGACGCGCGCGCAACGCGTCAAGAGGAAACCATTTTATTGTCAGATCATACTTTTGGCAAAACTGTTTTAAGCCTGGTTCGTCTGCTTTGAGATGCACTGTGGCTACAATGCGGACATCAGTGAGCGGACGCCCTGAGAGTGCTTGCAGCGCGGCAGTCTCAATGGCTTCCGAAGAAGTGCCCTTTCGGCAGCCAACTCCTAGAATCAGCGGTTTCGAGGCTTCAGTGGCGGTGGTAATAACTGCCGTTGCGTTGAGGAAATTACTCAGCTCATAGGCTAGATGGTTGCCGCCGCCTTCGTGACCTCCGACGAGAACGGTCACGTAATTGGCTGCTTCATCAACGCCGATCACTGATGGATCGGTGCGCTTGTCGGCGAGCAGACCGGTCAAATATCGGACTGCAACGCCGGACGCGCCGATCATGATCCAGTGAGAATGGATTGGAAATCTTGCTGCAAACTGGTTGCGAGCATTGTCACCATTAACGGAATGGTAGATGCGCGCAGTAAACTTGTCTGCAATGAATTGAGCAAGCGGTCGCGCTTGTTCTCGTACAATCCAGATTGCAATGTCCATGTTCATAGCGGTGCTTTCGCAGCCCTTCGGAAGCGGTGTGAATACGTGGCTGAATAAAGCGCTGACTCGCGAGTCAACTCACCGGAAAGATTCTTGCCGACTAGAAGCAATGTTGTGAGCTGCCAGTCCGCTGAACGTATTTCATTTCTCAAAGCGCCTAATGTCGAGGTGTGGACTTGCTGATCGCTCCAGGTGGCTCGTCGCACCAGCGCTACCGGCGTGTCTTCCGGACAATGCTCGCGCAACTTTGATAGGGTTTCGTCGAAATGGTTTCCTGAGAGAAAAATGCACATGGTGGCATCGTGTTGGGCCAAACTGCCGATGTCTTCCTTCTCTGGAACGGACGATGCCCTCCCCGATGCTCGCGTCAGGATTATCGTCTGCGAGCCACCAGGCACAGTCAGGGGCGTGGCAAGAGCCGCTGCCGCTGCGGTGAACGACGACACTCCGGGGACGATTTCGTAAGTGATACCAAGCTCCTTTAACCTAGTGATTTGCTCTTGAATCGCGCCGTAGATACTTGGGTCTCCGGAGTGCAGGCGAGCTATATCAAGATCATGCGCTGCAGCATTCTTATATTGTTCAGTTTGCTCATCGAGGTTCAAGCAGGATGAATCGATGATCTTGGCGGAACTGGAACAATGAGTCAGGACGTCGGTTGGCACCAGAGAGCCGGCATACATCACAACTGGACAGCGCTCTAGAAGGTGCGCGCCGCGAAGCGTAATCAGGTCTGCCGCGCCTGGACCCGCACCAATGAAATAGACCTTCATTCTGTTTCTCCCGGAGTATTTTTGCGAATCAGCATGGTGGAGAAATATCCTGTCGTCTCCCCGGGAGGCAATTGATCCGCGCGCTCGCACACCGTTTCGCCCGGTAAACCGAAGTTGTTTGCAAATGCGCAGTGCTGCATGATTTGGAGTCTGGACAGAACCTTGAGCACAACTGGGAGGCGGTGCCCAATCTTCATGAGCACCACGATGTCGTGGTCGAGAATGTCCTTTTCAAGCGTGTCCGCACTTTCGGGACAGGGGAGAATGAGTATGCGCTCTTTGCCCTGTCCCAGGGGAAAATTGCATGCAGATGCGATGGCCGCATAACTTGTGATGCCTGGTATGGTCTTGTGGCGTAATCCGGGCAGACGCCTTTGCAGAGCCAGTAGCAAGTAGCTGTACGTTGAATAAGTGAGCGAATCACCCAGCGTAAGGTAGCAAACCGATTGTCCGGCGACGAGATGTTCTGCAATTTGCTCTGCCAGAGTCGAGTAACTACCCAGTAGGGAGTTGGGATCTGTTTCCATGTTGTAGACGATTTCGATAGTCTTGCTCTCAGGCAAGGACAGCCATTCGACGCAGCGTCCGGCAATGGACATTTTCGCCTCTTTGCCCCGCGGAAGGATAATCAGATCTGATTCGTTGATGGCTTCGACGGCAGCGACCGGCAACAGTTTTTGCGGACCGGGTCCTACCCCGACGCCGTAGAACATTCCTGACGAGTGCATAGTTGATACAGTCATGCTGATTCTCCGAGGGGCGTGCCATTCATCGAGTAGAGTCGCACGTCGACTCGGTCGACAATGGGCACTTTAGAGTGGGCAATCATGCTGATTTCGTGTTCGACGTGTTTCCAGAAAAGATGGGCACTCGGCAATGGCGCGAGTCGTTCAATGATTTCTTCGGTTGTGTTGGCAGTGGACGCTTCCTCCAAAGTCAAACTGAATTCGATTGGCATGGTTTCAGTTGAAATCAGGCGGCGACCGGAATCAATCAGGTCTTGAAGAGCGATATTGCTGTGCCTGGAGTGCGTGTCCCAGGTGCCGCCGAGCATCTTCGCAAGCTTGCCGGGATGTCCCAGCAGCCAGAGAGTGCGGAGATCTGAGTTTGTTTGGCGGAGAATTTCATCTGTTTTCTCTAGAGAGAAGCCAATGAAGTTCGAAATGTGGACGATTTGGCGTTGATTCAATCCCAATGTTCCTTTAGCAAAAGTGATACCAAGGTTGCCTGGGAGGAAGGCAATCGAGCCGTTGTTTTCTGCGGCTGCGACGCGGATATAAACTTCGATGGAAGCCATGTAAGCGGACAAGGACATCGGCTCTACAATTCCGGTTGTGCCAAGAATGGAGATTCCGCCAACAATTCCTAAGCGCGGATTGAAAGTCCTTTTTGCGATCTGGTCGCCGTTGCAGCAACCTATGGTTAGGTCGTAACCGTATTTGGTGTTGCTTGCTGAAGCGAGTTGGAATGATTTGATTGATTCAAGGATCATTGAACGCGGAACCGGATTAATGGCGGGTTCGCCGATCGGTACGCGTATTCCCGGTGCCGTTACGGTGCCCACGCCGGGGCCGGCGAAGAACCGGGTTTCGTTTAAGTCGTTCCGCCTGACGTGAGCAGTTATCGCGGCGCCATGCGTGTGGTCGGGATCGTCGCCTGCGTCTTTGATCACCGATGCCGTAGCACATTGTTCATCGACGAGTTCGACGCTTTCGATGGGGACCTTCAAGACGTGAAGTCCGTCAGGCAGTTTCACCCAGACATGGTCGAGGAAAGCGCCGTCTTCGAGAATCGTCAACGCGGCAGTGACTGCGGCGGTTGCGCAGGTTCCCGTGGTGCGCCCGCGACGTAAGCCGTTTGGCGCCAGGTCGGTGATGTCAAATTCAAGAGGGGTGTCTCTCATTGGCACCTCTTACTGGTCCGCGTCTGGGCGCGGTTGCGCCGCGCGGTCCATGTTCGCCGCGCGGTTCATAGCGGCGATCAGTATGGCATTGATCACGGCGGATGCCCACGGGGAGCCGCCGCGGTTGCCGGTATTTGTGATTCGCGGAACGGACAGGCAATCGCGCAATGCTTGCTTTGATTCAACGGTGCCAATGAAACCGACCGGTAGCCCGACGATCAATTGCGGACGCCAGTTCGCTTCGCGCACCAGTTGTAGGGCTTCGAATATGGCTGTGGGAGCGTCGCCGATGGCGAGCACGACATCATTGCCGAAAAGCTGCCATGCCCTGCGAATTCCTGCCGCGCTGCGGGTGAGTCCGTTCGATTGAGCCAGTAAAACGGTTTCACGATCATGGACCCCACACCAGACTGTGATGTCGAGATCGGCCAAGAGTTGGCGTTTCAATCCGCTTGCCACCATCGTGACGTCGGTCACAACGCGTTTGCAACGAAGCAAGCTCATGACTCCGGTTGCGACAGCGCCCGGTGAGAAGAAGAGATCGTCGGCAGCAGACAGATCACCTGCTGTGTGCACGATGCGTTGTGCGACGGGAAGGGTCTCCTCAGTGAAACTTGTCCAGTCGCGCCCAGCGGAAATATGCTCGAAACTTTGCTTTTCAATCGGATGCGGTTTGTATGGTTGCAGTTCTTGTTGTTTGGTCAGGGCGGTGGCGAGGGGACCATTGCATTGGTGCTCGTAACCCACGATAGGAACTCTGAATTTGCATAATGTGCAATTCATGGGTGCGAGTCCATGCAGAGCTTGTTCGGCCCGCTCGAGAAAAACCTGTGCCACCATTGGATGCGGTCCAAGATAATTTCCTGCAACGACATCGAGTTCAGGATTTCTTCGTGCAACCGCTTCCGCCGCAGCGTAGATCCGTTTTACCAGAGTGCCGTCGAACAACATGAACGGGAGAACAAGCAAGCGTTTGAAGCCAAGTCTGGCAGCACGCTTTATGCCGTCGAGTACAAGCGGCTTGGCGGTACCGGAGAAACATGTGAAGGAACCGCCGAATTGCATGCCTTCTTCCAGCAGGCGCGCAAGTTTGTATATATCCGAGTTGGCATCGGGATCATTGGTGCCCCTGCCAACTACCACCAGACATGTGTCGCGCCGTGAAATTAGCTTGTCCATGGTGGACTCCGCGGTTACGATGCGCTCGCGACACAAATCGAGTAGAGCGGGATGCAAGTCCGTTACTCCAGCGAAACGGATGTCGCAATCGGAGAATTCAGTTCTGAACTGATCGAGTTGCGCCGGCATGTCATTCTTTGCATGCGTCGCCGCGGTCAATAGCGCTGGGACGACAATTATTTGTTTCGAGCCGTTGCGCACGACCTTGTTGATCGCATCGGAGATGGAAGGCTTCGCGAACTCCAGGTAACCGAGTTCGATCGAAATGTTCGGCGGGGCTGATTCACGCATTCGTGCCACGAGTTGATCGCACTCCTCGATGGAAGCGGAGTCGCGACTCCCATGTCCGGCTAAAACTACGCTGAATGTGTTCATAGGGTTGAATCCGGGAGGGTTTTTCGCACGAGCATAATGCTCATGTCGGAGAAATCAGATCGAACCTGATCGAGGTTGCCTTTCCAGCATGCCTCCTTCTTCGTCAAGTTTTCCCAGACTTCGCACTTCTGCTCCCCGGGAATCCCCTCAGCGAGCAGGTGTGCCGAGATGTCGTGTGGCATGAAATCCCAAGGACGCGGAATGATAACGGCATTGCGACCGTCTTTCAATGCGTGCACGAGATGTCGCTGGAGATGATCGATTTGGCCGCGACGGTGGAACGAGACGCTCGTGGTGTCATCGAGATATATGTGTGCTCTGCTGGCCAGAATTTGAACTGAGGAAATTCCGGGCACGCTGTCTACCCTGTGACCGCAAGCCATTTCGACGCGCTGCCATAGCTGGAAGCCGCTGAAGTGAATGTCGCCCATAAACAGGACGCAGCATGTTTTGCCCTCCCTGTGCAGGGCAGCGACGTCTTTCAGTTTGTCCATCTGATTTGCGTAGTCGAGGGAAATGATTGTGGCGTCCGGTGGGATCAAATCGCAGGCGAAATTGATCACGGCTTCGAACCCGGAAACAACGTCTGACTCAGCGATGATGCGCCTTGCCTTTTCGGTAATGAAATCCATGTCTCCGGGACCGATCCCCACGCAAATAATCATGCGAGGACTCCCTGTGTGAAAGGTGTGACGTTTGTGGTGTCAGCGCCGGCGAGGGTTCTGCCTACGAGAACGCACTCCCCAATGATGATGGTGGCAGGCGTTTGAATCGCGTTGCCTTGAATGGTGCGACCGAGATCCGAAAGTATGGTGAACAGTGATTCTTCGTTCGGAAGGGACGCCTGCTGAACCACGGCAACTGGTGTGTGCTCGTTCATGCCATTCTTGATGAGATTGTCCGCGATTTCACCGGCGGTGCTCAATGCCATGTAGAAAACCAGGGTACTTCCGCTTTGTGCTAGCGCGTTCCACTTCGCATAGTCATGCTGGCTGCATGTGGTGCCCGTGATAAAAACCACGCTTGTAGCTGTACCGCGCAACGTTAGAGGTATTAGGGATGAGGCTGCGACAGCGCAGGCCGCGGTGACACCGTTTATCACTTCAATTGTGACGCGATTCCTGGCCGCAAACAGAAGTTCTTCGCCGGCCCGGCTGAATAGCATGGGATCGCCGCCCTTGACGCGAGCGACTAGTAAGCCCTTTTTTGCATGTGCCACCATGAGCTCGTTGATGCTGTCTTGACTTGGTGACGCAATTCCCGCTCGTTTCCCCACATCGATAATGGTCGCTGTTGTCTTGGCGTGATCTAGCACGGCGGGATGCACAAGCGCATCCACAAGTAGCACGTCAGCCGCTTGGATTGCGCGTGCTGCTTTCAGAGTCAGCAACTCTGGGTCACCCGGTCCCGAGCCGATCAACATGATTTTTCCAGGCGGCTGTGTCATCGGTGCAGCATCCCTCGCGATAGCGTCACGAGTCGCTGAGAAGAGAATTCGCTCAGCGTGATGTAAGCAGCGCCGAGTGCATCGGCCAGGTCTCGCGTGCGCGAGAACTGCACCAGTCCCGCCTGTGTATCGACCAGTAATGTTGGGACGCCAGCTTGGGACAATTTCTTTGCCATTTCCAGGCAATCGTTCCAGGGATCGGAGGATTGGGTCAAACCGACGTTGGCTTTGCCATCGGAAAATAAAACGAGTACAGGATCCAGGTCGTGTTTTGGCTGCCAGATCTTCAGGTGTTTCAACGCTAGCGAAAGGGCTGATGCGAGCGGCGTCCTGCCCCCCGTGGGCAGCCCGCCGAGTAGCTGCTCCGAACCAGTGCTGCTACGCGTCGGATGTACGGCTATTTCGGCGGTTTCGCCTCTGCATGTGATTAACGCGATGTGATCGCGCTTACGATACGCGTCTTGCAAGAGTGCGACAGTAGCACCTTTGACTGCCTCCATGGTGCGCATTGCAGCCATCGACCCGGAGGAATCAACGATGAAAACAAAGAGACTCCCTGACCGGTTGGTGAACTCCTTCGTGTGCAGATCGTCGATGTCGACGGAGAACGCTCCGTCATTGCGAAGTAGCGAATGCTTGACTGTAGATTGCACATCGATCGTGCCTGGTGTGGTGGACGGCATAGCGCGAACAAATCGTCCTTGTTGCCTGCCGGGGACACCACTTCGATTGCCGGTACGTTGTGACCGGACATCAAAATTGATAGTCGCTGCCTTCACATGTCTGTTTGGCTCAAAAGTCTGTTCATCCTCTTTGGAAAACGACGGATCATCCTGTGAGTGTTGTACTTCGCTCGCTTGATTCAGCAGATCCTGCAGTAGTCCGTCCAGCACTTCCGAATTGTCCGTTTGTCGTCGGTCTGACATTCTGTGCGGCAACACGAGCGCCGCCGCTGCTCGCACGTGGTCGTGGGTGACAGCTTCGCATTGTTCTAGCGCGGCGAGGACTCTCGCCACTTTGGACAGGACAATGTCGGATCTCAAACTCGTGACACCAGCACGCGAACAAATGTCGCTAATCACTTCGAGCATGTCGTCGTCGAGCCGAACCTGGGACAAGCGCGACTTCGCATGCTGAATTGCATGACTGAGCTCCGCTTGCAATGTCGTGAATTCATTGGCAAATGCCCGCGCGTCCTGCTCGAAGCGCAGCCGCCGCCTCACGACTTCAGCCCGCACCAGGGAATCCTTGGGAGCTTGAACGGTCACCACCATCGCGAATCGGTCGAATAGTTGCGGACGCAGCTCGCCCTCCTCAGGATTCATGCTGCCCAGAAGAATGAACTTGCTCGGATGATCGACGGAAATGCCTTCGCGTTCGACATGATTGTGGCCCATCGCTGCAACATCGAGAAGAACGTCAACCAGGTGATCTGGCAGGAGGTTCACTTCGTCGATGTACAAGACGCCTCGATGCGCCTTTGCCAGCAAGCCAGGCTGGAAGTGGCGCTTGCCGTGCGACAGGGCAGCCTGGAAGTCCAGAGTTCCCAGCAGTCTGTCTTCGGTGGCCCCCAACGGCAAGTTCACAAAGGGTGCTGTGCTCTGTGTCAGCTGCGCACCGGAAGTGGTGCACACCGGACAGGCGTCGACGGGCGCGGCTGGTTCGCAGTTGAATTCGCAGCCAGGGGTGTGCATGATGTTCGGCAAGAGCTCGGAGAGTGCGCGAGCAGCCGTGCTCTTGGCGCTGCCCTTGTCTCCCTGGATAAGCAATCCGCCTACAGTCGGATCGACGGCAGTGACCAAAAGCGCCAGCTTCAGTAACGGCTGCTCTACAATTGCAGTGAAGGGATATCCAGGTGTGTTTGTCATATGGAGCCAATCTCGTTGCTATTACGCCGTTCGAGTAGAGCATCGCTTTCAAGGTGGAGTTTCTGCAACTCGTCCAGGGTTTCCTTGCTCGGGGCTTGCCACAGCTTCCGCTGCGCCGCTTCGAGTAGGCGCTCGGTCATGTCTTTCAATGCCCACGGATTGCTCTTGCGCAGAAAGTCCTGTACGTCAGGATCGAGCGCGTAGGACTGCGCGAGCTGGTCGTACATCCAGTCATCCATCACTTCAGACGTGGCGTCATAACCAAACATGTAGTCGACTGTGACGGCGAGCTCCAGTCCACCTTTGTACCCATGCTGCATGATGCTGTTTATCCATTTTGGATTCAGCACGCGCGAGCGAAAAACGCGCAGAACTTCCTCCTTTAGCAGTCTCACTTTTGGCTGGCCGGAAGCATGTGTGTCGCCGAAATAGGCTTTAGGAGCCTTTCCGGTGAGGCTCTTGATTGTCGCGATCATGCCTCCGTGAAACTGGAAATAGTCGTCGCTATCGAAAATGTCATGCTCGCGATTGTCCTGGTTGTGCAACGCGACCTCGACTGTCGCTAATCGATCGGCGAATTGTTGGCGCGCATCGATTCCGTAATGGGTTTGCGAGTAGGCGTATCCACCCCAGTTCAGGTAAGCGGTGGCAAAATCGCTTTCGTCAGCCCAGTTTTTCTCCTGAATCAATTGCAATACACCCGCACCGTACGATCCAGGCTTGCAGCCAAAGACACGGAAGAGACTCTTTTCTTTCGCTTCATCATTGGTCAAACCAGAATGGCGCAAGTCATTTTGAGCAGAGAGGAAGTTTTTGCGCACATAATTTTGTTCGGGGTCCTCGTCCAGTTCGGCGACGATCGAGACGGCGCGATCAACGAGCGACATGAGATTTGGGAATGCATCACGGAAGAAACCACTCACGCGCAGGACGACATCAATGCGTGGTCGGCCGAGTTCGGAAAGTGGTATCACTTGCAAGTCCTTGACGCGGCCGTTGTCCTCTTCCCATACCGGACGGACGCCGTACAGTGCGAGCACCTGCCCTATGTCGTCGCCATGCGTGCGCATGGCGCTGGTGCCCCACACGCTTATACTGAGGCTGTAGGGATAGCGCCCGGTTTCGCTTTGGAAGCGGTTGAGGACTTCGTTGGCAAGTGCCTCGCCGATGCTGAAAGCCGACTTGGACGGAAGTCCGAGCGGGTCGAGACTGTAGAAATTTCTGCCGGTAGGAAGTATGTGCGCCGAGCCTCGACTAGGAGCACCGCTGGGACCAGGCGGAACGTAACCGCCGTTGAGGGCGTGCAACAAGTTATCTACTTCTTCAGTGCAGCGGAGCAAATTTGGCACCACCTCGGAACAGGTGTAATCGAGCACCTGGTAGAGAGATTCGTAAGCCGCGGAGGTGGGGGTGCCCTCGGGGAGAACCGAGTTTATCGCCGCGGCAATTTGTGCGTGTGAAAAGTTGTGCGAGTGTAGGAGCCGAAGAATTTGCTTGGAGAGATCAGAAGCCGAGCATAGCTCGGCGCTGCCTTTCTCAGTAGAAGCTGAGCGCAGCTCGGCGATCCGCTCGACCGCGTCGTCCAGTCCGGGGGCGGAGAGGTTGGGGAGACGAACCAGGGCGTAGATCGAGTCAACGAATTTGTCAGGTGGTGGCACTTGACCAAAGATGTGTAAGCCATCGCGAATTTGTGCGGCGCCCAGCTCGCACAAGTAACCGTCAATTTGTTGCAGGGTTCTCTGGAAAACGGCATCGTCGTTCAAGGAGTCTTGAGGCGAACAGCCGCCGCTCGCTTCGAGGTCCGCTTGCAAATGTGCGCGTTCGATCAGGGCGCATATTTCCTCGCGTAGTAAGGGCGTGCGCGCGGGGTCGAGAAGCTCGGCGTGGGAATATTCGTCGATCAGGCGGCTCAACTCAGCCAGGATTCCGTAGACGCCGGCGGAGGTCATCGCCGGCGTCATGTGGTCGATGATGGTGGCATGCGCACGCCGTTTTGCCTGACAACCTTCGCCAGGGTCGTTGATAATGAATGGATAAAACAGCGGAAGGTCAGCCAGCAGCAAGTCAGGGAAGCATCCGCTCGACAAGCCGACACCCTTGCCAGGAAGCCATTCAAGCGTGCCGTGTTTTCCCATGTGCACGATCGCGTCTGCTTTGAAGACGTCGCGCAACCAACGATAGAACGCGTAATAGTGATGCGTCGGCGGCAAGTCGGGTTGGTGATATATGGCATCCGTGTTGACGTTGAAGCCACGAGGCGGCTGAAGAGCGACAATAACATTGCCAAATTGCAAACCCGCGATCAACAGTTTGTCTTTGAAGACAAGGGCTTTTCCTGGTGCTTCACCCCAGTTGTTTCGCACCTGTTCACGAGGCGCCTCAGGCAATGCGGCAAACCATTGTTTGTACAAGTCGCCTGGAACCGTATCCAGTGCTTCGCTAAACATCGCGCTACTTACCAGGGTGGGATCATAGTTGCTACGATCGAGCAGCGTGTGCATTAGCTCGTCGCTCGATTCGGGCAACGCCCCGACGTGATAGCCCTGCTCCCGCATCCGGTGCAAAAGCGAAAGCAATGACGCAGGCGAGTCCAAGCCGACCGCATTGCCGGCTTGAGATGCTTTGCTGCTCGCGTTCGTCAAGACAAATGCGACTCGCTTTTCAGAATTGGGCAGCCGTCTCAAGCGAACAAAGCGTTCGCACAGACCAACCACGCGTTCCACACGATCGGCGACGGGTTCGTAATAGACCTGCTCTATCCCAAACTCATCAACCCTGCATTTGAACGAAATGGGTACGGAAATGATCCGCCCATCAAACTCCGGAAGCACGACGTTCATCGCGGTATCTGTCGGTCCGAGACCGCGCGCAGACAGTTGATATTGTTCGTGGGTCATCAAGCTTGGCACAGACTGAATAATCGGCACATCAAGCAACGCAAGCACCGAGCGCTCCTTGTTTCCGGGACCCGTCCGATGCATCGCAAATGATGTCGTGTTGATGAGCGCATCCACGATCGCTCGTTCGTTGTCGAGGAAAAGATTCAGCGCTTTCGGAAAGTCCGCTTCTTCGTCTTTGAGTGTGCTCGTGAAAATGGGAAGAGGACACAGATCGTGTGCCAGAATTTCTTTGATCAGGGCATCAACGAAATGTGCGTTGCCGCTGAGCCAGTGCGCCCGGTAGAAAATCATTCCAACGACAGGTGCACCCTGCCATTCAGTCGTCTTCAAGCGCCATTCGTCCAAAGTCAGGGATGCACTTGCTCCCGGCCAATAGATTCCAAATTCTGGCAAATGCTGGGGCGATGGGAAGCCGTGATTTGTGCCGTTCAATGTGTCGGATAAGTAGCAGAGCAGGCTTTGCATATTGGTGGCGCCACCGGCGAGGCAGTACTCATTGACTGCCAGTAACACCGCCGGCTCTACGGTAGACAAAGCGAAATTCTCCGGTGTCAGTTCGCCGGTGGCGCTAATCACACAGAGATTCGTGCCGCGACCGGCGCAGCTTTCTCTGAGTTTTCGCAGTTGGGGAATCGAACTGATGCGTCCCAAAAGACGTACGATGATTACGTCGGCGTCCGCCATGCGCTGTTCGAGTTCGACGAAGCGTTGCTCGCTCTGCAAACTGTACCCGCTCAGGTAGCACCAATTGTTTTCCATCATTCGACGTGCTGCGGCGAGCGTAATCAAATCGCTATCAGCGTGAGTGAGAAACAGCAGGTCTAGCGGTTTGTCCATTGTCATCCACCAAGCAGAGGAGCCAGTTCGGGCAGTGATTCAGGCAAACCGAAGGCAAAGACCACACCGATCCACAAGCTGAAGAGGGCGGCAACGATGCCAATGCTCACCGCGAGTGGTTTGATTTGTGCGGCGGAGATGAGCCCGGTAAATGTCAGGCCAGCAACTGCTGCGTTGGAGAGAACGAAACCAACAACGAAAGAAGTCAGCAGAGCTGCGCCTTGGAAGGTGTTTGCCGTCTTCTCGATGGCAGCGATG
>Ga0066388_100000703_pt1 | contig 16816 bp, 12 predicted proteins | sample PanSoiMetaGPlot6_FD_64539 | JGI IMG/M metagenome (GOLD analysis project Ga0066388, IMG submission 64539) | Tropical forest soil microbial communities from Panama analyzed to predict greenhouse gas emissions - Panama Soil - Plot 6 (Hybrid Assembly) | ecosystem: Environmental > Terrestrial >... | reverse complement strand
TGGACTCACTGGGGGACCAAACCTCATTAGCAAAAACAAATCAACCAACCCCCAGTTGGCCTTCATCCCGGCGGAGGAGCCCACGCGAGGCGTGCGCTCCCCAGACGCTGAGCTATTTGGCGATTGCTGCTTCGATGGCCGATTCGTTCGGCCGAGCGGGCGCCGGCGAAGTCTGGTCGGGTGACGCAGGCCGGATGGAAACTATGGCAAATTGAGCTGTGCCGTGCTCCGTATTGAGCGAGACAGTCTCGCCGATTTCGTGACCGAGTAGCGCCTGGCCGATCGCGGTTTGATATGAAATGACGTGCCGATCGGGATCGCCGTCCCATGCGCCCAGGATGGTGTAAATTTCTTCCTTGTTCGTCTCCGCGTTGCGCAGCGTGACGATCGTGCCGATGGAAACACGGGACGTATCAGCATTCTCAAATGAAGTCCCGCGCGCGTTGTGCAGCATTTGCTCAAGCTCGGCTTTGCGTCGCATCAGCACGCTTTGCATTTGTTTGGCTGCTTTAAATTCGAAATTCTCGCTCAGGTCTCCATACGATCTAGCGAGCGCAATTTCTCTGCTGTTCTCGGGAATTTTGGTTTTAACAAGCTCTTCGTATTCGGCGTTGCGCTTTTCGAGGCTGCTCCAGGAGACGATCAACGGTGCGGCTTTCTCTTGTTGTTGCGCGCCAGTGATCATGCTTTCCAGCTCCGGGTAGACCTTAACGATGCGGGCCAGCAGGGAGCGCTTTGTCAGTTCGTCAAAAAGAGGGCTCAACTGAAGCCGCCGCATCGCATCGCGCGCGCTTGCAACGTCGCATTTCCTGAAAATGTCGCCAAGTAATTGGCGATCCTCTACCAGGGCCCGGTGCAACTTACTGGCGCGACCGGGAGAGTTATGTTGCTCTCGTTCCAACGCCGCCAAAATCGCGCCAAGCAAGTCCGGCGTAACCAGTTCGTTCCAGCTTGCTCGTTCGCTACACAGCCAGGCAAGCATCTCGCTCGTGGCTGAATGTTCGCGAATGCTTCGCTCCAGCATCGTTCGAAGCTCCTCATGTTTCCCGGTTTCGCTAAAGATGCGAGGGATTTGCGCGACCATACGACCGTGGCTCTCCTGCATCAGATGCAAAGCGCGATCTGCCCATGAAGGACCGACTGCGCCAGGCAACGCTTGCAGAATTTTTTTCTCTTTTGCTGCCGGCAATTTCGGCAGGATCGAAATGAGGCGATTTTCCTCCTCGAGAATCAGTTTCGAAACGGCCAACCCGACATGGGTCGAATGCAGTGATGGGTTGCGCGCGAGCAATTCGTCTCGCGCGATGATGAGCTCAAATGCGAACTCAGGATGAATTCTTTGATTACGCACCGCCATATTCTCGATCATAGCGATGATCGGCTGAAGTTGGTCTTCTTTGAATTGTTGGTGCGATTTGATGATCTGCTCGAGCGCTGCGATTTGTTCCTTTGGTTGTCGTGCCTTGTTGAAAGTGTCGAGCAGTTCGTCAGCCTGCGACACACCTTCGCCGCGAATTTGAATCGGATCACTCTTTTTCGCAGGAACCGAAAACGCGCCGCTTGCCCTGAGGACCCTCTTCGTTGATTCCCACCAGCGTTTCCATTCTGTTTCGGTGAAAACATCGCCTACCAGCCATTCACCGATCTGCTGCGCCGTGGCTTTACCGTCCAAACTTTCGAGAATATTTTGTACCAGCGCGGCCGCGTTCTCCCGCGCCAAATTCTTGATCGACGCCAGGTCGGTCGCTTTGCGTGCGAGAAAATGCGCCGGCGCCAGCGGCGTGAGGTTCTCTGCCGCGTACTGGGCCTGCATCGGATGGGACTTTTTGCCCGCAAAATCAATTACGATCTGGTTGAGCAGCAGATTCCATTCGCTTACGCGACCGAATCCCCAGCTTTTATGCAGACAAAATGTGCCGGGCTTTAGTTGTTCGAGTTGCTGTGCAGCGCGGGAAGTGAGTTTGCCGGCTTCGACCAGTTTTTCCAATTCGGTATCCATCAATGAGGGTAATGAGTGCAGTATGACCTATAAATCGCATGGGTCGCGCGCGCAATTTACGTTTGCTGTGTGCCCGGCTCCATGAAAGTCTCCCCGCCGTGACGACGAGTATCTGGTTTTGGATCGCCTTTCACATTGGCGTGTTCGTTGCGATTGGGATCGACCTTTTCACGTTTCATCAGCGCGGCCGGGAATTGAGCATGACTGCCGCGGCTCGACGCAGTGTGCTGTGGGTACTCGTGTCGCTCGGATTTAATGCGCTGGTGTGGCGCTTCAAAGGACCACATCACGGCTTGGATTTTTTCACTGCTTACCTGGTGGAATATTCACTCAGCGCCGACAACATTTTCGTCTTTGTATTGATTTTTGCGCACTTCCGCGTTCCGCCAAAGGCGCAACATCGCGTCTTGGTTTGGGGAGTGCTCGGTGCGCTGATCATGCGTGGCACCATGATTATCTGTGGCATCGCATTAGTGCGCCGATTTCACTTCATACTTTATCTGTTTGGCTTGTTTCTTGTGCTCACTGCAGTGCGGATGTTGTTTCAAAAGGGGCCGCCCCACGATTTTGCAGAGAGTTGGGTAATCCGCGTGTGTCGTCGGATCTTTCCCATTACCCGCGAATTTCATGACGAACACTTCAAGGTGCGCTTGGACGGTCGCTGGATGTTAACTCCGCTCGCCTTGACGATGATCGTAATTGAGCTCACGGACCTGCTCTTTGCCGTGGATTCGATTCCGGCGGTGTTTGCTATCACGCGCGATCCATTTATTGCTTATACGTCCAATATTTGCGCGATTCTCGGCTTACGGTCGCTTTACTTCCTGCTTGCTGGTTTGATGGACCGTTTCATCTATCTGCGAACCGGGCTTGCCTTGGTGCTCGGCTTTGTGGGTATTAAAATGATCGTCGCTGATTATGTGCGGCTGCCGAGGAGCTTTTCGCTGGGAGTCATCGTGTTTATTCTCGCTGTTACGATCGTAGGTTCCATGGTCAAGACAAAGAAGGATGCTGCGGCCGAAGGCCGAAAATAAGTATTGCCTTTGCTGTTCGGAATCATTTTACTGCTTCCGAGTGCCTATGAAAACTCTCCTTGCCTTCGCAGCGGTCACCGTCCTTGCCAGCACGGCATTTGCCGATATTCAAGATCCGCCTTCGAACGATTACGGACCCACCCGAAAATTGGGCCGCGGCCTATCGAATTTTTTCATCGCCCCCACTGAGTTTTTTGTCACGGTTAACCAGGTCAACCAAACGGAAGGTAACTCCGCCGGCGCTGGTTATGGCGTTTGGCGCGGATTGGGGCGTGCAGGAGCACGCCATGTGGCCGGTCTTATCGAAATTTTGACGTTTCCATTTCCAATCTGGCGGGAAAGCTATTACCCCATTCTGCCACCGGATATTCCTTATATTCATGCCGGTTATCCGGAATTTCCGCCTGAGGTCGGGAACGAGTCGAAGTATCCTTACGTGCGCGATTCGCACCAGGATTTTAATTAGCCTTCGGTTTCCGTCCAGCGTGCCCGTCGTTCGGATCGACTTCGGCAGCTAAGGTGCGCAGCTTTGCCAGAGTTGGTTCGCATCAAACTGGAAAGCCTTAAGCCGTTTGCGGCCGTGTAATCTCATGGCAGACCACGCGTGTCTTGGGGGCCGGAGGCGTGCACTGCTGTTTCACCGCGCTCGCAACTGCGTAATCAATTCCAAAATTTCTTCGCGAATCGCAAAAAGCTCGCTCCGATAGTAAGCGAGCCGATCTGCCGGAAGAAAATCCTTCCCTTTCACAGAATCCGCGGCCGCGATAGTGTTGTTCAAAATCTCGAGGATGCGTTTGAGCCACGCGATCACCATGCCCGGCTCAAAACAATCGTCGCCGCGTGCAACTTCGCCTAAAGCGCCGGCAAGCTTTGCGCTAAGCGTCATAAAACCGCTGGCGAAATCGGCGACCCGCTCATCTTCCGCTTCGGGGAAATGCTCTGCTGCCTTTAACTCATCGAGTAACGCATGCAAGGTATCACGGGCGCGTTTCTCGATGGGATGCAAAATGTGGCCGCGTTCGTCGCGAACCCAATCAATTCCTTCACGCATGGGATCAGGCGGCGGCAATTCATAATCCTCAACATCATTTTCGGATTCGTCCTCCTTTTCCTCGTCGATCTTCGCTCTCAACTCCTGGGCTTCGTTCTCATGCTTATTCTCTTTTTCGTCCTGTCGATCGAGTACCTGTTCAAGCCACGACCATCCCATCTCCCGGGCAATGATCCGTTCGCTGTCTGGATGATCGGCGTATTTCTCCAGGAGCCGGCCGTATTTTTCTGTTAGCGCATCGCTTTCGCGGAGAAATTGCTCATAGCGAACTTCGTCCCACTCCTGCGTCTCGCCGTCCTGGGTGATCGCAATGGCAAACGGCGTTTCCTCTTCAGCGATGCGGCGCTCGCGCTCGCCGATTTCTTCTTTTGTGTAACGCCACGCCGGTTCGGAAATTCGCAGGCGATAATCTGCACTTTCAATGACGACCCGGCCGCTGTGCTCGCTGAACCACTCCAGATACATCGCATTCGCGACGTGTTCGGATGGCGTCTGGCCGCGTCGGGACATTGCCAGCGCTTCTTCAGTGGAAACGTCGAACACGCGCACTTTTCGGGCCGCCGTGACATCGCCGGCAGGGCCACGCTGCTGAGGGGCGGGCGGTTTCGTTGTCATTGGAATCGAGGCCGGGTTTTCAAAGCTCAATTCGCAGCCAGCCAGGTCAGGCGCACAATCGCCGGTTAATTCCAAAACCAGGGGCTGGTCTATGCCGGCCAGCCAAATCTCACCAGTCACGCGACCGCGCGTGCGGTTATCGATCTTGCCGCGCAAAACATGCTCGTGAAGTCGCCAGGCCATGGGTTCGTTACAAGGTTAGAAGGTTAAATCGTTATGTCGTTGAATCGTATTCGCAGTGGCCGGCTACGCCCAATTGCCTGGTGCGTCGTCATCAGGACTCCTCTTTCAATGTCCAACATCCAACGCACAGCGCCCAACGCTCAAGTCCTTTCTTCATCGTTGCATTGAACGTTGGACGTTGGGCGTTGAGCGTTGGACGTTGAGATCTTCATATGCGCCTTGTCGATCTGAAAATTGAAGACATCGCTTTTGGTGGAAAAGGGGTCGGCCGCGAGCAGAGGAAGGCAATTTTTGTTCCGTACACGATTGAGGGCGAACTGGTTTCTGCTGAGATCGTACGCGAGAAAAAACAATTCGCCGAGGCAGAGCTAGTCGAAGTTAAGGAAAGCTCGCCAAATCGTGTTACACCAGAATGCCCCTATTTCGGCCGTTGCGGCGGATGCGCCTACCAACACCTCGATTACGAACATCAGCTGGTAATCAAATGGCGACAGGTGCACAATGTTCTTCAGCGGATTGGCAAGCTCAAAGATATTCCCATGCGACCGATCATCCCGTCGCCGAAGCAGTACGAATATCGCAATCGCATCACAGTTCATGCGCAGGATGGCTCGATCGGATTTTTTCGGCGCGATTCGCACCGCTTAATCGACATCGAGCGTTGCCCGATTTCGTGCGACGAGGTCAATCGCGCGCTGACGGAACTGCGGCAGCGAAATCCGCGCGATGGACATTACACCTTGCGTACGTCCTCAAGCCGGCGCGTCTTCTCTCAAACCAACGATGAGGTTGCAGATGCACTGCGCGATCTGATTGTCGATCTTGTTCCTCCGAATCAGGATCTCCTTATCGACGCTTACTGCGGTGCGGGATTCTTCGCCAAAGCATTGCTCAGCAAATTCGAGCGTGTTGTCGGAATCGATTGGGACAAGTTCGCCATCGCAGCCGCAAAAGAAAACGCGACCGTTAAGGAAACCTATATCGCAGGTGATGTGGAACTGGAATTGCAAAAGGTAGGGACGGTTCACTCGAACTGTCCGCGTGTGAATGACATCGATAGCAGGCGATTGAGGTCGATCGCTCCTACCACGCTTATCGTGGATCCTCCGGCGACCGGCCTCAGCCCAAACAGCCGTAAAGCGATTATTAATCTTGCGGCAACTACACTGATCTACGTTTCCTGCGATCCCGCCACATTGGCTCGTGACCTGAAAGAACTGCAGGAAAAGTTCACGATCCATTCCGTTAGACCGCTCGACATGTTTCCTCAGACCGCTGAGATCGAAGTTGCTGTCCACTTGAGGGCACGTTCGTGATTTGTCGGTGACGCTGTTAGATTCGCGCTTGCTTCCTGCGCAGCAGATACCAGATCATAAACGCTCCGATTGGTACACCGATTAGCGTCCTTGGGTCGTGCCGGAGCAAAGCATTCAGCGAATCGCCAATTAGATTGATCGTTAAAACTGCTACCGCCAGCCTTCGTCCCCACTCAGCGTTTCGGGCAAGCCCAATCGCGCTTGAAGCGCACGCGCCTCCGACGATGATCATTAACGCAATCGATAGGCCGCGTCCGATCTGCAGAAACTCAAAGCGCGCTTCGGGTTTCAATCGCCAAATCGATTCGAGAAAACCTCCGGGGAACGCCAAAGCCAACACTGTGACCAAGCAGACGAGAGCGCCGGACGCGAAAAAGATGATCACCAAAATTGTTCCGACAGATAGCTCTCCAGACTTCACGTGCGGCTTAAGCGCCGATTTCGGTTGCGACCAAGTACAACGGACGTTAATGCGACCGCGTGACCTGGATTTTGTCAAACGTCGCCAACTTTCCCGTGCCGATCGAATTTCTTCTATTCGGGATCACTTTGGTCGGAGTTGCCGTTTTCCACCATCGAACACTTCGCGTCTCGCTGATTGGTCTCGGCGCGATCGTTCTCTATAAGCTCCTGTTTACCGGTTTTGAATTTGGGCCCGGGCTGAGTGGTTTGGCCGCGTCGTTCGGGCACGAGTGGGTGATTCTGACGAATCTGCTCGCCTTACTCACAGGCTTCGCGTTGTTAGCCGATTTTTTCGAGATGAGCCATTTGCCCGCTGTGCTGCCAAAGTTTTTGCCGCGCAACTGGAAAGGCGGATTTGCGTTACTGGCGTTGGTTTGGGTTCTCTCAAGTTTTCTCGACAACATCGCCGGAGCATTGATCGGTGGCGCAGTCGCGCACCAGGTTTTTCGGGCCAAAGTCCACATTGCATTCATCGCTGCGATCGTGGCTGCCTCCAACGCTGGCGGCGCATGGAGCGTGGTGGGCGACACCACCACAACAATGATGTGGATCGCAGGAATTCCGCCATCGCACGTTTTTCACGGGATTATTGCTGCCACGACCTCGCTTTTCATTTTTGGTGTACCGGCGGCGATTGCGCAGCAAAAATTTTCGCCGCTGACGATTCGAAGCGAGCCGTTTTATCGCGTCGATTGGATGCGCGTGAGCGTTGTCGCATTCATCCTAGTGCTTGTCATCGGTACGAACGTCGTCGTGAACTCCGAGTTTCCTGAGAAAGCCGAGCATTTTCCGTTTATTGGCGCGGCGGGTTGGATTGCGATCGCGGCTTGTGCTTTTGCGCGTCGTCCAAACTGGGAGCTCTTACCGCACGCGTTTCGGGGTTCGCTGTTTTTGCTGGCGCTGGTCATGGCCGCGGCCCTCATGCCCGTGAAACACCTCCCGAGCCCATCGTGGCGAACCGCATTCGGCCTCGGATTTTTATCGGCCATCTTCGACAACATTCCCCTGACCGCGCTCGCCCTTAAGCAGGGTGGCTACGACTGGGGCGTGCTGGCGTTTACGGTCGGCTTCGGTGGTTCGATGGTCTGGTTCGGCTCCTCCTCTGGCGTGGCGTTGTGCAACATGTATCCGGAATCGCGATCGGTCGGGCAATGGATCCGGCACGGCTGGGCGATTCCGGTCTCGTATGTGGTGAGTTTCTTTATCATGCTCGCATTCTGGGGTTGGCACCCGAAAACGGCGCGGCCGCTAAGCGAACCTGCGAGTGTCGAAGCGGGAAATCCCCAGCACTAGAACAGTACTCGTGTCCGGCGTTAATGTTTTTTTAACGCCTTTGGGTCCCAGTTTAACTAACATTCCGTCGAAAATTAGCTGACGCTAGGGCCAGCTTATGAACGGATTACTCGTCACAGGAATTGGCGTCTGGATTTTTTTCATCGCCAGCGCGGTTTATGTGCGTTTCCGCGAACGGAGCGCCGCTCAAAAGAGAATACGTCACTGATATGAGCGACTTAATTTTTGTCGGCGCTGTGATCGCATTTTTCATCATTAGCGTTCTTTACGTACGGTTCTGTGACAGGCTCTAGGAGGACTCCATGGAAACGGCCATCGTTGGCATCATCGCCTTGTTACTATTCATCTACCTCTTTATGGCGATGATTCGCCCCGAAAAATTCTAAGGATAGCCAATGCAAGCTTCAGGTTGGGTTCAATTTGCCATTTACATTGTCGTGCTCGCGCTGATCACGAAGCCCATGGGGCTTTACCTGCTGCGAGTGCTCGACGCCAATGGCAAAACCTGGCTCGACCCGGTGCTGCGGCCTCTAGAGCGGGGGACTTATCGACTCATGGGTGTCGACCCGAATAAAGAGCACGACTGGAGACAGTATACCCTGGCCATGCTGCTCTTCAGTTTGGTGGGTTGCCTGTTCACATACGCGATTCTGCGGTTGCAATACTTTCTTCCACTCAATCCGCAAAAGCTACCCGGCGTCAGTCCGGATACCTCTTTCAACACAGCGACGAGTTTCACGACGAACACCAATTGGCAGAGCTACGTCGGTGAATCGACCATGTCGTATTTCTCGCAAATGGTTGGGCTGGCATTCCACAATTTTGTCTCAGCCGCTACTGGAATCGCCATTGCCGCAGCGTTGGTGAGGGGAATCGCCCGGCATTCGGCGCAAACGCTCGGCAATTTCTGGATCGACCTCGTCCGCGTCACCTACTACCTGCTCATTCCGATCTGCATCGTATTTGCAGTTTTCCTTGTGTCACAGGGCATGATTCAAAACTTCAAGCCCTACACCAAAGCCACGTTGGTCGAGCCGATGAAAGTCTCGGTTGCTAAAACCAACAAGGACGGCAAGCCCGTCCTCGACCCAAGTGGGAAGCCGGCCATGGAAGAGCAGACCGTGACCGAACAAAACATCGTTCAGGGTCCGATGGCGTCGCAGATCCCAATCAAGATGCTTGGCACAAACGGCGGTGGCTATACAAACGCAAACGCGGCCGAGCCATTCGAAAACCCAACGCCGCTTTCAAATTTCTTCCAGATGCTGGCCATCTTTTCGATCGGCAGTGGGCTTACTTACTACCTTGGTCGAATGGTAAACAACCAAAAGCACGGCTGGACGGTGTGGGCGGTGATGCTCGCGTTGTTTATCGGAGGCGTGATGCTTTGCTGGTGGGCTGAATCGAGCGGCAATCCAATCCATCACAATCTCGGCGTCGCCGTAGCTGATGGAAACATGGAAGGTAAAGAGGTTCGGTTCGGAATCTTCAACTCTGCGCTCTTCGCCACGATAACAACGGACGCCTCGTGCGGCGCGGTCAATTCCATGCACGATTCGTTCACCCCGCTCGGCGGATTCGTCCCGTTGTTTAACATTCAACTCGGCGAAATCATTATCGGCGGCGTCGGCGCTGGACTCTACGGAATTCTTGTCTTTGTCGTGCTCGCGGTGTTCATCGCAGGCCTGATGGTAGGACGTACTCCGGAATATCTCGGCAAAAAAATCGAATCGTTTGACGTAAAGATGGCAATGCTGGCCTTGCTCGTTCTCGCGATCGACATTCTCGCGTTCTCGGCATGGGCTATCGTCAGCAAATGGGGCCTCGACGCGCGGAACAACAGTGGGCCGCACGGGTTCAGCGAAATTCTTTACGCCTTTAGCTCTGGTACAGGTAACAACGGGAGCGCCTTTGCCGGTATCAGCGCGAACACACCTTGGCTCAACACGACGATAGGTCTCGCAATGTTGATCGGCCGATTTCTTATGATCGTGCCGATCCTCGCGCTGGCCGGCTCGTTAGTCCAAAAGAAAGTCACGCCGGTGAGTGCCGGGACGTTTCCAGTTCACGGCGGCACGTTTTTCATTTTGCTCATCGGCACAGTGCTTTTGATCGGCGCATTGAATTTTCTCCCGGCTCTGAGCCTCGGCCCAGTCGTGGAGCATTTTCTTATGCAGGGCGGAAAACTCTATTAGACCCGCTGAATTTCTATGACGCCAAAAGCTCGCTCGCTTTTTGAGTCGAAAATTGTTGGTCCTGCCATCGGGGACGCTTTCAAGAAGCTTAACCCACGTCTGATGGTGAAGAATCCGGTCATCTTTGTGACTATGGTCGGCGCGGCGCTGACCACCATTGGCATATTTACTACCGAGCCCTCTTTGCGTGGTTTCGTCGCGCAATTGGCGATCTGGCTCTGGTTTACCGTGCTATTCGCGAATTTTGCCGAAGCGATGGCGGAAGGCCGCGGCAAAGCGCAGGCGGCAGCCTTACGCCGAATGCGTACGACTGCCATGGCTCGCCGATTGCGGAACGGTCATGAAGAGAAAGTTCCTGCCCAGATATTGATGAAAGGCAACCTCGTTGTTTGCGAAGCAGGCGACATCATTCCAGCGGACGGCGATGTGATCGAAGGCATCGCCAGCGTGGACGAAGCGGCCATTACCGGGGAATCGGCGCCTGTGATTCGCGAGAGTGGCGGCGACCGCAGCGCAGTCACTGGCGGCACAAGGGTGCTGAGCGATCGCATAGTGGTGCGGGTTACGATGGAAAAAGGCCAGGGTTTTCTCGAACGCATGATCGCCTTGGTAGAAGGTGCGCAACGTCAGAAAACGCCTAACGAAATCGCACTGACAATACTCCTCGCCGCACTAACGTTTATTTTTCTGCTTGTCTGCGTCACGCTAAAACCTTTTGGAATTTATGCGGGCACAGCTTTCTCGATCCCCGTTCTGATTGCGTTGTTGGTCTGTTTGATTCCAACAACGATCGGCGGATTACTGAGCGCAATTGGTATCGCCGGGATGGACCGCGTTCTTCAGCGCAATGTGCTCGCAATGAGCGGCCGCGCAGTTGAAGCCTCGGGAGATGTCGATGTCTTGCTGCTCGACAAGACCGGCACGATCACGCTGGGCAATCGGATGGCTGTCGCTTTTCATCCAGCGCCTAACATTTCGCCCGACGATCTCGCGGCCTCCGCGCAATTGAGCTCGCTAGCCGACGAAACGCCGGAGGGCCGATCGATTGTCGTGCTGGCCAAAGAGAAATTTGGATTGCGCGCCCGGGACATGCACGAATTGGAGGCGACGTTTGTGCCCTTTACAGCTCAGACGCGTATGAGCGGTGTCGATCTCCACGCAAACGGCTCGGAACCGACAATGCGCATTCGCAAAGGCGCAGCCGATGCGGTGCGCGGCTTCATCGAATCAGCGGGCGGAATTTTTCCGCAGCCGGTCGCGAAGACAGTTGATGAAATTTCCCATCGTGGCGGAACTCCGCTGGTTGTGGCGTCGGACATGATGACCCTCGGCGTCATCGAACTGAAAGACATCATCAAAGGCGGGATGAAAGAGCGTTTCGCGCAATTGCGCAAAATGGGAATTCGCACAGTGATGATCACTGGCGACAATCCGCTCACGGCCGCTGCCATCGCCGCCGAGGCGGGCGTAGACGATTTCATGGCACAAGCAACTCCTGAAGATAAACTCAAGCGCATTCGCACCGAACAAGCCGACGGGCGCTTGGTCGCCATGACCGGCGACGGCACGAATGACGCTCCGGCCCTGGCTCAAGCCGATGTGGGTGTCGCCATGAACACGGGCACACAAGCCGCGCGCGAAGCCGGCAATATGGTCGATCTCGACAGTAATCCGACCAAGTTGCTCGACATCGTCGAGATCGGAAAACAGATGCTCATCACGCGCGGGTCTCTCACGACGTTCAGCATCGCGAACGATGTGGCAAAATACTTCGCGATCATTCCCGCGATGCTGATGAGCACCTTCCCAGCCATCGCTCCGCTCAACATTATGCATCTGCATACATCGACCAGCGCGATCCTGAGTGCAGTTATCTTCAATGCGCTGATCATTATTGCGTTGATTCCGCTGGCGCTGCGCGGTGTCGCTTACAAGCCGATCGGGGCGCTTGCGATTTTACAGCGCAACCTGCTCATCTACGGACTTGGTGGTGTCATTGTGCCCTTTATCGGGATCAAGCTCATCGATCTGATCATTACCGGCGTCCACCTCATCTAAGTATGAAAGCATTCTTTTCTGAAATTCGCGGCGCGGTGATGTCCACACTGGTGCTGGCAGTGGTTTGCTCCGGACTGTATCCGCTCATTGTGTTCGGCATCTCCCAGGCGCTCTTTCACGACAAGGCCAACGGCAGTTTGATCGTCGGCAAAGATGGAACGGTGCGCGGTTCGAAACTGATCGGCCAAACCTTCGCGTCTGAAAAATATTTCCATTCGCGTCCCTCGGCCGCAGGCAATGGCTACGACGCGGCGAGTTCCGGCGGTAGCAACTTGGGGCCGACATCTCGAAAACTGAACGACGCGATCAGGGACCGCATAGCAGCATATCGTGCCGAGAACGGACTAAAAGAAACGGATCCCGTTCCCGCAGATGCAGTCACCGCATCCGGCAGCGGACTGGATCCGCACATCAGCGTACGTAATGCCGAGCTGCAGTTGCCGCGCGTGGCTAAGGCGCGCGCCATCAGCGAAGATAAGCTGCGCGATGTCGTCAGGCAGCACACAGACGGTCGCGATTTCGGCTTTTTCGGTGATCCGGGCGTTAACGTTCTCGAATTGAATCTGGCGCTCGATTCACTCGGGGCCCAGCCGTGAAAAAGCGAAGCTGTCGTGAGACACGCGTGACTCAGGGATTTGTTTGCTCGCTTGTTAGATCTCGGGACAGGCTCATTAACATTCGTTTCGCGGTGATGGATACGATCAGACGGTTTGCCGCGCGTCGCGGATCACTGTGCGTGGCTGGGAACAGGACCTACGTCTTTGTTTTTGTTCCGGTTCATTTTCACAGAAATGGTCAGGCCAGACACGCTCGCATCACGCAAGATTTGACTGGCAATGGCAGGCACGCCGATGACCGACGAACTAACCCCCTCTTTTCTAGGCTAGCTGCCCTTAGTCCTGGTGTGTCCAGAACCACTGTCGAGCGAGATCCGAACAATCCCCGGGAACATAACCACCATTTGATGTGGACGTGGTTTCTGCCGAATCCGCTGTGGCAGCCTAACAAGAGTAGCTGCGACCTTGCGAACCTTTGTTGAGTCGAGCTAGATGGCTTCAACGCAAACAAAATAAGGAGAGAAATGTGAATACTAGGACGTGTCTGATCACTATCGTGTCGGCGATGCTTATTGCTGCTATGACGCGCGCGCAGGAGACGCCTGAAGATTTGACCGCTGAAAAACGGCAGCTTGCTCAACTGAAAGCCGAGCTGGACGCACGCGAGAGGGCACTGGATAGACGCGAGAAAATATTGGCTCAAAAAGAAAAGGCCGTTGCAGATTCCGCTCCGCAGTCTCGTGAGAAAGGAAAAGCCATGGTTAGACAGGAGCAAGCGAAGGCCGAAAGCAAGGAAGAACAAGAGAAAGCTGCGCGTGCGGAAAAGAAATTACACGAATCGTTTTTCACACGACTAGACCAGGCATTTCTCGAGCAATTGGGCACTCCCGCATATACTCCACCTGATCCCAATGCACCGAACCCGCGTCGCATTCCGCCCGCACCATTCGATTCGCCGCCATTTCCAGCAGGTGATTGGCAGATTGGAGGGACCCCGATTATAGGCGATCCGGGTGAGCTTCCGCCTTACCCGCTGATGCAGGCGATATACGACGGCCCGGGCGGTCAGGCGTGGAAAGATAGTAAATTTCAAATCTACGGATGGGTAAATTTCTCGGGAAATATCAGCACTTCTCACCCATCAAAGACAAGCGAGAACGGAAATTTTCCGTTGGTTTACGACATTCGGCCGAACCGGATGGAATTGAATCAACTCGTTTTGTACCTCGAGCGGTTGCCCGATACAAATCAAATGGATCATATCGACTGGGGCTTTCGCGTTTCCTTCCTCTACGGGCTTGACTACCGCTTTACCATTTCGCGCGGACTCTTCAGCGATCAACTGCTAAAGCATAACAGTTACTACGGCTTCGACATGCCGATGATCTACTTCGACCTTTACATACCCTATGTCGCGCAAGGTATGAACATTCGCATCGGTCGTTTCATCTCCGTGCCTGATATCGAAGCGCAACTGGCGCCGAACAATTTGATGGCGACTCACTCGCTTCTCTACGGCTTCGACCCCTTCACTCAAACCGGCATTGTCGCCACGGTGAAGCTAAACGATCAATGGACTATCCAGACTGGCCTCACGAACGGCAATGATGTTGCGCTCTGGCAGGATGACCCGGGCAATCAGCCCACGGGTATGGTTATGATCCAATATACGACGCCGAATCAGAGGGACTCATTCTATGTCGGGGACAACGCCTTCAATAACGCGAAGTTCGGCTACAACAACCTTCAGCAGGTCGTCGGAACGTGGACCCATAAGTTTAACGACAAGATCTTCAGCCAGACGGAAGCCTGGTATATGTACATGGAAGACGCGGTAAGTCATCCAACTAACGAGGTCCCGTTTCAAAGCGGCTCGTTTCCTGTGCGCGATGGTTATGCCTCCGAATGGGCGGTGCTCAACTACACGACTCTTCGCATCGCGCGGAATTCCTTTCTTAATGTCCGCAACGAATACTTTAACGATCGCGTCGGCGCGCGCACCGGCTTTGCCACGCCTTATTCCGAGCATGCGATTGGAATTACCTGGTGGCCCGGCAAGCTCATCACCATACGTCCAGAGCTTCGCTTCGATCATTCTTACGACGAAAGGGCTTACAACAACGGGACCAGGCATAACCAGTTCGCCTTTATCAGCGATGTGATCTTCCACTACTAATCGGTTAGCCAAGCGGCTTGATTAGGATCCCTGGGGGCTGCGTCTGATTATGGCATCGCAATTGCGTTGGAAACACCCGCTACCATTTTCAGTATCCCAACGTATCGCCTGCGCGATGTGTCGGAAACCATCGAACGCTCTTCGAGGCGAGGTCCGACTGCGCGTCTAACTTCGGCGACTGGAACAGATCGCAGCGGAAGCGTAAACTCTTTGGCGTGAGCGAACCGGAGCGGCCAAATCCAGATGAGATTCTCGCGCGGATGAAGCGCGAAGAAGCGAAGTCGACTCGCGGCAAATTGAAGATTTTTTTCGGTATGTCGCCGGGCGTCGGCAAGACCTACGCCATGCTGCTGGCGGCGCGTGAAAAGCAGGCCGAGGGTTGCGAGGTTGTGGTTGGGATTGTTGAGACGCATGGGCGCAAAGACACCGAAGCGTTGCTCGAAGGAATGCCGATCATGCCGCGTCTGCAGATTGAATATCGCGGCACTAAGCTCACCGAAATGGATCTGGATGCGATTCTTACGTGGCATCCCGGGCTCGCCGTAGTCGATGAACTCGCGCACACAAACGCGCCGGGGTCGCGTCATCCAAAGCGGTATCAGGATGTGCTCGAATTGCTTGATGCCGGTATCGATGTTTATACGACGCTCAATGTTCAGCATGTCGCGAGTCGCAGCGACGTTGTCCGCCAAATCAGCGGTATATCTGTTCACGAAACCGTGCCTGATTCCGTCCTGGATCTCGCCGACGAAATCGTCCTTGTTGATCTAACTCCGGACCAGCTGCGCACTCGGCTGGCGGAAGGAAAAGTTTATCTCGGCGAACGCGCGGATTGGGCGGCAAAGAACTTCTTCCGCGAAAGCAACCTCACAGCGCTAAGGGAGATGGCTTTGCGCGTCGTTGCCGAGCACGTCGACCGCGACTTACGCGAAATAATGTCCGAAGAGAGAATTTCCGGTCCATGGAAGAGCGGCGACCGGCTCCTCGTTGCCGTTAGTGCAAGTCCTTACTCAGAAAGATTAATTCGTTACACACGGCGGCTCGCGTCGTCTATGGAAGCCTCCTGGATGGTCGCCAATATCGAACAGCCACGGCCATTGTCGCAGGAAGAACAAACGCGGTTGACCCGTTATCTTGCGCTTGCGCGTCAGTTAGGAGCAGAAGTGATTTCAACGCCGGGCACTGACGTGGGTGAAACGTTGTTGCGCGTGGCACGTGAGAACAACGTTACCCAGATCGTCATCGGAAAGCCGCTTGGAACACGCTGGCTTTCGTTTTGGAAGCGTGACCCGTTACGCTGGCTCATGCGCAATAGCGGCAACATCGATATTCACATGATTCCGGCAGAGGAATCGGCGGCGCCGCGACGTGAGAGTATTGAGGAACGACTAGCTCGCACTCCATGGCGCGACTTCGGTATCGCTCTTGGCATTGCTGCCTGTGTTACCGCTTTGTGCCTGGCAATATTCGATTATACCGGCTATTGGGCTGTGGCGCTTTTCTACCTGCTCGCGGTCGTCTTGGCTGCTACGCGATTGCGCCGCTGGCCCACACTCTTTCTGGCGGGACTCAGCGCGCTTCTTTGGGATTTTCTGTTCATCCCGCCACGCTTTACTTTTTACATCACCCATTTTCACGACTTCATGATGTTCGGTGCGTATTTTGTTATCGCGATCGTGATTGGGCATCTCGCCACGAAATTGCGTGAGGGTGAACAATCGGAGCGCCGACGCGAAGAGCGTGCCACAGCTCTTTATCGTTTAACTCGTGCGCTCGCCGCCAGTCGGGATCTCGATGAGGCCCTACCCAGGGCGCTGAAACTAATCACGGAGTCGTTTCAAGCGGATTCCGCCATCTGGTTGCGTGATGAATCTGGC
>Ga0066388_100000702_pt1 | contig 16819 bp, 16 predicted proteins | sample PanSoiMetaGPlot6_FD_64539 | JGI IMG/M metagenome (GOLD analysis project Ga0066388, IMG submission 64539) | Tropical forest soil microbial communities from Panama analyzed to predict greenhouse gas emissions - Panama Soil - Plot 6 (Hybrid Assembly) | ecosystem: Environmental > Terrestrial >... | reverse complement strand
TGCCGGCATCCCTGCTCCCGGGCTTGCGCCAACCGTCACTGCTGGTGGCAGCGGCACTCGCCGAGGTGGTGCAGAGCCCGTTGCACCGGGCTGCGGTGCAGGCGGGTGAGCGCCCGCTGCTCACGGCGGTGCTCCAGCGCCTCGTCGAGGCCGATCGGCTCGCGATCGCTGGCCAGCTCCTCACCGTAGCGGGACAGGATCCGGTCCAGATCGCTGCCGTGGCTGCGGGACTCCCGCCGGGCTTCGGCGGTCTCTTCGAGGGCATCCTGCAAGCTCCAGCCGGTGCCGGGGATCATCGAGTTCTGCTTCTTGCTCGTAACAGTGTCTGCGGTACGCATGGTGTTGCTCCTTGTGCCGTAAACGGCTGTAATGACGCCGGTGGCGACCGTCAGGTCGCTCCGTACGTCGGTTCACAAAAAGGCAGAACCGGTCGCCCGGTCCCGCTAGTAATCGCAGGGAGGGCCCCTGCACGAAGCTGACGGAAGACAAGCGAGTCGATTCGGGCTATTCACCAGCAGTAGTGTCACCGGTTTAAGCAGCATTCGTACTCTCCGCGTGGTATCCCAGCCCCACTGCCCGGATGGCAACGGGACCGGGATACCACGTGAGTGAATGCTGCTCTCCCCGGTTGATCTCAGCCGCGGTAGATGCGGCTAGCCTCCGAGAGGATGAAGCCGAGACGGTCGGGAACCGGCATGAACGGCACCCTGACCACCCTGGCCCCCTTGTCCCGGTAGACCTGCTCGAGGATCGAGGTGATCATGCTGGTGAACGCCGGCTCCTCGTAGCGAACACCGTCGTTGACCCAGAACGGCAGGCCCTCGAGCAGGAACACGAGGGAGTAGCGGTGAGAATCCACGCCCTGGAAGAAGGCATGCACTTCCACGCCGGTGGCGATGCAGTAGGCGATCCCGTCGTAGACGCCGCGGTCTTCGAACGGGAGGCAGGTGTGCGAACCCAACGCGTTTTCGGAATCGAGTTGACGGTAGAGGACCTCCTGGCGGAATGCCGCCGCATCCACCCAGGGCAGCTTCTTGCCCTCGGCGATGACTTCAGCGGCCTTTTCGTGGACGACTGGATGGCCGAGGCCCTCGAGCAAGGCGACGAGGGTGCTCTTGCCCGCGCAGGGCCCGCCGGTCAATACAATCGCATTCAGCATTTGATCTCCTTGGTAACGGGTGACGGGGCTCCTTCCCGGAGCCACCAACAACGGACTTTCCGCGGAACTACCATTTCCGCCGCGGACGGATGATCGTGAGCCGACCTCCGAACGATCGTCTCCAACGGACCTGACCGGGCACCGCAACTGGTGCCCAGTCAGGCCCGTGTACCGGGACGGGCCGGTCTGTGGCGCTGTCGACAGCGCCACAGACCGGACACCAGCTTGTCAGTGCTGCCTGATCAGGCCGCGTAGCCCCGCTGCTCGAGCCAGCGTAGCGTGCGCTCCGTCAGGTCCGGGTGGGCCTTGACCTCGACCGCCTGCTCGGTGAAGCACTGGAGACCCCAGTTCAGGGTGTCGATGTCGAGGCTCTCCACCGTGTCGGCGAAGTCCGGGGCGCTGAGCCCGTTGTTCACCGCCGCCGAGAAGGCGTGGACGTCGAGCCCCGCCTTGACCGCCCGGCAGAAGGCGCGCAGCCCGAGGCCGTTCTCGATGGCCGTGCCGAACGCCGAAGCGCTCAATCCGGAGTCGAGGGCGCGGGCGATGGCGATGATGTCGCCGCCCATGTCCGCGAGGTCGTCGGCAGACGGCAGGACTGCCGGCACCGCCTCGTAGCGGGACAGCATGCGATCGTTCACGCTCCGGTAGCGGTGCGACTCGATCACGGCCTCGGCTGCCATCTGACGCCGGACCTTGAGGCTCATGCCGCCAATCAAACCGGTGCGGGGCTTGGTGCCCACCGTGCTGTTCGTGTTGTTGTTCGTCATCATGGCTGTTTCCTTTGCTGCTCAAGGACTCCGGCGTACCAGGGACCCATTCCCAGGCTGCCGAGGTCACGGGGTTGAAGAATCGATATGTCTTAAGGACAAGCTACTCCCTGACTTGCAGGGCAGATATTTGAGGCGCTGACTGGAGCGCTCTTAGAGACGAACCTGATCAATCTGGCGAACCAGGCTGATTGCCCTGGTCGTCGTGATCAGGACCCGGCAGCCCACGCGTCCTGTGGAAGGAGTTATGAAAATCATGTTGCACGCGGAGGAGCCGGGTTTTGTGGTGATTTGTCCCTTTGCGGAAGAGAGTGAAACGGAATGTATAGACACAGTAGTCCTCGAAATCTATTGATCTCAATGCATTCTTGGGAGATGTACGAAGCGCTCTGAGGAGGCAGGTCCGCGTGTGCCTTATGAAGCTGGTCAGAGTCTTGAGCGATTGGCCAGTCAGGATCTGGGCCGTTGTCCGTGCCCAGTTGTTGGGGATTTGTGGGGTAGCGGAAGGGAGACGGTCTGCGCTTTCAGCACTTTTTCCTGTTGCGTATTTTCCTCACTGCAAGCGGACCGCTCATCAATTGCGCAGCTAGCACGGTCGCCTGTGGAGCTGGTGCACCATCCGCGCTATTCTCTAAGCGGCGCTTCGCAAGTGGATTGATTAGAACGCTCGCTGGATCGATTAGCTTGACCTCTCGATCTGGACGATCCGATTCACCCTGACGCGTCGTAAGCTTAATGGGTGAAGGATCGGTTGTCATGACAGATTTGCTCACACAGCTTCATCACGAGATAGTCGCTTGCCGGCGTTGCCAGCGGCTGGTGGATCATCGCGAAGCGGTGGCGAGAGAAAAGCGGGCTGCTTACCGAGATCAGCACTACTGGGGAAAGCCGCTTACCGGATTCGGGGATCGGCGGGCAGAGCTGCTGATAGTGGGGCTGGCTCCGGCAGCACACGGTGGAAACCGCACCGGTCGAATATTCACAGGCGACAGCTCAGGCACGTTTCTCATGCGAGCGCTCCATCAGGCTGGATTCGCCAGCTTACCCGACAGCGTGGGCAGAGACGATGGACTCGAGCTGATCAACGCTTTCATGACCGCTGTTGTGCGCTGCGCACCACCAGACAACAAGCCGTTGCCGGAAGAGGTATTGAATTGTCGGCACTTCCTCATGCGAGAGGCATCCTTGCTGCCTGAGGTGCGGGCGGTGCTGGCGCTGGGAAAGATCGCCATGGATGGCTACCTGAACGCCCTCATCTCATCAGGGCTGCCGGTGAAACGTTTAGCATTCAGGCATGGTGCCGAATACGAGCTGCCCGGGCGCTTACCGAGGCTCTTTGTCTCGTACCATCCGAGCCGGCAGAACACCCAGACGGGCAGGCTAACTCCGGAGATGCTTGATGAAGTTCTGGGTCGCATAGGAGTATTTCTCCGGCAGCCTGCTTGATTGGGTCTGAGCCTGCCTGTACATCCTGGCCTGCGGCTGAGCGAATTGCTCGCTCGAATCCACGATGATTGCTAGCTCGGCCAATCTCGAGCGTTGCTGGCAGGGGGGAAATTACGTATCCTCGTTAACTTCAGTCAATTGTTGCTTTAGATCACAACCAGTGCTCACCCTGTCGCCCCAAAGATGCTTCAGACGATCCTCAATCGCCAGGTCTGAGCGCAGAAAGGTGATCATCTGTCGACACACACTCACTTGATCGGAGAGTCAAAGAAGACCTACGGTTACCGTACACATTGATTGTTTCTCAACCGAGAGAGAGCTTATACCCGGCGAAGCCTTGCCCTACCGACCGTCATAGTTCCTCCCTAGAGCATTTTTTGCTTGCCGGGAGGCACGTGATCTGGTCTTCGCCTTTCCGCAGCTCGACCAGTGATTAAGGGCGCTGCCCGATTGCTTTGTTCCTTCCTGTGGACCGAGAAACCGGGCTCTTCCCCTGAGCCCACGAGCTAGGGGCGCTTCCGCATCTGTTTGACCGGGACAGCAATTTAGCTGCCCGATGCCGACCCAAACGCTAAGGAGACGCCATGAAGCGCAAGTACACGGTTGGTGCAGGCGAACATGTCACTGCCGTCCGCGGTGAGCATGTCGTTGCTGCCAATCGCTCCGAGGTGACCGCCACGAGAGGCAGCAACGTGATCGCAGGCTGGGGCTCGAAAGTAATCGCCCTGAACGGCTCCAAGGTCGTCGCTTGCAAGGGCTCCCATGTGATCGCTCGCCAGGGCTCGTTCGTGAAAGCGCTCGAGGGATCGACGGTAATTGCCGAACAAGGCTCCACCGTGATTGCCCACGCCTTCGCCGAGGTCACGGCCAAGGCCGGCTCCCAGGTGACCATCCGCGCTCGCGCGCGGGTGTGCATCGAGAAGGGCGCTTCCATCACCGCCGAATGCTTGTCGAATGTCACGGCGCCGGACGGTGCGCATGTAATCGCCAAACCTGGCTCCTCAGTGCGTGCCCAGTTCGGCTCGCATGTCTACGCCGAGGAGCGCTCGAACGTGGTCGCGGAGCCCGGCTCTCATGTGACCGCCGAGGGCGGAGCGTTGCTGATCATCAGCCGCGGCGCCCATGTGGTCTACAAGATGGCGGAGAGCGCGTAAGCGCAGTTTTGCTCCAGACAAACTTTGCTCAATCTGCAATCTGCAATGGCCTTCAGTCAGCCTCGCTGACACTCCACCGCTAACGCAAGGAGAGGACCATGCTTACTGTTACTGCAAAAGCTGGCGCAAAGCACACTGCCAAACGGCACACCCAGGTGATCGCCAAAGGTGGATCAAGGGCGGTCCTGGGGTCGGGCGCTTACGGCACCATGCTTGCCGGCTGTGAGCTCTTCGCGGAGAACGGCTCGCTGGTTTTCGGCGAAGCCGAGTCCAGGCTCAAGGGCTTCAACGGTTCTTGCATCATCGCCAAAGCTGGATCGATCGTTCTGGTGCATTGGGGCTCGAAAACCATTGCCAGGGTGGGCCCGAATATCGCCCCGGAAAGACCGGTGATTAAGGTCGGCGTGCAGGTCGTGCTGGAGGCGGAGGCGTTCACGACCGCCGAAGCGGGCTCTGCTGTCTGCTGTGAGCGCGGCTGTCGTTGCGAGGCGCGGAAGGACTCCAGGTCGGTCGCGCTAGCCGGCTCCGAGGCGCGCCTGTACGAGGGGGCGACCGGTGTGGCCGAAAACGGTTGCATTGCCAGCGCCTTCAATGGCTGCACCGTCCTGGTCGAGGACGGTGCTGACGTGATGGTCTTTGCCGGGGCTGCGCTCGTTACCGAGGCCGACGAGAGCGCCATCCCCTCGACCGACTTCGACCTGTAGGAGAGATTATTCAGTACCGGGTGTCATCCCCTGCGCCCATGAGTCAGGGGCATCTCCCAGGCCAAGAAGCCTGTGAGGTAGACCATGAGCATCTCCATCAAGTCTCGTTGGACGGCCGAAGTGATCTTCAACTCCCTCACCGCCAAAGCGGTCAAGGAGGCGCTCGAAGAAGCGGCCAAGCTGGGCATCAATCTGAGCGGCGCCAATCTGTCCGGAATGGATCTCCAGGGAGCACAGCTCCCCGGCATCGATCTGAGCGGCGCGCTGCTGAATGGTGCCGATCTCGATAGCGCAAATCTGGAGGGTGCAGTCCTGATCACCGCTGATCTCGTCGGCACTTCCATGATGGGCGCCAATCTCAAGAGCGCTCTCCTCAACCATGCCGACCTCACGCACGCCGTGCTGTGGTCGGCTTGCCTCAGTCGTGCCGTCTTCAAGCACGCTACCCTCAAGCAGGCCAGCCTGTGCGCTGCCGAGGCGGGCGAGGCAGTCTTCTTCGAGGCGGACCTCGAAGGTGCGAACCTGAGCGAGGCGAAGCTCACCTGCTCGGACCTGCGCGGTGCCACGATCACCAGCGCCAACATGGCGCATTGCGTCCTCGAGCGTGCGGTCCTGATCAAGGCCAAGCTCGGCTCGTCCGATTGCGAGAGGGCGAATCTCACGCGTGCCGACCTCAAGGCCGCCGATCTCACCAACTGCAGCTTCAAGAACGCGAATCTCTCCTACGCCGACCTGCGCGATGCGAACCAGACCGGCATGAACTGGTCCGGGGCGACGGTGACCTGGGCCAAGGGGCTGGTGCGGGGAGCTGGCACGCAGTAACACGCTATCAATGGGCTGCAAAGCCTGGAAAGAAGACCGACTGTGTCGAAGAGAAACGGCCTTCACAGAATTATCTCGGCGCTGTTCTTCCGCTGGCGTTGCATAGCCAGGGAGGGTGCGCCGGTGACCGCCAGGGCTGGAAGGAGGCTGCACGCCGAGGACGGCTCGTTCGTGATTGCGAAAGCCGGTTCGATCACGATCGGCGAGTCCGGCTCGACCGTCTTTGCCGAAGCAGGAGCCACGGTGCTGGCGCTTGCCGGCTCGATCGTGATTGCGGAAGACGGTGCCCAGGTCTTTGCGGAGCGCGAAGCGGTTGTCTTCGCCAACGACGGGTCCAGGGTCACGGCCAGCGACGCCGCCCTGGTTTCGGCCGAATGCGGCTCAGACGTTACCGGCGAGAACGGAGCTGTCATCTTCGCCCGAGCCGGGGCGAATGTTCACGCGGAATCGCGCTGCCTGGCCGTCGCTCTCAGCGGCTCGGCGGTCATGGCCAATGCTTTCTCCGTGGTCTTTGCCCTGGCTGGCTCGCGGGTGACGGCCCTGAGCGGATCGCTAGTGGTGGCGCACTGTGGTGCCACCGTTACGGCGGAGGCTGGGGCGACCGTCACGGCCCTGTCTGGATCGAGCGTTCTCGCGCTCGAAGGCTCGGTGATCAGGAAGCAGAGCGGGGCAGAAGTCCGCTGCCTGGCGAGAGCGCTCGTCGCCGACTCGCCGTGCGCGGGCTACTTTGCTGCGGACGGCACCACGCTTCAGGTCGGGGAGGGCTCGATCTGCATCGCCGGCGCCGGCTCGACGGTGGTGGCAGATTACGCGGCAACCGTCTTCGCGGAGCCGGGCGCTTTCGTCTATGCCAGAGCGGGTGCCCTGGTCGTGGCTCAGCGCGGCGCCACCATCATGGCCGACGACGGTGCGACCATTTTCGCGGAGGATCGGTCCGACGTCGCGGCCAAGGAGGAGACCACCCTGATCAGCCTGTCCACGTGTACGGTCGGCAACGAGCCTGCCTTGCTCCTCCCGGCTGGAGCGAATACCGCCGGGGAGATCGCTGAGCCCGAGCCCTGCACCCTCAACGGCGGAGTATCCCTCGATCGGGTGGAACCGCTGGCTGAGGATGACCATGTCTATCCGCAGTGGCGACCTGAGGGCTTCTGGCGCCGGTTGATCTCCTGGGCGGCCAGGCTGCTGCCCAGTTCTCGCCCGGAACTGGTCGACGACGTCGAAGATTTCCCGGCTCTCCCAGACGGGCTCAAATGGGTGCACGCAGTCTCCGAGGAGCCCTGGCCAGCTCTTTCCCCGCCACCGGATGGCTACTACGGTGACGCGCTCGGTTCCAGCAGCGACCGCTTCAGCTCGGGCTGGGGGGAGACAGATGGGTGGGACGACGGGGGCTGGAGGCGTCGGGCTGAGGAGGACTGTCGTCGTCTGGAGGCCGAGGGTCGCCGTCGTTGGGAGGACGACGATCGCCGTCGGCGGGAGGAGGAGGACCGCCGTTGGCGGGAAGAGGATCGCCGCAGGCGGGAGTAGGAGCGGCGCCGTTTGATGGGGAGTAGCCGGGAGGCGGAGATCGTCCCGACCGCTAACACCTCTGAGCGGCACGAAGAGCTCGGGCGAGGCGAACAGATGGCCTCGCCCGAGCTCTTCGATTACGGCAATAGCACCGATCTCCCTGGCAGCCGAATTGCAATGGGGAGCCAACAAGGGGTTACCCGGCGTCGGCATTCTTCGGCTCTTTGCTGGTGCATCAATCGGACGCTTTCAAGCCAGCGTCCTGCGCGCAACGCTTCAAACCGCTGTCTGCTTAGCAGAGTCGACAGCACAAACAGGACAAAAAGGAGACATTCATGAACGCTTTGATCCAGACGTTCAAGTCGGACAACGCCCGCTTTCAGGTGGAGCGGGGCAACGGGGTCATGGTGCAGGCCGGCGAGATGACCGACCGCCACGTCGGCCGCGGCCTCTACCACGAGCTGTTCCGCGATCACGAGTGGCTCTGCATCAGCAAGGTCACCGCCCGCGAGGATGGGCAGGTCGACATCGAATACCTCGAGCTCAAGAGCTCCCAGAACAAGTCGACTGAGGGGAACAGCACCATCGAGGTCACGGAACAGCGGGTGATCCGGCACACGCTGACCTGCGAGCGAGGAGACGACGTGCTCATCTCCGCGGACCCGGTGCCGCGGCCGCAAGGAAGGCGCATCAAGTTCGTGACCACGCGCACGAGGACCGAGGAGCCGCTCGAGGACTGAAACAGCATTGGGTGCTGCTTCTTCGTTCAATCCAAGAACCGGGGCGCTCTTGCCCCAACACAACGGGAGAGACAAATGGAAGGCATTCTCATGATCGCGTTTGCCGTTCTCGGCACCCTGGCCGGCCTTGCCGGTGGTCGCCTCTGCGGAAACATTCTGGCAGCACTGGGCAACGAGGACGGCAAGGACAACCAGGACCCGCCCTGGTTCAAGTCAATGGGTGGCTTCTTCGGCTGCATCATTGGATTCGCCGGCATGATCACAGTCGCCGCCAAGTACGGCGTGTGGGGCGCCCTCATTGGCTTGGTGCTGGCGGTGCCGGGCAGTGCTCTGATCTACGCCCTGCTCCTGCTGGTTTCTGCTCTGCTGGTCTATGCGGGCATGAAGGTCGTCTCACTGGTCGACTGGTGCGTGGCCAAGCTGATTAGCTCGCAGCGCAGGCACCGCAACAGTAACGACGCTCATGACTAGCTAACGGTCGCCAGTCAGCGCCCGAGGCAGCCGCCATAGCGGCCCCGGGCGCTGGCTCAGCATCCGTTCATCTCCGTGCCTGTCGGTTCAGTCGACGGGCACGGGCAACTTTGCACACTAAACGCGAAAGGAAAAACCATGGACGCGCTGTTGATCGGTTTCATCTGGCTTCTGAACCTCGGCATCTCGATCTTGAACGCCTGGGCCTGCGGAAAAGCCTGGGCGGAAACGAAGGCGCACGGGGGCTGGCGGCGCTTCATGACCTGGATGGGGGCGATCATGGCCGCCTCCGGCTTCACCTGGTGCTACCTGTCCCTAATCACGTTGATCGCGTACGCCATGCAGGTGCTCAACATGCACCAGGCGCAGATTGCCCTGGAGCTGGGCTACATCATCATCGTTCCCGGGATCCTGTTCAGCGGTCTGATGATCACCATCGATAGCTGGGCGCGTGCCTACCGCGAGGGCGGTGTGTTGAACTACGGCGTGGCGGCCTACAACACCTACGCCCAGATCCACAACACCTACTCGGCCATCGAGGGCATGGGTAGCGCTCTGGGCGATGTGTTCAAGGCCTTCGGCGGCGGCAGCAAGGGGAGCAGCAGTAGCAGCAGCGACGACGACGCAAAAGGGGCCGCTGCACTGTTGATCATCGTGCTGGTCGTGGTCGCCCTGGCGGCCGGAATCCTCACCACCGCGGCGATCATCAAGAAGGTGGCCGGCAGCGATCCGAAGCCGACCCTGGACGAGCTGAAGAAGCGCCGTCTGGCGTCGGAGTAGGAGGCAACAGCGGCTCTCGGAGCCAGGGTGGCAGCTAGACTGCTGCCCTGGCTCCGCCGGCCGCGGATACCATTGGTTTCCCAGCAGCGACAGTGACCGGGTTGAATTTTTTGGCAACTTGCCAAGCAGGCTGGTGCAGTTCGCATCTTGCGTTTATCTGAGTTCGAAGTTTTTTGCCGGTATGCACTATATGAAATAGTGTCTACAAGGCTCAAAAATTAGCACAGTGCTGCAAAAGCGTGCGGGGTGCACCTGGCGCTGCCTGCCAGGTACACCCCGCGGAGAACAACCGCTTAGACGTGCGCGGTGCTACCGCCGGTCACCCCATTGTCCCCAGGGGAATGCATCCTTCGACTTGATGCCTTTGTACGTTCCGAGCGCGGTACCACCGGCGATGGCGATTCCCATGCCGGCCAGCGTCCCGCCCGAGATCAGCATGGGCAGCACGCAGAAGAGGTAGATCAGGACCACGAGCGACCAGAACATGATCCTCAGGGCCCTGTGGCCCTGGAAGAAGTAGTTTGTGGCGTACATGCCGAAGCCGAAAATGATCGCCATTACGCTGTAGCCGAGGAGTAGCTGAAGCAGAGTGGGCTGGTTCATGGAGTTTCCTTCTAAAACCAGAGGCGCCAATCCGAAGATCAGCTTGGCGCCGGGCAGGCAGCAATGGGCGCTGAGGAAGCCAGCGGACCTTGATCCCTCCGGAAATTGCCGCTATTCGACCGGCTCCTTGTGCGGCTGATCGCCAGGTGTAAGTATGGCCGCCTCGCCAGTTTTCCGGGGATCTGCAGATAGCGGCGAAACCTGGACGCCATGAGCCTGGCGATGCTCTTCTAGTAGCTGGCGGATGAGCTCGTTGTTGGTGCGTAGCTCGATGAGAATCTGCTGCTGTAGCTCTTCGTCAGGAGTTTCACCGGTGTTGCTGAAAGGCAACAGCGCATGTTCGATCTTCTTGCCCTTCTTGACCAGTCGCTTGTGGACAGCCTGGGAGATGAGCCCGAGGAACACGCCTGCCAGGGCCACACCGCTGACGATCAGCACCGCACCAATCGCCCGCCCGACACTGGTGTGCGGAACCAGATCGCCGTAGCCGATCGTGGTGATGGTCACCAGGCTGTACCAGGCGCCGTCCCAGAAGGTGTGAAACGTCTGTGGCTCGAAGTGGTTCAGCAGCGCTGCAGCTGAGATCACCAGCAGCAGGGCAGCGCTGCCTGTGACAATCACCGGGTGATCGCTGAAGCGCCTGGACGTCCACTTCACCACACGCCAGCCGTGAGCCAGCGAGCCGATCAACTGAAGCATGTCGATGCTCAAGATTCGGCTAATAGCCAGGTGCTTGAGTGCACCCTCGCTGTAGTGCGGAATCCAGGCTACGCAGATGATCAACTCCAGCATGTGCTTGCGGGCATACTCGACCGGGTGGTCGCTGATGAGTGCGTAGACGATGAAGTTGACCACGAAGACGAGCCAGATGACCGTGCGCAAGCAGACCTGAAGATCCGGCCAGCCCAAGGACAGCACGTGAGCGTTCGGGCTGATGAACTCGCTGGCTACCACGAGCCCGAGTGCGAGGATGGATAGCAAGATGAGCGCGGAATCGACCCTGTTCTGCTGGCGCTGCAGCCAGCTGCTGAGTTTCTGTCCGAGCTTGAATGGTGTCATAGGTCTCCCTTCAGCGGGTCTGGGAAACCCGCAGGCTGGGGTTAGAGGAAAGAGCGAATGACGCCGAAGGCGACCCCGCACAGGCGGGATCACCCTCGGCACGCTATGCACCAGAGGCTGCGGGGCGCTAGAGCCGGCGACCTATCAGCGCTCGCCGATCCAGATGTCGTCGGCTTCGGACTGCTGCGGCGCCTTTCCTTCGGCGCCCCGCCTGGAGAGGCAGCCGCCCTCCATGAACTCCTCGATCTCCCTGACGCCCTTGGGCACGCCGAAGGTGAGCACCTCGTTGCCCTCGGCGGTGATCGCCACGTCGTCCTCGATGCGGATGCCGATGCCCCGGTACTCCTTGGGAACGCGCTTGTCGTTCTTGTCGAAGTAGAGCCCCGGTTCGACGGTGATCACCATGCCAGGCTCCAGGATCCGCTGCTTACCCTTGCCCTTGTCGCTGCGGGTGCCGTCGGCGGTGTCGTAGCTGCCGACGTCGTGGACGTCGAGCCCGATCCAGTGGCTGGTGCCGTGCATGAACAGGTCGTTCAGGTGGAGCTTGGGGTGCTTGCCGCCGTACTTGCCCTTGCCGTACTTTTCCAGGTACTTGCCGGACGACGCCGACTCGGGCAGGATGCCCAGCCGGACGAGGCCACGGCAGAGCTCGACCTGCGCGGTCAGATGCACCTGGGCGAGCGGCACACCGGGCCGGGCGGCCTTGATCGCCGCTAGCTGCGCGTCGAGGACTACCTGGTACACCGCGCGCTGCGCCTTGCTGAACTTTCCGCTCACCGGGAAGGTGCGGGTGATGTCCGAGGCGTAGCCCTCGTACTCGCAGGCAGCGTCGATCAGCACCAGGTCGCCGTCCTTGAGCTGGTCGCGGTTGGTCGTGTAGTGGAGCACGCAGGCGTTGTTGCCGCCGGCCACAATCGAGTTGTAGGCGGTGCCGCTGGCGCCCTGCTGGGTGAAGGAGCACTCCAGGACTGCCTGGAGCTGGTACTCGTGGAGACCCGGCCGTGACGTCCTCATGGCGTAGCAATGAGCGGCGGCGGAGATGGCGGCGGCACGCCGCATCACGCTGAGCTCTGAAGCCGACTTGAACAGACGCATCTCGTGGATGACGTCCTCCGGGTTGGTGAGCGACTTCTGCTTGCCTTGCCAGATCCGCTTGAATGCGCGGTCGAACTCCTTGTTGCGCTCGAACTTGTAGTAAACGTTGTCCGCGCCCTTGATGAGACCGGCCACTACCTCGGCGAACTTGTCGACGGTGTAGGCTTCGTCGGCTGCGTAGTCACGCTTGGCACCTTCGACGCCGGAACGGATGCCGGTCCAGATCTCCTGGGTCCGGTCCTTGGGGCGGACGAACATGATGAACCTGGGCTTCCGGTTGCAGTTGGTCAGCACCAGGGCCGACTCGGGCTCCGGGAAGCCGCTCAGGTAGAGCACGTCGGACGACTGCCGGTACGGGTACTCGGTATCGTTGCTGCGCGTGCACTCCGGGTTGCTGACGACGATCACCACGCTGTTCGGCTTGACGCGCTTCAACAGCTCGGTTCGGCGGCGCTCGTAGTCTGCCCGGGACAGCCGGGGATCGACCGGACGAAGGCTGGTTCGGCTCTTCGATTTCATGAGAATACCTCTCGAGGTGATGTAGCTGTGCGCAAGTGGCCGGCAGGTCGGCGTTCCTACAGACAGAACGCCGACCCGGGGCAGGAAGGGAATGGGAGCGGCGCTGGAAAAACCGACGGAGCGCAGAAAACCGCCTATCGGTTCGAAGAAGCGTGCGGGCTGCTTATCCCTGGGGGCGCGGGCATCCTGCCCGCCTTGCCAGCACGGCACTGCCATAGGCAGCGAGACGCCGGTGCCTCCAGGTGCAACCGCGCGATCCGGTTGCCGGCGCAGCATTTCCAGCTCCCTGCTGCGCCAGCTTGGTACATAAGGCTTAGAACAGCAGCCCGGCCACAGCCGCGCTCATCCAGGTGCTCATGTTGGCTGCCAGAAGGGCCTTCAGACACATCTTGGCGATCTCGGACCGCCGCTCCGGAGCCATCGCCCCCAAACCGCCGATGTTGATGGCGATCGAGCCGAGGTTGGCAAAGCCGCAGAGAGCGACAGTGGCGATCAGCTGCGTCTTGAGCGTGAGCAGGTAGGGGCCGTGGCCGGCGATCACCTTGGCGAGCTCGCCATAGGAGACGAACTCGTTTACCACAATTTCCGTAGCCATCAGCCGGCCGACGTGGAAAGCCTCATGCGACGGCACCCCGAGCAGCCAGGCAATCGGCGTCATGAAGAAGCCCATGATGTCCTGGATCTGCCAGTGCACGCCGAAGGTGGACAGCAAGGCGCCGAGCCCGCCGTTGAGCATGGCTACGAAGGCCACGGCGACCAGCACCATGATCATCACGTTGCCGGCGATCTTGGCGCCGTCCATGGCACCGTGGGCGATGGCGTCGAAGGCGTTGGCGCCCGGCTTGGGCACCTCCAGCTCCACCTGCCTGGCCACCGCCTCCTTGTTCGTCTCCGGCCAGATCATCTTGGCCATGACGATGCCGTGCGGGATGGCCATGATCGAGGCGGCCAGGAGCCAGGTCGGATTCATGCCCATGGCCGTGTAGGCCACGAGAGCAGAGCCCGAGATGGTGCCCATCGCCGCCGTGATCGAGCAGAACAGCTCGGAGGGGGTGAGCGTCTTCATGTACGGCTTGATCAGAACCTGGCACTCGACCTGCCCCACGAAGATCGCTGACGATGCCGAAAGCGCCTCGGCGCCGCTGACGCCCATGGTTCTCGTCAGGAAGCGAGCCAGCTTGCGGACCACGAACTGGAGGATCCCCAGGTAATACGCCAGCGAGCTGAGAGCGGCGATGAAGATGATCGAGGCGCCCACTCGAATCAGGAAGATGAACTCGCCTCGTGCCAGCTTGTCGCCGACGATGAAGGCGGCGCCATCGACCGCGTAGTCGAGCAGCTTGTTGATCCCCTGACCGATCAGGGCGAAGAGCTCCCGGGTGCCTGGAACTTTCAGGATCAAGAGCGCGATGATCAGCTGGAAGATTGTGCCGATGCCAACCAGGCGCCAGTTGATCGCCTTGCGGTTGTTGGACAGCAGATAGGCAACGCCCAGAATGAGGGCGATGCCCAGTAGACCGATGAGTTTGTCCATTGGGGACTCCTTGAGCCACATGAGCCACGGCGCCTAAAGATTGCCGGCGCCGGTTTAGTAGAGCCAAGAGATCCAGCGCTCTGAACACACGTGTTCACAGCGGGTGTGAGCCGGACAGGAGCAGCGGCCAGCCTTGCGGCCAGCCGCTGCTCACTTTTCCGGGGATTCGGTCCAGGCGGCTGCCGGTCCGGACCTACGCCTTCTTGGCGAAGGTGCCGGCGAGCACGGTGACCGCGTTGTCCAGCCGGAAGTAGCTCTGGATCGCCGCGTTCACCTCGTCCCTTGTGACGGCCATGACCTGATCGGCGTAGCTGTCCATGCCCGCCACGCCCAGCCCGACGAACTCGGAGTAGGTCAGACCCTGGGCGATGCCAGCCGACGTGCGCAGCCGCACCTTGAAGCTACCGATGGCGCGACCGGCCTCGTCCGACAGCTCCTTGTCGGTGATGCCTTCGGCACGATACTGGTTGACCACCTCGTCGACCAGAGCCAGCGCCTTCTCGACGTTGGCCGGGTTGACGGAGAGATCGATCACCCAGGGGGCGCCGCCGAAGTCGATGTTCTCGAAGCGCGAGTGGATGCCGTAGGTCAGGCCGTTCTTCTCGCGGACGACCAGTCCCAGCCGCGAAGCGAGCGTGTCCTCACCGAGCGCCGCATTGGCCAGCTTGGCAGCGAAGTAGTCCTTCGCCGTACGCTTGACCGGCGCCGCCAGGCCGATGCGGATGTCGACGTTGGCCTTGTCGGCGAGCGGGATCTCGATCCGCTCAGGGCTCTGCGGGGAGGACTTGCTGGCCCGATCTCCGAGCGTGGAGAGGCGATGCTCGTCGATCGGCTTGGCCGCCGGACCGCTCCAGTCACCGAAGCTGTCCGTTACCAGCTTGAGCATCGCCGCCTCGTCCATGTCACCGACCACCGAGAGGATGGTTCCCTGCGGGCTGTAGTGCGCCTTGTGGAAGGCCTTGAGATCGGCCACCGTCACCGCCTCCAGGTCCTTGAGCATCTGCTCGTAGGGCTTGTGGTGGTAGACGTTCTCCGGCCCGAAGAGCTCTCCCAGGAGCTTGGCCCGAGCGACATGGTTGGTCTGCGACATCTCGGTCTTGAGGAAGGAGACCCACTCCTTCTTGGACTTCTTCAGCTCGTCGGCCAGGAACAGCGGGTTGCGCAGGAGATCGGCCATGAGCGCCACGTAGGCAGGCAGGTCTTCGGCGACCACATGCCCCATGCTGCTTCCGAAGTTGACCGCGAAGGTGCCGCTGCCGAACTGCAGGTTGGTGCCCATCTCCTCCAGCGTCTCGGCGATCGCCGTCTTGCTGAACTTGGCCGAGCCCTTGCTCAGCATGTAGGCAACCAGGCTCGGAATGAGCTCGTTGCCGTTGGGAGCGAAGTAGTCGCCGGCGCGGATGTTGCCGGACAGGCCCACCGAGCCGGTGCCCTGGTTCCGCATGACCTGCACCACCATGCCGTTGGGCAGCACGGTGCGCTGGACCTGCTTGGCGAACGAGCTCTCCTCGGCGCGCGGGACCGGGGCGAGCCCGCTGGTATCACCCTTGGGCGGCTCCACGGGGGACTCGGCTGCCGGCTTCTCCTCCTCCTTGGGGGTGAAGTAGCCGACGGTCCGGTTGTCCTGCCCGAAGTAGGTGCGGGCCACCCGCTGGATGTCGGCGGGCGTCACGGCGTCGAACTTGTCGTCGTACTCCACGAGCCAGTGCCAGTTGGCGCAGGCCTCGGCTTCGGCGATCTGGCGCGCGTAAGCCATCGGATCTGCCGCCGCCAGCGTCGTGCCCTTGCGGTTGGCCGCCTTGGCCCGGCGCAGCTCGTCGTCGGAGACCGGCTCGGCGGCGAGCTTGGCGACCTCGTCGAGCACCGCCGCCTCCACGTCCTCGCTCTTCGCGTCGTGCGAGACCGTGGCGTAGACGGTGAAGAGCGCCGGGTCACGCAGCTCCCACTTCATCGAGCTGGCCGCCGATGCCAGACCGGAGTCGATCAGCCGCTTGTAGAGGCGGCTCGAGCGACGCGTGCCGCCGAGGATGGCGGCCATGGCCGCCAGCGGGTAGTTGTCGGGATGGTTGGCCTGCGGCACGTGGAAGGCCAGGCCCACGCGCGCGAGATCCCCGGCCCGGCGGATCTTGAAGCGGCGTTCGCCCTCCTGGGGCGGCTCCACCGTGTACATCTCCGGGATCGGCTTGGGCGAAGCCGGGATCTTGCCGAAGTGCTTGGCGATCTGGCGGAGCGTGGTGCCCGGGTCGAAGTCGCCGACCACGATCACCGTGCAGTTGTTCGGCCAGTAGAAGGTGTCGTAGAACTCCTTGAGGCGCTCCATCGGCACGCCCTCCACGTCCGACCGCCAGCCGATCGTGGGGATGTGGTACGGGTGCTCGAGGAAGGCGTTCTTCCAGATCTCCTTGTCGAGCACATCGTCGGGGTCGTTCTCGCCCCGCTCGAACTCGTTGCGCACGACCG